>JAABUX010000317.1_pt1 | contig 82370 bp, 74 predicted proteins | sample 5561851 | NCBI WGS metagenome assembly JAABUX01 (sample SAMN10711883, study PRJNA513361) | rock metagenome | isolation source: Antarctica rocks | place: Antarctica: Victoria Land, Richard Nunatak red sandstone | collected 2016-01-03 | reverse complement strand
GGCGGCGCTGGTGGTCTTCGCTTGACCTTTACGGCGGGCGGGTCGGACGAGGGCGGCCTGGAGGAGTTGGTGGAATCCTGGTTGAGCCGGGCCTCCAGATCGGCGATCCGCTTCTCCAGGGAGGCGACGACGGCCAGGAAGGCTGCCTGGGCCTCCGGCGGCACGGTGTTCCAGAGAGATTCGGGGATCGAAGGGTGAGGGCTCATACCGCAGATTCTACGAGCCTACAGAACAAAGAGTTCGAGCCCGTGAACAGCTACAAGAAGAGTTTGAGCCTGGATTAAAGCGACTTGTACCAAAGCAGTTGGATCTCGTCGGGAAAGTCAGGGTAAGCGAGCCGGTTGATTGACCTCAACTCGCACCCCCTATGATAGTAAAGCCGACACGCGGCGACGTTGATATCCTGGGTCTCGACCTTGATTTCCCGGCAACCTCGGACCCGCGCCCAATCTTCCGAAGCCTGGAAAAGAGACTGCCCAAGCCCCAGGCGGCGGTATCGAGGGTCGATCCGGATGTCCCAAAGGACCGCCAGTTCCTTTCGTCCTTCGAGCATGTCGAGCCCAGCCGTGTCGAAAGCCAGTACAGCCCCGCCAACCCGGTCGTCCCCCACAAACGCCGAGATCAGCCCCCAGCGGGTAACGTCCCAGGTCTCGGCCCACCGCGTCGGCCCTTCGCCATCGATGGCGTCGTAATCTTTGAGGAACGGGCGGTCGACTTCGACCTCTCGCCAGGCAAATCCGCGCGGCCGAGGCGGGATCGAGTCGACTTCGAGTCGTCGATCCACGAGGAACGCGATTGGAACCCGAGCATGGTCGGCCAGGCGGGCGATCGGCTCCTCGATGATCCGCCAGTCCATGAGCCTGGTCCCCCATCTCCTCGGGCAAGAACCGGACGAGATCAAGCGGAACGCAGGATGATCGCCCAAGCGAGGAGGGCGACGGCCACGACGAGCTTTGCCACACGAACGACGTGCATCCGGTCCCACCGCCGTCGATCCGAGAGCCAGCCGTCGGGCAAGGCGGACAGGTCCCAAGCGGCGACGCGATTATTGATCGGAACCAGCCCGAGGATCGTGGACAAGACGCATTCCGCGAACAGGATGCTTGATGCCCCGGCGAGCCACTGGGCTGTCGAACCGACCGGCCTCGTCAGGGCCACCAGGACCGCCAGGATCAGCGTCGCCGCGTACCAGAACGGCATGACCCGCCCCAACCGCTGAGCAAGGACCTGCGCCGCCCGGGCATGCGTCTGGTCGTCAAGGCGACACAAACCCGGGTGGACGAAGGCCGCGATCGCCAGCTCGTTGCCGGTCATTAAGGCGGCCACAAGGATCGCCAGCACGTCCAAGATCGGGATCATCCTCGGTTCCCTCGTTGAATGACCGAGCTGGTTCACTTTCGGGCCAGATCAGGGGTTCGGCTCATCGCCTAGACCAAGTTGGCGCCGAACGATCGCGCAAAGTGTATCGGCGACTTCGCGATGGCGAGGCACCGGGGCTTGCCGCCCGTTGATGGGGTTTCGATAGATATCATGCCGCTTCCCGTGGCGATGCAAGTAGCACCCGTCGGCCTCCAACCGCCGGATGAGTTCTTGACGCTTCATACTTCCAATTCCACCGGGCGATGGATGGCCGATGTCGGGGCCTGGGAGCGTTCCTGGGTGACCATCAATTCGTAAGCATCCTGGATATTTTCATCCAGTTCTTCAAGGGTGGCGCCTTGGCTGAATACTCCGGGCACCTCGACCAAGCGACCGACGAACCACTCCCCATCCCGCCAATATTCTAGGGTGAACCGATGCCGCATTGTTGATCCTCAGAGATCAAAGATCGAGCAATTCCCGAACGACGCTTCGCCAATATTCTTCGATCCACCGCTCGCCGATGGGGGCGACCCGCCGGTGGGTCCAGCCCGCCAACTCGAACTCACCCGCCATCCAGTCCGACCGCGTTCTGTTGCTGGAATGAATCATCACCGGACAAGGCTGTTGGTGTTCGACTAGGGCCTTGACCACGACCATGCCGTCGCCCGGGTCGGGAGCATCGACCGATTCGGGCGACGGGATGGTCCAGTGAGATCAAACGAGCCGAAGGCAGGTGGGCACCGACTTCTCGACTCATCCGAAAAGCATCACGCCACACCAGCAAGGGAAGAGCGGGGGCGACTCTTTCGAGAGCTTTAGTGAACCGTCGAACCCGATTGCTTCCATCTTCGAGGATCAGGAGCATCCGACCGTCCCCCAAGATTGGCGGTCAAAACGCGCTGCCGCACAAGATCCGGACGTTCGCGTAGGGGGTGAACTCGGCGGTCCGGATGATTCCCTTGACGCCGAGGGATTGTTCTTTGAACTCGTGGTGGGGGACCTCGTCGACGTCGACGTCTCCGACCATCTTGAGGACCTCTTGGTAGAGCTTGGGGCTGTATTCGTTGATCTCGGTGGCGACGGCGATCGACTCGATCACCAGTTCTTCGGCCACGGCGCGGAGGACGTCGAGGAACCGGGGGATTCCCGGCGTCAGGGTCAGGTCGATCACGTGCCCGTCAGGTGGCAGGGGGTACCCGGCGTCGACGATCAGCAACTCATCCAGATGACCAAGTTCCGCCAGGAGCGAGCAAATCGCGGGGTTGAGGATGCCACCTTTTTTCATCGGACCTGATCCTTGAGGCAAGCCGAACCCGCCAGCGGCCTCGGCGCATTTTTCGACGGAACAACGAGCCTTGGTGGCGACGATCCTGTTATTATACCCAGGACGACGCACTTCGCTCCATCCCCTGCCCGCTCCCCTCCGCTTTCGGATCACCCACCCCTCGGAGTTCGACCTCGCATGGAACCACCCTTGGCGAACCGTCGAGTCGGCCGGCGAAAGCGGTGGTGGCTGGTATCGCTCCTGAGCTTGTTGACCTTCGGCCCGGAACCAAGCTCGGGGAGTCAACCCCGAGGAGGCCCGGCACCCATCTCCCTGTTCGACCCCCGACTCGGACCGCTCCGAGCCGCCTCGGCGCGGTGGGAAGCTCGCCAAGGGCCGGATCGAGCCGTGGTCGACCAGGTCTGCCTCGTACCCGACCTCGCCACCTTCTTCGAGGCGGTCGCCCGATGGGATCGAAGCCAGTACTTCCCGATCCTGATCGAAGAGGCCGAGTCGACCTTGCGGTTCCTCCGGGCGTTCCGACCGGCTCGCGTGGTCCGATTCCCGAAGGCCAAAGACCCGATCCCGCCCGGACAAACCTGGGCCACCGCCCTGGCCAGCGTCAAAGCCTCCTGGCGCGAACCCGGTGCCGTCCCCCGGCCCGACCCGCCGCCCCGAGCCGCTTGCCCGAGCGACTCGGTCGGCCCGACGCCCCCCGGCGTGGTCCTGTCCAACCCCGACTCTCCGATGCTCGCCGCCGCCGTGGCGTTGGCCTCGGGGCGGTTCCAGCCGTTGGTCCGGCTCGACTCGGCCAAGCAATATAGTCAGACATTGAGCTTGGACGAGTTCCGGACATTCGATCGAGATGTGACCGCCGCCATCTCCAAGGTTGCGCCCGACCACGCCGGGCTGGGCGACGACTGCGATTTCCTGACCGTCGCGGGCAACTACCCTTACCGATACCGCGACGCCAAAGGGGAGGACGAAGCCGTCGACGACGCCTTGGGCCGGTCGACCGCCACCGGCGACCGCTGGGCTTATGCCGGCCGCATCCTCGGCGACCCCGCTTCGAGCGTCTACCGCGCCATGTGCTCGCTGTTCTTGCAGCCCGAGTCGGCCACCATGTTCAACGGCTACGACGCCGCCGGCCCCCCCTGGTCGGACTATTCGACCCGAGGGGCCTCACTCCGGATGGCGGGCGTGATGACCTCGTCGCAGTATGGCGGCAAGCGGGGCGGGAGCATCGAAGGCTGGCACGAGGCGTTCGACCCCGAGAACCGATCGGGCCTGGTCTGGATCAACTCGCACGGCTCGCCCACCGTGTTCCACCTCCAGAACGACGAAGCCTCGACCACCGACATCCCCCGGACCGTCCCTTGCGCGGTGGTGATGATCCACAGCTTTTCGGCGAGCGACCCGAACGACCCGGCGACGATCGCCGGTCGGTGGCTGAGCAACGGGGCGTTCGTCTACTTCGGGTCGATGAACGAGCCGTTCTTGCAGGCGTTCCGGACCCCGAACCTGGCGATCAACCTCCTCACCGAGCACCTGCCGATGGTCGCGGCGCTCCGGAACACCCTGGTCGAGCCGTACAGTGCCCCCTGGCGGCTGGCGTACCTCGGCGACCCCCTGTTCCGGCTCAAACCCCGACGCCCCGGCTCCCTTCGAAGCCCGGTCGGCCCGCTCGAAACCCCCGAGGGCTGGTCGGTCGTCGCCGAGGCGGGCCGCATCCCCCATCCTCTCCTCGGCGACGCCTCCCCCGAGGCTGCGGTCCGGTCGGCCTTCGACGAGGCGGTCGCCCTGGCGAGTTCGCCCCAGGTTGGCCCGAACGACCCGGCGGTGGCCGCCGTCATCGCCCGACTATCGAGCCTAGACCGCGACCAACTCGCCCCCGGCCTCCGGAGGGTCCACGACTCGACCCTGGCCGACCTCCTGGATCACGCCAAGCGTCGGGGGGAGCTGAGGGCCTGGATCGAGTCGATCCCCGAAGGCGACCGCTCGCCCGAACTGGCCCGATGGCTCGACTCGGCCCGAGGCGCCGACTTCGCCTGGCTCCTGGCGGGCGACGACTTCGACCGGATCGTGACCGCCTGGACCCGGATCAACGCCTCCGACGCCCCCGACGACTTCCGGAAGCAAGCGACCGCAAGGGTCGCGGCCAGGGCCAACGACCCTGACCGACAAATCGAATGGGCCAAGGCCCTCGTTGAAGCGATCGGCAACCGCCCATCCCGGGCCGACCTGCCAACCCTCCGGGCCGAGTTAGATCGTGTCGAGGCCGCTATCCGCCTCGACCAGAAAACCGCAGGCTCGCCAAGCTTGAAATGATAACTATTAACCGCTAATAATACGTCATGCCGACCGTCCTCCGAGTTGGACCTTACCGTTTCTTCTTTTACTCGGGCGACCAGGATGAACCGCCACATGTCCATATTGAGCAGGACAACTGTGAGGCGAAGTTCTGGCTCGACCCTGTTCGTTTTGAACGAAGTCGAGGGTTCGGCCGCCGCGAGATTAATCAAATCCGAGCGATCATCGAGAAGAATCAAGCCAATTTCTTGGAGCGATGGAATGGGTACTTCGACATCTGAAACAAGATCACCGTTCGCGACTTCGGTCATGACGACCGACGACACGTTGACGGTCGAACTCGCCGACGGTCGGACGATCTCGGTCCCACTCGCCTGGTATCCTCGATTACTTCACGGGTCGGTCGAAGAGCGAAATCACTGGAGGTTGATCGGTCAAGGCGAAGGCTTTCACTGGTCCGATCTCGACGAAGACATCAGCGTCAAGAATCTGCTCGATGGTTATCCGTCCGCCGAAAGCCAACGGTCGTTGAAGCAATGGCTTGAGCACAGATCGGGCACTCCAAGCTAACGGACCCGAGTAGATAGCAGATGACCTCAGCTTTCGGTCTCGATCGTCGAGGCGAGGCCCGGGTCGAGGCGGTCGGGCTTGGCTCGGGTGGCGTCGGTGTGCTCGACGTAGAGGAAGGTTGCCGAGCCGATGGCGACCAAGGCACCGGCTTCGGTCCGGACTTCGCCCTGGGCGACGGCGGTCTTTCGACCCCCGTGGCGAATCTGCGCCGAGGCGAGCAGCGTTTCCCCTTCCCAGCCGGGTCGGATGAAGTTGACGTTAAGCTGCGCGGTGACGACGTAGTGATCCCTCGGCGCCGATCGCCCGGCGTCTCGGCCCATCACCGAGTCGAGCAGCGTGGCGATGAACCCGCCGTGGGCGATCCCAAGCGACCGGAGGTGGGCCGGACCGAGCTTGACCACCAGCCGCCCTTGCTCGTCGCTCCGGACCCCGAGGCGTTCGAGGAAGTTGGCCATCGGCATCGGGTTTGGTGTCGGAACAGCCTTCGGATCGTCGGGCGTCGCCACGGTCATCCTCCTTGGGGAACTGCGATCCGGCGGTCTTGAAGCCGACCGAGTTGAGGATTGTAGCGGATCTTGGCTTGGGGTTCACCCGCGCTCAACGACCAGGACCGGGCCAAGGCGAGGGGTGGGCGTTGATCCAGGATCGGTCCGCTCGGCGTCGAAGCGCGGCGAGGCCGACACATTCGACCCGGTCGCGGGGTAGGCTTCGGACTAGCCCGCTCCGACCCCAGAACACCACCCGGACCGGCGGCCCGTTCGGCTTGGCGAACCGCTCGACCAGGGCCTCGGCCACCCCGCACGCCACCCGATTTTGCGGATAAACGGGGATTCCTCGCTCGGCTCGGCTCCAGCCGGTCAGGTCGAGCCGTCGCCGGCCGTCGCCGTCGGTCGGCCCGAGCCAACGGCGGATCGAAGGGGGCAAAGCGTCGGACTCGGACGAGGGCCAGAAGATCACCGAACGCTCGGCGTGGCTGGCGTAGAGGGCGTGGCCCGGCCACGAATCGACCCAGCCCCATCGCTCGCCCGCGACCAGGGCGACGACCAGCAGGCCGGCGGCCAGCGCCGAGCCGCCCCGAGGGGTCCAGGTGTCTCGGAGCGGACCGAACAACACGAGGTTCTCGATGAGGATCGCTACGTTCCAGACCAGGACGATCGTGCTGTGCCCCAAGGCCCAGGGGCCGAGGATCGCGATTGTGGCCAAATGCTGCACCACCGACCCGGCCAGCCCCACCATCCGGGTCCGGGGGATCGCCAGGGCCAAGGCGACCGCAAGCTCGCCGATCGGCATCGCCAGCGTCGCCCAGGTCCGGGCTCCGGTCGGCCACCGCTCGGGCGAAAGGCCCGCCAGTTGGCCGATCGTGGTCAAGAACGTCGCGCCCAACTCGTCGACGAAAGCCGGGTCCACCTTCGAAAGCCCCGAAGCCGCATACAGGACGACCACGTACCACCGGGCCAGGTTCGCCGCATTCTTGGGGCCGGTCATGACCGACGCTAGACCCACCGCCAGGTATTGCTGGACCCAAGGTTGGAGCCGGTTCTGGTCCCCGAGGATCGCCCAAACCAAGCTCGACAGGCTAACCCCCCACGTCCAACGGCCCCCCCGACCGACCGCAACTGCCAGGGTCGAACCAAGCAAGGCCGCGAACAAGGCCCAGGCAACCGCCAAGGTCGGCCGAGGCCAGCCTTGGACGAACGGGACCTGCGGGAAGTCGCCGCCATCGACCCAGAGCGGCCAGGACAACCCAAGCATCATTAACGTGGCTCCGGCGAGCAGCCGGAGGGACCAGGCGTCGCGGTCGAAGGTGGCGTTCAAAGTGGGGCGATCATCGAGTAGGTCCCGCTTCCCTCTCGCTTCAGCTTCCCGGCGGCGACCAGCTCCTCCCAGATTCCCGGGGGGTGCCCGGTGGGCGGGGTGATCCCCTGGATCGCCGACCGCTTGCTCCCCGGACTCAACCCCGACTCGTCGTCGAGCCTGGCCAGCTTGATCCGCTTCTTGAAGGCTTTGTACGCTTTCTTCAACTCTTCGTCGGTGGCCATCGTCGCGCCCTTTCGTTTCGGAACGAAGATCAATCGTCGCCGCTTCTCAGATCTGACCCAGCCTAACCCACCGCGCCGTAGAAGCCAGCGATCGCCTCGCGGAACCGGGCGCCGTCCTCGATGTGGGGGAGGTGGCCGACGTCGGGCAAGACGACGAGGCGGGCGTCGGGGATACGCTCGGCGAGTTCCCGCGCGATCGCGGGCGGGTTGACGATGTCCAAGGCTCCCACCAGGATCAAGGCCGGGACCCGGATCGTTTCCAGGCGGCCCCGGGCGTCGTGCTCGATGGCGACCCGCGCGAGCCGGGCGAAGGCTTCGGGGCTTTGCGGCCACTCGTTCCGCTCGGCGAACCGGGCCAAGCCTTCGACCTGGGCGATCGACTGGAAGAATGGCGGGGCCGCGAGCCAAGGTAAGGTCGCCCGGGAGAACTCGGCGGGGGACATCACCCGCCTCATCGCCACCCAGCTCTCGATCACCGCTTTCCGCCAGGCCGAGGCCCCGGCATGCGTCGAGGCCAGGACCAGGCTCCGGACCCGCTCCGGGTGGCGAATCGCCAACTCCTGGGCGACCAGGCCGCCCAGCGAGTGCCCGACCACCCGCGCCGGCTGGCCCAGGCCGACGGCGTCCATCCAGCCCGCCACGTCGTCGGCGAGGTCAGCCGAGGTGTAGGAGGCGTCGACCCGGTCGGATCGGCCCGAGTCGCGCGAGTCGAGGGCGAAGGCATGGTACCGAGCGGCGAAGTGCCGGGTCGAAACCCCGAACGCCCGGTGGTCACCCCCCAGGCCACTCAGGAAAACCAAAGGTTCGGCCCCCTTCGCGCCTTGCTCGTCGAAGAAGATCCGACGACCGCCCACCACAACTTCCGGCATCAATCCCGCTCCCGTCCCGTTGACTTGCAAGGCTTCTTCGTCCGGGTGGCTGGCGGTTACGGGCTACCGTAACCGCCAGCCACCCGGAAAATTCCAAGCTTGAAAGTCACTCGTAGCGCAGTGACATTTTAGCACGTTGGCTTGACTTCGACCCGGTCCCGGACCATCATGATATCCGTCCTCCAAGGCCCCCATCGTCTAGTGGCCCAGGATACCAGGTTCTCAGCCTGGGGACCGGGGTTCGAGTCCCCGTGGGGGTATCTCCTGATCGATTGGCAACGACTTACGCCTTCGAGCGTAGGTCGTTTTTTCGTTTCACGATGACCCTGCGCTCCGGTCGCCTCGGCCCAGCCAGGCTGGAGCGTGGTTGTGGACCGAACCGGCCGGATCATCCTGACCAACGACGATGGCGTCGACGCCCCCGGCCTCGAAGCTTTGTTGGAAGGGTCTTCCCACCTCGAAGACCGCCTGATCTATGCCCCGAGCGGCCCGCAATCCGGCTGCGGCCACCGGGTCACGACCCACGCGGTCATCCGGGAAGAAATCCGGGCCGATGGCCGGGTCGCCGTCGATGGGACGCCCGCCGACTGCGTCCGGGTCGCGATCCACCGGCATGGATTGGACGGGATCGCCTGGGTCTTATCGGGCGTGAACGCGGGGGGGAACCTCGGGACCGACGTCTACCACTCCGGGACGGTGGCCGCCGTCCGAGAGGCCGCATTCCGGGGGATTCCGGGGGTCGCGCTCTCGCAATACGTCGCCCGGGGGCGATCGATCGACTGGGGCCAATCCGCCCGCTGGACCGCCCGAGTCCTGAAAACCCTGATGGCCCGGCCCCATCGCCCCGGGACGTTCTGGGCGGTCAACCTGCCCCACCCGCCCGTCGGCTCGCCCGAGCCTGACCTCGTGTTCTGCCCGCTCGACTCGAACCCGCTCCCGCTCGGCTTCCGCGACGATGACGGCGGACTCCGCTACGAGGCCGCCTACCAATCCCGAGAACGCGAGCCGTTCGCCGACGTCGCCGTCTGCTTCGGCGGCCAAATTGCCGTATCGCTGGTCCCCATCATGGCCTCGATCTGGCCGATCGACCAAGAATAAATCGACCACAGATTGACACGGATAGGACACGGATGAGACCAGAACAACTTTAAAGTCTTATCCGTGATTCATCCGTGTCAATCCGTAGCTAAAATCTTCCGTTTCAATCAGCGAGGGTTGCTCGCGATAGTCATCACGGCCGGCTTGATCTCGCCGGGGGCTTTGAGCGTCTTCAGGAAGGCAATCAAGGCGCGACGGTCGGGTTCGGCCAAACCTCGGTAGGCTTGGGTCACGACCTCGGCGTCGCCTCGGTGCTGGGTGATCGCCGCTTCGAGGGTCCCGGCGGAGCCGTCGTGGAGGTAGGGGCTGGAGTCGGCCACGCCCCAGAGCGGTGGGGTCTTCCACTCTTCGGGAAGCGGGAACGCCTCGGGCAGCGGGACTTGCGGGGTCGACTTGGTGGTGTAGCCCGGGCCGCCGAGGGTCCGGTCGTCGAGGCGGTGGAGGAGGAAGTCGCTGTAAACCCCGGCGAGGCCGCCGATGTCGGGCGTATGACAACTGGCGCAGCCCACCTTGGCGAACAGGGCTTCACCCGTCCTGGCCAGCTCGGCATCGGCGAGCGACTCGGGGATGACGACCTCGGGGCGGGGCAAGGTGTCGACGAAGCCGACCAAGTTGCGGAACTGCTTGCGGTCGAGGTCGGGGGGAACGTCGGGGTAGTCGTGGCCGATCGGTCGGGCCTGGTCGAGGACCGGGTTGCCCAGGCCCATCTCGTTGGCACAGGCGGCGGCGACGAAGTCTTCGAGCGACGCGAACTGGGCCTTCCAGCCGAACTTGCCGATCCGCCCATCGGCCAGGACCCTCGGGCGACCGGGCACGGTCCCGCCGAATTCGCCCTTGAGTTCGTTGCCGAGCTTGGCGATCGACTTCCGCAAGCCAAGCTGGTGGATCGTCTTGCCCGACAACCGATCGATCCAACCCGCGCCGAAGAGGGCGGTCGAGTTGACCGACGCCGTCCGGAGCGGGTCGAAGTCGTGGATCAAGACCTGACAATTACCCTCGAGCCGGACGCATCCCGGGATGACCGGGAACATATCCCGGAGCGTCCCGAACTTCTCGGTGTACTTATTCTCGATGGCGAAGGCGTGGATCAAGCCCCCTTTGAAGACGGGCCGATCCGTCGTCGGCAACAACTCGAACGACACGACGTTGTGCTGGTTGCCGCCGCCGCCGCCCACCCCGCCTTGGAAGTGGCAGGCCACGCACGACCGGCCGTTGAACACCGGCCCCAGGCCATCCCCTTTGGCCATCGGGTCGTGGGCGGTCCACTCATGCTCGAAGAGTTCCATCCCCTTCGCCTTGGTTTCCGCTGACGCCCGAGGCGCCCACCAGATCGGCAACCCCGGGGTCGCCGCCCAAACGAACCCACCGACAATCGAAGCCATCAAGCCATAACCGACTCGACGCCTCGCCTGACTCAGCGAATTACCCACCATCGCGAGCCTCCCTTGCAACCTGTGCCTTGAGATCCCACCGCCCCCGAAATCGAACCTTCGAATGACAAATGTAATGAGCCGATCGGAGTTCCGCAAGGGCCTACTAGACAATTGTCGGAACTTGGTCGAAGGGGAAGGGCCGCTCTCGGCGGTCGCCGATCGCTCCGGGTCTGCGGGCTCCCGAAGTTCGGTCAAGCTTTTCCCGCTCAACTCCCGCTCCCGGTCGGTTCGATAGGAAGTTTGTAAGAACTTGGATCGGTCTTCTCCCAGACGACTCGAAGGATTGGCTCGATGAATCAGCCTCGCCTCTTGATCGTGGACGACGATGCTTACACCCGGGACGCTTTGCGGAACCTGTTCGCGAAGCGAGGTTGGTCGGTCGACCTCGCGTCGACGGTCGCCGAAGGCTTGGCGACGCTCGACGATGCCCACCGCGCCGTGATCCTCGACCTGAACTTGCCCGACGGTGGCGGCGAGGCGGTGCTGATCGAGGTCCGCCGCCGGGCCTCCCGGACGATGGTCGCCGTCTGCTCGGCCTCGGTCGACGCCCGCCGGATCGCCGCAATCCAGAATCTCCGCCCCGAGTTGCTCCTCTTCAAGCCGATCGACATAGGTTCGCTCGACCGGATGTGCCTGGCGGCGATGGCGGGTTAAACCATCGATCCGCCGAGTTTCGGTCCGACCCCCTTGACCACGCCGTTAAACGGGGGGATAACCAAGCCTACGACGAACGTCGAACAAATGGCTCGCTCTCGGATATTCTCGGCGAGGCGTGTGGTTCGTCCCAGTTGAGGAGAGGGTTATGCGTCGATTACTTCGTCCAAGCCTCGCGGCGGTTTCTGTGTTCGCGGTGGTGGGAGCGGTCGCCCTCGGCGGCGAGCCGGGGCGCATTCCAGCCTACGCCTGGAAGCCGGGGCAAGAGCTTCGTTATCGCGAGTCAAGCGAGTTTCGCTACAACAACAGAAGCAAAAAAGTGATAGCCGACTCATCCGAGATCCGCTTCCGGGTCGTCCGAGCCAACCCCGATGGCAGCGTTCGGGTCCTGTTCGACGCCAAGGAGCGATCGAAGACCACCCGAGAGCCGGTTGCGGCCAAGTCAGCGCAAGCGGTGCTCAAGGGGTTCGCCGCCAAGGTGATCTCCAAGGCCGCACCCGAAGCCGCTCCCCAGAAGGATGTTTCTTTCAAGATGGCGGCGTTCGACCTGTTCCCGGACGGTCGGACCGTCCTCCCAGACTCATTGGACATGATCATCAACGACCCGACAGCCTACTTTCCGCTCCTCCCCCGAGCCGAAGCCGACGCCGCTTCGGGCTGGACCAACCCCCAGTCCGGCCCCTCGGGAGATCGGGTCAACTACCGGCTCGTCCGCCAGGACCCCGGCGAGTGGGTGGTCGACGCCGAATTCGACCGCTGGATGAACAAGGTCTACGACGCCAGCCTCCGGCATCGGATCTTCTTTGATGTCGCCCAGGGTCGGGTCCGCCGGATCGAGACTGAGGACGCGATGGGCTACAAGTCGCATGCCCGAGGGCAAGGCGTGGTCGAGTTCGTCGCGGAGTCGACGATCCCCGCCGAGCCGCTCGCCAAGCTAGCCAGCGAGATGGATAGCTACCTCGACGCTCGGGAACGGTCGTTTCAGCTCCTCCTCAAAGCGGGCGACGACCCGAACCTAGCCGAGAAGCGGCTCGACGAGGCCGACGCCCTGCTCAAGCAGGCGCAGAGCCGGTTGACCCTGGCTGACTTCGCCGAACCGCTCGCCAAGTGGATCGAAGACACCAAGGGTTCGCGAAGCTATTACCTCGACCAGGCCAAGCGGAAGGCCGAGATGGTCGGCCAGGCCGCCCCCGACTGGGAACTCAAAGATTTGGCGGACAAGACGCATTCGCTCGCTGGCTATCGAGGGCAGGTGGTCGTCCTCGACTTCTGGTATCGAGGTTGCGGCTGGTGCGTCCGGTCCATGCCGCAGATGAAACAACTGGCCGACGACTTCCTAGGGCAACCCGTCGGTATCCTCGGGATGAACAAGGACCACGAAGTCAAGGACGCCCGATTCGTCGCCGACGCGATGGGGTTGAATTACCCCACCTTGCGGGCCGAAGGAATTCCCGAGAAATATCAGGTCCAGGGGTTCCCGACCCTGATTCTCATCGACCGCCAAGGCAAGATCGCCGACTTCCACGACGGGTACAGCCCCCAGCTTCGGCTTGAGGTGGGAAATAAGATCAAGCAACTCCTAGACAACCCCTCGAAAGCCGCGATGAACCCCAAGGTTAATTGATCCGAATGAGTCAGCCGACCGGCGTCGGGGCGACTTCGAGTGGAGGTTGGGCCGTCGAATCCGGCTCGATCTCCTCGTTTCGCCCCTGACGAACTTCACCCAGGAGATAAGTCGTCTTCGACTGCGACTCGTAATACGTCCGCATCACCATCTCGGCCAGGACGCCCATCAGGATGCTTTGCACCCCGGCCAGGAAGAACATCACGGTCAGGAGCGGCAAGGGAGTCTCGACGAAGGGCTTATTCGGCCAATCGGTGACGAGGTGGTGGAGATACTTGTAGTAGAGCATCAGGGCGAACCCGAGCATGCTCCCGGTGATCGACAGGAGGCCGATCCGCCCGAACAGGTGGATCGGCCTCTGGGCGTAGCGCTGGAAGAAGCGGATCAGGATCAGGTCGAGGACGACGTTGAAGGTCCGACCGAGGCCGTACTTGGTCTTGCCGGCGGTCCGGGGGCGGTGGTGGACCTCCAACTCGGCGACCTTGGCCCCTTGCCAGGTGGCGAAGATCGGGATGAACCGATGCATCTCGCCGTAGAGCCGGACCCCTTCGAGCACCTTGCGGCGGTACGCCTTCATGGTGCAGCCGAAGTCGTGCAGGGCGACCCCCGAGATCCGGGCGACCAGGCGGTTGGCGATCATCGAGGGGACCTTGCGGGTGATCAATGTATCCTGACGGTTCTTCCGCCAGCCCGAGACCACGTCGAACCCTTCGTCGAGCTTGGCGACCAGGCGGGGGATGTCGTTCGGGTCGTTCTGGCGGTCGCCGTCCATCGGGATCAGGACCGAACCGCGCGACAGGTCGAGCGCCGCCGAGAGAGCGGCGGTTTGCCCGCAGTTCCGCCGCAAGAAGCCGACGCGGACGTGGTCGGGGTCGAGATTTTGGATCTGGTCGAGCTTTGCGACCGTCCCGTCGGTCGAGCCGTCGTCGACGAAGATCAGCTCGTAGGTCATGCCGAAGTCGCCGAGAACGGCGTCAAGTTCCTGGTGGAGTTCGACGACGTTGCCGACCTCGTTGTACACCGGGATCAGGATCGAGAGGGCGACGGGGGGCAGGATCGACGGCGAGTGATTCGTTTCCAGGATCGTCGCCACGGCGGTTCCTTGTCGAAGTCGAACGAACCTTGGGTTGGAGTCAGATTCGGAGCAAACCGAACAGCAAGCCCGACGCCAAGCCGACGCCGTGAGCGCCGTTGGCCATGTTGAACGGGAAACCTCGCCCTTCGGGCATGACTAATGGTGCGATGATCCCGAGCAGGAACCAGCCGAACATCAACTGGGCGTTCTGGCGATCGAGCCCAAGCCCTTCCTCGGGGGCGAGTTGCCCCTTCATCCAGAGGTAACCCACCAGGGCGAACACCACGCCGGACATCCCGCCGAAGCCGCCACCGGCCAGCAAGAACTGGCCGACATTGCTGGCGATCGCCGAGACCAGCACGATCAACGCGAAATTCCATCGCCCTTTGACCATTTCGATCCGCTGGCCGAACGCCCCCAGCGCCATCATGTTGAAGGCGATGTGCCAGATCCCCGAATGGAGGAAGATCGGCGTGATCAGCCGCCAGACCTCGCCCTGGAGGATGTTGGCGAACCCAAGGTCGCGGACGAACCCCTCGGCGGTAATTCCTCGGAGCGAGAACAGGAGCCAAAAGAGGATCTGCCCAGGATAAAACTTTTCCGCAACGAAAACCCCGACGCTCACCACGATCAGGCCGAATGTCCAAGGGGCTCGCCGATAGATTGGTCCCTCCCAGCGCTCTCGGAGGTCGACCGACCGCTTGCGGAACTGGGCCTCGACCTCCTCGGCCCGCTTTCGAATCTCCTTGGCCGTCCGGGTCGCCGACTGGAACCGAGCTTCGTTCGGGTCGCGGACGAACTCGTCGAGGACCTCCCGGGCTTGCCCGAGCCGATCCTCGTTCTGGACCCAGACCCCAAACCGACCGTCGCGGTTGGTGACCACCTTGGTGGCGATGTCGAGTGTGAGGAGGTAGTCCGCCAAGGCCCGGGCGTTTTGCTCTTCGGTGATGATGCCAAGCTCTCGCAACGCGGCGGACTCCGAGGAGACACCAAATAGGGCGGATCAAAGCCCGACCCGATCCCGTCGCCTCGGGTTGGCTCTAGTTACTCAATTTACCAGAACCCCGGATGGAGGCCAAGGATCAGCCTTCGGGCTAGGAACCGAAGATCAGGCCGAGGTCGTGGCCGAAAGCTCGACCCGCCGGGGGACGCTCCGGGCGTCTTCGCCCGCGTCGTCGCCGCCTTCGTGGTACTGGGCGTCGGTGTTGACCTTCCAGGTATCGTACCGCCCCAGACCAAGGATGTTCCGCGCCGCCAAGAGCGCCGTCATCATCGAGTGGTCCTGGTTGTTGTACTTGTGCATCCCGTTGCGACCGGCCAGTTCGAGGTTGCCCAGGGGGGCCAGCCAGTCGCGGATCACCCGGAGATGGTCCTGGTACACATCGTCGTAGACCGGGTAAGCCTTGGGCATCCGCACGACGCAACCGTCGACCACGTCGGAACCCCTGGCCAGGCCGATCGTCTCGACCTCGGCCTTGCCCAAGGCCACTAGCTCGGCGTCGGGCTTCGCCCAGAGGTCGTCCCCCTCGAAGCAGAAGTATTCCAGCCCCAGGCTGCTCTTGCTCGGGTCGGGTACCAGGTCGGGCGACCAGTTCTTGAAGTTCTGGATGCGGCCCACCTTCACGTCCGGCTCGTGGATGTAGATCCAGTTGTCGGGGAACGTGTCGGCGCGGTCCAGGATCAGGACCACGGTCAGGAAGTCGCGGTAGCGGAGCGACTCGGCGGCCTGGACGACCTCGGGGGGGGCGACGGGGTTCATGGCCCGGATCAAGGCGCGGATCGGCAGGGTCGAAACGAAGTGGTCGCCTTCGTAGCGGGTGGTCCGACCGGCGGAGTCGGTGGCGATCATCGCGACGACCCGGGTGCCGTCGTGCTCGATCCTGGTCACCCGTCGGTCGTGGTGGACGGCGTTGCCACCGAGGCGGACTTTGTCGCGGGCGGCTTCCCACATCTGGCCGGGGCCGAGCCGGGGATACTGGAAGCTGTCGATCAGGGTCTTGATGACCTCGCCCTTGGGCTGCCCTTTAACCTTCTTGTCCCAGCCGCCGAACAGGGCGTTCAGGACCGTCTTGGTCAGGTCCAGCCCTTTGATCCGCTGCGCCGCCCAGTCGGCGGAGATCTCTGAGGTCGACATCCCCCAGACCTTCTCGGTGTAGGTCTTGAAGAACATGTCGAACAAGACCCGGCCGAAGCGGTTGACGGTCCAGTCCTCGAAGCTCCGTTCGGGGAAGATCGGGTCGATCCGGCTGTGGATGTAGCTGAGCAAGATCCGCGAGGCCCGGATCGGCCCGAGCTTGAGGAAGGCGTCGACGGGCTTGAGCGGGTAGTGGAAGAACCGGCGATTGTAGTAGATCCGGCTCATCCGCTTGCGGGTGATGAACTGGTCGTCGCCGAGGATCTCGCGCCAGAGGGCGTTGATCTCCTGGCTCTTGGAGAAGAAGCGGTGGCCGCCGATGTCGAAGCGATAGCCCTTGTACTGGTCGGTCCGGCTGATCCCGCCGACGAGGCTCGGCTCGCTTTCGAGGACGACGCACGACGAGCCGTGCTTGGTCAGCTCGTAGGCGGCGGTCAGCCCGGCGGGGCCTGCGCCTGCGATCACGGTGCGGTGCGACGCGACCACGGCCTCGCCGCCAGGGGCGTCGACCCGGGTCCAGTGGTGCGGCGGGAGGCCGACTCGGGCTCGATCGGATCGCGGAGCGGGTGTGTCGGTGCCCATCCGGGCCCTCCGTGGCTGTGGCTGGCTTGGCATGTTTCGGTCGGCGGATCGGTCGAAGCTCGAAGACCCATCCACCTTTCGGCCGGATTGCATGAGATGTCATCAAAATTTTGATGCCGACTCATGCCGGATTCGCCTCACCACTCCCTTGATATTCGGCAAAACGGGCGGCGGAGTTGTGTCATAATTCACCGGGATCGTCAATGCCGCCTGATATTAGGCCCGACCGCCCCGACCAATTCTTTCGTCATGCCGACCAGTGCCGACGCCGCATCCACGGCGTCTCCCGGTGCGAGCTTGAACCCTTGCACCCGCTCAAAAGCGACAAGTTGCCCCGCGTCGAGCAGGCCCGATCGGACATACAACCCTTCGCAAGCCAGGACCAGGCACTTCAACCCCGCCTCGCGGTACCCCCGGGCGTAAACCAAGGCGCGGACCGCCGCGAACATCGCCTGGTAGGCCAAGGTCCCCACGTCGGTCGGGTCGGGCTTGGGGCCGCTCAGGATATCCCGGGCCGCCGCCAACTGGTCGTCCGCCTGGGACAGGAGCGAGCCAACCCGCGCCGGGGCTTCGAGGTCGCGAAACAGGTAAGGACTGTCGAGGCATTTGTCGAACGTGTTGATGATGGCCATTGCCGACTCGGAAGGGTTCCATGCTTCGGGTGTTGATCCACCGATCACCAGGCATCAACGCCCGGCCTGAACGGTTGTCGTCAACGGACGACTTCGGGTCGCTACTCCCGGAGCGGCATCCCCTCGGACGACCCCTCCGGTGACGAACATCCGGGAGTGGGCGACGGCGACGGCATCCCGAGCCAGGGGGTGGGCGTAGACCCCGCAGCCGACGGCGACGATCGTGGCGACGACGATCGTCGCGACGATCGGGGAGGGCGCGGGGGATCGGTTGGCCTGCGCTCGGGCGGGTCGGAAGAACAAGGCCCGGAGGACCCGAGCGTAATAGAACGCCGAGATCACACTGTTGAACAAGCCGAGGATCACCAGCCACAGGAACGTCAGGCGGTATCGCGGCGCGGCGTTCAAGGCTTCCATGAACATGAACAGCTTGCCGAAGAACCCCGCAAGCGGCGGCAGCCCGATCAAGGAGAGCATCAGCAAGACGATACAGGCCGAGAGCGCCGGCGACCGCGACCCGAGGCCGTCGAGGTCGTCGATGTCGTCCGACCCGCCGTCTCGGATCAACCAGTTGGCGACGGCGAACGCCCCCGAGGTTGTGAAGGCATACACAGCCAGGTAGAACAGGACCGAACCGCTCGAAGTCGCCGGGTCGACCGACACCGCCGCCGCCAGGACCCCGACCAACAAGTAACCCGCGTGCGCGATCGACGAGTACGCGAGCATCCGCTTGAGGTTCTTCTGGGCCAGCGCCGCGAAGTTGCCGTAGGTCATCGACACCGCCGCCAGCACGGCCACGATCCCGACGTAGCCGGGGCCGGTCAGGCCGTCGGGTCCGTTGGCATAGGGTCCCAATGCCTGGATCAGCACCTTCATCAGGGCGACCACGCTCGCCAGCTTCGACCCCGACGCGATCCAGGCCGACACCGGAGCGGGGGCCCCTTCATAGACGTCGGGCGCCCACTGGTGGAACGGAGCGGCGGCAATCTTGAACCCGAACCCGACCAAGACCAGCAGCACCGCCATCGCCCCCGCCAGGTTCCCGCCCAAGCCGACCGAGACTCCCCCCTGCCCCGCCAGCGCCACCCCGATCCCCGCCAACCGGGTCGTCCCGGTGAGTCCGTAGAGCAGGCTGAGGCCGAACAAGAACAAGGCCGACGACACAGACCCATACACGAAATATTTCAAACCCGCCTCGGGCGACCGAGGGCGCCCCTTCTCGAACGCCGAGAGCAGGTAGAAGCAGATCGTCATCATCTCCAGGCTCAAAAACAGCGTCAGTAACTCCTCCGACGCCATCAGGAGCATCATCCCGACGCTGCTCCAGAGCATCAGGGCGTAATACTCTCCCCAATTCTCGGTGAACGCCCAACTCGCCGACACCGCGACGACCAGGCTGAGCAAAACCAAAGTCACCGCGTTGAGCCGCTCGACCAGCGGGCCACCGGCAATCGTGCCGAGGAACAGCGACGGCTCGCGCGTGGCCTCTTCGGCTTTCGCGACGAACTCGGGCAAGAACGCGGCCACCAGCGCCAGGAGGACGCCGACCAGGGTGATCGTGCCCAGGGCCTTCGCCCTCCGGTCCGACGCCAGGTGCCTGAGCCCGGCGAAGTCGACCACCAGGACCAGCAGTCCCCAGAAGCTCAAGACCACCTCGGGGCCGAGGTGGATCAGGTCCAGAGCGGTGGGTGAGAGCGGGACTTCGGCGGCGGTCGGCATGATGTTCGGCCATCTTTCCGGCGAATCGGGAGGGGATGCGACGTCAACCTTGGAGGGTGTCGAGCTGGTCGACGTCCGCACTCCGGCGTCGTCGGTAGATCAACAAGATGAGGCCGATCCCCACGGCCACCTCGGCGGCGGCGATCGTGATCACGAACACGGCCAGGACCACGCCGGGCATCGGGCCGTCGCCCCCTTCGGGGACGCCATAGCGCCAGAACGCGACGAGGTTGATGTTGGCGGCGTTGAGCATGATCTCGATCGCCATCAAGACGGCGATCGCGTTGCGCCGGACCACCACGCCGAACAGGCCGATGGCGAAGCAAGCCGCCGCGAAATCGAGGAACCAGGTCAGGGGGATGTCGGGGCGGATCATGGGGTTCGCCCTTCGAGGGTCGAATCGGCCTGGGGACTCGCCACGACCGCCCGGTACCGGCGACGGGTCCCGGGCCGGTGGTCGGCCCGGGTGGCGACCAAGGCCGAGTCCCCTTCGTCCTGGTCGCCGTCTTGCCGGGCCAGCGCGATCGAGCCGATCAGGGCGGCGGTCAGCAGCAGCGCGGCGACCTCGAACGGCACGGCGAAACGGCCCATCAACTCGTTGCCCAGGGTCCGGCCCATGTCGTCGACGGCCCGAGCTTGCGGCGAGTTCCGCGCCCGAGCGTCGGGGCCGATGGCGGGTCGGCTTTGGATCTCACGCCAGGGTGGACGACCGTTCAAGCCGGTTTCGCGGTTGATCCCGGAGACCAGGACAGCCAAGAATCCTAGAGCTATCAACCCGGCCGGGATCGACCAGACTCGAGGGGCGACGGTGGTCTCGTCCCCTCGGACGTTCCTCGTCAGCATGATCCCGAACACGAGGAGGATCGCCACCGCCCCGATATAGACCAGAACCTGAACGGCGGCGAGGAACTCGGCCTCGAGCAGGACGAACTGGCAAGCGACCAGGAAAAAGAAGGCGATCAGGTAGAGCGCGGCGTGGACCAGGTCGCGCGCCAGGACCGTCCCGAGCGCCGAGGCGATCCCCAGGGTCGCCAAGATGAGGAAGAGGATCGAGGTCAACGTCGAAGCTCCAGCAACCGGGGCGACGGGACCGGGTTGGGCACCAAGGGGTCGTTAGGACGCGCCGTCGCCCGATGGATCGCGGCGACGGCGAAGATCGAGCCAACCACCATCGGGCCGGTGATCAGCCAGGCGAGGATCGGTCGCGGGACCTCGGGCCGGATCGCGAGTTCGAACCAAACGGCGGCCGTGGCGATGTTGAACAAGGCCAAGGGGACCAACGTCTTCCAGGCGAAGTCCATCAGGCGGTCGACCCGGAGCCGGGGGACGGTCGCCCTGATCCAGAAGATCACGAAGACGTAGGCCAAAACCTTGACCGAGAATACCGACACCGCGCCGAGGTTGGTCAGGAGGAACCCCGGCCAAGTCTCGGTCCCGAACAGGCGGATCTGCCATCCCCCCACAAACGGCAGCGTCCCCCCGCCCAGGAACAAGGCGATCCCCAGGCAACTGATCCCGAAGATCCCCAGGTATTCGGCCAGGAAGAACAAGGCGAACCGCATCCCCGAGTATTCGGTGTGGTAGCCCGCGACGATCTCGGATTCGGCCTCGGGCAAGTCGAACGGCGCCCGGTTGACCTCGGCGATGTTGGCGATGGTCAAGATCCCGAAGGCGAGCAACCCCGGCGGCGAAAACACGAACCATCCCTGGTCGACCTGGCGGTCGAAGATCGTCACCAGGCTCAAAGATCCAGCCCAGAGCACCACCGGGACCGTCGCCAGGACTTGCGGGACCTCGTAGGACACCAGTTGCGCCACGGCCCGCATCGCGCCGAGGAGCGAGAACTTGTTCCGGCTCGACCAGCCCGCCAGGAAGATGCTCAAGGGGGAAAGCCCGCTGATGGCGATCAGGAACAGCAAACCCGAAGGGGGGTTGACCGCCGCCAGCCCCGCGCCAAAGGGGATCACCGCGAGGAGGAGAAATGCCGACACGAGCAAGAGGACCGGGGCCATCAGGTGAACCAGCGAGTCGGCCGAGTTGGGGACGATGTTTTCCTTGGTCAGCAGCTTCACCGCGTCGGCGATCGACTGGAGCAAGCCAAACGGCCCCACCCGGTTCGGGCCGATCCGGTCCTGGAACCGAGCCGCGGCCTTGCGCTCGCCCCAGACGAAATACGCCATGATCAGCGGAAACAGGCCGAGGAAGACGGCCATCCACGCCGCCCACCGGAGGATGGGGACCCCTTCGATAGCGCTCGGCTGGGGCGAATGGTACAGGGGGCCGCTCGCCCAGAGGGGGAACGCGCCGCTCATGCCCACCGGAGCACGCCCTTGGCCCAGGCGTAGGCCAGGCCGGTGGCGAGGATCAGGAGGAACACCGCCATCTCGACAAGCGCGAACGCACCGAGCCCGCCATAGCTGACGGCCCAGGGGTAGAGGAAGACGGTTTCCACGTCGAAGACGACGAACATCAGGGCGTAGATGTAATATTGAATCCGGAACCTGATCCAGGTCTCGCCCGTGGTGGGGACGCCGCACTCGTAGGTTTCCAACTTGACCTTCGATCGACGACTCGGGGCGATGACCGCGACGATCAGGACCGGCGCGAGGGCAAAGCCGATCGCGCCGAGCAAGAGCAAGCCGATGAACCCATAGTTGGTGACCGTCATGTTCGGCCTGGTCTTTCCCGATTGCGGTCAAACGGCGGCGGTCAAGACCTCGAACTTGGTCCACTCGTCGACGGCGACGTCGATGATCTCGCCGTCATCTCGGCGGAGGCGGATCGTCGGCTGTCGGCAGTAGAGCCCTTTGCCGCCCATCTCCATCCCGCCGATCGGCCGGACGCCCTCGCGTTCGACCTGACCGGTGACGGTCGTTGTCCAGACGCGGTGCCCGACCCGGACCCGCTGGGTGGCCTGGACTCGGGTGCCCGGTTCGAACCGGGGCTTCGGTGGCGTGGGGATCATCTCGGGTCGGTTCTCGGTCGGTGAAATGGCTTCGTTTTGCGAACATCGATTATATCGCCGAAGCCTTCGCTTCGACAAGGGACCGATCCGACGCCACCGCCTTGGCCTTGTCGAACCGGGCGGCCTTCTTCTTGGCGACCTTGCCGCGCTCGGCGACCTCGTCGGCGTCGGCGTAGGCTTCGGGGTGGGTCTGGGCGTAATAGTCGCTCGACACCAGCAAGTCTTGGAGCGTGAAGATGTGCGACTGGTGCCGCTCGTAGTTGGAAAGCTCGAAGTTGTGGTCCATCTTGATCGCGTCGAACGGGCAATACTCGGCGCAAAGACCGCAGTTCATGCACACGTCCATGTCGACGAAGAAGTCGCTCGGCTGGGGGATCGACTTGCCGTCGGGCTTCTTGGCCTGCTTGATCCAGATACACTGCGGCGGGCAAACCTTCGCGCAGATGTTGCACGAGGTGCAGCGGATGTGGCCGTCCTCCGAGTCGTAGATCAAGACCGGCAAGACCCGCCCCCGCTCGTGGACCGGCATCCGCTCGTCGGGGTACTCGATCGTGAACAACCCTTCAGTCGAGGCATCCTGGGCGATCACCGGCTCGTCACCCTTGGGTTTGCGACCGAACCAGAGGTCGACAAGCTGATTTCCCCCGCCCCGCCTGGACCAGGTCCGACCATGCCCCACCGTGAACGTCCGGATGAACCGCCGGAGCGTGATCCAGTGTCCGACGAGCAACCCTCTTCTAATCATCGCGGTCCTCTTGAGGTGCTCAGATCAAACATCGCGGTCAGTTTCTCAATTTCATTTCCCGTCGAGCATCATTGCCAGGATTCCCAATATCTTGGAAAGCCGCTCGAGTTGATATTCGCGAGGATCAAGATCGATGACGGTTTCCTCAAGTCTGAGAAATTGCCATAAAGTGCCCGTGGTCACCACACCGAACAAAATGAATACTTTTTCCCCCTCTCGTTCATTAAAGATTCTCGCTCCGACCATCTCGGCTATGCATTGCCCAAGTCCCGATTTCAGGTCTCCTTTTTTGGCTTCAACAATGGTGATGATCGGGGCGACGAGAAATTCTTGCTCCGGAGAACGTGACATCAGAAAATCGCAAACCCCGCTCAAACCCTGCTCCGGGGCGGCTGGGAAGTCGATCCCGGAGAATAAGCTGACTCGGTTATTCAACCGCAAGCGAACTTCCGCCAGGATCGGAGCGATGAGGAACTCCGACCGAGCCTTCTCGGTGTTGATCGACCGAGCCAAAGGTTCGAAATAGCCAAGGATGGTTTCCAGCGTCGGGCTTACAGCCAGTTCCGGAACACCATCGAAGAATGGCTTCTTCTCGATCGTTAAGCCAAAACGAAGGCTAACTTCTTTAAGCGAAAAGTCGCTATAGGCCATTCATCACCAATCCTGTCTCGAAGCGATTCATCTTGGTCAGCCCATCGTCTCTCACCGGTCCACCTCACCCAGAATAATATCCAAACTGCCCAAGACCGCGACGGAGTCGGCGATGGTGTGGCCGACGCACATGGCTTCGAGGCCGGTGAGGTTGACGAAGCTCGGGCTCCGGACGTGGTAGCGGTAGGCGGTCCCGGTCCCGTCGCTGACGACGTAGAAGCCGAGTTCCCCCTTGGGGTTCTCGACCCGCGAATAGGCTTCTCCGGCGGGCGGCTTGATCAGGTAAGCCTTCTTGCCTGGGAGGATCGGGCCGGTCGGGAGGTCGCGGAGGGCCTGTTTGAGGATGCGCAAGCTTTCGCGGATCTCGCGGAGGCGGACCTCGTAGCGGTCGTAGACGTCGCCGTGTCGGCCGGTGATCACGTCGAAGTCGAACCGGTCGTAGATCCCGTAGGGGGCGGCCCGGCGAATGTCGTAGTTGATCCCCGAAGCCCGGAGCACCGGGCCGGCGGCGGAGTAGGCGATGGCTTGCTCGGCGGTCAGCACGCCGATCCCCTGGCAGCGGTCGAGGAGGATCTCGTTCCTGGAGAGGAGCCGATCCAGCTCGTCGACCTTGCCGGGCAGGCGGTCTTCGACCAGGGTCCGGGCTTTTTCCGCCCAGCCGTTGGGGAGGTCGAAGGCGACCCCGCCGAACCGGAAGTAGTTGCACATCATCCGGCTCCCGGTCGCCCACTCGAACAAGTCGAGGATCAGCTCGCGCTCCTCGATCGCGTAGAGCGCCGGGGTGAAGAAGGCCCCGAGGTCGTTGAGCAGGAAGCCGATCGACCAGAGGTGGCTGACCACCCGGGTGAACTCGGCCATAATGACCCGGATATACTCGGCGCGCTCGGGGGGCTTAGCATCGTCGCCGAGGAGCTGCTCGACGGCCAAAGCATACCCGAAGTTGTTCCCCAGGCTGGTCAGGTAGTCGAGCCGGTCGGTGAACGGCATGTTCATCAAATAGGTATTGCGCTCGGCGATCTTCTCGTGGTTCCGGTGCATGTAGCCCATCACCGGCTTGAGCGCGACGATGGTCTCGCCGTCGACCCGGAGGTTCATCCGGAACACGCCGTGGGTGCTCGGGTGCTGCGGCCCCATGCTGATGACGAATTGGTCCGACGCCAGCTCGTCGATCGTCACGCCGGGGCCGAGGTTCGGCAAGGTTCCCCCCTTGGGGTCGGGGTCGACGTCGGCGATGGTGTCCCAGCCGTCGAAGTCGCGGGCCACCTTGAGGTTACCCCGGAACGGGCTCCGCTCCTCGGCCCGGTGGTGGCGGCCATCCTCGGTCCGGTTGCCGAAGACCTTGGTCGGCCCTTCGTAGAACGGCTCCAGGTAGTCTTTCCGGAGCGGATGGCCGGCAAACCCGTCCCACATCATGATCCGCCTGAGGTCGGGGTGCCCGGCGAACTTGACGCCGAAGAGGTCATACACCTCGCGCTCCTGGAAATCGGCCCCCGGCCAGATCGACACGACGGAAGGAACCTCGCCTTTGCCTTCCGCCTCGTCGGCCCGGACCCGGACCTGGATCAGATTCCCGGGCTGGGTGATGCTCTCGAAGTGGTACTCGATCTCGATCGCGTCCGAGTAATGGACGGCGGTCAGGTTGGCGAGATAGTCGTATCGAACCGGGTTCCGGTCGCGGAGGTAGCGGGCCACGTCGAGCCATCGGGTCGAGGGGATGAGCAGCGCAGCTCGGACGATGGTCGCGGCTTCGGCCCCGAACTCGGCGTTGATCCGGTCGCGTAGCTCGGTCAGGCCCGAGTCGCCGAGCCAGACCAAGGTCGGGCGGGTCTCGACGGCTTTGCCTTTCCTGACATGTTTGGGCTTGGCATTGGGGTCGACCGGTTCCGGCTCGGGCGAAGCCGGGACCGCCTCGACGGGGGCCGCGATGATCGGCGGCTTTTCGAGGCCGGCCTCGTGCGCTTCCCCAAGTCCCTGCGCGGCGCGCTCGGCGGTCACCTCGACCAGGCGGAGGTCGATCAGGTCGGGGCCGAGGACCGGGACGGGGATCTCCCGGACGGCGTCGCCGCGATACCAGGCCGACCGGGTGATCTTCTCGCCGTCGATCTTCTTCTGGAGGGTGATGATCCCGTGCAAGAGCGCCTGGGGCGACGGCGGGCAGCCGGGGACATAGACGTCGACCGGCAAGAACTTGTCGATCCCCGGGACGACGTTGTACCCTTCCTTGAACGGCCCACCCCCCGAGGCGCAGGCACCCATGGCGATGACGTACTTCGGCTCGGGCATCTGGTCGTACAGCCGGGCGATCGTCGGCATCATCGTCTTGGTCACGGTCCCCGAGACGATCATGACGTCGGCCTGTCTGGGCGAACCTCGGAACACCTCAGCGCCGAACCGGGCGAGGTCGAACCGCGAGGACGCCGTGCAGATCATCTCGATGGCACAGCACGCCAGGCCGAAGCCAAGCGGCCACAAGCTCGAACGCCGCCCCCAGTTGTAAACCTGGTCGACCATCTTGAGAAGGTTTTCCCAGTCGGTGACCAGGACGTGCTGTTCCAGTTCTTTGCGGAGCACCGGGTCAATGATCGTGCTCCACTCGGGCCGGTTGATCGTCGCAGGGCTATTTGGCGTCGGTATCGACATAGTTTTCAACAAGAATAAGAGCGGTCAAGCCCAGTCCCGGCGATCCGATCCAAAGGGTCGGGCAAGCCCTCGTCGGTGATTTCAAAAAACAGGTGGGTGATGACTTCATGTTAAGACCACACACCCCCAACGCCAAGGGCTGGACGACCGCGCGGAGTGGCAAACCCAAGCGATCTCGGAGGGATCTTTCCGACCGATGGGCGGACGATCATAATACCATGATGAGACGAGCGGAACGCTGGAACAACGTCGTCGGCTTGCTCGGCCTGGCCGTTTGCGTCCTGGTCAACGTCTGGTTATTCCGGTTCGGAATCCTCGTCGGCCTCATCGCCCTGAACATCACCAAGCACGTCGGGGTGGCGGTGCTCTGCCAGATCATCGGCGTCGGTAAGCCGAAGCCCGCTCCGACCTCCTGCCCGACCCCCACCTTTCGACCCGCTCACCTGTCGATCCCGCGCCCGCACTCGCTGACCAAGGATGCCCGTTGATGTCCGGCCCTCGTGTCGTTCCGCGACCGGCGACCCGCTTCGCCCGGGGCTTGCCTGGACGGTCCACTGGGTGGTGTTAAACTTGTATAGATCCGCCGTCCCGAACGCTTCGCAGATTCGCCCGGAGCCGTGATGAAGTACAGAGTCGTCTTGTACCGATCGGACGAAGGTGTCAGCGTTTCGGTCCCCGCGCTCCCCGGCTGCTGGTCGGAGGGGGATACCGAGGCCGAGGCCCTCGAAAACATCCAGGACGCCATCTTCGATTATATCGCGGCGATCGAAGATCGAACGAAAAGCGAGGAGAGCCGCGAAGCCGAATCGATGGCCTGACCATGCCCGGGATTCCGGGGATCAACCGACGCGGACCGGGCTTTGGGTCGGGCCGGCGCCTGGATCGTCGGACAAGGCAAGCCTATTGTGATGACCAACGGCACCCGCCAGGTCACGTTGCCACGCCACAACCCCATCAAGGCTTACACGATGGGAGGAATCGTTCGCGACGCCGGCTTGACCATCGGAGAATTCAGCAAGTTGCTGTAAAGCTTCAATGACTTCGGTCCGGCAGGGCAAGCGAATCAAAGACCACTGGCCAGGCCGGTTGTTGACCACCCCACGATCCTGGCCCTGAAACGACGGACCAAGCTCAATCCAACCAAGCCAATCAGGGCACTACTGAGGACCACAGGCCAATTCGTTCGATGCGGGAGGAGCACGGTTCCCGTCCATCGGGGAGAGGCGAAGAGCATCGAGGAATCGACGACCAAAGGGTCTCCCGCGTTCTCGATGACTTGCACCAGTCGGCCGGTGTGGCCGACGGGGCGGACAACGACATAATGGCCGTGATCGCTCAGCTTCAGAAATGCCAACATCGGACGGTCGATGGCCCCAGGCTCGCGTCCCAAACTGACGCCTTGGAGACCGAGTCCGAGGCGTCCGGCGGCGTCACGCAGGTCCTTCATCGAGTATCCGTCGGGATGGAGTGGGGGAAGAACCGTGGCGATGCGGTCGGCTGGCACACCGACGCCTTCCAGCCGGGCCAGGTGGTACAGCGCGTACATCCCGCAACTGGCCGAAGGCCGGTCGGAGGGCGGCCCATCGGCCCGCGACCCGTGGGCAAGGACGATCGTGAGCAGGCCGGCGACGACCGGCGGCAGGTGTCGGGTCATCGACGGCTCCGGGAGCGGTAAAGGAGGAAGCCGACCAGAGGGACGCCGATCGCGAGGGCCCCCCAGGGGAGAATAGTTTCCGACCAGTGCCCACCCGCCCGGGCCGCCGAGGAGGCTTCGAGGCGCGCGGCCTGGGCGTCGGCCCGCGTGAGGGCGTCGTCCATTCGCCGCTTCAAGCTCTCCGGGTCGCTCGGCTCCTTTGGCGCGGCTGCCGGCTTCGACGACTCCAGCTCACGCCTCAGCTTGGTCAAGGTTTCGTCGCTCGTCACGAAGGCATGCCGTTTGGTGGAAAAGTAGGCGTCGGGAAAGCCCTGGTTGAACTTGATCGTGGCGGGGAGGATCTTGCAGGTTAGGATGAAGTCTGGCTCCGTCTTCCGGATCACCTGGCCTTTCTCGAATCGGATGCCATAAGAGGAAGTCTGGGCTTCTGAGGGGAACCAAACCATCCGACCCTTCGGCGCCGCCAGCCGCTCCAGGGTGACGAACGTTTGGCTGATGATTTGATTTCGCACATACCAGTCGATGCGAAGCGGGTTCCCGTTACGCTCCAAGTCGAGCCAGAGCTTGACGAAGGACCGCGGGATGTGCTGCTGGGCCGGCTTGCGGCGTGGACTGTCGTAGGCGAGGACGACCAGGCAGCGTCGCCCGTCCACTTCTTCCCAGCCCTGAGGCTCGAGGCCATACTCCTCGGGGTTCGCGTGGCTATTGAAGAACCAAGCAAGGAAGAGTTGCTCTGGGGAATCCGGGCGATTGAACGAGCCGGGACCGCCTGGGGAGACGGTCGGCTCGCGCTCGCTCAACCGGGGGGAAAGGTCCGGCGAGGCGTCGAGCTCCTCCATCTGATCTTTGCAGAGAGACAGGAGCAGCCGATTCGTCGGCCTCCGTCCGTCTAACATGAAGAGGTCGATCAGCGTGGCGCCATCGATCCGGAAAGTGTACGATCCCTGGAAAGTCGTCCCAGTCGATCCGTCCGGCGCAGCGGGGCGGGTCGTCCCCTCATAAAGGAACTGGACATCTTTGAACTCTGAGCCATAGCTGCGGAACACCTCGGCGACCGTCTGGGCATCAACTGAGGGATCGGCGGTCGGGCAGAAGAGGGCTAATGCTGTGATCACACAGTTCATGTCAAATGCTCCATTCTATCGCCGAGGTTCCGATCAAACGCGCCAGCTTCACTGGGATTTGAAGTTTTGAACCGAGGAGCATTGGAATATGGTCGGAGAGGTGCGGCAGTAGAAGTTGGAGTTGGTGCCCACATCGCAAGTTCCAGTGGTCCCAACATTCGACCCGATCCCGGTGCCGCACGTTTGCATGAAGCCGCTGTTCGGGTCCGTACCGGGGGGTCCACCACCCTGTTGCAGGTTGGCTAAGAAAGTACCAGACCTGCAAGAGATGCAAGTGGCTCCAAGGTTCCCGGCGTTGCAACCGCTCCCACTGATGGCGGTGCCGCCGTTATCTTCGTAGACGGCGATAGTCACGCCAGTACAATCCAACCTATTAACATTGCGAATCCACGGGGTCGTGCCCCGGATATCGGCCAACGATCGATCGGTCAACGGGCGCGAGGAAGCGGGGTCGGTCGCGGCCGACAGCGCGAGAGTGACGACGGCCGCGATGAATCCGAATAACCTGATCGGGGCAACGGACTTGAAGGCGTCGAGCTTGGTCATGAAAATCTCCCGAGGATTCCCCTCGTTGATGGTCTTGGAATATCAGTCGACAAGTTCACCGCCGTTACGGGTGCCCAGGCCGCGCCATACGGCCGGGTCGATGGAATCGATCACGAAGCGGTTCGATCCGTCGCCCATCAGGGCGTTCACCCCGCCGAGATGCCAGCTCCTGGCCGTCGACATCCCGAAGGGGATGCGCATGTTCGGCAGGAGGCAATCGGGTACCACTCCATTGGGCGGTTGAGTATGGCTGTAGAGCGTGTATTCGCGCCCTGTGATGAACCACCCCGCTCCGCCCCGCGTGATCGTCGGTGACGACCCTTTGTGGGCCGCGAGTTGGCAGCCCCGCAGCAACTCATCCCCCGACTGGACGTAGCCGGGCATCGGCCAGTAGTCACGCTCGGGAGAAGGGCGGGGTTGACCACCTGAGCCACGGAGCCGCTCGGAGAAGGCCGTGGTGTGGCTCAAGCCGTCGGTCACATAAGCCGCGGAGGTCAAAGTGACATCTTGGAACAGGCCGTTGCCGCTGTCCCGATACTCGGGCGAGGCCGCACCTGACGGGCCGATCCCCACGTTGCCCCGGTAGTTGTTGCCCGTCGCATCGAGAATCCCAAAATCCGACGGGCAGAGGAAGACGGCGACCTTCGCACCCGACGCGGTCGCGTTGACTGTGACTCCCGTCCCCGTGGAGGGTCGGTCGACCAGACTCGAAAGCCCGGAGCCGACCTCGAAATTGATCGCGTTGTAGACCGCTCTGAGATCGAGGTAGGGCAGCAGGCGGGCATGGAGCGAGAACATACCCTCATAGACGATCGCGTCGGAGCCATCTTTTTGGCGATAGGCAAATTTGGTCGTGTCGTTGACGGGATAGCAGTTATGATCCGCGTGATATCCCGCGACCGCGATGCCCAACTGGTGCAGGTTGTTTTGACATTGGAGTCGTCGCGCCGACTCTCGGGCGGCCTGGACCGCAGGCATCAGCAACCCCGCGAGCAGGGCGACGATGCAGATGACGACCAAAGTTTCGATCAGCGTGAACGCCGCTCGACGCCGGTTCGAGATCATCGGGCGACCTCCTCTTTCACGTCGTCGAGGATCATAACCTTGACTCCGACCGTCGGTTGGTCGGGGTGATCGGTTCGCAGCAGGATTTCCCCGGCGTTGCCATGATGGTCGATCCGCGCCGGATCGATCTGCAGGACGACCTTTTGCACACGGCCGGCCCTCTCGGGGAGTCGCGGCCGCTCGCCCAGGAACGGCCAGGCCACTTCCGTGACCCGGAATGGCCGTTGGTCAGAGGTCAGGATGATCGGGCGGTCCCTCGGACCCTCCTTTTTGCTGAAAATCAAAATCGAGGGGTTCACTTTGACGGCCAAATGAACTTCCCACGAAAAATCATATTCACGCTCCTGACCCGCACTCCAGCGGAATCGCAAACTACCCCGATTCCAGCCCACACGCGACCCGGGAGGGACGTTCACCGCGATTCGACGCTTCGACTCGACGAAATCATCGGATCGATCGACTTCCGACTTGGTCGGATCGTCCACGACCTTCAATGGCTCGGAAGCCATGATCGATTCCGGTAGTTGGAACCCATCGTTGCCGCGGCTCCAACAGATCAAATTGAATTCAAGTCGCCCTCCCATCCCGAGGGGCAATGACGTAGGATTTCCCTCCGAACGGATGACTTCCCACTCCGGATGGAGATCCGCAATCAAATCGAGCAGATGATCGGCGTGAGCTGGCTTATCCAATTCAATGTGGAACGAGACGCTCTTGAATCCTGACTGTTGACCCGGTTTGAAGGCGACCGGGATTACCACTTTCCCGAATGGTGGTATTGCTTCGGGGTAGTTCTCGATCGAGGAACAGCAGGGCGTCAAGGCGGTCGACCGGACGATTTGTATGGTGTCGCCGGTGGGGTTGTCGATCACGAATTCATGCCGCAAAGGATCGCCATTGATCAGCACTGGACCGAAGTCGAATTGCTGACGAACGGGTCGTGGCGGTGACGCAATCGGTTTTGCGAGGACCAGGGAATCGACCGATTCCGAGGGTCGCTTCGCACACCCGACCGCGACACTACTCGCGATGACTAGAATCCAAGAGATACGGTTCATGCGAAGCCCTCTTCGAGAAGATTTATCTCGATGTGGACCACCTGCAGAAGTGTGCTTGTATCTTGGGAAGGGGAAGTATGTAGTTCAAGAGAAAAATTAAGTAAATCGGAAATTTGTCTACACGCTTGGGTTGCGCCGACTTAAAAGCTGGCCGAATCTTCTAGACAACCCGAGCGTGGGCGGTAAGCTTGTTGATTGCTCCGACCTCAACGACCGGCGATCGCCCTCCCGCCTCCGATGGTCCAGGAAGCCCGCCCGATGCAAGCGTCCCTCCGGCCCAGGCTCTGCGCGATGTTCTTCCTGGAGTATCTGATTCGGGGGGCCTGGCAGCCGCTCCTTGGGTTGTACACCGGGGCGAAGTATCTCGGCTTCTCCGGGATCGAGCAGGCTTGGGTCTTCAACGCTTTCGCGATGGCGACGCTGACGGGGATGTTTTTCGGCGGTCAACTGGCCGACCGGGTGGTGTCTCGGCGGTGGTTCATGGCGGTCAGCCACACCCTCGGCGGGTTGGCGATCTTCGGCCTGGCCTATGTCAAGTCGTTCTGGCCGTTCTTCGGTTGCATGTTGGTCCACTGCTTTTTTTACGTCCCGACGATGGCGGTCTCCAACGCGATCGTCTTCGCCCATGTGGACGACCCGAAGAAGGATTTCGGGATCATCCGGCTCTGGGGGAGCGTCGGCTGGGTGGCGGCGGCCTGGCCCTTGATCTTCATCCCGATCGACTGGGCGCGGGTGCCGGCGATGGCCGAAATGGGTGGCTTCATCCCTTGGCTTGGCAAAGCCCTGGCAACCCTCAAAACCGGCCCGGCGATGGAAACGGCGCTTGCCGGGACGTTCATCGTGTCGAGCATCGCGTCGCTGTCGCTGGCGTTGCTCTGCCTTTTAGGTCTGCCCGACTCGAAGAGTCCGCCGAAGCGAGGCGAGCCGTTCGCGCCGATCGAGGCGTTCAAGCTCCTGGGGCGGCCGGTCGTCCTGGTCTTGTGGATCGTGACTTTCTTCGACTCGGTGATCCACTACGGGTATTACTTCTGGACCTCACGCTACTTGCAAGCGATCGGGTTGCCGGAAAACTGGATCTTGCCCGCGATGAGCATCGGCCAGACGATGGAGGTCGTCACGATGGTCTTCCTCGGCGGGATCATCCGGCGGCTCGGGTGGCGGAACACCTTGCTCCTGGGCGTCCTGGCGCAGTCGGTCCGGTTCGGCGTGTACGCTTTGGGCAACAGCCAGATCATCGGCGTGGTGATCGCCGTCAACGTCGTCCACGGGTTGGCCTATGCCTGCTTCTTCGCCACGGTCTACATCTTCGTCGACGAGCAGTTCCCCAAGGACATCCGGACCTCGGCGCAGGGGTTGTTCAACCTGATGATGTTCGGGATCGCCCAGTTCGCGGCGAACTTCCTCTGGGGCTGGCTCCGAGGGGTCTTCGGCACCACCCAGATGGTTGCCGGGAAGGCCGTCGAGGTCATCAACTACCATCAGTTGTTCCTGATCCCGCTCGGGCTGTCCTTGGGCACCGCCCTGTTCCTGGCGATCTTCTTCGACCCAGAGCAGGTTCCTACCGACGACCCAGAGTTCCTCCGACCCGACGCCGATACCGCCCTTCCCGTCGCCGCCGAATGACCCCAGAGGAACCCGCCGGATGTTTACGATCGGCTTGACGGATCATGTGGAAGGCCCGGCGGATCGGCCAAGCTCGGCGATCTTCGCCGAGGTGACCGAGATGGTCCGGCTCGCCGACGAGCTTGGGGTCGGCCACGCCTGGTTCTCCGAGCACCACGCCCACGCCCACCTCGGGCACATGCCGACCCCCCTGCTGTTCGCGCTCCACCTGGCCGGGCGAACCCGAACCATCCACCTCGGCACGGCGATCCTCTGTTTGAACTTGCGGAACCCGGTCGACATCGCCGAGCAAGTCGCGGTCGCCGACACCTTGACCGGCGGCCGGATCGCCGTCGGCTTCGGGAGCGGGAGCACCCCCAATGAGTTCGCCCTGTTCGGCTTCGACGTGACCGACGACCACGAGCGGCACGCCCGGTTCGAATCCGCCTTGAATGTGATCCAAGGGATCTGGTCCGGGCAATCGACCCCTCGCCTGTTCCCGGGCGCGGCCCCCGACCTCCCCGGTCGATCCTGGCTGGCGGTCAACAGCCCGACCTCGGCCCGGATCGCCGGGAAGCTCGGCTTCAACGTCCTGTTTTCCCACCTGAGGACGCCCGAGCAATATCGCCAGTATCGCGAAGCCTACCTCGATGCCGGTGGCTCGGGCTTGGTCGCCGCCAACCGCCCCGTGTTCGTCGGCCCCGACGACGAGTCCGCGTTCGAGCTCGCCGAGCCCGCGCTCCGGACCCTCTGGCGACGATTCCAGGAGGAAGGCAAGATCCCCGCGACGACCCCCGAGCCAACTTCCCTCGAAGACCTCGCGGCGCACCCGATCAACTTCGTCGTCGGCGGGCCGGAAACCATCGCCCGGCAACTCGTCGAGTTGCACGAGCAAGTCCCCTTCGACGTCGCCAACGTCGAGGTCCGCTGGGCGGGGTTGTCGCACGAGTTGGTCTTGGACAGCCTCCGGCGACTGATGGAAGACGTGATGCCCCGGGTCGAGTCGATGTCGGAGATGGTCGCTACGAAATCTCTTTGATCGCGATGTCGCGGAACCAGACCGGCGTGTCGTGCGCCTGCAAGCCGACGAACCCCCGAGGCCGGGCCAGCCCGGGGTGCCGCTTCGAGGCCCAGCCATGCTCGTCGAGCCGGGCGTCGACCACCCGCGTCCCGTTCAGGTCGACCCGGATCTTCGCCCCTTCGAGCTTGATCCCGAGCCTGTTCCAACTCCCGACCGCTCGGGTCGCCCCGCGACGGGCCGCGATCACTCCGTAGACCGAGCCGGCGTATTGCTCGGGCTTGAGGTCTCGGTAGAACGGCGCATCGTCATCGAGGATCTGAATCTCGACCCCCTCGAACGACGGGTCGCCCCGGTGCGGCGCCCGGAGCAGGACCCCCGAGTTCCCGCCTCGTTCGACCCGGTAGTTGAGCCGGAGGTCGAAGTCGCCGTAGGCCCGGTTGGTGCTGATCCAGCTTTTCCCGCGACGGGCCGACAAGACGCCCCCCTCGGCGCGCCAGGTCCCCGGTTCGCCGCCGATCGCGGTCCAACCGGCGAGCGATTGGCCGTCGAACAGGGCCTCGAAGTCAGCCTCGGGGTGCGGGTGGGCCAGGGCGGTCGGGCCTGATCCCTCGATCGCCGCCCAGCCAATCAGGCCAAGGCAGGTCCGACGGTTCATGACTTCAACCCGGACATCGGCGAAATGTGCGGCGAGGGGATGCCTCGGGTCCGGTCGAGGGTCGCCCCACGCTCGGCCATGACTTCGGCGAGGTAGCCGAGCAACCGGCGGCGGAAGACCGGGAGGCCCAACGCTTCGGCCCGGCTTCGGGCGAGCGCGGGGTCGTGCGGGCATCCGTCGCGTTCCCAGGCGTCGATGGCGTCGCGGAGGCCCGACTCGGTCGGTTCGGGGTAGACCCGGCCAACTTGATCATCGACGGTTTCGGCGACTCCGCCTCGATTCAAGGCGATCACCGGGCACTCGCAGGCCAGGGCCTCGACCGGGACGATCCCGAAATCTTCTTCGCCGGGGAACAACAAAGCCCGGCAGCGGCGGTAGTGGTCGCGGATCACCTCGTCGGGCTGCCAGCCGAGGAATGTGACGTCGGGACCGGCCATCCTCTGGAGCCGATCACGCTCCGGCCCCGAGCCGATCACGACAAGCTTCCGCCCCGAACCCCGCGCCGCCAGGATCGCCTGGTCGATCCGCTTGTAAGGCACCAGCGCCGACACGCAGAGGTAGAAGTCCTCCCGAGGTCGAGAGGAGGCGGAGGGGGTGTAAAACTCGACGTCGACCGGCGGCCGGATCACCTGGCTGCCTCGGCCGTAGCAGTGGGCAATCCGGTCCTGGATCGTGTCGGAGATCGCCACGAAGTGGGACACCCGGCCCGATGTCGCCCGGTCGACCCGCCGCAACCGGTTGAGAACCGCACCGGCCAGGGCGCGTCGGACCGGTCGGTCGGACCACGACTCGAGGTAGGCGTCTCGGCCGTCCCAGGCGTACCGCATCGGCGTGAAGCAGTAGCAGACGTGAGGGACGCCCTTGGGGATTCGGACCATCTTGGCGACGCAGTGCGACAGGCTGACGACGAGGTCGACGTCGCCGACGTCCCAGGTCTGCGCGGCCCAGGGCATCACCGGCAAGAGGTGGCGATAATGCTCGAAGACGCCGGGGACCCTCTGGAGCGGCGAAGGCCGGATCGCCATCGCCTCGATCGCCGGGCTGAGGGCGCCTCGCTTGTGGATCAAGGTGTGCAGGGTCGCGTCGGGGAACGCCCGGGCGAGCACTTCGAGGCACTTCTCCCCGCCTCGCATCCCGGTCAGCCAGTCATGGACCAGGGCCACCTTGAGCCCGGCCAAATTGGGACCGACGGTGGGCGGCGATCCGCCTCGCCTGGGCGGCGCGATGTCCCCTCGGGTGCTGGCATCCATGCCGGCCTCCTCTGGTGTCGATACGTTCGAGCGATCCTTGAAGCCCAAGGTTCGGCGGCGGGTCGGGAGGCGACCTTGCCTCTCCACCCGCCGAGGTCGGAAACTAACCGAGTCCTCCGAAAAGGGCAAGGCGGACCGAAAGCGACAGATGCCTTCGACACCCGCCCAGCTTTACGAATCGAGCGGTTGCTCACGATCGAAGGATCAAGAGCTACTTGACTCCGAGGAGTTCGACATCGAAAAGCAACGTCGCGCCTCCAGGAATCCCCTCGGTGCCGCGTGCCCCGTATCCGAGATCCGAGGGGATGGTCAGCTTACGAACCTCTCCAACTTTCATCCCCGGAACGCCTTCGTCCCAACCAGGAATGACCTTGCCGAAGCCGAGAGGCGTGACGAATGGTTCATTTCGATCGCGCGAGCTGTCAAACTTTTTACCGTCGGTCAAGGTGCCGGTGTAATGCATTGTGACGGTCTGGCCCGACTTGGCCACCTCCCCGGTCCCTTCCTTGAGCGTGACGTATTCCAGCCCCGAGGCGGTTTTCGTCGGCTGGCCGACGGGCGTGGGGGGAGAACTGGCGGCGTTTGCCGGATCAGCCTTCACCGTGTTTTGCTTGGTGGTCGTGGCCCCGCCCGTTTCGCCGATGGCTTGCGGTTCGCCTTGCGGACCAACGGGAATTCGCTGCATTTCCAGGCCGGGCGGGGCGACCGGGACGATCTCTTTGGGCTCCTGACAGCCCGAGGCCCAGACCAAAACCGAAGCGAACCCCGCCGCGATGCACCGAGCCTTCATCCGCGATCTCATTGCTCGAAAATCTCCTCGGTCGCCCTGAGGCGTCGGTTACTGTTGGGGGAACCAATCGTCAGATCCTGGCGGGAGTGCATGGGAATCGAACCCACCAGCAGCCTGTTTCCAAACCGCTCGCCGGTTTTGAAGACCGGGGCCGGCACCAGCCGTACACGCACTCCCAAAAGGCTTGCATTGTCCGGTTGGAAGCTCAGGCCCCGGCGGCGGTCTTCAAGGCCGAGAGCGCGGCGTCGTAGTTGGGTTCGCTGGCGATCTCGGGGACGACCTCGACGTAGGTCAGCTTGTTCTGGGCGTCGACCACGAAGATGGCCCGGGCCAGGAGGGGGATCGGCAGGCTGCTGATCAGGACGCCGTAGTGCTCGCCGAAGCTCTTGTTGTGCGCGTCGGACAGGCTGACGAGGTTGGCGATCTTGTTGTCCGAGCAGAACCGGTTCATGGCGAACGGGAGGTCCATGCTGATCGTGAACGCGGTGATCTTGTCGCCGAGTTCGTTGACCTTGGCGGAAAACTGCTTGGTCTGGATGCCGCAAACCGGGGTGTCGAGCGACGGGACGACGCTGAACAGCCGGACTTTCCCACCGGTGTCTTTGAGCGAGACCGGCTTCATGCTCGTGTCGACGCAGGTGAAGTCGGGCGCCGAGTCGCCCACCTGGAGCTTGGGTCCGACCAGGTCGAGCGGGTTCCCTTGCATCGTCACTTCGCCCTTGCGCGTGTCGGCCATCGGAATCCACCTTCAAGGAGTTGCAACGGGTCGGGTCGACTGGACGAGATTCTGGTCCAAACCGGGCGGCATCGCCCATTCGGCAACGGTCTCTCAAGGTAGCCGACCCGGGCCCCCTTTCGCAAGCGGATCGCGGGGAGCGTCCGGCTTCTCTCGAAAAAAAGGGTGTCGCTTCCGAATCTGGAGATCCTGCAGAATCAAGAATTGCAGATTGCAGGATCGCAAATTGCAAAGAAGGAGAAATCTTGGTTCTAGGTTATTTGCGATTTGCGATCCTGCAATCTGCAATCCGAACCTCCAGAGTTCGACGGCGACACCCCGAAAAAAGGGCGACCCGGGCCGATCGACCATCGTTTCGTTCCAACCCTCGGCGGCGAGGGGAATCTTCGAGCGGTCGGAAGAAAAGTGTATGAGATCGCGCCCGGACCGGAATTAATGATGCGAGCAAGGCGTAAACGGGGCCGATCTGGCGGAGGAGGGCATCGTGAACACCGTTGACCGAGACCTTGTGACGCTCCTCGAACTTGGTGCGGTCGGAGGGCTTTCGGATGAGGATCTCCTCGATCGTTTTGCCGACCGTCGAGATGAGGCGGCTTTGGAAGTCCTCGTCAAGCGACATGGCCCGATGGTCTGGGGCGTTTGCCTCCGGGTCCTCAGGGACCACCACGACGCCGAAGACGCCTTCCAGGCGACATTCCTCGTCTTCGCCCGGAAAGCGGGGTCGATGACGCCTCGGGCGATGATCGGCAACTGGCTCCACGGCGTCGCGTATCGGACGGCCATCAAGGCGAGGGCGATGGGGGCCAAAAGGCGAGTTCGAGAAACCCCGGTGCCCAACGTCCCCGAATCCGGAGCAGCTCGACGCGACCCCATGTGCGACCTCTTGCCGAGACTCGACCAAGAGTTGAGCCGCCTCCCGGAGAAGTATCGAGCCCCCGTGATCCTCTGCGAGATGGAAGGAATGACTCACCATGATGCCGCCAACCAGCTTGGTTGGCCGGTCGGAACGGTTTCGGGCCGGTTGTCCCGGGCTCGCATGATCCTGGCGAGGCGACTGGCTCGGGGAGGTGTCGCACCACCGGGCGGTTCTCTGGGGCTGCTCTTGGCCGGGGGCGGGGCGTCGGTCGGTGTCCCGGCGTCGATTGTTGGTCCAACGGTCAAGGCGGCCTGCCTGATGGCGGCGGGGCGGGCGGCGACGTTGGGCTTGGTCTCGAACGAGGCTGCCGCGATCACGAAAGGACTGTTGAGGACCATGCTTTTCACCAAGTTCAAGGTCGTCGCCTCGATCCTCCTGCCGGTCGGGCTGATGGGGTTCGCCGCAGGGGCCGTCGCCCAGCGGGGTCCGGGTGCCTCGCCCGGGGCCAAGTCCACGTCGGGCGACCCGATCGCCAAGCCAAGCACGGAGCGGCCCTTAGCCAAAGCCGACCCCGTCGACCCCACCCCGGTGGTGGTCGATCCGGCGCTCGCGAAGGCCGTCGAGGGGCGGATCGTCCGGGCCTCGATCGTGTCCAAAGACAGCATGGTGTTGGCTTATCTGCCCGACTGGGCGTACGGCAACCTCGACAACATCGCCCTCACCAACGCGAACGGCGGCGTGAGAACGATCGTCGCCTGGCCGAGAATTCCGGCCGAACAAACCGGACTGCCCAACCGTCGCTTCGTCCTGGCCTTCTATTCCCGACGAACGGTCGCGTCGCCGAAGGTCGGACCGATCCTCGCCTTCGAGGTCGACGACGATTGGGGCGAACGAACTTCCTGGAAGACCCAACCCGATTATGCGGTCGAACCCGCCGCGACATTCTCATTCCAACCGGGCGAGGGCTGGAAGCTGTTCGACGTGACCCCGCTGGTCCGCGCCCGGCTCAAGAACGACCGGCCCGATCGTGGGATCATCTTGCGGTTTCTGAGCGAGGACTTGCGAGCAGACGGGAAATGGTCGGGGTATGAGATGGTCAGCCGCGAAGGTGAAGGCGAATGGCTCGGTCGGCGCCCGCAATTCCTTGTGGTCGAGCCGTCCAAAAAATAAGGCTCGCGTTGGAGGCTCAGAACGGCCGACGGGACAGAATCAACGAAGGTCCGGACGTCGCCCATCCCCCCGGGGAGCAACGCCCGGACCCAGTTCTCCCCGAGGTCATCGGGGTGATCGGTCAGTTGAGTTTGCGGTTCAGGCAGACTCGGCCTTCGACCGCTCGCGACGGCGGCGAGCGAAACCGATCCCGGTGGCGAGGAGGCCGGCCGAAGCCGTCAGGACGATCGAACCCGGCTCGGGGACGCTGGTGATCGCGACGATCAGGCCGTCCTGTTCGTAGTTGATCCCGGCGAAGGCGTACAAGGTGCTGGTGCTCCCGGCGATCCCGCCGTTGCCGAACGCCAAGGCCCAGAGCCCGTTATTGGTGACGGTGGGGTCGTTGGTGACGGTGGCGACATTGCCCAGGTACGTCCCGCTGATCGGGTCGTAGGCGTTAATTTGGCCCGAGTACTGGTTGCCGACCAGGAGGTCGTTGCTGAACTTGCCGAAGTTCGAGGGGGCCATCACCATCCCCCAGGGGGCCTGGAGCGGACCACCCGGCCCCGACGCCGCCAGTTGCTTGATGAAGTGGCCGTCCAGCCCGAACTCGGCGATCACCCCGCCGTTAGTCCCTTCGTTCCCATTAGCGGGGTTGCTGTACGAGACGAAGAGCGTCCCGTTGATGTTCTGGACGTTGAAGACGCCATAACCGACGGGCAAGAGGGGGTCCTTGAACGCCCCGGCGAAGCTCCCGCCGTTGAGGTTGTTGAACTTCGAGTCGTAGACGTCGATCTTGTTGCCGATACCATCGGCGGCGTAGAGGACGTTGTTGTTCCCGACCGTGCCGATCGCCAGCCCGACGTAAATCGCTCCCGTCGCCGGGACAACGGTCTGCGCGGCGGTCCCCAGCCCACCGTTCCAGCCCGCGATCTGGCCGTTCAGGTTGGCGAAGAGGAAGTTCGCCGCTTTGCCATCGCTGAGCGTGAAGTCGTTGGCGTTGCCATTGAAGACTTGGCCGGTCGGACCGTTCGGCCCGCCGGTGGTCGTCGGGATCGTGACCACCAGGGGATTGCCCGGCGGGAAGGGAGTCCCGGCGCCGTTGTAGAGCGTCGAGGTGTTAGAGCCTTGGTTCGACACCCAGAACGGGCCGCTGGGCGAATAAGCGACGCCCCAGGGGTTCTTCAGGTTGGTGTCGGTGTTGGCGGCCAGGCCGGCGATGTCCGACACCAGGTTGGTCACCACATAGTCCGGCCCGGCTTGGGCTTGGCCGCAAGCCGCGGCGACCAAGGCGAGTCCGAAACCGAATGATCGCTGAATCGTGAAGCGCATGGACCAATCCTCCGTCCGCGACCCGAGATGGGGGCGGAACTGACAGTGGGAGAGTACTCACGAAGATCAGGAGGCAGGGAGCGAACAGCGGGGCTTTTCCCTCCAATGAGAGGGGAAGCGACCGAAAAAAGCCGCGGCGGGTTAAGCCAACTCGGACTCGACCCGGACGCGGCTAGGGGGCAGTTTCGCAGGGGTTTGAAACCTAGGCATCCTGTCCAGGTCCAAACGGCAATCATCGGTCGATGTCGGTGTCGACCGAGGAGAGAACACTGGAGGCGCCGGCGGTTGGGGCGCGACGGGTTCATCGGCCCAGATCGCGACCGACCACCGCACGCCCCAGGACATCGCGACGAGCAAGATCAAAGCGACCCAAATCCTCGACATGGGGAAGCGACGGATCGCCTCCTCCCCGAGCGCCATCGACGACGCCCGGCGCGACACGGCGGTCGAGTCGCCGAAGGCTCCGTTGACCGTCAACTTGATCAATGGGTCGGGGACGTCGGCGGCTACGCCCTCGCCCTCGATTGAAAAGGACAACAGGACGATCACCGAAGCCGCCAGGCCCCGGCGGGCGAGCCGGGCTCGGAGCAGGTCGCGCCCCTTGCTCAGGCGGCTTTTCAGGGTCCCCGAAGGGCAGCCGAGCTTGCGGGCGGCCACCTCCACGGTCAACCCTTCGAGGTAGCAGAGCACCAACGCATCGCGGAACTTCGACGGAAGCCGACCGATTTCTTCGTGGAGGATCGGCCGCCACTCGCGGTCCGAAACCTCATGGTCGGGCGAGGTCACCGCCTCCATCGTCAAGGCCCGCCTTTCTTGTGCTCTCCGCTTCGATTCCGCAATGCGTGCCCTCCGGGCGACCCGGCAAGCGACCTCGTACAGCCAGCGACCCACCGAATCCCGGTCGCGGATCGAGCCTGCCTGGCGAAAGAACACCAGGAACGTGGCTTGAAACGCGTCGTCGGCGGCGGAGTGGTCGGCCAGGATGTCCCGGCAAACCCGGAGGACCATCGGCCCATACCGGACCACCAAACGCTCGAACGCCGCCTCGTCGCGGTCGTTCAAGAAGTCGGAGAGCCACTGGTCGTCGGAGGTCGTGTCGCCTTGCCGCATCCTCGGAGCTTCCACCATTGGGGTCATCCTCCTCGATCATCCATCCACCGATCCGCTCCGTATCCAACCCAAGAGTGCTCGCCCGGCCGCGTCCGGTTGATTCTTTCTGAAAATTTCTTTCGAGCGGCGACGAAAAACACACCCAGCCAACAACTTCGATCTCGAAAAGAACCTGGCCGGAAGAATCATGCTGCCCGGTTCGGTCGGTCAGCCGCAAGTCTATCGCGATCCGGCCCCAACTCACCACGTCGTTCGACGCCTTGTCCGCAAAACCGCGAATCGCCGAGTTTGCCGCCGCTTCAGCTCGACTCGTCGAAAAATACGCCGATCCCGACCGAGAGCCTAGGACCCGGTTCGATGAGTGATTTGTGCAACAAACCGGCGAACCGTTCTCGAAAAATCTCCGACCAAGAGGATTCCCTCTTGCCTCACGACCATCCTAGCGAATACTTTGTTTGAACAAATACCCTTCTCGCTGTGCGATTTCCCCGTTGCGATCCGAGCCGTCGCGCTCCGAGCCAGTCCTGGTCGTCGGCTCACAGCCCGACCGGATCGCTGCATGCGATGGCGAAATCTTCCTCTGGGCGGATGGACTTTGTGGGTTGGACTTGATCGATCATTCTTCATTCATCGAAGCGAAGGGACGGGCCATGACCTTGCGTCATCACGATCGTCGCGGTTTCACCTTGATCGAGTTGCTGGTGGTCATCGCCATCATCGCCGTCTTGATCGCCCTGCTCCTGCCCGCCGTTCAGGCCGCCCGCGAGGCCGCCCGACGGACCCAGTGCGTCAACAATCTCAAGCAAATCGGCCTGGCGATCTTCAATTATGAAAGCGGGATCGGCTGCCTGCCGCCGGCCAAGGGAATTCAAGGCTGGAACGACTGGTCGGCGCACATCGCGATGCTTCCTTACATTGAGCAACCGGCGCTCTTCAACGCGGTGAACTTCGCCAATACCGGCCACGCGATGCTTTTTAACCCCGTCTCCGCCGAGAACTCGACCGTCATTATCACCCAGGTCAACTACCTGATCTGCCCCTCCGATTCGAACCGGTTGACGGCGATGCCCGGGCAGCCCAAATCCGGCAACAGCAACTACGGGATGAACGCCGGGACCAGCCCCTATGCGATGAATTATCCGTTCGGGACCGGCGGCGTGTTTGTTGGAGTGGCCTCGAACCTGGCCGCCCAGACCGTGGTTGGGCTTCGGGATATCACCGACGGCACCAGCAACACCGCGGCGTTCAGCGAGCGGCTCAAGGGGATCGGTTACGACAACACTTTGACCCTGGACGGGACGAATCCGTCGGCAAGCATTTTCAACCACTCCGACTGGTTTGATGGTGATCCAACCAACACCTATTACCTCTGCCTAGGCGTCCCTCGGACGATGAGCAACCTTTCGCAGATGGCCCCGTCCGGCTCGAACTGGCAGAGCGGCCTGCCCGACGATGGCGGCTGGTACCACCACATCATGCCGCCGAACACGTTTAGCTGCACCTGCCAGCAGCAGGACGTCAACGGCAGCGCCTTCGCCGCGACCAGCCGCCACCCCGGCGGCGTCAATGTCCTGTTCTGCGACGGGTCGATCCGGTTCGTCAAGAACAGCGTGAACCTCAAGGCGTGGCAGGCGATCGGTACACGAGGCGGGGGGGAAGTCGTCTCGGCGGACTCTTATTGATCGGGTTTAGGCTCGTCAACTTCGGGTGGCCTGGACGTCTTTCACTCCGGAGGCGACGAGGCCACCGGCTTTCGCTGCCATCGAGGCAAGGTGCGTTTCCATGACGGCAAAGCAAAGTGGGGTCGGGTGGATGCTGGCGGGCCTGTTCATCCTCGGATGCTCGGGGGAGCCGCGACCGAGTCTGGCCAAGGTCCATGGCAAGGTCTCGCTCCAGGGTAAGCCTTTGACCTCGGGTCGAATCCTCTTCGTCCCGAGCAAGGCGTCCGAAGGTGAGTTGAGCCATCCCGCCTCGGGCAAGATCGGCGACGACGGCTCGTTTACGTTGACCTCGTATGACGATGGAGATGGAGCGATGATCGGCGAGCACAAGGTCGCCGTGATCGTCACCTCGGCCCCAGGCGCGAAGGCCCCGGGGACCACCGTCAAGTCGCCCGTTCCCAAGCAGTTCGCCGACCCGGAGACGACGCCGCTTCGCAAGAAGGTCGAGCCGGGCGACAACGCGATCGACATCAACTTGGAATAACGCGATCAGCGGACCCGAGGCGGCAACGAGCACCCCCTAGCCCAGGCTTCGTTCGGCTTCGGGCCAAGTTCGAGGGTCAAGGAGCCGCCTCGGGTGATCTCGTCGCGTCGAAGCCACCAACGGTCGAGCGGTTGGCCGTCGAGCTTCGCCGATTGGATGTAGCAGTTGCTTCGGGAAGCGGCGGGGGCTTCGATTCGGAAGGTCTTCCCTTCGTCGACCTGAATCGTGATCTCGGGATAGAGCGGCGCGGCCAGCTCGTAGATCGGGTCGACCCGGCAGCCGCCGTCGGTCTGGAACAGGCCGAGCGATGCCATGACGAACCAGGCGCTCATCTGCCCCTGATCTTCGTCGCCGAGGTAGGCGTCGGCCGGGTTGTGGCCGTAGTAGGCTTCGAGGATCGCCCGGACCCACCGTTGGGTCAACCAGGGGCGGTCGGCCCAGTTGAACAACCAGGCGGCTTGCATGGTCGGCTGGTTGCCGTGGTTGATCGGGAACAGGTCCATCCGCTCCCCCGCCGCATTGAACCGGGTCGCTTCGGACCGGCGAAACGCCCCATCCAGTCGCTCGACGAATCGGTCTCGGCCCATCGCGTCGACCAACCCTTCGACGTTTTGCGGGACGAACCAGGTGTATTGCCAGGCGTTCCCCTCGACGAAGCCGGGGGTGTGGAACAGGTCGAACGGCTCGACCCACGAGCCGTCCGCCTTGCGGGGGCGGGCAAACCCCGAAGTCGGGTCGAACACCTTGCGCCAGCTCTCCGAGCGGTCGAGGAAGCGTCGGGCCACTTCGGGGCGGCCGAGCTTCGAGGCGAGCTGGCCGACGCACCAGTCGTCGTAGGCGTACTCGAAGGTGTTCGAGGTCAGGGCGGATCGCCACTCGGACTTGGTCCCCTGCCCGACCACCGGCCCGTCGGACGCGACGTAGCCGTATTTGAGGTAGTTCGCTAGGTTCTCGTTGCCCACCCAGCCGCCCCCGGGGTGGGGTTGCGGTAGCGTCGTCTGCATCTTGATCGCCGCGTCGAGGACTTTGCCCGCGTCGACCCCTTTCGCCCCGGCCAGGCAAGCGGCGACGAGTTGGGGGATTTCGTGCTCGGCCACCATCACCGAGACGTATTCCAGGCCCGGCGACCCCTTCGCCAGCCAGCCTCCGGCGTCGAACAGGGCGAGGTGGGCGTTGGCCCAGCGGGCGGACCAGTCGGGGGCGATCAGGTTCAGGAGCGGGTTGAGGTTCCAGAACGTACACCAGGAGGCGTCGCCGCCGATCATCCGGGCGTCGAGGGTTGTCAGCGTCCGCTTCCGCTCCTCGGGGTCGAGCCAGTCGCCGTTGGCGTCGCTCCAGGTGTTCCGACCGGCGAAGGCGCGATACAGGTTGGAGGAGAACCGGCGACGCTCGCGGAGGTCGGGGGTCTTGATCGCCACCCGGGCCAGGATGTCGTCCCAGGCTCGCCGCTGGTTGGCGACGACCCCGGCGAAGTCCCATCCGAACGGCCGGGCCAGCTCGCGTTCGAGGTTGTCGCGGGCGTTGACCACGCTGACCAGCGAGATCCCGGTCCGGACCTGGACCGCCTCCTCGTCCTTCGAGGCGAACTCGACGAACGCGCCCGAGTCGCCCGAAGCGACCAGTTCCTTGGCGTCGGGGGTGATCCGAGCCCCTTCCCAGCCTCCCATCCGGTCGAACGGTCGGCTGAACTGGGCGACGAAGTGGAGGTCGTAGTTTTGCGAGCCGTTGTACGACAGGTCGGCGAACTCGGTCGAGATGGTCCCTTCCAGCTCCCCCGGCCCGACCCTCCGGACCCGGGCCGACTTGACGGTCATGGCGTATTCGTTGGGTAGGAGGAAGTCGAACAGGACCCGGGCGCGATCGCTGGCGGGAAACGTGTAGCGCTGGAGGCTGGACCGGGTGGTCGCGGCAAGCTCGACCTTGATCCCGGTGTCCTGGAGCATGACCTCATAGAACCCAACGCCGCCTCGCTCGGTGGCCTTGTCGATCTTCGAGCTGTAGCCCGACCCGCCCAGCCCCGGGACCGTTCGCAACTCGCCGAGCGTCGGCATCATCCCCAGGCCGGCCATCGTCCACTCGTGGATGTGGCTGAAGCAGTCGATCGCCTCGATCCCGTGGTCGTAGCCCGCGACCCACCCTTGGGGCTGGTTGTCGGGCGCGAGCTTGACCATCCCCATCGGCATCCAGGGGCCGGGGGCGATCATCCACCTCGAATGCGCCGTGCCCCGGAACACGTCGACGTCGTCGCTCGGGGTCGCCAAGGGGGAAGCGACCAGATCCAAGGTCGCCTCGGCTAGCAATTGAGCGCCTTCGAAGACCCGGACCGAAGTCGAACCCGCCGCCGCCGCGACCTCGAAGGTTTGCAGCCCAGGTTGGGCGACAAACCGCCCTCGGCGACGCGAGCCGACCTCGACCTCGACGGTCCCGGCCTCCTCGGCCCGGAATACCTCGACCTGGACCGTCGCCGGGGTCTTGGGATCGAGCGACCTGGCGTAAGGGGCGGCCGCGATCGATCGGACCACCGTCCTCGAAGCGGGGGCAAGCGTGGTCCCTTCCGGGGTGTCGAGGCGGATCGAGTCGAACAGGAGCCAACTGCCGCTCAGGCTCCGCAAGGCCACCTCATTGTAGCCGGGTCGAAGCAGTCTCGAAGGGAACTCGACCTCGATCACCTGCGGTTTGGCCCTCGAAAGATCGCCTTGGAGCGACCCGTCCCCACCCCCAGGAGCCAGGTCGCGGTCGAACGCCACCCGGTTGACCGTCACCCGAAGCCGAGGCGGCGCCATCGCGTGGGCATCGACCACGGCCACTCGCAGTGTCGCGGTCCCGGTTCGAGGGGCGTCGCGGAGGACGAATCCGATCGGCAAAGTGTTTTGCTGGTCCCATCGAGTCTCGCCGCTCACATAGCTTCCCGCCCAGGCGTCGCGAGGTCCCGGCAAGATCGCGGGCCAGTCGACCTTCGGGTCCATCGAGCCGACGTGGAACGCCCGATCCACCCGCCCGAATCGTTCCAGGAACCGGCCATACTCGCCCGGAGTCAGAGCAAACTCCGCCGAGCTGCCGTCGAGTTTTCCAAGCTCCCAGAGCGGGGTATCTCCCTTCGAGGAACCGCATAGCCCGATCAGCGTGCCGAGGGTCATCGCGAGGGTTCGCAAGCTTCGATCCATCATGCAACGCTCCGGAGAATCTTAAACGCTTCGACGGACCGACGCCTTGAGCGTCGCCAGCGGTCGAAGGGGGTCGGGCTGGGTGGGCCGGATCGTGTAGGCCCCGACGGCGGCGGGGACGATGAACGTCTCGGCGTAGTGGACCACGAACGGCTCGAAGGCGAGGCTCGGGCTTTCGACCACGGCCTCTTCCCCTTCGACCAGGTTCAGGACGTTGACGCTGCCCCCGGTCTGGTGCGGGACGACGGCGGTGAACCAGTGCCTCCGGGTCTCGATGAACTGGAGTTCATGAAGCCCGGTTCGTTCTTCGGTCCAACCTTCACCTTGGGCGATCGGCTCGAACCGGTTGATCAGGTTCCGCTCGGCCCAACGGCGGTCGCGGTCCCAGTGGATCACGTTCCGGCCGTGTTCGAGGTTGATCGGTCGAGGGTGGCCATCCAGGCCGAGCCGGCCCCAATCCCAGAGTTTGAAGGTGAACAGGTAAGGCGTGGCGCTGATTTCAAGGACCACGGTGCCCGCCCCGGAGCAGTGGACGGTCCCCGCCGGGATCAGGAAGTGGTCATGCTTGCGGGCCGGCCAGCGCGCCGCGTAGCGCTCGGCGTCGAACGGGCCTTCGCCCAGGTTCGCCCGCTCCAGGGCCGGGAGCAACTCGGCCTCGCCTACCCCCTCGTTGACGCCGAGGTAGACCGAGGCCCCCCCCTTGGCGTCGAGGATGTAATAGCTCTCGTCCTGGGTGTAGTCGAGGCCGAACGCCTCCCGGGCGTAGTCGACCGTCGGGTGGACCTGCAAGCTGAGGTTGCCCCCTTCCACGGTGTCGAGGAAGTCGAACCGGATCGGGAACTCGGCGCCGAAGCGGTCGTAGACGTCGTCGCCGAGCAGCTCGCGAGGTCGGCGGATCACCAGGTCCATCGCGGGGATTTCGACCGTGATCGGGCCAAAGTCGAGCAATAAGCTGTTCTCCTCGGGGACGCAATCGAAGCCCCAGCCGAGGTTGGGTTCGAGGGAAAACTCCCCGAATCCCAGGCCGAGCTTGTCCTTCATCCACTGGCCCCCCCAGGGGGCGGGGTCGAAGAAGGGGACCACCCGGAACGGTCGGGTCACGCACTGGTCGAGGCCATCGCGAAAGGCGTCGCCCGTCACCAGCTTCGGGTCGTTGGGGTTGGTGGTGTCGAGCAGGTAGTCCCAACGCGGCATCGAGGCGGCCTTGTGACGGTCGAGGACCCGCCAGTCGACGAAGAACGACCGCTTGTAGAGCAGCGAAGCCTTGAGCCCGGCGTTCTCGACTCCGAGGTTCGAGGCCCTGCCATCTCGCTGGCGAAGCTGCTCCTCCCAGCGGGGCATGTCGGCGTAGACGATCAGATCGGGGTCGCAGCAGAGCAACGCCCCCGGGCCATAAACCAGGGTTAGGCCGGTTGCCGTCGTGGCCCGGGTTCGCATCGCCTTTTTGCGGTCGGTGTCGAAAAAATCGACCAGGCAGAGGTCGGTGAGGCGACCAAAGATCGGGTCGTCCCCGCCGAGCGAAGGCTCGACCATCCGGTCGATCGCCGCCGAGTCTTTCATCGCGTCGCGGGTCAGGAACACGACGTCGGGGCCGATCCCTCCGTGGCGGAGCATCCCCAAGACCTCGACGTCGAAGACCCCCGAGTAGCAGTCGACCGCGACGCACGCCCGCCCCCGCTCCCGAACGATCGCCATCGAGGCCCGGCGAAGCTCGGTTTGGACCTTGGCCCAGGATTGCCAGGCTTCGCCATCGTGCCCGGCGATCGAGACGGAAGGGTGCTTGTCGTAGTTGGGGCCGTTCATCGATCCTCGCTCCAGGTCATCCGGAGGTTTTCGACGACCTCGGGGGCCAACGAAGCGCCGTCGAGCCGAAGCGCCTCGAGGACCGCCCCTCCGACCGGGGGCAAATCCGGCTCGACCACCCGGACTACCGAGGCGTCGAGGGCGATCCGCTCGACGAGCCGAGGTTCAAACGGCGGTCCGGAACGGGCCAGGCCCCCCGCGAGGACCAGTTCCCAAGAATTGACCACATCCAGCCTGCGGACGACCGTGGCAACCAGGCTCGACAGCCGGGCAATCGCTTCCTCGAAGATCGCCCGAGCCGTGGCGTCGCCCCCTTCGGCGGCCTCGACCACCAGGGGGGCCAGCCGGGCGATCTCGGCCCGGTCGAGCCCCCGATTGTGAACCCGGTTGATCAGATCCCTCGGGTCGTCCAGCCCCAAAAACCCGAAAACCACCTCATGGAGCAACGTCGAGCCTGCCCGCCCGTCCTCGGCCCGGACCGCCGCCCGGATCGCCTCGACCCCGACCCACCCCGCGCTCCCGTCGTCGTCGGCCAATGCCCCCCAACCGCCAACCCAGCAGGTTCGACCGTCGCCCGAAATGCCCAGGCAGGCCGAGCCGGTCCCCGCGATCAGGACGCCGCCGGGCCTCCCCGACAACCCACCCGCCAGGCCCGCCACGGCGTCGTTTTCGACCTTGAGCAAGGGTGGAGAAGCCGGCTCGAAGACTTCGAGGGCCAGCTCGGCGAACGACCTCTTGTCCGCTTCGGTCGAGACCCCGCAGACCCCGAGGAACGCCGCTCGGATCTGACTTGGGGTCGCCCCGGCCCCACTCGAAGCGGCTTCGACCGCTCGTTTGAGGTGATCGAGGACCACGCCCCGGGGGTGGTGATTGATGCTGGTCGACCCAGCAAGGCCAACCCCGAGGACCCGGCCGGACCGGTCGGCCACGACGGCGCGGGTGCCGGTCCCCCCGCCGTCGACCCCGAGGTAGAGCTTGGCACTCATCGGGCCTTGCCCCCCAGGTCGGTCGCGGATTCGAGCACCCGCCACGACGCTTCGATCTCTTCGAGGGTTCTCCCCTTGGTTTCGGGAACCCGGGCCGCGACGAACACCAGCCCGGCGAGCGAGCACGCGGCGTAGAGGGCGAAGGTCGCCGACGCCCCCAGGCCGCGCTGGAGGATCGGGAAGGTCTGCGCGACGAGGAAGCAGGCGACCCAGATCGAGAAGACCCCCACCGAGGCGGCCAGCCCTCGAATCCGGGTCGGGAAGATCTCCGAGATCACGATCCAGGGGATCGGCCCCATCGCCATCGCGAACGCCGCCACGAAGATCAGGAGCGCGACCAGCAAGTTCGTGCCGCGATCCCCGACCGCCAGCAAGTATCCCGAGGACCCGAGCGCCACCGTTTGCAACGCCGACCCGACCAGGAGCAGCGGCTTCCGACCGACCCGGTCGACGAAGGCGATCGCCACCAGGGTGAACAGGAAGTTGACCACACCAACCCAGACCGTGGCTGCGAACGCCCCATCCGTCCCCACCCCGGCGACCCTGAAGATCACCGGGGCGTAATACATCACCGCGTTGATCCCGCTGAACTGCGAGAAGATCGCCAGGCCGACGGCGATCACCAGCGGCCTCCGGTACGCCCCCGAGAACACCTCGGCCAGCGTCGCCTCGCCCCCGACCGCCCCCCCTTCGACGATCCGGGCGACCTCGACCTCGGCATGCTCGGCGCCCGAGACCTTCGCCAGGATGTGTCGGGCGTCGTCGACCCGACCGTGGAGCGCCAGCCACCTCGGGCTTTCCGGGACGAAGGCGAGCAAGGCCAAGAACACCGCCGCCGGGATCGACTCCGACCCGATCATCCACCGCCAGCCGACTCGGGCATTCCACGACTCGTCGCCCAGCCTCTGGATCAGAAGGTTGACGAAGAACACGAGCAAGATCCCGGTGACGATCCCCAGTTGGAACAAAGCCCCCAGGCGGCCTCGCTGCTTCTCGGGGGCGATCTCGCTGATGTAGACCGGGCAGATCATCGACGAGGCGCCGATCGCCAGCCCTCCCAAAAACCGCCCGGCGATGAACCAGAGGAAATCGTCCGGCAACGCCGAAACAACCCCCGAGACCGCGTAGAGGATCGCGCTCAAGATGAGGATCTTCCGACGTCCGAGCCGGTCGCTCAACGCCCCGGCGAACATCGCGCCCGGGATGCAACCGAGGATGGCGCTGGCCCCCGCCCACCCCTGCCCGATCTCCCCAAGCCCGAAGTCCGAGGTCAGGAAACCGATCGCCCCCGAGATCACGGCGGTGTCGTAGCCAAAGAGGAACCCGCCGAACGCGGCGATCGAGGTCACGAACAGGAGAAATCGCATGACGCCTCGACATCGGGTCCAGTCCGACAAAACCGCCTTCGGTACGATACCGTCGCTCGCCCATTCTAGCGGGCGGTTCTTGTTTGAACAATTACCCTGAGATGATTGCCTTTCGTCATCGATGAATCGACCCGAGGAGATGGTCGCCGGGGACGTGGGATTATGCGTGTTTCCAAGCCGAATCGACTCGGTATAATAGGATGTCTCTCGCAGTGCCCCCTTCCGGTCGATGAGTTCCTACATGCTCAAGCCGCTGGATCGTGAAAGCAAGACGCCGCTGCATTCTCAGGTGGAGCGGGCGTTGCGCCGTTTGATCCAGGAGCCCCGATACCGCCAGGGAATGATCCTCCCGGGGGAGGTCGAGATGTCGATTGCCCTGGGGGTGAGCCGGAACACGCTGAGGGCGGCGATGGCCCGACTCGAAGCGGAGGGGCTGTTGGAGCGGACGCCGGGCGTCGGGACTCGGGTCGCCCTGGGGAGGCCGCAGACGAACCTGGCCGAGTGGTACAGCCTGAGCCGCGAGATGCGCCGCCAGGGCATCGATCTGGTCAACTACGAGATGTCGGTCCGCCAGAGCCCCGCCCCCGAGGACGTCGCAGCCGCGCTCTCGATCGCGGCGGGCGACCTGGTCTGGGTGATCCGGAGGCTCCGGGGGTGGGACGACTGCCCGGCGGTCCTGGCGATCTCCTGGTTGCACCCAAGGCTCGGCATCCAGGGGACCGAGGACTTCCGGAGGCCGCTCTACGCGGTCGTCCACGAGGTCGCGGGGGTCTCGCCTTCGATTTCCCGCGAAGAAATCTCGGCGGTCTCGGCCGACGCCAAGCTGGCAAGGTCGCTCAAGGTCGACCCGGGGTACCCCGTCCTGCTCCGCCGCCGGACGATCCTCGACCGCTCGAGCGCCCCGCTCGAATACAACCCGAACTACTACCGGACCGACCGCTACCGCCTAATCCTCGACCTGAGCGGTCCGGCCCCGGCAACCGTCGGCGAGGTCCAACCCGATCCGGTTTGAAAACCCGGAAGGCGGCATGGTCGAGGAAGCGAAGACAGCGGCGACCAAAGGACCTCCAATCGTTTGCTTGTCGGTGTGGTCTTGAACAGCTATGCTGGGAACATTGAAGTTGGATTTCGATTCGCCCCGGCAATGATTCGATCTAGAAACATTTGGATGCCTATCGACTTCAGCGGTACCAATACCGAGGAAATCGACAAGCTCAGCGTCTCGACGATCGAGTTCCGGACAACGCTGCGGATCTGCCTGGCCTTTGTCGGGATCGGTTTCCCTTTGACCGTCGGACTCTTGACTTTTCTCGTGGCTCAGTCCTTCAGCACCTCGGCGAAGGTGGACCGTTTGAGCGACCAAATGGCCACGGTTCGATACGATTTCGTCCGACTCGCGGAGCGTCAAGAACGGTTGGAACGATCGACTCGCCCTTGATCGAGCGGCTATTCTCCACGCTATCGTGACCTTGCTTCCGAGTGGACCGTCTTCCATGCTCAGCTCCAAGCACGACCCTTACCAGTTCGATGTCGTCGTCATCGGCGCGGGGCATGCCGGGATCGAAGCGGCCCTGGCTTCGAGTCGGGTGGGGGCTCGGACCGCCTTGCTGACGCTCAACGCCGACTCCGTGGGGCAGATGAGTTGCAACCCGGCCATCGGCGGCGTGGCCAAGGGGCAGATCGTCCGCGAGGTCGACGCCCTCGGCGGGGCGATGGGGCTCCTGGCCGACGCGGCGGGCATCCAGTTCCGGCTCTTGAACCGGGGCAAAGGGCCGGCGATGCACAGCCCTCGCGCCCAGTGCGACAAGAAGCTCTACCAGAGCTTGGCCAAGCTGACCGTCGAACGCCAGACGGGCCTGACCTTGCGGCAGGAGACCGTCGAGGGGTTGGTCGTCGAGGGGGGGCGGATCGTCGGGGTCGAGTGCCGCGGGGGGGCGACCTACCGAGGGCGGAGCGCGGTCGTCACCACCGGGACGTTCCTCCGGGGGTTGATGCACACGGGCGAGTTGAAGACCGCAGGCGGCCGCGCGGGGGATGGTTCGAGCGAGGGGATGTCGGGGAGCTTGCGCGAACTCGGGTTCGAGCTGCGCCGGTTCAAGACCGGAACGCCGGCCCGGATCAACGGGCGGACGATCGACTTCGATCGACTTACGGCCCAGCCGGGCGACGCCGAGCCGGTCCTGTTCTCGTTCCTGAACGACCGGGTCGAGCAGCCCCAGATGGACTGCCACCTCACGACCACGACGCCCGAGGTCCATGACCTGATCCGGGCCAACTTGCACCGGGCGCCGATGTATTCGGGGCAGATCGAGTCGACCGGGCCGAGGTACTGCCCTTCGATCGAGGACAAGGTCGTCCGGTTCGCCACCAAGACCTCGCACCAGATCTTCCTCGAACCCGAAGGGCGATCCACCCTCGAATATTACTGCAACGGGATCTCGACCAGCCTCCCCCGAGACGTCCAGGACGCGATCATCCCGCTGATCCCCGGCCTGGAGAATGCCGAGATCATGCGGTACGGCTACGCGGTCGAGTACGATTTCGCCCCGCCGACCCAGCTTCATGCGACCTTGGAAACCAAGAACGTCGCCGGCCTGTTCTTCGCCGGCCAGATCAACGGAACCACCGGCTATGAGGAAGCCGCCGCTCAAGGGTTGGTCGCCGGGATTAACGCAGCCCGCCAGGTTTCGGGCGACCCGCCGTTCGTGCTCGACCGTTCGAGCAGCTACATCGGCGTCCTGGTCGACGACCTCGTCACGCGAGGGGTGGACGAGCCTTACCGGATGTTCACGAGCAGGGCCGAGTACCGACTCTTGCTCCGGTCCGACAACGCCGACCTCCGCTTGACCGAACTCGGGCGCTCGATTGGCCTGGTCGACGACGCCCGATGGGCGAAGTTCGAGGCCCGTCGCGACCGAATCGAAACCCTCGGTAACTACCTGAAAACCACCCGGGCCCCCGGCGGCGACACCTTGGAGCAGCTCCTCCGCCGCCCCCCGACGACTTGGGACGAATTGGTCACGCTCCACCCAAGGCTGGAGGGCTTGTCAGACGACCCCTCGGCGGTCGAGCAGGTGACCATCGTCGCCAAGTATGGCGGCTACATCGATCGCCAGGCGGTGCAGGTCGACCGGTTCCGCCGCCTCGAAGACAAGGTGCTCCCGACCAACTTCGACTATCTCTCGATCGCCCAGCTCCGAGTCGAGGCTCGCGAGAAGTTCCACCGGATTCGACCTCGATCGATCGGCCAGGCGGGTCGAATCAGCGGGATCAATCCCGCCGACATCGCCACCCTTCTCGTCCACATGAAGCGCCCTTCCCAGCCGCAGCCGAGTTGAACGCCTTCGAAAACACAACGACCCGAGAGGTCGCCTCGGGTCGTCGCGCAGAAACGGGTTGCATGCAACAACCCGGATCAGACGGAGCGGCTGCGGTCGGAGAGACCGAAGCGGTGTGAAAATGCGAACAGGCGGATTCTCGAAGTTTGCCAGGGTGCGGGAACTGAATCCAGTTCCCGCACCCTGGTCGCGCGAATAAGCAATCGTCCTCATGGGCGGGTAAAAAGGATGAATGAATAGGGCCTTGAAGGCCATAGGGGTGGAAATATCCCCCCCTGGTCCCGCCGGGAGTGACGATGTTGAGCACTTAAAACATGCTCGGGTCGATAGTAATTGTCTGACCTATGCCAGCCCGAACCCGGCAGTGACGTTCGGGCCGATAAATCCTCGGGTCACCCAAGCTCCTCGCGGGCAATCGCCCGGAGTTGCTGTCGCCAATGACTCCGAGGGAAAAAACTTCGCTTCGAGGTATCCAGGACTCAACGCACAAACAAGGATCGCCGTGGTCACTGTCTCCTGGGCCTTCACCTCGGCGTTTCCGCCGAAGTTCGATGACCAGACCAAGACGGCGGTCAAAACCACCGCACCGAGAAGAAAACTGCGGCGAGGCCGAAACCCCCGATGGAGCACCAACCTGGAATCGGGCAATTTCAGGTTGGAAACTGGGGTGGCTACAACCTCGAAACCGGGTCTTCGATGAAGGCGACGATTCAGAGCCGGGAGGATGAAATTAGGGAATAATCCGGCAATTCACGTCGAGAACCTTCACCAGTCGAGCCAAAGCTTTTCGGGCCTCGACTCGATCCGACGACACCCGGCAAATCAACGTTCCTCCCCCGAAGATGATGGCGACCAAACCCAGGACCAAGGCTAAAACCGGCTTTCGAGCCGTCAACCATGTTCTGACTGGTGATGACCGCGTCAACGACCAGGCCTGAGGATATAGGGCCTCCAGCGCTTCGAGATCCTTCGAAGCCGCCCACGCCATCGCTTTCGCGGTGGATTCCGTCAATATCTCGTCCGCCGAGGCGGAGGATGTTCGTCGCAGCAGGAGCAGCAGCAACCCGAGGCTCAAGGCGACCCCTCGACGGTCGAGCCGATCGCGGAGCCGACTCCGGCCCCGGACCAACCGAGCCTTGACCGTGCCCACCGGGCAGCCGATCCGATCCGCCGCTTCTTCGTGAGTCAACCCATCCAGGTAGCAGAGGGTCAAAGGTTGGCGGTAAGCATCGGGTAATTGGCCGAGTTCTTCACGGACGGCGAGCCGAAGCTCGTTTTGGATCGGTTTTTCGTCGTCCCGGCTGACCTCTCGATGATCTTCCGCCCAGCGCTGCTCTCGTTCAGTCCGGCGGACTTCCCGCTTCCTGGCCCGGGCGGCGACTTTTCGGGCGACGCCAGCTAGCCATCGGTCGAGTTGCTCGGGGTCGCGGACCGAAGGGGCTCGCTGGACCAAGATCAAAAAAGTCGCCTGCATCGCATCTTCGGCAGCATGCGGGTCTTGGACGAATCGGCGGCAAGTCCGGAGCACAGCGGGACCGTGGCGAGCGACGAGGTCGCGAAAAGCCATCGAGTCCCGACAACCGACGAAACGTTCCATCAGTTGGCTGTCGATCATCCGTCGAGCTTCCAATTCGGGTGTCTCGTCGAACCTTGCCATCTCGAAGAGGGCCAGGCGAGCCCTTCTGGACTCTATACTATTAGACTGCACCTGGTGACCCGTACGGGTTCAACTTTTCCAAAAACTTTTTCGATTTTGTTTCGGAGGCCCTTTTCGGGCCAGTTTTGCCGCGAGGTATTTTCGCCCCAAAGCCGCGACGGGATTGAATCTTCGACCCGATCCGGCGACATTGGAATCGTGCCGCACCGGAAATGGAATTCCAGATCGGTCGCTCCTGGCCCTTTCGCATCACGAACCGAAAGAGGGCGCCAATCATGAACCGGAAGCGACCTGGATTTACTTTGATCGAATGCCTGGTGGTGGTTGCGATCATCGCCGTGTTGATCGCCCTTCTGTTGCCCGCGGTCCAGGCGGCTCGCGAAGCGGCGAGGAGAATCCAGTGCGTCGGCCATCTTAAGCAGATCGCCCTGGGGATGCATCAGTATCACGACATCCACGGCACCTTGCCGCCAGGCAAGAAGGGGTGCTGCTGGGGAACTTGGCTGGTCTTCGTCCTCCCGCAGCTTGAGCAGCAAAACCTCTACAATGCCTACAACGTCTCGGGCGACAACCGGCCTGGGCTGCCGACGGGTTACGACCTCGACCTCCGCTACTTCGGGGTCGCCAACCGGACGGTCACCTCGACTCGCCTGGCGGTGTACCTTTGCCCGTCCGATGGCACCAATGCCCCGTTGGAAGTGACCACGAACGGCGTGTCGATGGCTTGCACCTCGCAAAACTACGCCGGAAACTTCGGGAACACGTTGCAGATTCAGGACGACTTGCCGACGGTCCGCTTCGGCGGTGCCCCGTTCGGCGACGTCGGTTCTCCCTTGGCCGACCAGTCGAGGCCGCCTCGACCGACGGTCAGCCTACGCTACTTTGCCGACGGGACCAGCACGACCTTGTTACTATCCGAGGTGGTTGTCGGCCAGGGGGCCGACCTCCGAGGGTTTTCCTGGTGGGGTGACGCCGCCGGGTTTGAAACCTACCTGACTCCCAACAGCAAATCGCCCGACGTCCTCTCCGACCAAGACTACTGCCAGAACCAGCCACCGAATCCCCCTTGCATCGCGACTTCCCCCGCCTTGACCGACGTCTACGCCGCCCGGAGCCGCCACGCAGGCGGGGTCAACGCCGCATTCGCGGACGGTTCGGTCCACTTCATCAAAGACTCGATCCAGCCGAAGACATGGCAAAGCCTGAGCACGACCCGAGGCAACGAGTTGATCGCCGGCGACTCGTACTGATCGGTCGGCGGATATCGACCCGGAGCCGCCGATCGAATCGGCGGCCCTCCGATCATCGACCCGGGAGGATCAGCTTGGGCTTGTCGCCCGAACCGCTCGTGGCACCTGGGGCGGGAGCGGGGGCCGGGGCGGGGTTGCCCGAGTCGGGGGTCCAGAGGCCGCCTCCGCCCGAATCCGAGTTCGAGGAACCCGGGGTCCAGAGGTTGGGTTTGGTGGCCGAGACCCCCAGCCTTCCCGACGCCGTGGTGACCCTGGGGCCAAACTCGGCCAGGACCGACTGGAGCGGTCGGCTGTCGAGCAGGATGTCGTTGGGATTGTCGGGGTTCGGCCCCATCCGGACCAGGCCCATCTCGACCAAGTTCATGAGGATCACCTGGTTGGCGGTCGAGTCGCCGGCGTAACGCTCCAGGACGATCGCCAGTTCGGGCACCCAGACCGCGGGGCGGTCGAGCCGAGCCCGGAGCCGGACCTCGATCATGTCCCAGATCGGGGCGTTCCGGGCCTTCGACGCCGGCGGGTCGGCGCGTCGCCCCTGCTTGATCCATTCCTGGACGCCCGGGCCGTCCTGGACACCGGCGGCAAGGCTGGCCAGGTCGGTGTAGACCGCGACCGGGTCGATCTTTCCGCCTTCGAACAGGTGGGGGCGGGCGACGATCGCCCGCGCGGCTTCCTCCATCGTCCTGGGCATCATCGCCCGGCGGACCCGACGGTAGAGGATCACCAGCGACTCGTCGTCGAGCTCGGCGACCTGGATGGTCGCCAGCCTCCCGAGGGGTACTCGGATGATGTCGACGTTCTTCGGGTCGATGGCCGGCTCTTCGGGGATGCCCAACTTGGCCCTGAGCGGCGAAGGCTCGTTGGTCGAATCCGGCGACTGGTCGCGCTCGAGCTGGCACAGGGCGGCCCGGAGCGGGACCTCGGCGTTTCGATCGCGGGCGGCTCGCTCGGGGGTGCGCATCCCGAGGAAGGGCATCGGGGTCGTCGGCCAGACTCCCTGGAGGATCTGGCGACGTTTTTCGAGGTCGATCCGCTCGACCTCGGCGGGGTCCATGTTCAGGGGGTGGAGCCATTCCCAGGTCAAGGCCAGGCTCGACCGGGAATCTTCCCCCATGACCTTGGTCCGGGGGTGCGCCGGGGCGATCGACGACCCGGCCAGGACGGTGAACCGATCCCCCAGGCCGTCGACCCGGCCATCGTCGTAGGTTTCCAGGGCGACGACATCGTCGAGGACTCCGACCCGCCCGACGATCCGGGGGAGCTGGTCGGGCGACAACCCCGCCCCGGACTGGGCTTCGAGTTGCGGGCGGTCGAGCAGGACGAACTGGTCGACCACCCCGGACTCGGGGTCCTCGGGATCGACCTCGACCTCGCCTGCGTCGGCCACGTCGGGCGCCTTTCGGAGCGATTCGAGCAGGGCCTCGCGGTTCCTGAGCGGCCAGACCAGTTGGACTTGCTCGACCCGGTCTTCGGGGTGGACCGGTTCGATCGCCTGGCAGAGCGCCTCGAGGTCGACCGCTTCGACCGAAGTCCCCAGCCGTCCCACCCTTCGCCTGAGCGGCCCAACGGCCCCCGGCTGGTCGCCGAGCCAGAGGCGGCAGAGGCCGAGGTTGTAGTCGGCCTCACCCCCCGGTTCGCCGCCGGAAAGTTGGTCGAAGATCGAGGCGGCCGACGCCCAGAGTCCCTTCGAGGCGAGGCCCAAGGCTTGCTCGAACCGGTCTTGGCCTTCGCCGGTCCAGTGGTTCGGGGTCGGGGCCAGGGCTTGGTTGTCTTTGAGCCAGGGGGAGATCGACGGGTTGGCCTCGATGCTCCGGGTCGCCGACGAGGCCGAGCCGTCGGGGTCGCCCAGGGATCGGACCAGTTCGAGGTGCTTGAGCGCGGCGGGGTAGCGGCGGAACTCGCCGAGGAGATAGGCCACGACCCGGGCCAGGCTGGCGAGGCTCGGCCTCTCGTGGTCGTCCACCGCGCCGAGGACTTGCTGGAACATCCCGGCGCCGTTGATCGGCCCCTCGGTTTCGAGGACGCACCGGGTCAAGAGTACCAGGGCGCCGAAGTGCTTGGGGCTTTTGACCAGGACCTGTCGGAGCGTGGCCTTGGCGGCCTCGGCCTGGTTGTTCCGGATCTGCATCACCGCCTTGCGGGTCAGCAGCCAGGGGTTGCCCGGCTCTTTGCGAAGCCCTTCGTCCAGAGCCTTGATGGCGGCGTCGACCTGCCCCGAATCGAACAGCCGCTGCGCCTTGTCGGCGAAGGCCTCGACCTTCTGACAGCACCACTTGAACTTCTGACCGCTCCCGCAAGGGCACGGGCTGTAGGACTCGACGGCGGCCATCGCTTGCCTTCCTGCCTGACGCTTGGACTTCAAAAGACCTCGAACCCTCGACGATCGCAACCCAAGGGCGCATCGCCTCCCGGACGAACCACAGTAGCAAAGCGGTCCAGCCGCCGTCTACGCCGACGCGGCATTCTCCTGAGGTCGTCCTCGACTTCGACGCAACCTTCAAGATGTAAGGATTCCGATCGCAAATCGCAGGATTACAAATCGCAAAAAATCCAAGAATCAAGACCCGGACGATCCGTGGTCGAAACTTTTTTTCCGGATTTGCTGTCAGGTTTGAACCCGACCGACGACTCACGATCGCACCCTGGACGCATGACGAAACCGAGGCGAAGGCCGCCCGGATCGTTCAGGAGATTGGGGACGCTTCTCGGACCGCTCGCCCCGCGTCGTTCTTCTCGATAACCCGCACCCCGATCCGCCCGCACGACGCGAGGCCCGGTCGCGCATCGCCCCGAGTTGGCCCGCCTGAGCAAGGACCAAGGACTCGCATGCTTAACCTCTTCAGGAACAACCTCGTGACTTCCCCAGCCCAACGATGCGCCCGGTTCGCCGCCTCGATCGCCCTGGTCGCGCTGGCGACCTCGACGGCCTCGGCGCAACCGGCACCCCAGGCGACGGCGCCCAAGGGGGTCATCTATGTCGAGAGCAACGACCCGACCAAGAACGCCATCTTCGCCTTCAAGCAGAACGCCGACGGCAGCCTGACCCAGATGCCAGGCTCGCCGTTCGCGACGGGAGGCTTGGGGGTCAGCCCGTCGACCGCGCTGGGACCCTATGACTCCGACCAGGAGATCGTCACCAACAGCGACCACAGCCTGTTGTTCGCCGTCAACGGGGGTTCGGACACGATCTCCATCTTCCAGATCAAGTCCGACGGCTCGCTCACGCCGGTCGAAGGGTCGCCGTTCCCGTCGGGCGGCTCCAACCCCGTGAGCCTGGGCTTGTCGAGGGACAACATCCTCTGCGTCGTGAACCAGGACCAGAACCCTGGCCACCCCGGCCGAGGGACGCCGAACTACACGTCGTTCCGCGTGACCGAAGACGGCGCCTTGATCCCAGTCAAGCGATCGACCTACTCCGTCGATGACGGGTCTTCGCCGTCGATCGCCTTGATCTCGCCCGACGGGAGCCTCATGTTCGGGGCCGACTTCCTCGGCGGCCTGCTCCGGAGTTTCCGGATCGCCCCCAACGGCCGACTGACACCGAGCGACGTCCAGCCGCTCCCGGCCGCCGAGTTCGCCGACACCGGCGCCCCGGCCTTGCCGCTTGGGATGACGGTCCACCCGAAGCGTCGCTTGCTTTACGTCAACTTCGTGACGATCAACCGGACCGCCGTTTATCAGTACGACCGGGCAGGCAACCTCGACTTCCTGAGGTCCGTGCCCGACTCGGGCAAGGCCGCGTGCTGGGACCTGGTCAACAAGGCCGCGACCCGGCTCTACGCCAGCAACACGGCCGACTCGAGCATCTCGGTCTACGACATCGAGCAAGACCCGACCGAGCCGATCGAGATCCAGAAGTACACGCTCAAGAGCGTCGGAGGCGCCTACCAGTTCGCCCTCGACCCGACGGAGCAATATCTCTACGTCGTCACCCAGAAGGACGTGGCGTCGAAGCCCGACTCGGCCAACGCGATCAGCGTCCTCCAGGTCGGCTCCGACGGCAGGCTGACCGAGGTCCCCTCGTCGCCGATGACGTTGCCCGTCCCCAGCCTCGTCCGCCCGCAAGGCGTCCTCGCCTTCTGATCCAGGTTGGATCGGGGTGGAGGATCGGCTCCCCGACGCGCAAAGGGGGCCGGTCCTCCGTCGTTCGACCCGCGTGATTCCCGGGCGAGCCGATTCGCATGACAGATTCAAGGAACTTGATTGGAGAAACACTTTAGAATAAGATCGAGCCGCGACCTGTCGGGTTGCGGACCGCCCCAAGGCGGGCCGGTTCGCGAAGCCTTCGACGGTGTGGCGAGGAAGTCATTCATGGGAAGCGCTTACTTCCTGGCGGTTCTGATCGGGTCAAGTTGCTCCTGGGCGACCGCCTCGGCCGATGAAACCGACTTCCAGCAAGTCCTCAGCGAGGCCCGGTCGCTCGCCGGGCAAGGCAAATACGAGGAAGCCCTCCAAAAGCACCTCTGGTTCCACGAGAACTCCAAGAGCGCCCCGGGGATGGGCGGGGTCCGATTGTCCTTCGCCCTGTCGTACTGGGTCGAGCTGGGCGAGAAGTATCCCAAGGCCCGAGAGGCGCTGGTCGCCGTCCGCGACGACGATCTCAAGGCGTTCGAGGGGGGCCGAGGAACGTTCCAATTGTTCCACGAGGTGGCGTCGATCGACCGCTACCTCGATGACCGACCGAGGACCGTCTCGCTCTTCAAGGCGATCCGGAAAGAAAAGCCGGAACTGGCCTCGACCTGCTACCTCATCGCGGAGGAAGACCTGGCGTCGGCCCGCGAATACGCGATCTGCGGCGAGTTCATCGCCGACGCGACCGACCGGCTCGACCAGATCGCGAACAACCGGGCGATGCAGGCGAAGTTCGCCCCCGAGGGGCAGCCCCTCCTCGGGAAGATGGCAGATCAGGCGTTCGTCAAGGGCGTCCGACGCCTGGTCGAGATCCTGGTCGGGGTGGGGCGGAAGCCCGAGGCCGAGGAGGTCCGGGCACGAGGGTTGGCCGTCCTCGACGCCCCGGGGATTCGGTCGGCGGTCGAGGACGCCATCCGAGGCCCCAAACCCGAGGATGGCGAAGAATCGGCCGTCCGGCAGGTGGTCGAGCGCTACGTCCAGGCCCGAGAGGCGAAAGACCCGAAGGCGATCGAAGCCCTGTTCACGCCCGACGCCGATCAACTCGTCTCCGACGGCGTCTGGCGAAAGGGGCACGAGGAGCTGGTCCGGGGGATGCTCGAATCGTCGCGGAAGAACCCCGCGAGGCGGACCATCGCCGTCGAGTCGGTCCGGTTCCTCGCCCCCGACGTGGCCCTGGTCGACGGTCGTTACAAGCAAGAAGCGGCCCAAACCGGGGGCCTCGACCGCGAGATGTGGACCTCGATCGCCCTGAAACGCTCCCTCGACGGTTGGAAGATCGCCGCGATCCGGAACATGCTCCCGTCGGCCCCTCCGCCCCGGTGATCGCCGACATGGACTTGACGGGACCGGCCGGTTCGCTAGGCTGATCCGCACGGGGGCCGGGATGCGGTCGGTCGGGGCGAAGCCGCCCTTTGGACCTGACGCGAGTTCGTGGAAAGGCCCCCGAAGCGGTCAAGGGAGGACCGCACGCATGGCCTTCGACCTGATCCGCCGCGTTCAATCCTTGGGAAACCCCCGATTGCTCGTCGTGGGCGACCTGATCTTGGACCGCTACATCTGGGGCGACGCCGAGCGGATCAGCCAGGAAGCGCCCGTGCCGTTGCTCCGGGCCGATACCCGCGAGCACCGCCTCGGCGGGGCTTCGAGCGTGGCGACGATGCTCGCAACTTTGGGTGCGCAGGTCCGGCTCGTCGGCGGGGTCGGGCGCGACCCGGAAGCGGTGCATGTTCGCCAGCTCTTGTCCGACCTGGGCATCAACCACGACGACGTCCTGAGCCTCGACGACCGGCCAACCACGCTCAAGGAGCGCTACATCGGCCGGGCGCAGGACCGGCACCCGCAGCAGATGATCCGGGTCGACTACGAGACCCGAGACCCCCTGCCCGCCCGCTTCGAGGCCGAGCTGATCGCCCGGTTGCCGAGGGCCGTCGCCCAGTCCGACCTGGTCCTGATCTCGGATTACGACAAGGGGGTTTGCACCCCGAACCTGCTCCATGCCCTGATCGCCACCAGCCGGAGTGCGGGGGTCCCGGTCGTGGCCGACCCGATCCGAGGCTCGGACTACTCAAGGTATGCCGGGGTCCATTGCATGACGCCGAACCGGCTCGAAGCGGGCCTGGCTACCGGCCGGACGATCCGGACGGTCGAGGACGCGGTCGAGGCGGGGCGGACGCTGGTCGAGCAACTTGGGATGGAAGCGATCCTGGTGACGCTCGACCGCGACGGGATGGCCCTGGTCCGGGCCGACGGGAGTTCGGAGATCGTCCCGACCCGCCCCCGACAGGTCTACGACATCACGGGCGCCGGGGACATGGTGTTGTCGATCGTCGGCTTGTGCCTCGCCGCCGGGGCCGACTATGACGAGGCCGCCGCCCTGGGGAACGTCGCGGGGGGCCTGGAAGTCGAGAAGATCGGCGTCGCGCTCTTGACCCGGGGCGAGATCCTCCACGACCTGATCAGCCACCAACCGCCGCAGGCGGGCAAATTCCTGCGCGACGACGCCTTGCTCGCCGAGGTAGGCCGCCGCAAGGCCCTGGGGCAGAAGATCGTCTTCACCAACGGATGCTTCGACATCCTCCACGTCGGCCACGCCCGTCTGCTCCGCCGGGCGAAGGTTGAAGGGGATGCCCTGGTGGTCGGGATCAACACCGACGCGAGCGTCCGCCGCCTCAAAGGGCCGACCCGGCCGATCCACGACCAGGTCGCGCGCGCCGAGCTTCTGGCCGAACTGGAATCGGTCGACCTCGTCACAACCTTCGACGCCGACACCCCGATCGACCTGATCGAGGCGATCCGCCCCGACGTTTTGGTCAAAGGGGGCGACTATCGGCCCGACCAGGTGGTCGGCCGGGAGCTGGTTGAAGCGTCGGGGGGTCGTCTGGTCCTGATCCCCCTGGTCGAGGGGCACTCGACCACGAACATCGTCCGCAAGGCCGCCGAGCGGACCTTGACATCGCACCCCGCCGAGCCGGCAATCCCCGCTCCCAAAGGGGCCGCGTCCCGGGTCGCCGACCCGACCTGATCTTCGACAAAAGCAGCGCCTTCGCCCCTGGCTGGCGCTTCCGGAAGGTCCGGCATCCGATCGACGGCTCGATCGTTTGACGCCCCGACGACTTCGGGGGATGGTTGCCTCGGGCGCCTCGAAGCGGGACGTCCCATGCCTCGACCTTCACTACATCGGGAGCCAGCCAATGGAAGACCTCGGAGTCCCTTGCCCGTCGTGCGGCAGCCTGGAAGTGGTGGTCGGCCGGAAAGCCGAGTCGCCGACCACCCGCGAGTCGGCGGGCCTCGGCAGCCCCAAAGGGCACGTCCCCCAGATGCACGACTGCTCGTGCCGAGGCTGCCGCCACATCTTCCGCCACGACTTCGCGTTCAGCCGCTGAACTGGTCTGCTTGACTTACGGAACTCCGGCCTTGGGCATGGCCTTGAACTCATCGGCGGTGACCACACGGATGGTTCGGTCGAGCATCAAAACCTTGCCTCCTTTCTCGGGAACGTCTTTCTCGTAGGCGAGGACCTCGCCCGAAGGCGACTTGCCCGACTCCAGGTCGGTATCCGGCAATCTTGCGCCAAATCGGACGACGACCTCGCCGCTCCTCACCGCGACGACTCCCGCCGGGCTCATCCGCTCCAGAGAGGCCAGATCCTTGAGCGACCCCGGCGGCTTCTTGTTCATCACCAGATACGACCGATAGATATCGCCGACATCGTTGAGCGACGTTGTCAGCATATCCTCCTTGGTGACCGGACGGCCCGAACCACCACACCCGGCGGCGAACAGCCCCAAGTAAGCAACCCACGGCAGAGACTTGCGCACGAAGAGTCCTTTCATGCTCCAGGGAAATTTCATCTTCTACGATCGGTGATCTTGCGACTTACGATGCTTCGATTCCGCTCGGGCGGAGCCTCGAACATCGCTCAATAAGCATCGGCGCCGATGACTTCGCCGCCCGCTCGGGTACCCAGGCCGTTCCAGGGGGTGAGGTTGACGGAGTTCTTGATGAACTTGACCGACCCGTCGGCGAAGCCCACGTTGGTCCCGCCGGGGTGATAGCTCCGCGACGCGATATGGGCTCGGGTGAAGTCGTCGTAACCGCAATCCCATAATGGAGTGTTAGGCGAAAACGTATGGCTGTAATAGCCGGTCATCGGCAAGTCTCGGTAATATTGCTGTCCGCGATAGGTGATCGGGAAGAGCATGTTTTGCGAAGTGCAAACCGGCGGATTGAAGTTGTCCGCCCCGGTCCCGGAGATCACATAGACGTTCAAGGGATCGGTGATCGGGACGCTGCCGGCTTTCCCGGTGTAATGCGACCGCTTCGTCTCGGAGAACAGGGCCGTATTGCTCGTGCCATCGGTGACCGAGGCGATCGTGACCGGGACGGCCCGGAGATAGTTCGGATAGTTGGATTGCTTGTTCGTGGGCGGGTCGAGGAACTGCGGCTGGCCCATGTCGATCGTGGTGTTGAAGATCCCGAGCCGACTGCCGATCGACTCCTGATAAGAGGCCGAGCCCACCTGCTGCGCCGCCGTGGCCCCGAGCGAGGCGACGTAGTTGGCGTAGCCATCGTCCGAAAGCTTCGTCGTCTGCGGATCGGAGGGGCAAATGAAGGCCGAGATGGTCTGCGACATCGCCGTGTCGTTGGGAGAGCCGGGACCATAGCCGCTCATGCATCGTTGAAAGTTGAAGGCGTTGAACGTCGTGCCCGCCTCGATGAACGGGAGGATCTGCGCCAGGACGTTGGGGCGGCTCCCGCAAGTCCCACCGCCCGTCAGCGGGTTGAAGGCCGGGCCATAGCCGGGCACATAACCGCCGTTGGACGACTCGAAGTTGGCCGACGCCAGGCCGAGTTGCTTGAGGTTGTTCGTACACTGGGCACGCCGGGCGGCCTCGCGAGCAGCCTGGACCGCCGGCAAGAGCAAGGCGATCAAGACCGCGATGATCGCGATCACGACGAGCAACTCGATCAAGGTGAAACCGGGGCGAGAGTGGAAGGAGGGTGAGGAATGGCGGCGGCAGGTCGATTCGGCCACTGGTTGGGGCTCCCAGGTGTGAAGTCGAGGAGGGTGTCGGTGGAAATCGGAGTCTACAGCATCTGTGTGTAGTCCCCGCGAAAGGTCTGTTAATCTTTCGTCTTCCCTGTCGAAGAAAATCCGTGCTCTCACTATCATCTCATGTGTATATCGTTCATTCGATCGAGATTGATTGCACAGTCTCAACACGAAGGCCATCATCGGAGTGTCTCTTTGTCATAAGCCTGTTCGAAGCGTGCCGACGGGTTTTCGCCGGGGTCGTTCGACCGATTCGCGCTGGCCAAAGCCGACCTGATTGGTTAGCGTCCTCTCAGGGGCGGACCTTCGCGTGGTCGATCCTTTCCAGGGAGTTTGGGCGAATGGACCAGATTGCTTCGCTTCGCGAGCACCTCCGCGACCTCCTCCTCGGAGGCAATGCGCACCTCGACTTCGACTCGGCGGTGGGCGACTTGCCGGTCGAGCTTCGAGGGGCCAGGCCGCCCGGCGTGCCCCATACCCCCTGGCGGCTCGTCGAGCATCTCCGGATCGCCCAGCGGGATATCCTCGAATTTTCCAGGAACTCCGCCCACGTCTCGCCCGAGTTCCCCGCCGGATACTGGCCCGAGGGGGACGCACCGCCCGACGACCTCGCCTGGGACCGGACACTCGCCCAATTCCGGGTCGACCTCCAGGCGATGGTCGACCTGGTGGCCGACCCCTCCGTCGACCTTTTCGCCCCGATCCCGCACGGCGACGGCCAGACCGTCCTCCGAGAGGCGATCTTGGTCGCCGACCACAACGCCTACCACCTCGGCCAACTGGTGGTGGTCCGCCGGGCCTTGGGCGCCTGGCTCGACTGAGCGACCGGGCGGGAAGCTCGCCTCAAGTTCGGGACGAGACCGGGCCGATGATCGAAGGTGCGGCGATGAGGTGAGCGACTGAGGGTTGTTGCCGCCTTCGAGACGGATTCCGACGGGTGTTTGGGCAGGAGGCCCGACCAATCATGAGGCGACCGAGGTTGGGGATCGGGGCCGAGTTGGTCCCGCTGGTCCTGATCCTGGGCGGCCTGGCCGGGTCGCTCGGGCTGATCGTCGAGGCGTACCGTCGGGTCAACTTCGCCCGGGCCGCCCCGACCAAGTCCCTCGCCGTCGCGGTCGCTCCGGTTCACATCCCTGATCCTCTCCCGAAGCCCTCACCCGCGACCCTTCCGCCCACCAAGGTCGTCGAGCCTCCGAAACCGACTCCGGTGGTGGTCGAGCCTCCCCCGCCCGAAGACCCGACGCCCAAGGCCCTGGCCGAACTCGCCTCGGCGGAAGTGGAGCAAGTCCTCGAAGCGTCGAAGGCCAACCGCAAGGCACAGGCGTTGGAAGAGGCCCGGCAAGCGGCGATCGTCGAGTCGGAGCGTTGGCGGCGTCGGCAATCGTTGATCCACTCGCAGATCAACACCTTGGAGTCGAAGGTCCGCAAGGTCGAGACCGACCTCGACGCGATGGCCCTGGAGCGGGACGCCCTCGAAAAGGAGCTTGACGCCCGGAAGGCGGCGGCGGCCAGGGCGAAGTCGAGGCCAGGGCAAGCGATCTTGCCGCACAAGGGGCCGAACGGGACCTGGAGGCGGCCGATCGTCATCGAGTGCCGCAACGGGGGCGCCGTGATCCAGCCTCAAGGGATCGAATTCAGCCTGTTCGAGCTGGAAAACGGCTTCGGGACAATGTCGAACCCGTTCGTCGGCGCCGTGGCCCGCGAAGCGATCCGGATTCAGCGGAAGGCAAGCCCCGACGGAGCACCGGTCGTCCCTTACATCTTCTTCCTGGTCCGCCCCGACGGCATCCGCCCTTATTATGAAGCCCGGGGGCGGCTCGAACCCCTGGGGATCACCTTCGGCTACGAGCTGGCCGACCAGGACTGGCAGGTCGAGCTTCCCAACCTCGACGACACGGCCACCTGGGACGGCTCGGAACCCATTGGAGGGTCCGGCCCCGCTTCCACCCTGGCCGGTAGCCCTCCCGGAGCGGGAACCGGAGCCTCCGCCGAAGACTCCGACTTGCCGCACTGGCCCACCCCCCGACAAACCGGCAATGGCCCGGGGAGCGAAGCGGGCGGACCCTTCGCCTTCGGGGGCGGATCGAGCGGCGTCGGCAGGAACTCCCCCTGGACCTTGGCCGGGTCGAGGCTCGCCAGGATGTCGGCGGGATCGGGCGGAGGATCAGCCCGAGGTGGACCCGGCTCGAATCCCAACCTCAGGGCAGCCAACGGCCCGGCCGATCCGAGCGTTCCCGACGCCCCTCCCGAAGGGTTCCCCGCCGAATTCGAGCCCAGGGGGGGCGGCCCGACCAGGCTGGCCGCTTCGGGCGGCGATCGACCGTCGGGACCGGCTGGACCTCGGGTCGACGCTTCGGGCCGGGTCGTCCCCGGCACCCCTCGACAACCCGCCGGCTTGCCGGGCGCGAGGACGCCCCGAACCGGCCCGGCGGGCCACTCCGACCAACCCGGCGGATCGAGCGATCCCGGCCAGAATCTGGGCGGAAAATCCGACCTGTTGAAGCCTTCGACGGGGGAAAAACCGCCCTCGACCCTCGAACTGGGGCTCGAAGGACCGACCGCCGACGAGGTGGCCGATTCGCCACCGCCCCTCGGCGCCAAGCCCGACGAATCCGACCCCGCCTTGACCTTCGTCTGGCCGGCGACTCGCGACCGCGACCGACAGGGCAAGAAGCCGTCCGAGGCGACCGGGACCGACTCGTACGTGTCGCTCCCGACGACCAACCCCGACCGAGAGGCCGGATCGACCCCCGGGATCGACGAGACCATTCCCCCGGGAGTCGGTGGTTCGGCGTCCCGATCCGGTCAACCCGCCTCGGGCGGCGGCGGCCAGGCGGCGAAGCGGACGCTCGGCCCGGCTTCGCGATCGGGCCAGCCGTCGGCGAACCCCGCCAACTCGTCGCCGCCGCCCGGAGCGGCCGGACTTGGCCTGAATGCCCCGGCCATGCCTTCGCCATCGTCGCCATCGCCCGCGATCCCGCCCCAGATTTCGCCTATGGACCTGCCGATCCCGACCCATCTGCCGACCCCGACCGAAACGGCGGCGACGGTCAGGCGCCAGGCCCGCCCCTCGGTCCCTGACTGGTCGCCATCCGGTTCGATCGTCGACAAAACCTTCGAGATCGTGGTCGTCTGCGAGCCGCGAGGCGTGATCGTCCAGCCCGGGAACTACCGGGTCACGGCGGACGCCCTCAAGGATCGCGAAGGGTTGTTCAAGAAGCAGGTCGTCGCCCTGGTCAAGAACCGGAGGCTGGTCGACCCGAAGATCCAGGTGGAACCTCGAATCCGGTTCCTGGTCCAGCCTCGGGGGTTCGACACCTACCGGATGGCCCGGAGCCAGTTTTTCGTCTCCGGCTTGAACTGGCCGACCACCACCCAGGTGGCCGACCCCGACCCGCTGGCCATCTCGCCCGGGGGAGTATGGTGATGCTCGACCCCAACGCGCAAATTATCTCTGATCGGAACCAGCCCGAGTCGTACGCGAGAATCCTCGCGCGCCCCCTGTTGATCCTGATCGTCCTGGCGGCCCTGGTCCTCTACCAGACCTGGCCCCGCCCCCAGCCGCCGACCGTGCCCGAGGCCGCCCCCAAGGTTGTCGCCCGGGCGGTCCCGACCCCGCCATCCGCCCCGACCCCGGCGGCCAAGGTGGTCGAAGCCCCTCCGATCGCCTTACCTCCCCCCGTAAGACCGGCCCCGAGCCTGGATCGGGCGGCGGTCGCTCGGGCCGAGGCCGCCCTCGATGCCGCGAGCCGGGACCGAGCCCTCGCCGAAGCCCGACTGGCCGACGCTGACCGGGCGCTCCAGACCGCGACAATTCAGGCGGCCAAGGACCTGGCCGACGGCAAGGCGATCGGCTCGAAGGTCCGAGACCCGAGCGCCCGGATCGGCGCCGCCTCAAGTAAAGGGGGATTCCTCAAGGGGGAACGCGACCGCCTCAAGCGTGAGCTTGCCGCCCTGGAGCGGTTCCCGCAAACCAAGGCCCATCCCTTGATGGCCAAGGGCGCCGTGGCCAAGCCGACGGATGGGACCGAATACCACTTCGAGGTCCGCCGCAACCGGGTGGCGTTCGTCGACCTCGACCGCCTCGTCGAGATGGTCAAGACCGACGCCAAGCTGAAACTCAGGAGCGGCGGCCCCCGAGGGCGCCTGGCCTCGACGGTCGGCCCGGTCGGGTCGTTCTCGCTCCGCTACGAGATGGGCCGAAACATCCCCGAAGCCCTGGCCGAGATGCTCAACCAGGGCGAGATGACTTACAACCTCCTCGGCTGGGAGATCGTCCCCGAAGGCCCGAACCGGGGCGAAACCCTCGAATCGACCCGCTCCCCCTCCTCCTCCTACGCCCGGGCCATCCGCCGCCTCAGCCCCGGGCACGACACCATCACCATGTGGATCTACCCTGATGGATTCGCCCTCTACCGCCAGCTCCGTGACGACCTCCACGCCCACGGCTTCCTCGTCGCCGCCCGCCCCCTGCCCGAAGGGACGACCATCAAAGGCAGCCCGTCAGGGTCGCTCTCTGCGGGGCAATGATTGAATTCTTTCAGTCACTTATCATTGACTCGTAAAAATATTTACATTTTATTTACCCGTGAATGATCCGTGTCCATTCGTGGCTGAATTGTATTGCGATTTGCGATCTGAAATCTGTCATTCTTCATCGTCCTCCTCCCGAATATTGTCCGCCGGAGTCTCGGGCGATGATCTTGAGGTCGTCGCCTCCGGCGCCCCCAGCGAGGTCGACGCAGTGGATCGGGATCTTCCGGGGGTTCAAGGCGGTGATGGCGGTGGCGGTCCCTTCGGGGAAGGCGCCGTCGGACAGGAGGAAGACGGCGTCGGGGCGCTGGCCGAGGGCGAGGGCCATCGCGTTGCGGGGGTCGGTCCCGCCTTCGGCGACGATTCGGTTGAGCCATCGGGCGAGCTGATCTCGCGACGGGTAGTCGGCGGGCTTGGGGAGGTCGCCGGGCATGGGTGTGACCCGGTCGTTGTAGAAGATGACCTGGAACCGCTGCGGCGGCTGCATGGCGCCGACGGTCCGGATCAACTCGCGTTTGGCCCGGTCGAGGCGGTCGCCGTCGTCCATGCTCCCGGATCGGTCGACGACGAAGATGAAGACCTTCCCCTCGGCCCGAAGCCCGAAGAACGACGCTTGCCGCCAAGCGGGGACGTCTCGCCAGTCTCCCGAGCCTCCGTAGCGGTCGTCTCGACCGTTCTTCTTGCGAAGCGCTGCGGCCGCGTCGGCCGACATCACCGTGGGACCGGCGTCGACGGCGGACTTCCGAGGAGTCGAAGCCTTGGTTGGGATCTTTGGCTTGGGTGCGGGGATCGGGGCGGAATCCTGTGCTATCGTCCGAGGTTTCTCCCGAACGAACCCAATCATCATCACGACCAGAACAGCGACGGATCGAGCGAATAGCGGCGCGTGGGGACGCATGGTTGCCTCGATATTCGCGGACTTTTCGTTTCTAGGGTCGAGGGTCGTTTGGGGTCGCTTGGCTTCGATTCTAAAGGATCGGGCCCGTGGTCGCCAGCAATCCCGCAATCCTGGATCGACTTCGTCTCGGGGTCGCTTCGGGCGGGCCGGTTGTGCTAACCTATCCGCTTCGACGGTCCGGCTTTGGATCACCGCCGCCCGAAGATGATGATCCGGCCGCTTCCACTTCTGCCCGTCCCGCTCGCGTGAGGAGTCCCCGCCATGTGGGGCATCGACGCCACCGACTTCGTGAGCCTGCTGAGCACCGTGGCCGTTCTGGTGATGCTGGAAGGGCTTTTGAGCGCCGACAACGCCCTGGTGCTGGCCGTGATGGTCCGCAACCTCCCTAAGCACCAGCAAAAGCGGGCGCTTCGCTACGGCGTCGTCGGCGCCTTCGTGTTCCGGCTGATTGCGGTGGTCTTCGCCTCGACGCTCCTCCACTTCTGGATCGTCAAGGCGGCGGGCGGGGTGTACCTGCTCTGGATCGCGGTGTCGCACCTCGTTTTCGGCGAAGACGAGGGGTCGGAGCGAAAGCCCAAGTTTGGCGGCGGGTTCTGGGCCACGGTGGTCAACGTCGAGTTGACCGACATCATGTTTTCGATCGACTCGATCCTCGCCGCTATCGCCACCGCCGAAGGGTTGTCCGACGAGCTGGGAGACCTGGTCCTCTTCACGGTCCCGGGGATCGGCTTCGTCGTCGACATGAAGCTCCTGGTGATCTACGTCGGCGGGATCTTGGGGATCATCGCGATGCGGTTCGTCGCGGGCTACTTCCTGATCCTCCTGGACAAGTTCCACGGACTTGCCGTGGGGGCTTACTACCTCGTCGCCTGGATCGGCCTGAAGCTGCTCGGCGGCGGTTTCCACGACGCCCTCCACCCCAACCCCAAATTCTACGTCCCCGCCCCCGGTGGCTGGCGCGACTCTGTGCCCGCCTGGGCGTACCGGCTCCCGCTGGACATGAACGACTTCGTGTTCTGGGCCGGGATGGGTCTCCTGGTCGTCGCCAGCCTGCTCTACCAGCCCAAGACCCAGCCGATCGCCACCGAGGCCGTCATCGAGCCTGAAGCCAACCCCGGACCGGAACCGAGTTCCACGGTCAAGCCGCGCTGAGCCATCGAGCCGTCGGCGAAACGAACCCAACGCCCCTCGAAGCGGCGGGTTCCCCTCGGCGCGGAACGAACCCAACCGGGCCGGTTGGTCAAGTTCCACGACCAGCGAACCTCGGCGGATTCTCCCCGAGGCGAAACGAACCCAACCGAGGCTGGTGCGGCTCGAACCGCCTGGCGAAACGAACCCAGTCGCCCTCGATCGTCCCCATCCCAAACGAACCCAATCGCAGCCCATCCGGCACCCCCGTAACGACTTGCGGCCACATCAGCCCGGAATATTATCGTTTTTTGGGCAGGTCGTTAGTCGCGATCTTGGGGATGGACCAAAATACGTGCTCGTTGTGGGGCGACCACCGATTCAAGGGAAGATCGCGTTCAAGACCGAGGCCAGGCGGACTCCGGCTTGCTCGACCCGAAGCTCGGCGACGGGGAGGTTGGCTTCGTAATAATGTTGGCCGAGCTTGGCCCCTTTGCGAAGTTCGTTGCCGGTCCCGGGGGTGAGGTAGGCCCCTTTGGCGGCGATGAGGCTCTCGTTGGCCCAGTCTTCGACCGACCCTTGCGACCACTGGTCGGCAAGCTCGGGGGTGATCCGCGCTTCGAGGTTCTTGGTGAAGTCGGCTTCGGTCGGTTGGGCTCGTTCGATCAACCCCGAGTCCCAGACCCGGTGGAGGTTCGACCCCTCGTCGAAGAACTGGACTTGCAGGTCGTTGCCACCTCGGTCGGCTCGGTGGCCGACGTGGACCGGCTGGTGCATGTCCTGGAGGAAGTGGACCAGATACTTGAGGGCTTCCTGCCTCTGGAGCCGAGGGGCACTCGTGTCGGCGACGATCTTCTCGAAGTCGAGGATCTTGGAAACGACGCCACCCTTGGGGTGTTCATGCCTAGGGTGATACTTCGACTCGGCGATCGGTACGTTGACGTAGTGCCAGGTGGCCGACTCGGGGCGGTCGCGTCGGACCTCGTCGGCCCAGGTCGAGACGTCGGCCAGACTCTGGCCGGGGTCGAGCAGGTCTTGCACGGCCTGCCTGGCGGCGGGGGTGAGCCGAGACTCGGCGATCCGACCGGCGACTCGGTGCCCCAACCGGCCCCAGGCCCACGCGGAGGCGGGACCCCAGGCGGCGAGCAGTCCGAAGACCAGCGCCGAAGAGGCAAGCGTAGTCGCGAGGCGCCGCGAGGCTCGTCGAGCAACCGGGCGGTCTGATCCGGAAGGGAGTTCGTTGTCGGGTCGAAGGTCCTGGTCGGCAATCATGCTTCGGCGAGCCTCCTGGAGAGATCCGAAAACCAAGAGCTTACGCCATCGACCGCCGGTCGGGGAAGGGCTGGTTCGACAACCGACGGCGATTTGACCGACGATGGGTAGAGCCTTTGAACTTGGAGATTCGAATTGCACATTGCAGGATCGCAAATCGCAAAAAACCCTGAGACCAACAACCTTCGATCATTTGCGATTTGCGATCCTGCAATGTGCAATCCTGACATCCCGAAAGATGTACCCCCGCCGGCTCACTCGGCTCGGATGGCTTCCTTGATCCGCTCCCGGACGTCGTCGGGGAGGCTTGGCCCGGGGAGTGGGTCGGCCGATTCGAGGCGAGGGATCAGCCGACGCATGGCGGCGCTCAAGGTTCGGATCTGGCGGAGGTAGCGGCGGCAGGCGGAGCAGTAGACCAGGTGCGAGCGGAGCGCGACGGCTTCCATTCGGGTGAGCGGTCGGTCGAGCGACTCCGAGGTGAGCCGGGACATCCCGTCGCAGGGGAGGTTCAGGATTCTCCAGAACTCGGGTGGGCTAGTCATGGGCAGGGAGTGCCTGGTTGGTGGTTGGGTTGGTCGCTCGGGTCCCGGTCGAACCAACCGGTTTCGAGGCATTGCCGTAAGAGCATCCGAGCCCGGTGGAGCCGCTTCCAGAAGTTCGCCGGGGTGATCTGGAGGGTCCGCTGGACCTCGTCCGCGTCCATCCCGTCCAGCTCTCGAAGAAAGAAAGCGTCGGCCAACCCTTGGGGGAGTCGCGCCAGGCACCGGCCGAAGACGTCCCAGAACTCGCGCGACTCGATCTCCCGGGTCGGGTCGCCTTTCCAGAATGCCGGCCCGGCCTTCCAGTGCCCCCGAGCGTCGAAAGGCGGACCACCCGAAGCGCCGGTCGAATCGCCATCGAAGGAAGCGGTCGAGGCCGAAGACTCCCGGCCGGACTTACGGAGTTGGTCGATGATCTTGTGCCGCAAGATGCCGATCAACCAGGTCTGCTCGGTGGATCGACCCGCGAACGAGTGGCGGGCTCGCAAAGCTTCCAGGAACGTGTCCTGGACGACATCCGCCGCGAGCTCGGGCGATCGAAGGCGGAGGATCGCATAGCGATAAAGGCAGTCCCCATACCGATCCACCCAGGTCTCGGGGTCCGCCGCCTGCTCAGGGATCATCGAATACCGCCGGTCGTCCGATCGTTCGCCAGGTCGAGAACTTATGGTCATGGAAGTGGGTCGATCCAGCACGCGACTCCTGACACAAACTTGGCGAAAACATTTCGACTCCGGGCGAAACCAACCGTCGACGGCGAAGTTAAATCAGGGGGAGTCGCCTGTCCGCCCGCCGACCGGGTAGGCTTCAAACGACGCGAGGATTCCAAGCGTTCGGACGGAATGTGCTTGACGCTGCGTCTCCATCGTCGTAGAGAAATTCAGAACCTTGGAATTGATGTATCAAGCGTCCCATTACATCGTACCAAATCCCCCCTGGTGCGGTTAGGCACGAGATGTGTCGTCTTGGTCGAATCAGCGCCCGGGGGGCTTTGCTTGGGCGATCGCGAAGCGATAATCACCGGCACGGGGACTTGCTCTCTATTCGCCCGATCGCTGCCTCGCGTCCGGTTGCGTGTCGGGCCGGATGAGATCGGCGGACGGTCCTTCATGGGGCCGACCGGATCATCGTCGAATACCTTCCATCAAGTAGGAAATGACCTCATCATGATCAAATCGCGGAGATCGGAATGTCGCTCGAAGCGGCGTGGCTTCACGCTGATCGAGCTTTTGGTGGTCATCGCCATCATCGCCGTCTTGATCGCCCTCCTGCTCCCCGCCGTGCAAGCGGCCCGCGAGGCGGCTCGGCGAACCCAGTGCGTCAACAACCTGAAGCAGATCGGCCTCGCGTTCGCAAATTACGAGAGTGGCAACTCGATCTTCCCCTTGGGCGCGGTCACGGCCACGGTCGGGGCGGCGGACTCGGGTTACGGTGGCAAGTCGGGTAATGGCTCGGTCGGTAACACGAGTCGGATCGCCAACGGCTACAGTTGGGTTGCTTTGGTCGCCCCCTTCCTTGAGCAAACCACGATATCCAACGCTATCAACTACAACCTGTCCGTGGCAGGATCTGACGCCGACACGGCTGGCATCGCGCACATGGCGACCGTCTGGTACGCGAGGCTTAACATCCTGTCCTGCCCGTCCGACGGCGACCAGCAGGGTTTCCGCAACTCCAGTTCAAACAACAATGATGGCCAGGACATCTCCGAATCTCCTCCGTACCCGCCGGGTACCACCGCGGCCACGGGCACGCAGATGGTCCCGGTGACGAATTATGGCGTCAGCTTCGGCGACAACTATTGTATCGGCGGCCTGGCCTCGGGCGTGACGTTCCCCACCGAGACGCCGTACACCCTTCCCCTCAACACGCCCAACCCGCCGCCCAACGGCGTCCGGATCGGCTGGCCCGGGTACCAGGGGACCTATGCCGACCTCAACGCGGCCCTGCCCCCGACCGGGGCCGCCGGCTCGCTCCGGGGGATGTTTGACGTCAACAACGGCCAGTCGGTGACGATTGCGGCGGTCACCGACGGCACCAGCAACACCATCTCGGCCGGAGAGGCCCTGCCCAAATCCCGGGCCGACAACAACGTCTGGGAGTGGAACTCCGGCGGCTATGGGACCACCGTCCCGATCAACTATCCCTCTGCGATGAGCTGCACCCTGCCCGGATATAGCTGGGGTTCGAGCAACTCCAACTGGTCGTCGCGCTGTGCCTACACCAACACGGGCTTCAAGAGCAAGCACCCCGGCGGTGCCAACATGCTGTTCGTCGACGGGTCGGTCCACTTCCTCAAGTCGACGATCAACATGGCGACCTTCTGCGCCCTCGGCAGCCGGGCCGGTGGCGAAGTCGTCAGTGCCGATCAGTATTGATTGCCCAAAGATTGTGGGCCACCGTCTTCCCCGCTCAGGGGATGCGGCCGCGTCGGTCAGCTTTCCCTGAGGTCCCAAGCGGAGTTCAGACCCAATTTCGGGTTTGGACTCCGCGATTGTTTTCCTCCAGTGGCCAAGTCAAGCGTTTCAGGATCTCCACCCCCATGCGTCCCCACAGCTCATTCATTCGTCGATCTTGGGTCTTCGCTGCGGTTTCCGTCGTCTTGATCTTTTCCGCTTGCGGCGGAGGAGACGAAAACTTCGGAAAGCGATACGCCGTTTCCGGCACCGTCACCTACAACGGGCAGCCCTTGGAAAAGGGTTCGATCAGCTTCGTCCCCGAGAAGGGGACTAGTGCCTCCGGGGCCATTAATAAGGGTTCTTATGCGTTGTCGACGGGAGGCGAACAAGACGGTGCCTTGCCGGGCAAGTATAGGGTGACCATCGTGGCGAAGGAGGACATCGAAGCCTTGGCGAAAGCGGAGTTCGCCAAGACTTCCAAGCGACCGGAATCGGAGATCATCGCTGTTCCAAGGTCGATCATGTCCAGTGCGGCAGCCAAAGCCAAGAGCCTGATCCCGACCGGCTACGGCGATCTTCGCACTTCGCCCTTCACGGCCGAAGTGAAAGAGCAATCCAATACGATCGCGTTCGCTCTCTCGGATGCCGAAGCACCACTGGCGCCGCCGAAGGGCCCCGCCAAGGGCGGGAGATGATTGCTCACGCCCGGTCGTTTCCGCCGAGATCCACCCAAGTACCCCAACGGGCTTTTTTGTAGAATCCAAGCCCGCTCGCGCTATAAGATCAATGCTGGGAGATTCTTCAGAGTCCACTCGGATCTTCAGCAGTTCGCCCGACCGAGAACCCAGAGGGTAACCGATGGATCGTCAACGAGCGATGAAACTGCTGACCATCGTGCTGGCCTGCTGGAGCCTCGGCGGCCAGTTGGGTTGGGCCGACGACCCGAGCGACCCGGCGGCGGTGGCTTTCTTCGAGTCGAAGGTCCGGCCGATCTTGGTCGAGCGGTGCCAGTCGTGCCACGGCGAGGCCAAGGCGAAGGGGGGGCTTCGGCTCGACTCCAAGACCGGGATGTTGACCGGCGGCGACTCGGGGCCGGTCGTGGTCGCCGGCAAGCCCGAGGAAAGCCCGCTCGTCGAGGCGATCGGCTATGCCGGGGCGAACCAGATGCCGCCGAAGTCGAAGTTGCCCGCCGAGGAGATCGCCACGCTGACACGATGGGTCGAGTCGGGCGCGGCCTGGCCGATCGACGGCGGGGTCGGCAAGTCGACCGGGTCCGGCAAGGTCAAGCCGTTCAACTTGGCCGAGCGCGCCAAGCACTGGAGCTGGCAGCCCGTCCGGTCGTTGGCCGTTCCCGAGGTTCAAAATCCGAACTGGCCGATCGACGACGTCGACCGGTTCGTCCTGGCGAAGCTCGAAGCGTCGAAGCTCGCCCCCGCCGGGGAAGCCGATCGCGCCACCTTGATCCGCCGCGTGACGTTCGACCTGACCGGCTTGCCGCCGAAGCCCGCCGAGGTGGCCGCGTTCCTGGCCGACCCGTCGGGAACGACCGAGGCGTACGGCAGGGTGGTCGACCGCCTGCTCGCGTCGCCGCACTACGGCGAGCGGTGGGCGAGGCACTGGATGGACCTGGTCCGGTTCGCCGAAACGTCGGGGCATGAGTTTGATTACGACATCCCCCTGGCGTTTCGCTACCGGGATTACCTGATCCGGGCGTTCAACCTCGATATTCCTTACAACCAGTTCGTCGTCGAGCAGGTCGCGGGCGACTTGATCCCCGACCCCAGGCGCGACCCGAGGACCGAAGCCAACGAGTCGGTCCTCGGCACCGGCTTCTTCCGGCTCCACGAGGGGACGCACTCGCCGGTCGACCTCCGCGACGACCGGGCCACCCGGGTCGACAACCAGATCGACGTCCTCGGCAAATCCTTCCTCGGCCTGACGATCGCCTGCGCCCGCTGCCACGACCATAAGTTCGACGCCATCACGACGGCGGACTACTACGCGCTCTCGGGCTATTTGAACAGTTCGAGGCACAACCTCGCCTTCGTCGACCCCCCTTCGAAGAACGCCGCAACCGTCGGAGAACTGGCCGAAATCCGTCGCCAGATCGCCGAGATCCTGGGAACGGCGACCGAACCCCCGACCGCCCCGCCCCTCGGCAAAGACGAGGTGTTCGATGCCTTCGACCGCCCGACTTTCGCCCCCTGGTCGGTGGTTGGTGACGCCTTCGGCCCGGGCCCCACCCAACGCGGGTCGATCCGGGTTGAGGGGGACAAGGTGATCGCCTTGCCGGCGGGAGTCGCCCACAGCGGGGGTGTCTCGGACCGACTCCGGGGGGTGATCCGGTCGCGGACTTTCACGATCGCTCGCGACAAGATCCAGGTCCTGGCCTCGGGGCGAGGCGGGCGGATCAATGTGGTGATCGAAGGGTTCGAGAAGATTCGCTCGCCGATCTACGGCAACCTCGTCGTCGACGTCAACCACGGCGAGGCTTGGAAATGGCTGTCGATCGACGTCAAGCAATGGGCCGGCTACCCCGCCTACCTGGAAATCGACGACGGCGCCTCGGTCGACTTCACCGGCAACAACGGGGTGACCCGCGACGGTCGAGGCTTCATCGCCGTCGACGAGATCCGCTTCGGCGACGGTCCCCCACCGCCCCTTCCGCCTCGACCAGAACTCCGAGTCCTTCCAGCGGCCGAGGTCGCCCCGCTGGTGGCGCGCCATCACGAGGTCGAAGCCCGGCTTGGCGAGCCGACCCTGGCGCAGGCGATCACCGACGGTACCGGGGTCGACGCCCGGATTCACGTCCGAGGGAACCCGAAGAGCCTCGGCGACGTGGTCCCCCGCCGCTTCCTCGAAGTCCTCGGCGGGTCGACCGCTCCTTCGGTCGCCGACCCCGATTCCAACCCCGGAAGCGGTCGGCTCGACCTGGCCCACGCGATCGCCCGCGACGACAACCCGCTCACGTCTCGGGTCCTGGTCAACCGGTTGTGGCACCACCACTTCGGCCGGGGGATCGTCCCCAGCGTCGACGACTTCGGCGTGATGGGCCAGCCGCCGACTCACCCCGAACTCCTCGACCACCTGGCCGCTCGGTTCGTCGCCTCGGGCTGGTCGATCAAGGCGATCCAGCGGGCCATCGTTACGTCCAGGACCTACCGGATGGCGAGCCACCCGACCCCCGAAGCCGACCGACTCGACCCGACCAACACGCTCTACCACCGCCAGAACCTCCAAAGGCTCGACGCCGAGTCGATCCGAGACGCCATCCTCGCCGTCTCCGGTCGGCTCGATTCGACCCTCTACGGCCCGAGCGTGCCGCCCCACCTGACCCCATTCATGGACGGTCGAGGTCGCCCCGGCCGCTCCGGCCCGCTCGACGGCGACGGGAGGCGGACCTTGTACCTCAACGTCCGCCGTAACTTCCTGACCCCGATGCTCTCGGCCTTCGACTTCCCCACCCCATCGGCCCCGATGGGCCGCCGCAACGTCTCCAACGTCCCGGCGCAAGCCTTGACCCTCATGAACGACCCGTTCATCCTCGCCCAAGCCCAGGTCTGGGCCAAAAGAACCCGAGCCGAGCACCCCGAGGCCGACCCCGCCCCGGCGATCCACGCCATGTACCTCGAAGCCTTCGGTCGCCCCCCGACCGTCGCCGAGAGTACCGCCGCATCCGCCTTCCTGAACGAAGCCAAGGCCGACGGCTCCCACGAACCGCAAGTCTGGTCCGACCTCGCCCACGTCCTGTTCAACGTCAAGGAATTCGTCATTTTACCTTGAACCGAGATATCCGGAATCGATTCGTCACAATTAGAGATCATCGACGTATATCGAACGAAAATCTCACAAGGTAGGCTTCTGATTTTGATTTCTCTTTGGAGTTGGTGATGAGATTTCAATTCGATGGGCGCTGGCGGCGCAATTATCGCTCGAATCTCCCAACGATTTCCGTCATTGCCTTGGGGATGTTTTTGACGGCTTGGTTCGTCCAGGCGAGGCTTTCCGATCAGACTCGCCACTTTCAAGGCGAACAAGCCGAGTTGCAAAAGCGGTTCGATGCTCTTGAAGGGGTCCTCAACCGGCTCGGTAAGACAGTAGCCAGCGAAGAACACCCCAAGTTTGCGGCGGAGTCGGGTCGAAAGGCCATCGAGGAAGGGCGTTGGGGGGAAGGTCAGCTTTTTCTCATCAACGCGATCACGAACGACCCTAGTAGTTCGCCACCCTTAATTTGCAAGTCAGCCTCGGATCGGTTCTTATGGGGGTTTTCCTCACCGAGATCGATCGTGAAAAAGTTCAAAGTCACCCTCACCGCCGACGAACGCCAATTGCTCCG
>JAABUX010000316.1_pt1 | contig 82592 bp, 76 predicted proteins | sample 5561851 | NCBI WGS metagenome assembly JAABUX01 (sample SAMN10711883, study PRJNA513361) | rock metagenome | isolation source: Antarctica rocks | place: Antarctica: Victoria Land, Richard Nunatak red sandstone | collected 2016-01-03 | reverse complement strand
GCACGGGTGCCCCAAGTGCGCGGGAAATGCCTTGGTCGGCGCACGGGAGCCGTGATTAAGAAGGCACCACGCTACCCAGTGGTTTACAAGACAAAGGCAAAAGCCACGCAATTAGTCTAAACGTCAATTGGTATACTAGGCTTGTGCAGAAATGCCTGCTGGTATACTAGGCTTGTGCAGACGCTTTGCCTAAGATACAGGCTGTTCCCCACAAAAGAACAGACGCGCAAACTCGAAGACACCCTGGAGACGTGCCGACTGGTCTACAACTCCCTGGTCAACGACCGCGTGTTCCGGTATGAAACCGCGAAGGTGTCTGTAGGTCGCTACGACCAGCAGAAGATGTTCCCGCAGTGGAGCAAAGACTTCCCCGAAGTCAAAGCCGTCCACAGCCAGGTCTTGCAGAACGTCGCCGTGCGTGTTGACCTGGCCTTCCGCGCTTTCTTCCGCAGAGTCAAGGCGGGGGAGACGCCGGGCTTTCCCAGGCTCAAAGGCAAAGGCCAGTATGACAGCATCACCTACCCGCAGAGCGGGTTCAAGGTCGGCGCGAGCACCGTTTCTCTGTCCATGTTCGGCAAGCCGGTTCAGATCAAAGCCAAACTGCACAGACCTGTTGTTGGCACAGTCAAGACTTGCACGGTTCGCAGGGACGGCAGGAAGTGGTTCGTTTGCTTCTCTGTCGAGCAAGAAGATGAGTTCCTGCCGCCCTGTCCAGGGGCCATCGGGCTTGACGCGGGCCTGAACTCCTTCCTGGCTTTGTCCAATGGCGAGTTCGTGGACAACCCGCGCTTCTTCCGCCGTGACGAGAAAGAATTGGCGAAGGCTGGACGCAAGCAAACCAAGACAAAGAAGCGTTCCAAAGAGCGCAGGAAAGCCAACAAAGTTCTATCTCGTATTCACGAGCGTATCCGCAACCGCCGCCATGACTTCGTTCACCAGACCGCCCGCAGGCTAGTCAACCGCTTCGGCGTGATTGCCGTTGAAAAGTTGAATGTCAAGAATATGCTAGGCAACTATTGCCTCGCCAAGTCTATCTCCGACGCTTCCTGGTCAATGTTCCGCTGTGTCCTCACGAGTAAGGCTGAGAGTGCCGACCGCGAGGTGATCGCCGTCAATCCTGCGTACACGTCGCAGGACTGTTCTGGATGTGGCTACCGTCCTGACGGGCTGGAAGGCCGCACCAAAAAGAAACTGAGCGACCGCTGGCATTTCTGCCCGAAGTGTTCCGCCTCTCTGGACAGAGACACCAACGCCGCTGTCAACATCTTGCGACTCGCCCTGAATCATTCTCTGCGAGGAACAAGTCTCGATGGGATTACATCGAGTCAGGGAAAACCTGTAGAAGCCCCTGCCTTTAGGATTTAGTCTTTAGGCATGGGGAGTAATCACCAGAGTGTTCGCATCCGAGAAAGGGCCTATGCTCGATAACCTTCGTGCATAAGCCCTTCTATTAGCGACCGATCTATTTCGTCTTCAAGTGGTGTAGCCGCGCTCTATGCAGCAGGTAGGCAAGACCGGCTGCACCGACCGCAAATGCTGCCGGGGCGCTGGGTTCGGGAACCGGCGTTGTCCCCGTGCCGGTGCCTGTCCCGGTGGTGCCGGTGCCTGTCTCAGTGGTGCCCGTACTTGTTCCGGTAGTGCCTGTTCCGGTAGTGCCTGTGCTTGTGCCGCTATTGTTGCCGCCGTGGTTGGTGAGACCGGCGATGATTGGGATACCGGCAAGAAGGCCGATGGGGAAATTGCTGCTGCGAACCGGCAGGCTTCCGATGAACGGGCTGACTCTGGTCAGCGGCGCGGGCATGACGAGCACGCCTGGCCCGGAGTTCATCGCCACCACCACCGGCCCGTTCGGGGCCAGCTCCGGCGCGATCGCGGCGGGAACCGGCTTCGGCAGGCTCGCCAGCTCCGGCGACGTGTAAGGCGCCACTTTATTTTTGACCGGCGGCAGGGAGGCGACCATCGGGTTGCCGCAGGCCAGCTTCAGGATGGGCTTGCCGGTCGTCCGCATGACGAAGACGGGCGTCCCGATCGGCAGGCGGGAGTTGATCGTATACTCGCGCCCCGTCCGGGAAATGCAGTAAACCTGGTAGCGCTGCGCAGTCGTCGTCTTCTTCAGGACGAGGTTGTTTTGGATGTAGCGCACCACGGCCGGCCCAGAGGTATGGAAGTGCCGGGCCAGGCGACGCCGCACGACGGGGTCCAGCGTGACCTGCTGGCTTATCTGCGCCATGGAGGCGACGTGCTGATCGATGAACGAGTCAGGCGGCAGAGCGACGGATTGTGGGACGGCCATGGCCGCCATCGGCGTAACCCCGAGGACTGCAAGTGAAAAAAGGAGCGCATGATGACGATGCATGGTTTTACTTCCTTGTCTGGAATTAGACAATAGAATGAAGTGCATAAAGTATGCCAAAAAAGGGGCGGCGGTCGGAAAAACGTAAAATTGCTGTCCTGGTTTAGTTTTTAGGCGTCTGCGATGGTCGGGATTTCGGAATGGTTGACGAGAAAAGCGGCGGAATCCGCGAAATAGCGCCGCAGGCTGTCCTGGAAGCGTGCAAACGCGGGGGTCGCTTCCACGGCGGCGTTCATGTGGCGCAGCCACGCTTCGCTCTCTGCCCGTCCGATCTGAAACGGCAGGTGGCGCATCCGCAGGCGTGGATGGCCGCGTTCCTCCTGATAGCGCCGGGGGCCGCCGAAGCGCTGGATCAGGAACCAGGCCAGGTGAAGCTTGGCGCGGGTCAGGTCCGCAGGGTACAAGGGACGCAGGAGCGAATCCGCCTCCACGCCTTGATAAAAGGCTTCGACGAGAGCATGGAACGGCTGATCCTCCCCAATGCAAGCGTAGATTTCTGTCGTCTCGTCATCCATGGTTAAATCAGCGTCAGTCCGCCAAGTCGGCGTACAGTGGATCGAGTATACCCGGATCACTCCAATTAAGCGTGCTTTTTAAAATTAATCGTGCTTTTTAATACAAAAAAGCCATCATTTGGAAGCCAGCACGACTCGCAGCGCCTCCGGCGTCACCTGGAGACGGGCGGAAGCTTCGCCCGTGGCGATCCGCGCCAAATCGTCTCCGACCGCCTGACCGCGCCAGCCGCTCCGCAGCGCGCCGCTCGCCTGGCCGCGCGCCAGGGCCAGGGCATCGGCCTTCGTCAGCGCCAGCTCCGGCGCGAGGTTCCGTTCCAGGCACAGCGCCTCCCCAACGGCATACAGCAGATCGCCCAGGACCCGCTCGCGCGGCGTTTCTTCCGGCCCCCCGGTGGCCAGCGGCGGCGGAAGCTGCTCTTCGGACAGCGCGCGCGCCTCGTTGAGCGCGTCCAGGATGGGCGGCCCGAGAGTGACGTCTTCGCCCTCAGGGAAGCCGCGCACGCGCCGGAAGTCGGTCAGGCGGCGGGGCGGCCGCTGCGTCAGCTCGATCACCACCTCGTCGCGCAGCAGGCTCCGAACAGGAACGTCGCGCGCAGACGCCTCGCGTTCGCGCCAGGCGGCCACGGCCCGCAGCAGGGCCGTCGGACGGGCCGTGAAGCCGCGCGCGTTGCGCAGGCGCAGATAGGCTTCTTCCGGGGCGACCTCATAAGTGCGCGCTTCGGAGAACCGCGCCATCTCCTCGCGCAGCCACGGCTCGCGCGCCAGCCGTCCGAGAAGCCCGCCCAGTTTATCGGCGATGGGCAGCAAGTAGCGCACGTCGTCGCGGGCGTATTCCAATTGGGCGGGCGTCAGCGGACGCCGGTCCCACTCGCTGCGCGTTTCCGCTTTACTCAGCTTGACCCCCATCAGAGCCTCGGCCAGCCGCGCATAGGAAAGCGGGTATGGCGCCAGGCCGATCAGCCCCGCCGCGATCTGCGTATCGAATACGCCGGCGGGCAGCCGTTTTCCTCCCCCAAAATAGGCCAGCCGCAGGTCCTCGCGCGCCGCGTGCAGGACTTTTTCCACGCCGGGATCGGCTACGAGGTCCCAGAGCGGGTCCATCGCGCCGACGGCCGGCGTGTCCACGAGGGCAATAAACTCCGTCGTCGCCACCTGCACCAGACAAAGCCGGGGCAGGTACGTCCGCTCGCCGACGAATTCCGTGTCCAAAGCGAAGCGGCCCGCTTCCTTGAGATTATGGCACAGCGCGGCCAGCGCATCAGGGGTGCGGACAGTTTCAAGTTCGCGCAGGGGTTGGGTAGGCATGGGAGGCAATTCGTTTTGGGTTAAAGTAGTTCGTCAATGGCAAGCGGGATGATCTTCAGGAGTTCCTGCCCCGCCTGCTCCGACAACAGGGAAAGTGTCGTGAAGGCGTACTCAGCGGGCACGATGACGCTGCCCTGCGCGTCTTCCCACGGGTACTCGCAGTTATCCGGGCGGCGCTGGCTGTCAACGGTGGGCGCTAGCAGTTCGATCTCGCGCGAGAGGTTTTTGACTTGCTTCATCAACGCGGAGAACCGACGTTGAGGACGGCGCCGCAGATGGGCGCGCTGTGCAAAGAACATCTCCGGCAGGTTCTTCGCCGTGTAAGCATGGCTGGTCTGCAAAAATGGGGATCAACTTTGTGGCTGCACAAGTACGATTTGCAGAGCTTCTCGCAGGCCATCTGAAGATAATGAAGCGACAGACACTGGGGAAGCCCTGGGGAGAGACGCAAGATATGATATGCCTCGAAATCTGCCCTTGCCTGTATCGCGTAGGCATGCTGCCGGTCGGTCACATCGCTCATGCGGCGGCTTTCGTTCCGACCAGGGGGTTGTTCATCATTTGTCCGAGGTGCCAGTCTTCCGGCAGGGGAAGACGCCCGGCGCGTATGTCATCAAACTCCTCCGGCGTGACTACACCTAATTCAAAAGCGAAGGGCCTGCCGTCGGAGATGCGCGGCGGGAAGTGAAGCGGCATCACCCCCATCGGCGGTGTGTCTGCACTGACCTTCAAAAGCTTCAACGGCTCTTCGGGAGCATCTTCGTCCGCCGCCAGAATCCGGTAAACGGCGCGAGTGTCTTCATCCATTTCGTAGTGCCCCTGAGCGATCTCGGCAGCGGCTTCTTCCTTCGTCAGCATCTTCATTATTGCTTCTCCTCCAGGCCCGCTTCCACCGGCCCCTGATACTCAGCCATGCCGCCGGTCATGGTGGCGACGTTCGCGTAGCCCTGGGCCGCGAGGTAGCGGGCGGCGGCCTCGCTGCGGACGCCATGCTCGCACACGCAGATGATCTCCTCGGCGGGGTTCAGTTCCGACGCGCACCGGGCGGCGAACCCGTCGGTGGGCAGCAGGAGCGCGCTGGGGATGTGCCGACGCTCGTACTCCCACGGCTGGCGGACATCCACGAGGCGGACTGCCTCGCCGCGTTCCAGTTTCGCCTGGACTTCGGCGCAGGAGATTTCGTGACAGGAGATTTCGTGAGGGGAAAATGAATGGCTCATTGCCGACATTGTACCCTAAAGAATGCTGTGCGGGATGCCGACAAGAAGGGGGAAAGATTCCGCCCACGAAGGGGAACGACACGATGCCTCACCGAAACACCGACACAGCAATCCGTATCCAAAATTTCACCAAGCTTTACCCCGTCCCGCGCCAGAAAGAAAAGCGCGTGGCTGTGGACGACCTGACGCTGGGCGTGCCGCAGGGCAGCCTGTTCGGCTTCCTCGGCCCGAACGGGGCGGGCAAGACGACGACGATCAAGATGCTGCTCGGCTTTATCCCGCCCACAGCCGGCGAAGCCTGGCTCTTTGAGCGGCCTGTCGGAGAAGACCAGGCCCGCCGCCGCGTCGGCTACCTGCCGGAGCAGCCGTATTTCCCCAAATTTCTATCCGCCCTGGAAGTCGTCCGCGCCCATGCCGGACTGTCCGGCCTGAGCGGTGCGCGCGCAAAAGAGCGCGTCGAGGGCTGTCTGCGGCAGGTCGGCATGTGGGACAACCGTCACATGGTCCTCGCCAAATGCTCCAAAGGCATGACGCAGCGGGTCGGGCTGGCCTCGGCCCTGGTCGGCGACCCCGATCTGCTGATCATGGATGAGCCGTCGTCGGGCCTAGACCCCGTAGGGCGAAAAGAGCTGCGCGCGCTGCTGACGACGCTCAAGAACGAGGGCAAGACGATCTTTCTGTCCTCGCACCTGCTCTCCGAGATGGAGTCGGTCTGTGACCGGGTGGGCGTCATGGCGCGCGGCAAGCTGGTCGCCTGCGGGACGCCCCAGGAAATCACGCGGGCGCAGGGCGAGGTGCGCGTCCAGATCGAGCAGCCGGAGCGCGATGAAGCGTTGGCAACCCAGGTCGAGGAGTGGGGCGGCAGCGTGGAGGCGACCGGCGAGACCGGCGCCAGCCTGCGGGTGCCGCCGGCCCTAGTGTATCGTGTGATGGGCCTGTTGGAACAGCGGCGGGCGCGGCTCGTCGCCGTTTCGCCGCAGCGCGAGACGCTGGAAGACGCCTTTCTGCGCCTGGTGGGGGGGTAACGTCATGCAGGCTTTGCGCAACATCGGCATCATCGGCCGGATCACCATGCTGGAAGGCGCGCGCAAGCAGGTCTTCCACGTCCTGATGCTGTTCGCCGTCTTTTTGATCTTCGGCTCGGCGACGCTGGCGAAGTTCGACCGCCACGTTCAGATGAAGATGCTGAACGATCTGTGCCTCTTCTCGGTCTTTCTGGTCAGCGCGGTCGTCGCTATCACCCTCACCGTGACCGGCATCCCCGGCGAGCAGGAGCAGAAGACGGTTTATCCCGTCATCGCCAAGCCCGTCGCCCGCTGGCAGTTCGTTTGCGGCAAGTACGCCGGGGCGATGGGGACGGTCGTCATCGGCATGGCGGTCATGGCGGCGACGTTCTCGTTCCTCCAGATCTTCTACATGGGGCGTCTCGACCCGGCCATGCTTCTGGTGCTGCCGTTCCTGTTCCTGGAAACCGCCATCCTGGCGGCCCTGGCGCTGTGGCTGTCCACCCTCACCTCCTGGCCGCTGGCGTGGTTCCTTTCGGTCCTGCTCTGCCTGCTGGGCAATGTCAAGTTTCCGCTGTATGCATCCCTGATGGCCCGCCCGCAAAATGGGTTCAACCGCCTGATGATCGCCGGCCTGTACCACTTGCTGCCCAATCTGGAATCGTTCAACTTCAAGGACGCGATGGTGCATCACCTGGCCGTTCCCGGCGCCTACCTATGGCAGACGGCGGCCTATGGCATCTGCTACACGGCGGCCTTGCTGACGCTGGCTTCCTTGACGTTTGCCCGAAAGGAACTGTGATGCGATCTCAAGATCGGCTGCCCTGGCTGCTCCTGCCCGGCATCCTGCTGACCCTGGGCGGCGTGACTCTGCTGGCGCCGCGCCGAGCCGCGCAGGCCGCCCCACCCACAGTTCAGGCCGCGCCGAAGGCCCCGACGCCGGCCCTGGACGATGACGGCGACGGCGATGAGCTGCTGGAGCATTGGGGCGACCCGAAATACGCGCGCGAGGAGCGGCTGCAACTGGCGGGCATGGCGGGCGGGTTTGTCCTGCTGGGCGGTCTCGCCTGCCGGAAGCGCGTCCGGGGCAGGACGCGAGTCGTGACGCGGGCGATTGAAGACGTCTACGAGCAGAGGAAGGCGGCCTGAGATGGCAAAACTCAACGGACGACGGACCTGGCCCGCCGCGCTGCTCTTCCTGGGGCTGCTGGCGGCGGCGGGAAGCCTGGAGTCGGCCTCGCAGCAGGCGGGGCTGGCCCAGGGCTACCTGGTCACAAGCGCCGCCCAGGGCAAGAACGCGGCTCTCGCACAAGCCGGCGGCGAGTTCCGCATCGTCGCGGCCAATCTGTTGTGGAGCAAGGTCATAGACCACTACCACCACCAGTACATGGCGCAAGGCGGCGACTGGTCCAAGAATGAGAGCCTGCTGCCGCTGCTCCAAACGATCATCACGCTGGACCCGCATTTCATCCAGGCGTACCAGATCATGGGCGGGGCGATCCTGCCCCGGACCGGGCGCATCGCCGAGGGGAAAAGGGTACTGGCGGAAGGGATCGCCCACAATGCGGGCGACCCTGACGAGTGGGAGCTGTACCGGGAGATGGCGATGCTGCTGGCCGCGACCGAGCACAAGCCGGCGGAGGCGCTGCCTTATGCCGAGAAAGGCTTGGCGCAGGCCGGCGACGACTTCTCGCGCCATCTGATGACCAAACTCTGCCATACGCTGCGCGATCAGGTCGCGGAGACGCAGCGCGCCAAACGCCCCGGCGCGCGGGCGTGACGGGGGAAGGCGCGACTGCTCGCGCCTTTATTTATTTTGAACGGCGGCCAGGGCCAGGGAGTGAAGGGTCGCGGCCCCCATCTCGCCCATCAGCGTGACATTCAGCGTGGACGTGTCCCAGTTGAGGGTCGTCAGCGAGGCCCGGTGCGAGACATGGCCCGGCACGGACCCGATCTGAGTCTTCTGCATCCCCCGCACAACGGTCGGCCTGCGCGCCTGGGTACGCCGCTGCTCAAACAGAGAGACCAGATTCAGGCCGTCTGAGTAGCGCAGGTGCAGGAGCGGCTTGCCGCCGACGGTCGTCGTGGACGCGCCCACCAGCCGGTAGCCGGCCAAATGGGGGGGCGCGTAGGCTTTGCCCGCAAGCTGCGCAGCCAGTGAGTTGAGTGGGATCAAACCCTCCGACGGCGAGACGGTCTCGATGAGACGCACCCCCGCCGTCTTCGCCAAGCTGGAAAGATCGAAGATCTGCGGGGACAAGCGAGGGTGATACGCGATGTCGGAGAACGCCACGGTCACGGCCAGCTTGCCGTCGTCGCCGTAGACCTCCCGCTTCAGGATCAGGCCGCTGCCGGCGTCTATCCAGAACTTCCGCGCCAGCGTCCGGCCCCCGGGGCGCTTGACCGCTACCAGGAAGACTTTCCTGTCCCCATAGGTGCGCGGCTGCGCTTCCACCGAAAGGAGATAATTCGCGCGCAGGAGCGTGTAGCTGAGGAGGTCGTCTTCCTCCAGGGCGCCCGGCGACAGGCGGCGATGGCGAATCTCTTTCCGGCGCGGGTCATACTGCCACTGCTGGCGCCCGTCGCTCACCAGGAGCCGGCCATGCTGCGATTCGGGGCTGAGATAGTAAAGACGTCGGTCGTCTGTGGGACGGTGATAGACCTCCACAGCGGTCGTGCGGCCCGTGTGCCAATAGGTCGTAATCTGACGGCCTTTATAGGAAAACAGGTCGTCGGAGCGCAGGACCTTGACGAACAGCTCCTCCGCCGTCGGAGCATGGACCACAGGCTTGACGGGGACGCCGCGCCGCTTGGTGGCGGGCTGACCATGGGAAACAGCAAGGGCCGGAGCCGCCAGCAGCAGCCCGGCCAGTGCCATCAGCCTCCACTTCATCATTGGACGCTTAGAATGCGATGTCGGCATAACCCGCCGCCTCCGAAGGCTCCGAGGACGCCTGCCGCGCGTCGGCAGCGATCATCTTCTGCCGGTCGGGATCGGCAAGAGGCAGACGCGAGACCGAATCCGTGTGCGATTCGACCAGGGAGGAGACATCCGGCGAAACGTCCGGCGAAACGTCCTGTGCCGAAACGGGAGAAGGAGACCGCGACATGACGCCGGGCTGCGTATGCTGAAGCGGAGCCGCAATCATCGCGCCGACAGCGGCGACGGCGGCTAGACCCGCCGCCCAGCGGCGGTGCGCGGCCTGTTCCGGACCGCGCCATGCTTCCCACAGCGGCCGGCGAGGCACGGCGCGCTCACGGTCGTCCACGCGAAGGCGGCGGTAGGCATCGGTCCAGAACTCCGGGCCGGGCCGGGCCGGGGCGGGCATCCGGCGCAGCAGGGTCTTGGTTTCCTCAAGCTGCCCGGCGGCCACGCGGCAGGGGGCGCAGGCGCGCAGATGCTCCGCGATGCTGCGCGTCTTCCCGACGTCCAGCATCCCGTCAATGTAAGCGGAGAGTTGTTCCCCGTGCGGATGTACTTGCTTGCTCATCATGATCACTGCTTTGACGCACCGGGGCGTCGTTTGTTCTTGGGATTCGCTCCCGCTACTTGATCTTATCGGCTTTTTCCAGCGTTTGCCGCATCATGTCGCGGGCACGGTGCAGGCGCGAGCGGACCGTCCCGATCGGCGTGTCCATCATCTCCGAGATCTCCTCATAGGAAAACTCTTCCACGTCGGCCAGAATCAGGACCAAGCGGAACTCCGGCTTCAGCGCGTCCAGCGCCTTTTGGATCGGCTCGTCGAACGTGTCGCGCAGGACCCGACGGGAAGGCTCGTCTTCCCAGTCGGGGATGTCGCGCGCCGCCGTTTCTCCCTCCTCCATGCCGGGAAGCGGGGCGTCCAGCGACTCGATCCGCCCCACCCGCTTGCGATGGCGCTGCCGGTCAATGAACGTGTTGGTCATGATCCGGTACAGCCACTTGTCGAAGTAGGAACCGCGCTGGAACTTCTTGAAGGACCGATAGGCTTCCAGAAGGGCGTCCTGCAACAAGTCCTGGGCGTCCTCGTGATGCCCGGCCATGCGGTACGCCACCCGGTACAACTTGTCCTGATGCGCGGCGAGAAGACGCGCGAACAAGTCCACGTCGTCCTCAGACAGTTCCGCTTCCCCTTCTGCGTTTCGATCACGCGCGGGCGCGTTTTTCCGCCTGATATCCGGGAACAACCGCATGGCATTTCGGGCAGTCGGCGCCCGCTTTCCTTCTCACAAGCGTTCAGGATGGGTCAAAAGTTCCCGATCCTGAACGATTATACCTCTGCAAAGCGCAGGGGCAGAGATTTGGGGGAAACGGGGGCTAAGTGTAACCATAAGTTTAACAAGCGGAAGGCCGCCGGCGAGGCGCCGGCGGCCTTGATGGTTCGCTGATTTTTCGCAGGCGAAACGGGGCGAGGCGCGGGCGGCAGCCACACTTCGTCCCTGCCCCCTCATGCGCCGTGCCGCAGCACCCGCCCCGACAGCACATCCGTCTGCACCCCGTTCTCAACCGCCAGCCGCCCGTTGACGATAACGTGGGGGATGCCGACCGGGAACCGGTGCGGCTCGTCAAACGTGGCGGCGTCCTGGACGGCCTGCGGGTCGAAGACGGTGATGTCGGCCTTTGCCCCGACGCGCAATGTTCCCCGGTCGCTTAGGCCCAGGCGACGGGCGGGGAGACCCGTCATGCGGCGGACGGCTTCGGCCAGCGAGAGGACTTCGCGGTCGCGGACGTAGCGGGCCAGCACGCGCGGATAGGTCCCGTAGGTGCGCGGGTGGGTTTTGTCCTCCGCCATCTCGCTTGCCGGATCGTTGGCGACGCCGTCCGAGCCGATCATCGTGTGCGGGTCACTCAGGATAAACTCCACATCCTCCTCGGACATGGCGAAGTGGACGGCCGCCACCCAGCCTTCCTCGTCCAGCAGCAGGTCCAGCGCGGCCTCGGCGGGCGTCTTGCCTTCCTGCGCGCCGAGCTGGGCCAGCGTCTTCCCCTGCGCCTCGCGGCGGCTGCGGGCGATCCCGATCTGCACCGTGTTCCAGTCCCAGGACACGCTCGCGATCTCCGAGAGGATGCGCGTCCGGTCGCTTGGGTCGCGCAGCCGGGCCAGCATGTCCTCCATCGCCCCGTCCTTGACCCAGTGCGGCAGTAGGATCACGCTCAGGCCCGTCATAAACGCGGTGTACGGGTACTGGTCCGTCAGCACGTCCAGCCCCGCCGCCCGCGCCCGCGCCATCATCGGCAGCGTGATTTGCGGCTTGCCCCAGTTGGCGCGGCCTTCGGACTTGTGGTGGGACAATTGCAGGGGAACCCCCGTCGCCTCGGCCACACGCAGGGCCTCGGCGATGCTCTCCACCAGCGTGTCGCCCTCGTTGCGGATGTGCGTCGCATAGAAGCCGCCCGCCTCCCGCGCGACAGCCGCCAGCGCGGCCACTTCGTCATGCTGCGCGTAGCCGCCGGGCAGGTACTCCAGCCCCGTAGACAGCCCGACCGCGCCATCCGCCAGCGCCTGGGACAGCAGCGCCTGCATCCGGGCCAGCTCGACCGGCGTCGGAGGGCGGTCCTCGAAGCCCAGAACGGCCTTGCGGATCGTCCCATGCCCCGCCAGCGTGGCGATGTTGCCGGCAATTCCGCCGTCCTCCACCCGCCGCAGGTACTCGCCCATGCCGGACCAGTCCAGGACGGCGCCGCCGCGCTCGGCCCAGCGGCGCTCCTGCGCGAAGTTCTCGTCCGCCGTCACCAGCCCGATGCTCGTCCCGCAATTGCCGACCAGTTCCGTCGTCACCCCCTGCGCCAGACTGCTGCGCATTGGGCGGTTGATCAGCAGGGAGAAGTCGGAGTGCGTGTGGATGTCAATGAAGCCGGGCGCGACGGCCAGCCCGGAAACGTCCAGCGTCCGCCCCGCCGTCTCCCCGGACCGATCGCCCAGCCCGCTAATCCGGTCGCCCGTCACAGCGATGTCCTGCCGTAACCCCGGCCCGCCCAGCCCGTCATAGAGCGTGCCGCCGCGTAAGATCAAATCAGTCATGGGGGATAGTAGCACGCGGCTGAGAAGATTGTGAACACTCCACACGGGGTAAAGAAATTCCAGACCCCGATGGCTTCTAAGGTCTTGCACCTATTCATTGTGTTCCCAATGAAATTAACTCTTCGTCTGGAACCCTGTTCCAGCGGCTCTACGACTCTTATGACAGACACGGCAGACGGCTACACTCTTAGTTCTTCCGATACCCTTCTTCAGATTCTTAGCGACTCAAAGAAAGCAGTGAGAGCAAAAATCAGTAGAGTTGTGGTGCAAATAAGCCTTTTGGCTCTGTAAGGCTCCCTGAGCGCATTATAGCTTCCTGAATGAAAATCTTGTCAATTTATCGTCACCAGGGGCCTCACAGCCGCTCCAAGCGGCAAGAAAAGCCATTCCTGAGTCAAGAGACTGAATAATTGCACCACAACTCTAATGTATCACTACGTTGAAGGACGGTCACTTGCCTATGTTCCGTTTGCTACTGCCCTGACTGTATCTGTGATGTTATACCCGTATGTCATTATACCCGAAAGGCCGCCCGCTTAAACAATAGGTCAACTCACTTCGCCTCATTCTTCGGCTTCGTTCGGGCTAACCAAAGGTTTTCAAAGCCTCCGTCCCGCAAGGCTTAAGGAAGCCCGCTTAACGCCCCGCTAAAGCAAGGGTGCTTGCGGCGGGCTAAATACGGTCAACAACAAAGACGCCCCCAGCAGGCCGGGGACCTGTCGGGGGCGTCTTGTGCGTCTGTCATGCCGGGCTGGGCGCGAGGCGCCGGGCCGACTTGTGCGAGAAGCCCGGCGCGAACTTCAACGTGGACGAGACCTGAAGCGGCATTGGCGAGAACAGCAGTTGGCGGGCGGCGGCGGCGCAGGCCAGCCCGCCGGGGACGAACCGCGCGCGCCCGGAGCGGGCGGCAGAGCGGCAGGTGTGAATCAGAGCCATAAACGGGATGCCTTTCTTGACGATCGGTGATGTCATGGACGGCAACAGCTTCGTCTTCATCCTTCGCGTAAGCGCGTACTGCCTATCCCCCTTGCATAGACCATGCCAACTCGTGACTGATGCCAAAAAATATCCAAATATAGGTATACTGAAACGCGATGCCTGCCTTTTCCTCAGAACACATCCGCCGCGACTGGCGGCTTTTCTCTGCCGCCGTTTTCCTGTTCGGCTTCGGCTTCGCCGTCTACGGCGCGGTCTTCATTAACTTCATCACCGAGACCCTGGGCGTCAAGCCGCTCGGCATGGGCGCGCTCGAAACCACGCGCGAGATTCCCGGCCTGCTCGCCGTTGGAATCGCCGCCGTTGTCGCGCGCTACGCCGAGTCGCGCATTGCCGCCCTCTGCCTGTGCTTCAGCGCGGCCGGCGTGGCGGCGACCGGCTTTGTCCACACCTACGGCGAGCTGATGGTGGTGACCGTCTTCTGGTCGGTCTTTATGCACCAGTGGTTTACGTCCTCCTCCTTCATCCCCCTCGCGCTGGCCTCGGGCCAGGAAGGCGGGCGTCACTTGGGCCGGATGGGGGCCATCGGCTCGGCGGGGACGATTTTGGCGTTCGTGGGCGTGCGCCTGCTGGCCGGCCATGTCGCCTATCCCGTTTTTTTCGTTTCGGCGGCCGTTTTCATCTTCGCGGGCGGGCTTTGCCTGCTGCCGATGTCCGGGGCCTCAACGACCCACAACCGCCCGCGGCTGCTGTTCCGGCGCGAGTACGGGCTGTTTTACGGGCTGACATTCCTGGAAGGATTCCGCCGCCAGATCTTCTCGACCTTCGCTTTGTTCGCCCTCGTCCAGCAGTGGAACGTCCATCTCCCTCAGATTGACACGCTGATGCTGATCAACGCCGTCGCCTCCTTTCTGGTCGCCGCCCCCGTCGGGCGGCTCATTGACCGCATCGGCGAGCGCCGCTCCATGTCGTTCTACTACGTCGCCATCGCCCTGACCTTCGCCGGCTACGCCCTCGTCCGGCGCGTCCTCGTGCTCGAAGTCCTCTGGGTCGTGGACAGCATCCTGTTCTCGTTCGGCGTCGGCATCACGACGTATCTGAACCGCATCGTCCGCCCCGGCGAGATGACGCCGTCCCTGGCGATGGGCCAGACCATGAACCACGTCGCCGCCGTTGTCATCCCCGTCGCCGGGGGCCTGCTGTGGCACCGCTACGGCTATCACGCCCCCTTCTGGTGCGGCGTCGCCGCCGCCCTCGCCTCCCTGCTCATCACCCAGGCCGTGCTGCCGCGCACCCAGCCCGCCCTGGCGGAAGCCGCCGCCTGAAAACAGCCAACCTGAAAACAGCCAAGAAGCCTGCACGGGAATAGATCCGGGGTGGGTTCTTGTGCCCGCCTCCCCTAGTACCCGGTCATCACCTGCTCCCGTTGGCCCTGCTCGATGCTCGGCAGCGAATCCTGGGCGACAAAGGCGACCCAGCCGTCTTGGTCGTGCGTGAAGCTGCGGACGAGGGCGGCCTGCTGCGGGTCGCCCACGCTGCGGATGACATCGAACAGCCCGGCAAAGCCGGAGGAAGGGTAGCGGCTGCGGTGCAGGCGTAAATCTTTGCGCCCATCTGCGCCAGCGCGTGCAGCGCCGTCGTTTCCACACTGTCGCTGGGGCTGTCCAGGGCGGCGATCAAGGCGGGTATCTGCGAACGGTCCCCGGCGATCCCTGCCAGGCGCAGGGCCGTCAGACGATCCGCATCTCCCGGAAGGGGCGGCCGGGGTGGGGCAGCCCACACCCTGCCCGCCGCGCCGAGAAGCCAGGCGGCGAGGGCACACAGGAGAAATGGAGATCGCTGAAAGATGGACTTCTTGACCGTATTCAGCCTGCCGCAAGCACCCAGGCTTTAGGATTAAGTCTTTAGCGGGGCGTTAGGCAGGCTTTTAGAAGCCTTACGAGACAGAGCCTTTAGGCCGAGCGAAGCGAGTTCGGGCCTCGTGAAGCGAAAATAGGTGTTCACAAACTGGGTGTATTGACACAGATTGTGGTATAATAATTATGTGAACGTAAACTGTGTCAAAGTCTATAAGTATAGAATCTATCCCACAAAAGCACAGGCACGTCAACTTGATAAGACGCTGGAGACTTGCCGACAGGTCTACAACAGTTTCCTTCACTGGCGCACCTTCGCCTACGACACGGCACAAAAGTCCGTTGGCAGGTACGAGCAGGAAGCCGCACTCACGCACTGGAAGAAAGACCACCCTGAACTCTCCGAGGTTCACGCCCATCTGTTGCAGAACGTCGCCCACCGCGTAGACCTGGCTTTTCGCGCTTTCTTCCGCAGGGTGAAGGCAGGCGAGACGCCTGGCTATCCACGGCGCAAGGGCGTCGGACAGTACGACTCCTTCTGCTTCAAGCAGTGGAACAATGGCGTCCAGTTCAAGAACGGTAATCTATGGCTCTCTAAGATTGGGGGAATCAAATGCAATGTGCATCGCCCGTTGATGGGTGATGCTAAGACTTGCTGCATCCACCGAGCCAATGGCAAGTGGTTCGCCTGCATCACTTGTGAGACTGAGGCGGAGTGTCTGCCGCCGTCCGAAGAAGCCATTGGCATTGATGTGGGCATCAAGACTTTCGCCGCCCTGTCCGATGGGACGTTCATTGAGAACCCCCAGTTCTTCCGCACCGAAGAGTCGGCTCTGGCGAAGGCGCAGCGTAAGTTGTCGAGAGCAAAGCTCGGAACCAAAGCAAAGCTCGGAACCAAAAATCATTCTGAAATCAAAGAGCGGAAGAAGGCCAAGAAAGTCGTGGCGCGTGTGCATGAGCGCGTCCGCAATCGGCGTCACGACTTCTCCCATCAGACCGCCCGCAGGCTGGTCAATCAGTACGGCATGATTGCCGTCGAGAAGTTGGCCGTCAAGAATATGTCGAAGTCCCCCGCACCGAAGCAGGACGCGGAAACGGGAAAATACCTGCCGAACGGGGCCAGCCAGAAGGCTGGCCTGAACAAGTCCATTCTGGATGCCGCCTGGTCACAGTTCCGAAATATCCTCACGTCGAAGGCTGAGAGCGCCTGTCGTGAGGTCGTGGCTGTCCGACCTGCGTATACGTCCCAAAGGTGTTCGGGCTGTGGTTACACGGCCCCCAAGACGCTCAAGGAACGCTGGCATCTGTGTCCGATGTGCGGTGCGTCCCTAGACAGGGACACGAACGCCGCCGTCAACATCCTCGCACTCGCAATGAGATAACATTGCACTCGCAATGGGATAACATTAGAGTTGTGGTGCAAATAAGCCTTTTGGCTCTGTAAGGCTCCCTGAGCGCATTATAGCTTCCTGAATGAAAATCTTGTCAATTTATCGTCACCAGGGGCCTCACAGCCGCTCCAAGCGGCAAGAAAAGCCATTCCTGAGTCAAGAGACTGAATAATTGCACCACAACTCTATTGCGTGGGATGAAAGAAGCCCAAGAAGCCCCTGGTCTTTAGACCACGGGGAGTTATCACCATGCTGCTCCCCTCCCCGGCACTGGAAGCGCCGGTCTACCCGGAGTGAAAGTGCCTCCGGCACTAAGGAAAAGCCGGCGTGTAGGGGCGCGATTCATCGCGCCCTCTTCTTCATCACGCCCTCTTTAGTCGCGGAGCGACTTTCACTCCGGGTAGCCCGGCACTTCCAGTGCCGGGAACTCTCTAGGCCATTGCCCTGGGGTGTGCCCGCCGCTTCTTGACAGCAGCGGCGGCGCGCTGTATACTTTCCAGTATGAAGTACCCATTCTATGCGCTGCTCGGCCTCCTCCTTGCCTCCGGGTTGTCCCTCCCCCTCCATGCTGCCCCAAGCGATGCTAAACCGTCCGTAGTCAAGGTCGTCAAGACGGGGAGCGGGTTTCGGCTTCTGCGGAATGGGCAGCCCTACGTCGTCAAGGGCGCGGGCGGCGACGGCTCCAAGACACTGCTCCGTGACTGCGGCGGCAACTCGTTCCGCACCTGGGGCGCGGGCGATTTGGAGCCGAAGCTGGCGGAAGCGCAGGCGCTGGGCCTGACCGTGACGATTGGAAGTTGGCTGGGGCACCGGGAGTATTTCAACTATCACGACGCGGCCCAGGTCGCCGCGCAGAAGGAGACCGTCCGCAAGGCCATCCTGCGCTACCGGAACTCCCCCGCCCTGCTGGTCTGGGCGCTGGGCAACGAGATGGAAGTCGGCGAGGAGGACAGCGCCGACATGTGGGCGGCCATCGAAGACCTCGCCAAGATGACCCACGAACTCGACCCGCACCACCCAACGATGACCGTCGTGGCCGAGATCGGCGGCGGCAAGGTGAAGCAGATCAACGCGCTCTGCCCCGGTATAGACATCGTCGGCATCAACTCCTACGGCGGCGGCCCATCCATCGGGAGTCGCTACAAGGCGGCAGGCGGCGTTAAGCCTTACCTCCTCACCGAATACGGCCCGCCCGGCGTGTGGGAACAAAAGGCGAATGCCTGGGGCGCGGTCCCGGAGCTTTCCAGCACCGAAAAGGCGGGGCGTTACCGCGACACTTACGAGAAGGGCGTCGCTGCCCAGCCACTTTGCCTCGGCTCGTATGCCTTCACATGGGGCCACAAAATTGAAGCGACGCCCACCTGGTTCGGCCTGCTCCTCCCCGACGGCAGCCGACTCGGTGCGACCGATGCCCTGACCCGGCTGTGGACTGGCAAGCCGCCTCTCCACCCCTGCCCCATCATCAGCAGTCTAGCCGTGGCCGGCCCCGATCAAGTCCCGCCGGGCGCCACGGTCAAGGCGACCCTGGCCGCCGCCAGTCCGCAAAAGGACCCGCTGACCGTGGAGTGGGTCTTGCAGGCCGACGCCGTCACCTACCACACGGGCGGCGGGGCCGAAGGCGCCCTGCCCGTCTATCCCGAAGCCATTGGCTTGTCGAATAATAACGCCGCCACCGTGAAAATGCCGATCCACAAGGGCGGCTACCGGCTCTTCGCCTATGTCCGCGACACGCACGGGGGGGCCGCCGTCGCCAACGTCCCCCTCTTTGTCCAATCGGACAGCCCTCCGCCGCCTGCCCAAAGGGCCGCCCTGCCGCTCGTGCTGTATGGTCCAAGTGTGAGCGCCTTACCCTTCACGCCTTCGGGCTTCATGGGCAACGCGGGCGCCATCACGATGGCCCCCGCCTCTACCGACGATTCGCACATGGGCAAGACGTGTCTCAAGGCCCGCTACTCGGCGGCGGATGGGCGGCAAGGGTTCTAGGGACGTCATCAAATCTGTGAGAGCCTTGAAAGATGAAGGCGAAGAAGATGAAAAGGAAATAAGCTATGAAACTGCGATGTTCTCGTAAGCCTGGGAAGCTGATCGCCGTGGCAACAGCGGCATTCGCCATCCTCATGGCCGCCGACCGTCCCGCTTCCGCCGTCACCCGCGCCGACGCCGACGCTGCCGTGAACGCCTACCTCCAAGCTTTTGTCCGCCCGAACGGGATCGGCTCCTTTATCAAGGGCGACCAGAACGGAGGCGACCCCGGCTTCTGGCAGGAGATCGAAGAAATCGAAGGGATCGAGGATGCCAACGATCGGACCGGCGGCGCCTACAAAAGCCAGGTCGCCGCCCTGCTGAATGGGTTCAGCAAGGCTCACGGCGTCCTTTGGTCAGACAACATCTATAACGACGACATCTCCTGGGCCGCCATCGCCTACACGCGCGGCTATCAAGCCACCGGAAACACCCTGTTCCGAACCATCGCCAAAGCCAACTTCGACCTGATGTTCGCCCGCGCCTGGAACCCCGCCAAAGGCGCGCTCTACTGGACGACTAAGAACACCAGCTACAATTCCTGCATCGAATGTCCGGCGGGCATTGCCTCCTACCTGCTGAGTCAGGCGCTTGGCGACTCCAGCTATCTGACCAAAGCCCAGGACCTGTTCACCTGGGAAAAAGCGAACCTGTTCGACGCCTCATCGGGTGCGGTGTGGGATGCGGTGAACACGGGCGGCAAAGTGGGAACCTGGTCCAGCACCTACAACCAGGGCACGTTTGTCGGCCTGGCCAACTACTTGGGGGACACCGCCAGCGCGAAACTGGCGGCGGACTATACCAGGGATCATCTGGGAAAACGCGCCACCAGTGGATACCAGATCATGCCGGAGTACGGATCGGGGGGCGACAACAACTCCGGCCTGAACTCCATCGGGCTGCGCTGGATCTCCAGGTTCATGAAGGATCGCCGCCTTCAGGACACGTACCTGGGCTGGCTCCAGGCCAACGCCGACACCGCTTGGAGCGTCCGGCGGACCTCCGACAACCTCTCGTGGTGTCAGTGGCTTCAGCAAACGCCGGGCGGCGTCCTGCACTCGTGGGACTGCATCAACTCCGTCGTGGCGCTGCAGGTGACGCCCGCCGACGGCGCCGCGCTGAAACCTGAGCATTAAGCGTCACCACGCTTGGGGCCTCACGCGGGACCGAAATCCACGGAAACGCGCGCTCCCGTCTCGGCGGAGCGGCGGGCGGCGTCGAGGATGCCGATGGCGCGGCGCGCTTCGGGCAGTTTGACCAGCGGCGACGCGCCCCGCGTCAGAACGTCGGCCAGGTTCTCGTAGAAGTCACGCCACCGGCCTGGAACGCGCCGCACGTCCTCCTCGGCCTCCTTACCCTTGAGGCGGGCGCCGTGCGCGGGGTCCGGGTGCGCCCCGTCAATGTCCCCCGCCATCAGCGCCGCTTCCTGCGGGTCCATGCCGTATTGAAGATAGGTCGCCCGTGTGCCGTGCGCGCAGAAGCGGGGCTTGGGGAAGGCACACCGGCTGGACAAGTCGCAGACCGCCGTCCGATCGCCCTCGAAGTCCACGACGATCAGACACTCGCTGTCCACGTCGGAGTCGGGGAAGTCGCGGGGCATGCGGCAGAACACGCCCGTGATGCGCTCCGGGAACAGCAGCGCGATCTGGTCGAGCAGATGCGCGCCCAAGTCGTAAAAGCGGCCCCCGCCGAGGGCCGCCTGCCCGCGCCAGCCGCCCCAGGCCCCGAACCCCTGCCAGGCCGCTTCCAGCCAGCGCACGTCACCCAGGCGCCCGTCCGCCAGGCACGCCTGAAGCGTCCGAAAGTCGTCGTCCAGGCGCCGGTTTTGGAACACGGTCAGGAGACGGCCCGCGCTTTCCGACGCCGCGATCATCCGGTCGCAGTCGGCCAGCGTCAGGCACATGGCCTTGTCCGTCACGACGTGCTTGCCTGCCGCCAGCGCCCGGATCGCCAGGTCGGAATGCGTGTGGTTGGGCGTAGCGATGACAACGGCGTCCACATCCGGGTCGCTGAACGCCGCGTCATAGCTCGGAAAAGCCCGGCAGTTCTGCTGGGAGCGGATCGCATCCAGTTTCGCCGGGTCGTTCGTCGCCACGCCGTAAAGTTCCAGACGGTCGGCCAGCGTAATGAGACGGCAGTGACAGTCACGCCCCCACCAGCCGTAGCCGATGACGACGACGCGGGGCCGGCGACCATGCGCTGTTGAATCCATGGCAGACTTCTCACCCACCGGCCAGCGTGCCGTCGGGGCCGTGGACGCTGGGGCCGGCCGCGACGATCTTCTCGTGTGCCTGCTCGGGCAGAACATTGCGGAAGCCGTAGGCCCAGTGCCCCTGCGGCTGCGCCCAGCGCACGGCGTTGGTGATCACCTGCTGGACTTGCGGATGGTGGTAGATCGGGTAGGTCTCATGGCCGGGGCTGAAGTAGAAGATCTTGCCGTTGCCGCGCCGCCAGCAGTTGCCCCCACGGAACACCTCGCCCCCCTCGTACCAGGAGATGAACACCTGCTCCTCGGGCGGCGGGATGCCGAACGGCTCGCCGTACATCTCCGAGTGCTCGATCTCGATGCAGTCGCCCAGGCCGGCGGCGATGGGGTGGCCGGGGTTGGTCACCCAGACACGCTCCCGCTCGCCCGCCTCGCGCCAGATCAGCACGCCGCTGGCGCCCAGGACCCGCGTGAAGATTTTGGAGATGTGGGCGGAGTGCAGCGCCACCAGCCCCATGCCCTCTAGGACGCGCCTGTGGACCCGCGCGACGACGGCGTCGTCCACCCGGTCGTGGGCGGCGTGGCCCCACCAGAGCAGGACGTCGGTGTCGCGGCAGACCGCCTCGGTCAGCCCGTGCTCCGGCTCCTCCAGGGTCGCCGTTCGGACCTCCAGGTCCGGGTGCGGCCGCAGGAAGCCGGCGATCGTGTTATGAATGCCGTCGGGGTAGATCGCGGCAACGTCGGCGTTGTGTCGCTCGTGGATAAACTCGTTCCACACGGTCACTCGAATCATGTGGTTCCTATCTCCTTCAGAATATGATGGATGCGATCTTGGATTTTTCCTAATCCGTTCGCCAGCAATCCGGCGACAGCAGCAGGTCCAGCGTCCCGTTCTGCACGTCCGGCGTCTGCGCCGTGGTCGTGTAGAAAATCGCCTCGCGCAGCAGCCTTTGAGGCGGCATCGTCAGCAGGTGCGCGCTGCCGCCGGTTGCCGTAATCGTCGCGTGGGCGGCGCGGACGGCGAGGATGATGGCGGCGGCGCGGGCGTGCAGGGCGTGTTCCTTGTAGTCCGCCTGGTCGGCGCACGCCCCGCTCCAGGTCAGCGCCTCGTGGCGGCAGGCATCAATCTCGCGCGTCAGCTCTTCGGCAGCGTGGGCGAAGACGTCGTTGCCGCGCCGCTCGGCCAGCGCCCGCAGGTAGTGGACACTGCCCCGCGCGCCGCCGAGCGGCAGGAAGACGTGGCCCGAAATGCCGCAGTAGTCCCCGCGCTTGAGCGCCTCGGCGGGACGCTCGTACAGCGCATATTCATCCGGCAGGAACACGTCATCGAGCGCCACTTCCACCGTGTCCGAGGCATTCATCACGACCAGCGGGATGCGCGAGCCGGGCCGCAACGTCGCCTCGTTGCCCGCCTTCGGGACATAAAAATAGATATGGTCATTTTCGGGCACGCGCACCGCGCCCAGGATGAACGAGTCCAGCAGGCCCCACCCCGTCACCCAGGGTGCGAGGCCTGACACCCGGTAGCCGCCGTCCACGCGCGCCGCCCGCACCATCGGCGGGCCAGGCCGGCGCAGGTGCGAGAAGGCGACGCCGCATTTCTCCCGCCCCGACGCGAACCGGGGCAGCTTCTCGCGCCGCAGCGCCTCGCTCCGCGCGCCGCCCACGAAGCCGCCGCCCGCGTGGAGCTGCTGCTGCGTGAAGGCCGTGACGCCGCAGGCGGACGCCATCAGCTCGGTGTATTCGCGCCGCGTCACGTCGTCCGCCCCCATCCCGCCGAATTGCGGGGCGATCCCCAGCCCGAAGTAGCCCGCTTGGGCCAGCAGACGCACGTTCTCGGCCACCTGCCCGTGAACATCCCCCTGATCGGCTTGCTCCGCGTTGGGCCGGAACACCTCGTCGGCCAGACGCCGCGCGTCCGCTAAGATCTGTTCATTCATCGTGCCGCTAGTATACCCAAAAGCCGGCGTGTGCCGGGCATGAGAAGCAATCGCCCGGCAAGAGTGCACCCGGCACTGGAAGTGCCGGTCTACTATGATATGAAGTGAAAGTCGCTCCGCGACTAAAGAACTGTCGGCTATAGACTTGTCCTCAGTGCCGGAGGCACTTTCATTTTGAGTAGACCGGCACTTCCAGTGCCGGGCGCACTTCTCTTGCCGGGCGATTGCGGGTACACTGATACCTCATGGCGAAGATTCTGATCCACACGCTCGGCTCATCGGGCGATTTCAACCCCTTCATGGCACTCGCCTTAGAGCTGCGGCGGCGCGGGCACACAGTCGGTTGGGCCGTCAGCCCCAAGTTCGCCGAAAAAGCCCGCGCGCAGGGCTTTGAAGCCACGGTCGCGGGCGAAGACCCCGATTGGGACTCGGACCTGCTGCGGCGGCTCCTGACCGCCCACCTGACGGACCCGATCCAGCTCATGTTCAAGGAACTCTTGATCCCGGCCATCGTCCCGGCCACGCTGGCCCTGGAGCCGCTGGCGCGCGAGGCCGACTTGTTCCTTTCCCACACCATCCAGCTCGCCGCCCCCGCCGTGGCCGACCGGACGGGGACGCCCTGGGTCAGCGCCAGCGCGGCGACCTTGATCCACGAGACGGCCGCCTACCCGCCGCCCGGCGTCGCCTGGAAAGGCTGCCCCGGCTGGCTGTCCCGCCTGGGCTGGGAGATCGGCTACCACATCTTCGGCGATCTCGACGTGCTGGCCGCCGCCCAGTACCGCAAATTGGGCGTTGCACCCCGCCCCAATGTCATTTCCAGCGGCGCGTATTCCCGCCGCCTGACGCTCGGCCTCTGGTCTCCATCCTTCTTCCCCCGCCCCGCCGACTGGCCCCGCTGGTTCCAGGTCGGCGGCTACGCCCGCTGGGATGGCCCCCCCGCCTCCAATAATGGGGGAGTAGGATCGGAGATTGCGGCTCTGGGTTCCCCTCTGGCTCCCCCCCCGTCAACGGTGGTGGGGGCGGGGGGGGCGCGCATCCTCTTCACCCTGGGTTCCTCGGTCGTCAATCACCCCGGCGAGTTCTGGGCGACTGCTCTGCGAGCACTCGCGCCCACCGACTGGAACGCCGTCCTGCTCGGCGCTCCCGAAAACCTGCCCCTGCCGCCCGGCCTGCGCGGGCGGGTCCAGACCATCCGCTACGCCCCCTACGCCGGACTCTTCCCCTGTGTAGACGCCGTGGTCCACCAGGGCGGCGTCGGCACGACCCAGGCGGCCTGCTACTACGGCGTCCCCTCGCTGATCGTCCCGCGCGGCTTTGACCAGTTCGAAAACGCCGCCCACCTTCAGCGCGAAGGCTGGGGCCTGCGCCTGATGCCCGCCGACTTCTCCCCTGCCAGCCTGCGCCTGCGCCTCCAGCGCCTGCTGGCCTCGCCCCAGATCAAAGCCGCCGTCGCCGGCCTGGGCCGCCGGATGCAGGCCGAGCCGGGCGTCGCCCGCAGCGCCGACCTGGTGGAAGCCGCGCTGGGGCAAGAACAGGGCGATTGCCTATAGATGACAGAGAGAGGGCAACCACGGAGAGGAAGGAGGGCAACCACGGAGGGTTGCCCCTACGAATGACGGGCGCGCGTAGGGGCAGGCCCCTGTGCCTGCCCTCCTTGCCCCTGTGCCTGCCCTCTTTGCGGCTTCCATAGGCGATTGCCCCGGGGGCAAGAACGGAAACCTTGACAGCCTCCCGCCCGTAGAAGTATAATGAAACGTCATTTTTCACGGAAAATGGGACTTTTCAAATGTCGGTCGAAGCGTTGTCTTCGCGGAGGAAGAATTGAAGCAGGAGAAAATCTGGGGGCTGGTCATTCTGGTCCTCATTGCCCTATCGGGATGGGTCATGCTCGGCAAGCACACCGACCCCAAGACCCGCCAGCGCGTCTACAACTACCCGACGCACTACGGGCTAGACATCAAAGGCGGCGTCCAGGCAACGTTCCAGGTCCGCACCGACCTCGCGCTCAATGTTCCCTATGACCAGGCCACCATCCAGCACATCATCGAGCAGCGCATCAACGCGACGGGGGTGAGCGATGCCCTGGTCCAGCCCCGCCCCCAGGAAAAGCAGTTCGTCATCGAACTGCCGGACGTGAAGGACAAGAACGCCATCCTGGAACAGCTCGGCACGACTGCGCAGATGACGTTCTACTACTTCGCGGATGTCCGCTCTCAGCGCAATGCCAACGCACCGCTCGAAGCCACCGCCAACAAGGGGCCGGGTGGGCGACCGCAATACATGTTCCTCGTCCAGCAGCCCTGGCAGGACTTCCATGTTGGTGAATCGTTCCGCGACGGCGCGCAGATCAAGGCGGACTGGGCCGCACTGCTGGCCGAAGCGCAGGGCAGCGCCCCTGGTCCCACGGTGACGGCGTATGCGCCGCCCGCGCCGAACCCTGCCCAGGTGATCGGCGCGCAGTATGACCGGCTGACTGCGGATAAGCCTGCATACTTCACGGCCCCCCAGCAGCAGCGGGCGGCAGCGCTGAACCGGGAGATCAGCGGCTGGAACGCCCTCATCGCGGATTCGCTGAACGCCAACGGCGGCAAGCCCGTCGTGACGGGGGCCGACCTGGAGCCGAACTCCAGCGCGCATCTCGGCCAAAATAATGATCCTACGGTTTCGCAAGCGTTCAAACCGGACGGGGCGGCTCGCTATGCGGCATTCACCACGGCTCATACGGGCGAAATCGTCGGCATTGTCCTTGATGACGCGGTTATCGAAGCGCCGTTTATCAAAGAGCCGATCCTGGACGGTCAGGGCGAGATCAGCGGCGGCTTCGCGACGCTCTCCCAGGCGCAGAGTCTGGCGAATTTGTTGAACGCGGGCGCGCTGCCGATCCCTTTGGAGCAGGTGGAAACGCAATCCATTGATGCGATCCTGGGAGTCGGCGCGGTCACGAAAAGCATGATCGCGGGAGCCGTCGGCTTGGCCCTGGTTCTGCTCTTCATGCTGGTTTACTACCGGCTGCCGGGCCTGCTGGCCGACATCGCCCTGCTGATCTACGCCCTGTTCACCCTGGCGATCTTCAAGGGCGCGTTAAGCTGGCTCTTCCCCGGCCTCGTCGTCACCCTCAGCTTACCCGGCATCGCGGGCTTTATTCTCTCGATCGGCATGGCCGTAGACGCCAACATCCTGATCTTCGAGCGCCTCAAAGAAGAGCTGCGCGCCGGGAAGGCGCTGCGGCCCGCTATTGACGCCGCCTTCAAGCGCGCCTTCCCGGCCATCCGCGACTCCAACATCTGCACCTGCATCACCTGTATCGTGCTGCTGTCCCTCGGCACGGCCAGCGTTCGCGGGTTCGCGCTGACGCTGCTCATCGGCGTCCTGGTTTCCCTGTTCTCGGCCATCACCGTCACGCGGACCCTTTTGTATCTGCTCGTGGACCTGTTCCCCGGCCTTGCCAAGAATCCGGCCCTGTTCGGCCTGAACGTCCGCTCCCTCGTCGGGCGTACTGAGGCCGACGGCGGCCACGCCGGCAGGAACATCATCGGCCGCCGCAAGTTCTTTTACGGCCTCAGCGCTCTGATCATCGTTCCCGGCTTGATTGCCCTGGTTGCGGGCGGCCTGAAGCCTAGCATTGAGTTTACGGGCGGCACGGAAATTCAGGCGCAGTACCAGCGGCCCGTTTCGGCCACGGATGTCCAGCGCGCGGTGGCCGGGGCGGGCTTCAAGGATAGCACCGTACAGATGGCGAACGGAGGAACGACGGCGATTGTCAGTGTGAAGCAGCGCTCGACTATCGCCAACCCTCTGCAAAACCCGATCCGTCAGAGGCTGGTCCAGGCGCTCGACCCACTGGCGCCCCATGCCCTGGATTTGACGGATCAGTCGGATAAGCCGCATTTCATTCACCGATTCGGCAGCGTCGGCAGCGTCATCTCCAAAGAAGTCACCCAGAACGCTTTCCAGGCGGTGGTCATCGCTTCGGCCTTGATTGTTCTGTACCTCGCCCTTGTGTTCGGCATCGGCGGCTTCGTGGCGGGGCTGCGTCTCGGCGCGTCCGCTATCGCTGCCCTGCTGCACGATGTCCTCGTCCTGCTCGGCGCGTTCGCGATCTTCGGCTATTTCCTCGGCTGGGAGGTGGACAGCCTCTTCCTCACCGCGATGCTGACCGTGATCGGTTTCTCGGTCCACGACACGGTCGTCATCTTCGACCGCGTCCGCGAGAACCTGCGGCACAAGGCGCGCGGCGAGAACTTCGAGTCGCTCGTCAACCGCTCCATCGGCCAGACCCTGGCCCGGTCCATCAACACGTCACTGACGGTCGTGATGACCCTAGTGGCCCTGGTCGCATTGGGCGGCCAGACGACGCGCCTGCTGAACGTCGCCCTGCTCATCGGCATCGTCAGCGGGACCTATTCGTCCATCTTCAACGCCGCCTCGATCCTCGTGGACTGGGAAAACTGGCTTGCGAAGCGGCGAGGCGCCGCGCCACCGCCGCCTGCCGCGACGACAGGCGGTTCGACTGGTGGCGCGACGATTTACTCCGCCAACGGCGGCAGCACCCGCCCCCCGGCGTCTCGCCCCACGCCGCCCGCCGCGCCGCGCCCTGCCGCGCCCGGCGAGATACAAATCTCGGCGATTAAGGCCAAGAAGAAGCGGCCCGCCAAGCGGTTCTAGCCATGACCCTATTCCGTTTCGACGCCGATGCGGCTCACCACGCCGTTACCGCGTTCGGCAGCCGAAATGTGGCGATCTCCGGCATCCTACGGGAACCGGAGATCGCTCAAATCGGCTGCCTGCACCTCGGCCCGGATAGCCTGGTCGGCCTGCATCCGGCGGGGATGCCGCAATTGCTTCTCGTCGTCCAGGGCGCGGGCGAAGTGCGCGGGGACGGCCCCGACTTCGTTCCCATCACGGCGGGCCAGGCTGCCTTCTGGGAGTTGGGTGAGGCCCACGAGACCCGCTCCGAGGGAGGCATGACGGCCCTGGTCATTGAGGGAACAATGCTCAACCCATCCGCCGTCATGGTGCCGCTGTGACGATTGACAGCTTGGATCATCTCGTGCTGACCGTCGCGGACCTGAACGCGACGTGTGACTTCTACGCCGCGCTCGGCATGACGATCGTGACGTTCGGCGAGGGCCGTCTCGCCCTGAACTTTGGCGACCAGAAGATCAATCTGCACCAGGCTGGGCACGAGTTCGAGCCGAAAGCCTCGCGCCCCACGCCCGGCTCCGCCGACCTGTGCTTTCTGACCCGGACGCCGATGCCCGAAGTCGTCGGCCAATTAAGCTCGCTTCGCGTTGCGGTCATAGAAGGACCTATGCGGCGGACAGGCGCGACGGGTCCTATCGAGTCCGTATATGTCCGGGACCCGGACGGCAACCTGATTGAGATCGCCAATGCGGTGACTCAACCATGATGGCTTGCGCTTTTCCGCTTTCGGCGCATAGAGGTGAGTAAAGTACTAGGGAGGGAGACAAAGCCAAGACGGCGGCTAATATCCGGTTCATAGTGGTGTGCGTTCTTGGCAAATGCATCACTGTCACTGAAGATTACTGGCAGAAGATTATCACAATCAAGCACCCGAGCATGGCGGGGCACGATGCACAGGTGCAGGAAACACTTAGTTCAGCTTTATTATCGTCGCTACGGCAATCTTCACCTCTGCGTTGTAGCCAAGCATCTTAATGGCAATGGCTTTATTATCACGACTTACTTCACGGATCGCATCAAGGAGGGCGTAGTGGTATGGACAAAATCCTGATCTATTGGGATACGGAGGGCGATACGCTCAACGTCTGGTTTGATGATCCTCAGAAAGAACACTCCTGCCAGGAGACCGGCAATGAGGTGGTTCTTGCCAAGGACATCACCGGGCGCGTGATCGGCTTCGAGAAGCTGAACTACCGCGTTTCACAGGAACAGCGCAGCAGCGGCGAGCTGCCGGTCGAGGTCAAGGTTGCCTGAAACTAAGACACGCTGGACCGAACCGGAGCGGGACCACAAAGCAGAGCAGGCGCTCGTCCGTGAACTGCGGATTCACCCGCTTTCGGCTCGTCTGCTCTGCAACCGGGGGCTGTGCGACCCTGCCGCCGCCGACGCCTTTCTGCGGCCTGATCTGAGTCAACTGCATGACCCGTCCGGCCTGCCGGACATGGACAAGGCGGCGCATCGCATCAAAGACGCCCTGGCGACGGGCGAGACGATCTTCATTCATGGCGACTATGACGTGGACGGCGTCACCTCCACCGCTGTCTATGTCCGCACCCTCCTTGCCCTGGGCGCGAAGCTGGAATACCGCGTCCCGCACCGCAAGCGCGATGGGTACGACTTGAAAACGGGCGCGATTGACTACGCCCACGAGAAGGGCGCGACCCTCGTCATCACGTCGGACTGCGGCATTCAGGCCCGTGAAGCGGTCGCCTACGCCAACGGCCTGGGCATGACCGTCATCGTCACCGACCACCACGAGCCGGGCGAAGTCCTGCCGCCCGCTTATGCCGTCGTCAACCCGCACCGGCACGACTCGACCTACCCATTCCCCAGCCTGGCCGGCGTCGGCGTCGCCTTCAAGACCATGCAGGCGCTCGTCCGGCTGGTCCAGCCGACTCACGAGAACGCCTTTATTCAGAAGTTCCTGGACCTGGTCGCCTGCGGCACGGTCGCCGACGTCATGCCCCTGATGGGTGAAAACCGCGTCTTCGCTTCGTTCGGCCTGAAACAACTAGCCACGACGCGCAAGGTCGGCCTGCGCGCCCTGCTGGACGGCGCGGGCATCAAGACGGACAAGCCGCTGTCCGCCGAGGCCGTCGGCTTCGGCATCGGCCCGCGCATCAACGCCGTCGGGCGGCTCGACGACGCCGCCGTCGCGCTGGACCTGATGCTGACCGGCGACCCCGAAGAGGCCCGGCTGCTGGTCGAGAAGCTGAACGCCTTCAACGTCGAGCGCCAGCAGGCCCAGCGCCGCATCCTGGAAGAAGCCAAACTGATCGTCGCCAATCTGGACCTGGACAAGACCAAAGTCCTGGTCATCGCTTCGCCCGGCTGGAACGCGGGCGTCGTCGGCATCGTCGCCGGCAAGCTGGTGGAAACCTATGGACGGCCCGCCATCGTCATCGGCGTCAACGACGAGGAGACGCACGGCAAAGGCTCCGCCCGATCCATCCCCGGCTTCGACATGTTCCAGGGCATCCAGCTCTGTCGCGATCTGCTCCAAAGCTGCGGCGGGCACGAAATGGCGGCGGGCCTGTCCCTCTCGATGGAGAACTTGGAGGATTTCCAGGAGAAGATCAATGCCCACGCGCGGGCGACCATGAGCGACGAGGACTTCGTTCCGCGCCTCGCCCATGACGGCACCATTGACCCGTCGGCCCTCAGCCTCGACTTGCTGGAAGAATGGGCGAGATTCGCCCCCTTCGGGCAGGCGAACCCGGAGCCGAAATTTGCGTCACGGAACCTGCTGATCTGCGACGCCCGGCGGATCGGCAAGGACATGACTCATCTCAAGATGCGCGTCCGCGCCGCCATGATGGACCCGACGGACTGCATCGCCTGGGGACAAGGCGACTGGGCCGACCGCGCCGGGCCGGGCGACTTCCTGGAAGCCGTCTACACGCCGCAGATCAACGAATGGAACGGCCGCCGGCTGCTCCAGTTCAATATCAAAGACCTTCGCCGCGCCGACACGCCGTAGGGGCAAACCTTGTGCTCGCCCTTCTACGGGCGTTCGCCCTGAATTGGAGCGTCTGCCCTGAGTTAGAGAGGAAACCTTACGATGCCGCACACACGCTGGCAGCCACTCTTCCTTCTCACCGCGCTGACCGTCGGGAGCGCGGGCGGCGTCATCGCCCGCCCCGCGCCGCTGCGCTGGGAGAAGATTCACGTTTACCACCTGATGCCCACGCTCGTCTTCGCCAAGCTGGGCCTGACCCACAGCGTCAAGAACGGACACACCCGCGACGGCAAGCAGGGCGTCCCCGACCCGACTTTCCCGCCGGGCCTGACCGACGTCGTCCCTTATGACGCCGCGAGGCTGCTGATCGTGCGCGGGACGCCCGGCGGCCTCAGCCTGTTCCGCAGCCGCGTCACCGCCGCCGACGTTCCGACTCAGCCCCTGCATCTGCACGCCGAGCTGACGCGGCGCCAGGGGGACGGCGCGACGCCATTCGGGGTCGTAGATCAGGATGAGAAAGGCAACGGCCTGCCCACCTTGATCAGTCTGGGCGACGGCGCTGCCGCCCGCGTCTACCAGATCACGACGCGCGCCAACGCCGATGGCTCCCTGTGGATCGCCTGCCGGATCAGCCTGCCCCTGCCGACCGCTCCCACTGACGCCGCCTCGCCCGCCGCCGTCTTCGTCCCCAACCGGGTCTGGACCGATCCCCTCAGCCGCAAAATCCGCCCCGGCGAAACCACGACCTTCGAAGACCTGGCCTCCTTCCGCCGGACCGCCGGGCGCAAGCTGGGCGCGACCGGGACCGACACCAGCGACGATTACACCCTGCGCGTCACGCTGACGCCCAACACGGCGGCCCCTTCCCTGCCGATGACGCCGCCCGACGCTCACCCGTAGGGGCGAACCTCGTGTTCGCCCTTCTTTCTCGTGTTCGCCCTTCTTTCTCGGCGTTCGTCCTCCGAATTGGACTATTCATGCTCCCATCCCTGCTGCCCCTGCTCGCTTCGCCCGAAACCGGCGGGCCGCTCACCCTGGCCGTCCGGCAGAGGAGCGGCGAGGAGTGTCTCGACGGCAGCCTGACCGATGAAGCCGGCCATGTCTATCCCATCCAGGACGGCATCCCCCGCCTTCTCCCGCGCGCGCTGCGCGAGGCGCAACTCTCCGAGATCGCCGCGCGGGACGCCCAGGTAGACGCCTACGACCGCATGGCGTTTCTGAACCTCTTTGGCCGCGTCGAGATCCCGCTCACTCGCCGCGCCCTCGCCCCCCGGCCCGCCGACCGCCTGCTCGAAGCCGGCTGCGGCACGGGACGCATGACGCCCATTCTGTCCACGACCGTTCGCGAATTGATCGCGATGGACTTCTCGTTTGAGTCCCTGCGCGCCAACAGGGGCAAGCTCCAGGCGGCCAATATCACCAACGTCCATCTGGTCCAGGCCGACCTGTGCCGCCTGCCCTTCGCTGACCGCGCCTTCGACCGCATCGTCTCCAGTCAGGTACTGGAACATGTCCCCGGCCCCGACGCCCGCGCCGCCGCCGTTGCGGGCCTCGCCCGCGTCCTCCGGCCCGGCGGCACGCTCGCCCTGTCCGCCTACAAGCACTCCCTGCCGACCCGCTTTTTCGGCCAAAAAGAGGGGATGCACGACGGCGGCATCCCCTTCTTTCGCTTCACCCGCGCCGAGCTGCGCGACACGCTGGGCGTTGCGTTCACCGTCCACAGCATCACCGGCATGCTTGTCTATCTGTACCTAGCCCGGTGTACGCGCCCCCTCTGACCTCCCGGCCCGCCGCGCCTGCTTATCCCGGTACATGTCTCGATCCGCCATTGCGATCAGCACGTCTTTGTCTTCCGCATCCTGCGGGAACATCGCCAGACCGATACTGGCCCCAGCCGCCCCGGCGAACACCGGGTGCGCGGTCAGCATTTCCGTGACCGCCGCTTGCAGCCGCGCCCGGACTCGCTCGGCCTCCGTGCGGTCCAGACCGTCCAGAACCAGCAGGAACTCGTCACCCCCGCGCCTCCCCGCCCGATCACGCTTCCGCGTCTGCTCGCGGCAGCAGTTCCCGATCAGCCGCAGCAACTCGTCGCCGGCCCCATGCCCGTGCCGGTCGTTGACGCGCTTCAGTCCGTCCACATCGAGGAACAGCAGCGCGAATGGCCGCTGCTTGCGCCGAGAGTTGGCGATCTGACGCCCCAGGAAGTTTTCCAGCCCTCGCCAGGACGCCAGCCCCGTCAGGGGGTCGCTCTCCGCCTCGCGCCGCGCCTCGACCCGCTCCAGATAGTTTCGGGCCGACAGCAGGCCCGTCACCGTGATCAGCAGGGAAAAGGGCAGGGTGCTCCATCCCCACACCGTCCACAATGCCAGCGCCAGCGCTCCGCAGACGCTCTCGACGTAGGTGACTGCCGACAGCATCAGATTGCCCAGGTACGGCCGCACCAGCGCGGGCCGGAAGCAAAAGATCATCAGGGCGGTATATCCCCGGTAAAGCACGTCCTGCGGGATAAACAGGGCCAGCAGGAGCGGCGCGACCATCGCCGGCGGGCGCTGGAAGAACAGCCCGCAGTCCGCTATTGTCAGCAGGCGGTGCCCCCCCAGAGCGCCGTAAAGGATGCCGGACAGCCAGAACTGTGCAGGAGGGAGAAACAACGCTCCCAGAACCTCCAAGGGGCGCTTGACCAAGGGCATCTGCTGGAATGGGGCGGCGAGCACTGCCGACAGGAGGGATACGGCCAGGGCGGCGGCGGGCCCGTCGCGGAGCAGAGCGATGACGATCAGACTCTCGCCCAGATGATACATCATCGTAGACTGCTCGCCGCCGCTGTAGCGCAGGACGATGGGCCGCAGATTGGCCGCCGCGCCGAGCAGGCCCAGGAACAGCACATCGCCGTAGGCCAGGGTATGCCAAGAACTACCCAGCACCGCCGCGCAGGTTCCCAACCCCAGGAGCAACCCCAGCCAGCGCAACGCCAAATAGTATGGGTAGTTGGGTGTGCCTTTCACCGTCAGTCATCTTTCCACGCGAGCGCCCGGCGGCAGTGTCTTTGCCCTCATCATCGGCATTTTCCACGCGGCTCTGCACCGCACGCTCACAGGTCCCGCCGCTGAAACAGCGCCAGGCCCAACACGAAGAAGCCGGCCATATACGCCAGGATGTACCCCATGTCGGCCCCGGACGTCGCCTTGACCGCCGCCGCCTGCGTCGGGTCCAGCCGGGCGAGGACCAGGCTGAAGTCCAGCCCGGCGCTCCCCGGCGGGTGCGCCCCCATCCCCGTGGCGGCCAGCCCCTTCGAGATCCAGTGGTTCATCCGCGAGATCGGCACCACATACCCCGCCGCCCGGCTGAGGGTGTCCAGCAGGGGGATGTCCAGGGCGCGCGACAGGCTGTGCATCAGGTCTTCCGCCAGAGCGACCCCCGCCGCGATGAGCGACAGGCTGGACGACAGGGCATAAGTGGCGAACGTGGAGAAAAACAGCGTCAGCGTCGTGAAGAGGACCGGGAACAGCCACGCCGCCAGGATGCCGCCCCAAAGGCGCGGGTGGTACGTCCCCGTCTGGTGCCAGATCGCCCACGCCAGGAGCGCCCCCCACCCGGCCACGCACACCGACAGCAGCGCCACGATGCCCAGCCATTTGCCCAGATACACCGACAGGCGCGGGATCGGCTTGGGGACGATCACCGAGAGGATGCCCCGGTCCACCTCCCCTGTGATCGCCCCCGCCGACAGCGCCACCGCCAGGATGGAGCCGAAGAACTTGATCGTCCCGCACCCCAGCCAGGCAAAGATGCGCCCCGTGTTGTCCTTCGCCGTCGGCATGTCGAAGCCCACCAGCGGGTTGAGCCGGATGTGCAGCGGCAGGAACGCGAAGCCGACGTACAGCGCGGAGATCACCAGGGCGGCCAGGAAGACCCGCCGCCGGATCGCCTCGCGGATCGTCAGGCCCGCCAGAGTGAAGACGCCTGGAATCATGCCTGGCCGTCCTCCCCCAGACTCTCCACCACCCGGATAAACAGATCCTCCAGCGACTCCCGCCGGGGGGTCAGCGCCATCAGCCGCCCGCCGTGCCCGACCACCGCCGCCGCCAGCTCGGGGATGACCCCCTCGTCCCCGATGGTCGCCGTGACCGTCTCCCCGTCCGCCGTCACCGTCCGCGCCAGCCCTTCCAGCGCCCGGAGGAGGGCCGGCGACTGGTTCCCCACCCGCATCTCCACCAGGGACGGCGCAGCCAGCAGGTCGTCAATCCGGCCCAGACGGACCACCTGCCCCGCCTTCAGGATCGCCACCTGGTCGCACGTCATCTCGATCTCCCCCAGCAGGTGGGAGTTCAGCAGCACCGTCTTCCCCGCCGCCTTCAGCCCAGCGACGATCTCCCGCACCTCCCGCCGCCCCAGCGGGTCCAGCGCGCTCGTCGGCTCGTCCAAGATGACCAGATCGGGGTCGTTCAAAATCGCCTGCGCCAGCCCCGCCCGCTGCTGCATCCCCTTCGAGAACTCGCCGATCTTGCTCCGCCGCCGCGCGATCAGCCCCACCTGCTCCAAGACTTCCGGGATGCGCGCCCGCCGCGCCGCCCGCCCCATCCCATACAGCCGCCCGTGCAGATCCAAAAACTCTTCCGCCGTCAGGAAGTCGTGGAATTGGAACTTCTCCGGCAGGAACCCCAGCTTGGCTCGCGCCTCCCGGTCCCCCATAGGCCGTCCCAGCAGGCTGGCGTCCCCCGCCGTCGGCTTGATGTTCCCCAGCAGCATGTTGATCGTCGTCGTCTTCCCCGCCCCGTTCGGCCCCAGAAACCCGAAGACCTGTCCGCGCGGCACGGAAAACGAAAGGTCCTGCACCGCCACGAAGCCGCCCTTCCCAACGGCCCCGCCGTACTCCTTACGCAGATGCGCCGTCTCAATCGCCGCCTGGCTGTTGTTCATGCCGCCCCTCCCGCCGGACGCGCCGCGATGTCCTGCGGTGTTGCCGCCTCCGGGTTCAGCGTCCTCAGCCCTTCGGCCTCCGCCGCCCGCAGCAGGCGCTGATCGGCCGCGACGAGGAAGCACGGCGGGCTGCTCGGCGGCAGGCTCTGCTGGAACCGCAGGTACGTCGCCAAAATGGCCGCATCATTGGAATTGAGGTTGTGCTTCACGAGCAGCGGCAGACCTGCCAATATCCGGTCATCCTCGATCGTCAAAATCTTGAACTGGGCGGAAAGAAGCACCTCCTGCTGAAGCGCAGTGACGGCGGACGCATAGGCCGCCGCATCAAGGAGCTTATTGTTGCGCTTCCGATGCAGGATGGAGACACATTCCGCATAACCCCAGAGTGTCACAGACATCTGGCTCACGGCAGGCGGCTGGAAGATGGCATCCACCGCATCACTTCCTGCTTCTCGTCCGTAGCGCTTCACCAAGCCGCTTGCATCCCAGAGGATGATTGCCATCTTAGTCATCCTCGCGGACGTCCCGGCCTTCGTGCGGATAGCGCAAGGCGATCATTTCCCGCGAAAAAATGTTGTCCTCCGCGCGGATGCCCTGCGCGGCCATCAACTCCCGCGCTTGTTGCGCCGTCGCCCCCGGAACGGGCACAAACCCCATCGCGGCGTTTGACTCCTCCAGCGCCTTCAAGATTACCTGCCGGTCCACATAAAGCGGCTTGGCTTCGGGAATTCTTTCTTCGGACATCACGATCCCTCCAAACTGCTCAGTTTCTGCCTGGCTGTTACTCATGCCCTCAGTGTACCCGACGCAGCAGGTACAATTTCCCCAATTCTTTTTGCCCCATTGTCGGTTTTCACGCGCCATCGGACACTTTATCATCAGGAGAACGCTGCTCATGGGCCAGAACGCCGGCGCCCCTTCGCCCGCACCCCAAACCGATCAACCTCAAACCGATGCCGACTGCGGCGACGCCGCCCTGCTGCGCCGGTACGTCCGGCACGAATCACAAGCCGCTTTTGCCGAGCTGGTCCGGCGCTACGGCGGGCTGGTCCATGCGACCTGCGTGCGCGAGGTGGACGACCCGCACCTTGCCGAAGACGCCACCCAGGTGGTCTTCCTGCTGCTCGCGCGCAAGGCCCCGTCCCTGCTCCGCGTGGACTCCCTCGCGGGTTGGCTGTTCCGGGCCGCGCGTTTTTCGGCCCGAAATGCCCTGCGGCATGAACGGCGTCGGAAGATACATGAGCAGGAGGTGATCGCGGACATGACGCAGGCGCACCTGAACGGCCCGCCCATCCCCTCGTGGAGCCTCCTGGAGCCTTTGATTAACGCGGCCCTCGCCTCGTTGCGCCCCCACGAGCAGGAGGTGGTCCTGCTCCGCTACCTGGAAGGGGCGAGCTGGCGCGAGACGGCGGCCCGGCTCGGGCTGGCGGAAGACGCGGTCCAGAAACGCGGCACGCGCGCCGTGGACAAGATGCGCCGCTTTGTCAACCAGCAGGGTCTGGTTCTTTCACTCGCGGCGCTGACCGCGCTGCTTTCCGAAGAAGCCGCCCGCGCCGCCCCCCTCCCGGCGGCGCTCACCCAGACGGCCGGCGCGATCACGGGCCAGGGTTTCTCCAGCCCGAACGTCAATTCTCTCTATCAAGGAGTGCTACACACCATGAAACTAACCAAGATTGCCGCCGTCCTCAGCGGCCTCGCCATGGCAGGAGTTGTCTCCGGCCTTCTATGGGCGAGGACAGGCCCCGCGCCGCTCCGCTTCGCATTGGTTCGGGCCGCTGCCTCGGCGCCGCACGGTGCGGAGACCCCGCAGGAAATGCTGACACAGGTTCACGCCCATTACAAGGGGCTTGCCTCCTTCTCTACCCTGGTGACTCGTCGGGGCAGTTTCGCAGCCGACCCCGGCGGCATCGTGCAACAGCTCCGGTGGCGTCGGGGAGGACGATTCGATCTGCATCGCACCATACCAGACAGCGCGCGGTGGCCTGACATCTACTCGGACGGAAGTCAGGTGGTGTCGGTATTCCCAAACGGAAAGCGGAAGACCCAAGCCCTGAGCTTATCGCCGGATATGGCGCCGGAGTGGCCGGTGGCGGGAGGCACAATTCTTCAGTGGCTTCAATCTACCCCGTTAAGTGAGGAGGCCTTCAGTCCGCATCTCGACAAGACTATCGTTTGGCAATTTGGCTCACGAACGTCCTGGCACGGGCAGAAGGCAAAAGAAATTCGTGTGACGGGGCCGTCACCTAAGCGGACCGGGCAGATCTCGTTTTTCGTTGATGAGTCCACCCAAGAGCTAATCGGAGTTGAACTACTATCACCGCCTAACCTCGCTCGGTGGGACTACTTATACACGAACCAGAAAGCAAACCCGCCCCTGCCCGCCACACCCGGCAGCGCCCCGTAAGCTGGTACAAGGTTGCCACGGGTTGAAACCCGAGGCTAACAAAAGCTCACTGTCCAGGAGACAGCAAAACAAGGATTGGCCTCCTTCTGCCGTCGCCTCGACGGTGGGCACTTCTGAGCCTCGGGTTTCAACCCGTGGCGGCCTTGTGTCGGCCATGTCCACTACGAGACGGCGCAGTAGCGGGTACAATCCCCCCATGCCCTACCGCGCCGTCTTCTTCGACCTCGACGACACCCTCTACGACGACTCCGGTTCCTGGCGTACCAGCGCGGCGGCGACCGCCGCCCTCGCGGCCCAAGTGTTGCCGGGCTTGGACGCGACCGCCGTGACCGACTTCTTCCTCGACCACTCGGACGTCTACTGGCGGGCAATGGATCCGACCCGCGAAACGCGCCACATCCTCGCCATCCGCACCGCCCACTGGTTCGCCACGCTGGACGCCTTCGGCCATGCCGACCGAGCGCTGGCACGTGAACTCGCCCACGACTACGGACGCCGACGCGCGCAGGGCATCGCCCTTTTCCCCGACGCCCTGCCGCTGCTGGACGCCCTGCGCGCGGCGGGCAAAACGCTCGTCCTCATCACCAACGGCCTCCAGTCCACCCACATCGAGCGCATCGCCCTGCTGGGTTTGGAAGCCTCGTTCGACCACACGCTCATTTCCGACGCCGTCGGGATGGCAAAGCCCGACCCGCGCATCTTTCGCCACGCGCTCGCGCTGGCGGGCTGCGCCCCGCACGAAGCCGCGATGGTCGGCGACAACCCTGTCAACGACATCGCGGGCGCTCAGGCCGCCGGCATTGACGCTTTCTGGCTTAACCCCCACAGCCGCCCCCTGCCGCCGGATGTCCCCGCCCCGCGCGGCGGCGAGGTCCGTCGGCTTTCCGATTTGCATTCCCTGCTGCCGACCGCCTGACTCTCCCCTAGCCGGCGGGTGTATCCTCTACCCGAAGCCGTACACCACCCAAGACAGGAGCTTGCTCATGGTCCGCATCGGCGTCTTCGCGCGCCTCAGTGAAGTCTCGGTCAAGACGCTCCGGCACTACGACGACATCGGCCTGCTCCCGCCGGCCTATGTGGACGATTGGAGTGGCTATCGCTACTACACGCTGGATCAGCTTCCACGCCTGTACCGCATCCTCGCTCTAAAGGACCTGGGGTTCTCGCTGGACGAGATCGCGGGCCTGCTGCGCCGGAACCTGCCCCCGGCGGAGATGGTCCGGCTGCTCCGCGACAAGCAAATGGAGATGCAGCGCCGGCTGGCGGAGGAGGGCGTGCGCCTGGCGCGGGTGGAGACGCGGCTTCGACAACTCGAACAGGAGGGAACCATGTCCAACTTTGATGTCCGGCTCAAGAAAGTGGAGCCGCAGCTCGTCGCGTCCGTCCGCGAGACCATCCCCGACTGGGAGCAGGTCACGCCAACCTTCAACCGCCTCTTCGATGAAGTGATCGGCTACGTCGCCCGGCAGGGCGGCGGGCTGGCCGGCGCCCCCTTCGACCGCTGGCTGGATGCCGACCTGATGCCTGTCCAGACGCGCCAGGCCGATCTTCACGTCGAGGCGTGCGCGCCGCTCCGCAGCGCAGTCCCGGCGGGTGACCGCGTGCAGGTGTACGAGATGGAGGGAACGGAGACGATGGCCTTCACCCTCCTGCACGGTCCCTTCACGCTCATCGGGCAGGCCCACGAGGCCGTCATCCGCTGGGCTGAGGCAAACGGCCGCCGCATCTGCGGCCCCAGCCGCGAGGTCTACCTGCAATACGAGCGCGACGGCGATCCGAACGACTACGTTACCGAAATCCAGTACCCCGTGACCAGCGCCAACGCCTAGCCCACCCCGGACGGCCCCTCTCCTCCTGCCCCTCCCTAACAGGGAGGGGTGGCGAGGAACGAGCCGGGGTGGGTTCCTTCCGGGGTGGGTTCCTAACGCCCCCGCTCCCGCAGATACCCTGCGATCAGGACAAACCCCTGCGCCGCCATCACGTTCGTCACGAAGTAAAACACGAACTCCTCCATCGGCAGCGCCCCCGCAGAGACTCCTATCACCCGCGCGGGGTCCACGCGCCAGATGCCGTGCCCCAGCGCGAACGCATCACACGCCCCCAGGTACAGCGTCGCGATTACTACTGCCGCCGCCATCAGACGCCGCCGGCGCCACAGTTCCCGCCAGGCCGCCGCCCATTGGATCGCGATCACCGGCAGCGCCCACGCCAGCTCATACGTCAGATATGTCCAGTGGCTCACAGCTCGCCCTCCCCGGTCGCGCTCTCCTCTGCGCGGGGCCGCAGCCATCGCGCCAGGGCGACCAGCAGCAGACACATCAGAATGCCCTGGGCGAAGTAAAACGCATACTCCTCCCAGGGCAGATAAAACACGAAATGGCTCGGCGGCGCAAAAGCCGGATCAAACGTCCACAGCTTCGTCCTCGCCGCGTGGTTGTCCCACGGCGACGTGTAGACGAACGCCAGCCCACAGACCAGCGCGCACGCCCCCCCGTGACGCCCGCGCAGACGCCGACGCACCAGCACGAGGAGCAGGACGATGGGCACGACGAGGAAGACCAGCAAAAACCGGGCGTAAGTCATGCCCCATTATAGCCGAAACCAGCCCGTCCGCTGCCGACTCACGTCGTTGGCGTTATCCGTCATAGAGCCGGACCGCCTGCGCCCGCCTGCCGAAGTCCCGCAGCGCGTCCGCCCATCCGGTCGCCAGGTCCGCGTAAGACGCGCCCGCCAGCAGCGCCGCCTGCGTCTGGGCGCTCACCAGCAGCCGCCCCAGATTGTCGGGCTGCCAGTCGCTGGGGTAAAGCCGGCGCAGTATCACGGCCAGCGTCAGCCCGACCTGAACGGCGTTCAGCCGGTCCCGGCTCGTCACCAGGATCTGAACCCCGCCGCACCGTTCGCCGGTGAAGACGCTCGCTGACGGCGTGAACCAGAAAGGGACAAAACAAACGCCGGGCCTCTCTTCCGTGTTCAGCGCGGCGGCAAAGGCGCGCGGAGCGATGTAAGGAGCGCCGAAGACTTCAAAGGGCGTGTCCGTGCCGCGCCCCACCGAGGCATTGGTGAACTCCAGCAGGCCCACGCCCGGATACAGCGCCGCCGCTGACAGCCGCCGCATGTTAGGCGATGGGTTCGTCCACACCAAGCCCGTCGCGTCGTACCAGTCCCCCCGCCGCCAGCCTTCGCATCGGATGACTTCCAGGGGACAGGTCAGCTCCTTCTCGGTGTGCAGCAGCCGCGCCATCTCGCCCAGGGTCAAGCCGTGGCGGACTGGAACAGGATGGTACGCCACAAACGAGAGCGCGTCGGCGTCGGCCAAAGGCCCTTCGACGGCCACACCCGTGATCGGGCTGGGCCGGTCCAGCACGACGGCACGCAGGCCCGCCTCGCTCGCGGCTTCCAGGACATGCCCCAGGGTGCTGAGGTAAGTATAAAATCGGCAGCCGATGTCCTGAATGTCGAAGACCAGCGTGTCCAGCCCGGCCAGTTGTTCCGGCGTGGGCCGGGTCCGCGCCCCGTAAAGCGACCAGACCGGCAGCCCGGTTCGGTCGTCCCATCCGTCGGCGACGTGTTCATCAAAATGGCCCCGGATACCGTGCTCCGGCCCGAACAGTGCGCCGAGCGACACGCCCGGCGCCTGGTGCAAGGCATCAATCGTCGCCCGTCCGTCCCGCGTCAGCCCGGTATGGTTCGTCACCAGCCCGACCCGGCTGCCCCGCAAGGGCGCGAAGTCGTCCCGGACGAGCACGTCAATGCCCGTCAAAACGCCGTCATGGCCCGTCATAGGAGGTCCTTCCTCAGCCCCGAAGGGGCTTTCACTCCAGAGTAGCCCGGCCTTGGGAGGCCGGGAAAGTCTTCAGGGCAGGTACAATAGCATCATGGCATCACCTACCGTCAAGTTACCCACTGTGAAACTAAAACCCCAGCGCCCCGACCGCCTGCGCCACCCCTGGGTCTACGACAACGAGATCGCCGCCGGTCCGCCCGAAGGCTTCCAGAACGGCGGCGTCGTCCGCGTCGTGGACGCGCGCGGCAAGAGCCTCGGCGCGGGCTACTTCAACGGGCGCAGCAAGATCGTCATGCGCTACCTCACCCGCCGGGGCGACGTCCCCGTGGACGCCTCCTTCTGGCGCACCCGCATCACCCGCGCCTATGAGTTCCGGCAGGCGCACTACGGCGAAAACGGAGCCTTGCCCGTCGCCTACCGGCTCGTCCACGGCGAGTCAGACAGCCTGCCCGGCCTCATCGTAGACGTCTACGGCCCCTTCGTCGTCGTCCAGTTCCTCGCCCTGGGCCTCGAACCCTGGCGCGAGGTGATCGTCAGCGCCTTGCAGGGCGCCCTCGCCCCCGTCGGCATCTACGAGCGCTCCGACAGCGCCGTCCGCCGCCTGGAAGGGCTGGAAGAGCGGGTCGGCGTCCTGGCCGGCGAGTCGCCCCCGGACGAGCTGGCCCTGGACGACGAGGGCGTGACGGTCCTGGCCGACCTGAAGACCGGGGCCAAGACGGGCCTGTTTTTGGACCAACGGCAGAACCAAAAGGCCGCCGCCAAGCAGGCGCGTGGGCGAGACATCCTGAACTGTTTCGCCTACACCGGCCTGTTCGGCCTGTATGCCGCCCGCGCCGGCGCGAAAAGTGTCACCGATGTCGAGATCAGCCCCGAATTCACCGCCCTAGGGCAGCGCCAGTGGGAAAGGAGCGAGATCGCCATCCCCCATTCCGTCGTCACCGAGAACGTCTTCGACTACCTGAGATCGCTCGAAACCCAGTCGTACCGCACGGACATGGTGGTCCTCGACCCGCCCGCCTTCACCAAGAACCGGGGCAGCCGCGACGGCGCGATCCGGGGCTACAACGAGATCAACCGCGTCGCCCTGCGCCTGCTGCGTCCCGGCGGCGTCCTCGTCACCTGCTCCTGCTCGCACCACCTGTCCGCGCCGGAGTTCCGCGAGATCGTGGAAGGCGCCGCCCGCGACGCCGGACGCACCTTGAAACTCATCGAGGGGCGCGGCCAGCCCGCCGACCACCCCGTTCTGCTCGACGCGCCCGAATCGGAGTACTTGAAATGCCTGATCCTGGCGGCGGAGTAGGGAGGGGCCGGGGGTGGGGGCTTCCTGCCTCCTCACACCCTCGGCAGCGGCGTGAGGGGCGGCAGCGTGGGCAGGGGCCGCGTCGTGGCATCGTCCAAAGACACCACCGAAAGCCTCCCGGTGTGGACATCGTAAATACAGCCGCTAATGGGAATGCGGCTCGGAATCCAGGGGTGAGATTTGACCCGCTGGATCTGCTGGCGGACATTGGCTTCCAAGTCCCGGAAGGCATGGAACTGCTCCGGCGCAACGGCATCCGTCCCGCGCCGCTTGCGGATGTCCGCCCGCAGGTCTTCGTCGGAGAACGTCTGCATCCCGCATTCGGTGTGGTTGATGATCAGGAACTCTTCCGCCCCCAGCCGGTAATGCGCCACCAGCAGGGAGCGGATGACATCCTCCGTCACGATGCCGCCCGCGTTACGGATCACATAGGCATCGCCCGGCTTCAGCCCGAACGCCTGCTCCAAGGGGATTCGGTAGTCCATGCAGGCAACGATGGCAAGCTTGCGGACGATGGGAGCCGTCGCCCGACTCGAATCATAGGTCCGGGCGAACTCGGCGTTCACGCGCAGCACGTCATCTAATACGCTCATGGGGGTATTATACCAAACTCTTTGTCGCCGAAGTGTTGCCGGGGCCAAAACTATTAGGGCGATTGCATATAGATGACAGAGGGCAACCACGGAGGGTTGCCCCTACAATCACCATCAATCACGGGGCGCGTAGGGGCAGGCCCCCGTGCCTGCCCTTCATAATGCAATTGCCCTGCCAAAACTATGAAGGGAAAACCATGAAGATATTGATACTCGGCGGAACGGTCTTCGTCGGGCGGTGCCTCGTCGAAGCCGCCCAGGCGCGCGGGCATCAGGTGACGCTGTTCAACCGGGGGCAGCACAACGCCGACCTGTTCCCCCATGTCGAGAAGCTGCGCGGCGACCGCGACGGCGACGGGCTGGACGCGCTGGTGGGCCGCTCCTGGGATGCCGTCCTCGACACCTGCGGCTATGTCCCCCGCGTCGTCCGCCAGTCGGCGGAATTGCTGTCCGGGGCCGTCTCGCGCTACGTCTTCATTTCTTCCATCTCCGTCTACGCGGACACCCGCGCGTCCGGCGTGGATGAGAGCAGCCCCGTGGGGACATTGGAAGACCCGACCACGGAAGAGATCGCCGGCGACACCTACGGCCCCCTGAAAGCCCTCTGCGAACAGGCGGTGCAGGCCGCCCTGCCGGACGGCGCCCTGATCCTCCGCCCCGGCTTCATCGTCGGCCCGCACGACCCCACCGACCGCTTCACCTACTGGCCGCACCGGATTGCCCAGGGAGAAGACGTGCTGGCGCCGGGCCGGCCCGACCAGCCCGTCCAGGTCATAGACGCCCGCGACCTGGCCGAGTGGACGATCCGGCTGCTGGAACAAGGGGCCGTCGGCGTCTACAACGCCACCGGGCCGGACTACCCCCTGACCCTGGGCGAGATACTGCAAACGTGCAAGGCCGTCAGCGGCAGCGACGCCCGGTTCATCTGGGCCACGGACGAGTACCTGAAGGAGAGCGAGGCCGACACCTTTGCCCTGCTGCCGTTCTACGTCCCGGAAGCGTCAGAGGCGAATGGCATCATGGGGGCAAGAATCGCCAAAGCCGTCGCCGCCGGGCTGACCTTCCGCCCGCTGGCCGACACCGTCAACGACACCCTGACCTGGGACAACGCCCGCCCCGCCGACCTTCCGCGCAGGGTAGGACTCAGCCGGGAGCGCGAGCGGGAGCTGCTGGAAAAATTACGGCAAAACTTCATGCCTCCCTGAGTCCGAAGGCATTGTTTTCTTGAGTCCGTCGTGGTACAATAGCGTGCCTATGACCACCCAGCCTCCTCCCAAGAAGCCAAGCCCCCGGCGGAATCGCGCCGGGGAGACGCCGGACGGCACGCCCGTCAACCAGATTCTCCTCGGCGACTGCGTCGAAGTAATGAACGCCCTCCCGGCGAAATGCGCCGACTTGGTGTTCGCCGACCCGCCCTACAACATGCAGCTCGGCGGCGACCTGTGGCGGCCCAACATGACCAAGGTGGACGCCGTCACCGACCCCTGGGACAAGTTCAAATCCTTCGCCGAGTACGACGCCTTCACCCGCGCCTGGCTCACCGCCTGTCGCCGCGTCCTCAAGGACACCGGCGCCATCTGGGTCATCGGCTCCTACCACAACGTCTACCGCATGGGCGCCGTCCTGATGGACGCCGGCTACTGGATTCTGAACGACATCGCCTGGGTCAAGCTGAATCCGCTCCCGAACCTCAAAGGAACGCGCTTCTGCAACGCCCACGAGACGCTGCTGTGGGCCAAAAAGTCCATAGACCAGAAGAAGTACACGTTTCACTACCGGGAGATAAAGGCGGGGAACGACGACAAGCAGATGCGCTCGGACTGGTACATCCCCATCTGCTCCGGCGGGGAGCGGGAAAAGCAGGACGGGAAGAAAGCGCACGCGACCCAGAAGCCCGAAGCGCTGATGCACCGTGTCATCGCCGCGACGACGAACCCCGGCGACCTTGTTTTAGATCCCTTTTGCGGGACCGGCACGACCGCCGCCGTCGCCAAGCGGCTGGGCCGGGATTACATCACGATTGACCGGGAAGAAGCTTATGTCAAAGTGGCCGAGAAGCGGCTGGCGAACATCTCCCCGGCCCTGCTGACTAGTTCCGACGAAAGCGGCGTCCTGCTTGGCGGCCCCAAGCCGCGCATTCCGTTCGTCAGCCTGATCGAGAGCGGCCAGTTGCCCATCGGAACACCGCTGCGGCTGAAGGGGACGGACGTCCAGGCCGTCGTCCACGCCGACGGCACGGTCACGGCGGGGGGGCATCGCGGCTCCATCCACAAAGTCGCCGCCGCCTGCCTCGGCCTGCCCTCGGCAAACGGCTGGACGTGCTGGCTCTACCGTGAACGCGCGACGGGGGAAGTCCGGCTCCTGGACGCGCTCCGGCCCGGCGGCTAAATCCGGTTCTCGCGCAGCACCTCCAGCAAGTCCTCCAACTTGGCGCTGGCGACGGCGACGGATGTGTCCGCCGCGCCGTAGTACATCCGCAGCGTCCCGTCCTGCACCACGGCCCCGGTCGGGAAGACGATGCCCGGCTTTTCGCCGCGCAGCTCGTAAGGCTGGGTCGGGCCGAAGACCCAGCTCGGCCCTTTGGCGACAATCTTGGACGGGTCTTCCAAATCCAGCAGGGCCAGGCCGACCCGGTAGAGCCAGCCGGTTTCCTCCAGTTGGACCCCGTGGAAGATCAGCAGCCAGCCGTCCGGCGTCTCGATAGGCGTTGGCCCCGTCCCCACCTTGCCGCTGTTCCAGCCCGGCTGCTGATCCTCTTGCAGTACGCACACGGGGCTGCCCCAATGCCGCAGGTCCTCGCTCTCCGACAGCCAGACGTTCTCCAGCGGCCCCGCCGTGGGCCGGTGCAACAACAGGTAGCGCCCGCCGATCCGGCGCGGGAACAGGGCCGCGTCCTTGTTGTAGGGGTGGATGACCAGGCCGAGCTGCGAGACGTTCCGAAAGTCCTTTGTCGTCGCCAGGCAGACGCCTGCGCCCTGCTCGGAGGAGCCGACATAGGCGATGACGTACCGGCCCTCGTCCCCCAGGTAAGTGATGCGCGGGTCTTCGCAGCCCAATGTCTCGTACCAGCCGGCGGCCTGCCCCGGCGAGAGCAGCGGCGGGTCCTGCATCCGCCAGCCGCCGATGCCGTCCTGAGAGCGGGCCACGACGAGGTGGGAGTGGTCGTCATTGTCAATGACCCGGAGCAGCAGCAGCGTCTCGCCGTCCACCAGGCAGGCCGCCGGGTTGCAGACGGCCTGGCACGGGAACGGCATGTCGGAGGCTTTGAGGATCGGGTTCGCGGGGCTGCGCTTGAAAAGTTCAGGGGTGCTCATGCTGGCTTGCTCCCGTCCATTGGGGAAGATAATCCTGGCTAGCGCATCGCCACGGCCTGGTGATGTCCCCCCGTCAGTTGAATGACGAAGAAGCTCAGGCCGGCGACCAGGGCCGCGCCCGGCAGGGTGAACACCCAGGCCGTGACCATGCGCTGGGCGATGGGCCAGCGAACCTCGTTCAGCCGCTTGGCGATGCCGACGTCGAAGACGCTGCCGACGCCGAAGACGCTGCCGCAGACGATGTGTGTCGTGCTGACGGGCATGGAAAGCGCCGGCCGTCGCTAAGACGACACTGGCGGCCATCTCCGCCGCGAATCCGTTGATCGGCTGCAAGTCAATGATGCGCGTTCCCAGAGTGACGCGGGCCACGGTCGCTTCCAGGGTGTCGGTGATGTTGTCCAGGGCGTGGGAAAGGCTGTGCAGGTCGCTCTTGTCCAGCGGCGTGATGAACTTGGCATCGGCCTTGCTGACCAGATCGTGGGTCAGGTTGTCGGCCTCGGACTCGATCTTCTTGGCGGCCTCGGCATAGCGCGGGCCTGGCTCAAGTCCTGCGCCAGCGCCTGGAGCGTCTGCGCGGCCTTGTGCGCGGCTTCCGCCTGCGCTTCCTGCAGGTCGTAGAACACGGGGTCATGTCCAAAGAAGGGCACTCGGCATTCCTTTTCTTGACGGCTCGGCGGGAGCGTCCTGGGAGTGATGCCATTATACGAGGCCAATGTTAAATTGAGATTAAATCTTCGCGGCCATCCTGAAAATCAGAGCAGGCCGGTGGCGACGACGTTCAGCCAGAGCCGGCGCAGGCGCAGGAAGCGGCTGCCGTCTTCGTCCCGGTTGACGACGCGGTTGGTGAGGAGAACGAGGGAAAGGTCGAAGGCGGGGTCAATCAGCAGGACCGTGCCGGTGAAGCCGGAATGGCCGAAGGAGCGGTCGGAAAACAGATCGCCCTGGGGCAGATAGTCGTTGCCGGGGCAGAACCAGCCGTAGGACTGCGCGCCGACGGCTTCAGGGATCTGGCTGACCGCCATGCGGAGGACGGCGGCGCGGGACAGGAGCGGGCCGCCGCCCGTTCGGATCGCCTCGGCAAAGGCCAGCACGTCTTCGGCGGCGCCGAATAGGCCGGCGTGGCCGGCAACGCCGCCCATGTCCCGCGCGCGGGGGTCGTGGACCACGCCCGGCGGCTCCGGCCCCGTCGGAGCGATGTCGGTGACGTTCTGCGGCAGGAAGCCGAGGGTCTTCCGACCGAGCGGGAGGGCGACGCCCTCCAGGAAGCGAGCCTCCAGGGGCTGTCCGGCGACGCGGGCGATGATCTCCCCAAGCAGGATGTAGCCCGTGTCCGAGTAGGTATAGCCGGCCCCGGCGGGCCGCAGCGTGGGCGTGGTCAAGACGGCCTGAAGCATCGCACGGCGTGCGGGGTGATCGGCCTCGGCGGGCCAGCACGGGATCGGCGGCAGGCCGGAGGTATGGGTCAGCAAGTGCCGGACCTCGACGCCGCTGAGGTGAGGCAAAGGGCCGAACTCCTCCTCGAAGAACTGGTGGACCGGCTGGCGCAGGTGCAGGCGGCCTTCTTCGACAAGCTGCAAGAGGCAGGTCGCCGTCGCCATCGGCTTGGTCAGAGAGGCCAGATCGAACCGCGTCCCATCCGTCGCCTGGCCGAAGGCTTTGACGGCGACGATCTCTCCCCCGCGCGCAAGGGCATAAACGGCGTGGGTATACAGCGTGTCGGCGACACCAGATGCGAGCACGGCGTCGGCGCGGGCGAGTCGTTCGGGCGAAACCAGGGAAGCCATGCGCCGTTGTTCGGGATAAAGGGTGATTTCTCCTGCCGACCTAATAGCCGCGCTTGATGGCCCAGGCCATGCCGGTGAGGCAGAGGAGGCTGAGGGCGGAGAGGAGAAGGGCAGAGTGGATGACGGTGGAGGCGACGACGAGGGCGAGGCCGGCGACGAGGGCGGGGGCGGCGGCTTGCTTTTTGCCGTAGACGAGGCAGCCGGCGCCGATGGTTCCCCAGACCATCGAGGCGAGCAGGAAGGTGGTATCGAACATAACCCGGATTATCGGCGGGCGGGGCGTGGTTTTGGAGGGGGTCAGGAGAACCCACCCCGACCTCACAAGAACCCACCCCGGCTCGCTGGAGGCTTGCCACCCCTCCCTGTTAGGGAGGGGGAAGATGAGGGACTTTCCCATTTTGCGGGGGCTAGGCGGTGGCGGACGAGGGCGGCGGCTTTTTCCAGGCCCGTCGTGCGGGCGCGGCGGCGGAAAACGTCGTAGCCGTTGGCCTCGATCTTATCCAGGATGCGGGCGTAGAGGGTGCGGGCGAGCCGGACGGGCAGGCGGCAGTCCGGGGTGATGTAGGGGATGCCCCGGTCGGCGGACTCGTAGAAGGCGCGGGCGCGGGCGATCTCGAAGTGCATGAGGGCGATGAACTGGTCGTTGACGCAGGAGGCGGCGAGCATGGCGGGGGTGTAGCCGAAGCGGGCCATGTCCTCCAAGGGGAGGTAGATGCGGCCCCGCGCGGCCCAATCCTCGCCGATGTCGCGCCAGAAGTTGGTGAGCTGCATGGCGAGGCCGAGGTCGTGGGCGGGGCCGAGGGCGATGGGGTCGGAGATGCCGACGACGTGGCACATCATCAGGCCGACGACGCTGGCGCTGCCGTAGGTGTAGGTCAGGAGGTCGTCGAAGGTCTGGTAGCGGGTGCGGGTGAGGTCCATCGCCATGGCGTCGAGGAAGGCCATCGGGTACTCGGGGGGCAGCGAGTGGCGGCGGGCCATGTCGGCGAAGGCATGGAGGACGGGCAGGTCGGAGCCGCCGGTTTTCAGAGCGTCGCGCGTGGCCTCGCGGTAGTTTTCGAGAGACGCGGCGGGGTCGGAGCCGGGCGGCGGGTTGTCCACGATCTCGTCGGGGTAACGGACGAAGCCGTAGAGGGCGTGGACGCTGCGGCGGACATGGGGCGGGAAGAAGAGCGTGCTGAAGTAATAGGTTTTGCCGTGATGGGCGTTGAGGCGCTGGGAGTGGGCATAAGCCGCGTCGAGTTCGGAGAGGGCCATGACGAGGGCTTTCTAAGCGGTATCCGCGAGACCAACATCGGCGAGAATGCGTTCGGTGACGAGTTTGGCGCCGAGGCAGACGAGCGGGACGCCGGTTCCGGGGACGGTGCCGGCGCCGACGAAATACAGGCCGTCCACATCGGGCGATTTATTGGGCGGGCGGAACCAGCCGACCTGCAAGATGCCGTGGGAGAGGCCGAAGGCAGCCCCGTATTTCAGGTTGTATTGGTCCCGCCACTCGTGCGGGGTGACGACCTGCTCCACGACGACGTGCTTGCGGAGGTCCGTCAGGCCGCGTTCTTCCAGTTTGGCGTAGACCTTGCCCTTGAAGCGGGCGATCTGGCCGTCGTCCCAGCGCATCTGGTCGGTGAGGTGCGGGATGGGAACGAGGACGAACAGGTTGTCGTGAGCGGGCGGGGCGACGGTAGGGTCGGTGCGGCCGGGGGCGTTGATGTAGAAGGAAGGGTCGCGGGGCGGGACTTTGGCGTCGAAGATCTCCTCGAAGTTGCGCTTGTAGTCGGACGACAAGAAGAAGTTGTGGTGGCGCAGGGCGGGATAGACGCGGTCCGTGCCCAAATAGAGCATGAAGGCGGAAGAGGTGAAGGGCGTCTTTTTCCAGTTCGTTTCGGCAAATTTTGCGGGCCGACGGGCCAGCAGATCGGTGTAGGTGTAGGGCAGGTCGGCGTTCGAGATGACCACGTCGGCGGCGAGCACATCGCCGTCCACACAGACGCCCTTTGCCCTGCCGCCCTTGACCATGATCTGGGTGACGTTTTGGCTCGTTTGGACCCTCACGCCCAGTTTTTTGGCGACGGCGGCCATCGCCAGCGGGAGGGCGTAGAGGCCGCCTTCGGGGTAATACAGGCCGTCCTCGGCCAGCTCGGTGTAGGGCAGGAGCGTGTAGACGGCGGGGGCCTCGAAGGGGGAGATGCCCAGGTACATCGCCTGCATCGAGAACGCCTGGCGCAGATTGTCACTCCCGAAGAACTGCGAGACGTGGGTGTAGAGCTTGTCCAGGGCGTTGAGCTGGCCGAGCAGCTTCAGGTTAGGGGCGTTGAAGAAGTCAGTGGCTTTGTTGAAGTTCCTTTCGACAAATTTCGCGCGCCCGATGCGGTACTTTTTGCCCGCATCTTCCAGAAAGCGATAGTAGCCGGAGGTCGCGCCCGGCTCGATCCGCTCCAGTTCGGCGATCATCTTGGGCAGGTCGCTGGACATCTCCATCGAGGAGCCGTCGCCGAAGTGGACGGCGTAGTTCGGCTCCATCTTGATCAGCCGGACCCAAGCGTCGAAGTCCTCGCCGCAGGCGGCGAACAGGTCGCGGTAGACGTCGGTCATCAGAAGCAGGGACGGACCGGTGTCGAACCGGAAGCCGCCCGTTTCGCGGAGGTTGGCCCGCCCGCCGATGGTTTGGTTTTTTTCGAGGACCGTGACCTGGAAGCGGCCGGTGGTCTGGAGCCGCATGGCGGCGGCCAGCCCGCCGATGCCCGCCCCGATGATGACGACGTGTGCGATCGCTTTTTTGCTGATCGTTTGCTCCGATGCGTGCGTGCCCATGTGGTTTCCGTTCTAAGACGGGGCTATTATACCCGGAACCTCACCCCGCCGCGCGGTCCCGGCCCTGAAGGGCAGGTCTACTCGAAGGGGCCGCCCCTTCACAAATGCTTGCGGGGCTATCAATTGGGAGGGCGAACACTCTGAAGAGAGGGCGAACACAAGGTTCGTCCCTACGGGTAGGTTTCCTCCTCGTTTGGTTGGTGGAAATCGCCGAGCGTGGCCTGGGTGATGGAAACGAGGTCGGCGGGGGCGAGCAGGATCTGGGTTCCCCGGACGCCGGCGCTGAGGCTGATCTCGGCGTGGGCGAGCGCGGCGCGGTCCAGATAGATGGGGAAGCGCTTTTTAGCGCCCAGCGGGGACACGCCGCCGCGTATGTAGCCGGTCACGGGCTGGACTTCTTTGAGGGGCAGCAGCTCGCAGCGTTTGCTGCCGGAAGCGGCGGCGAGGGCCTTCAGGTCAAGCTCCGTGCCCGCCGCGATGAGGGCGAGCAGGACGCCGCCCTGGTCGCCGCGCGCGGCCAGCGTCTTGAAGACCTGAGCAGGGGGCAGGCCGATCTTGCGGGCGACGGTTTCGGCGGACAGGTCGGCCTCGTCCACGTCGTAGGCGGCGAGGCGGTAGGCGATGCCGGCCTCGTCGAGCAGGCGGACGGCGTTGGTTTTCATAATAAGCCTTTCGTGATACACGGCAAGGAGACTGCTTCCTTTTAGGGAGCAGAGGAATTGCCCCTTCGGTTTAGGTTTGTCTTCCCTGCCCGCGTGTAACGGGACTCGTGTTTGGGTATAATATTTGTGGTTGCAAGGCACTCGCCTTCGGGCAGTTACGGTTTCGTCAACCATCAAGTCGCCATCCTTCGGGCTGTCGTAACTCATGCCTTTTTACGACGTAAGATGGCGAGAAGGCTCTGGTTTGGGGCTTCGGATTAATCCTTCGCCCCTCAGAGATGGCCCCCGCGTGAGCCAGTATTCTGGCTTTGAGCGGTGAGGCACGGGCCACAAAAACGGCAGGCTTGCCTGCCACGTCAACTGGCCTATTGTCGCCTTGAGCTCCTGAGAGGGAGGGAGAGAGCGGCAAGCCGTCTCCTTTAGGGGACGGTTGTTGACGTCCCCTACCCCAGTCGCCTGATTATACCCGCGCTGCCCCGGTATTACTGCCGGGAACAAACAAGCCCCCAATTCGAGTAAGCGAGGAAGCAGGAATCGGCGGGGAGGCTGTCGAACAGACAGGCAGCCTCACCGAAACCCGGTCTTGGGAGGGCTGCGGCGCGAGGCCGACTGGCCGCCGACAGTGATTTCCATTTTATTTCCATTTCATTTTCGCCGCGCCGAACCCTTTCGCTCGTCCCGTCCGTTATAGCAATCACCATGATCACCACATCCCCCCTTAGCCCGATCGGGCAAAGCCCTACGGGCGCGGCCTCGGACCTCAAAGACGGGTTCGAGTGGGTCGCCCTGGAAGAAGTCAAGCCGAGCGAGGCGGCCCTGCGGCTGGCGCCGGGGGACTTCGCGCTGAAGCATCAGGTGCTGCCGCTGGCCGTCGAAGGGAACGTGCTCGTGGTCGCCATCGGGGCGCCCGAGTCGCTGGCGGCGGCGGACGACCTGGGCGTCCTGCTGCAAATGCCGACGCGGGCCGTCCTGGCCGCGCCCGCGCTGGTGCGGGAGAAGATCGAGGAGATTTTTCTCGAACGGATTCTCGCCGGCCTGCCGGGCGGGGCGGACGAGGGCGGCGGCGCGACGGAGATAGACGACACGACGGACCTGGCCGACTTGCAGAAGATGGCGGGCGAGACGGCTGTGGTGCAGATGGTCAACCTGGTCTTCGCGCAGGCGGTCCGGGACGGGGCGAGCGACATCCATGTCGAGCCTTACGAGCGCGAGATCAAAGTCCGCTACCGGGTGGACGGGATGCTGCGGGATATCATGAGTCCGCCCAAGCGGATGCACGCGGCCATCGTCTCGCGCCTCAAAATTCTGGGAGAAATGAACATCGCCGAGCGGCGGCTGCCGCAGGACGGGCGCATCCGCATCGTCATCGCGGGGCGCAACGTGGACGTGCGCGTCTCCATCGTGCCGACGGTGTACGGCGAGCGGGCGGTTTTGCGTATCCTGGACAAAGGCACGGCGATGCTGGGGCTGGAAGAGCTGGGAATGCGGCCCGACACGCTGGCGCGGTTCCGGGGCATGATCCGGGTCCCGCACGGGGTCATCCTGGCGACCGGGCCGACGGGATCGGGGAAGTCCACGACGCTGTACGCCGCCCTGCAAGAGATCTGGTCGCCGACGACGAACATCCTGACCATTGAAGACCCGGTGGAATACCAGGTCCGGGGCATCGGGCAGATTCAGGTGCGGCCGCAGATCGGGCTGACGTTCGCGTCGGGCCTGCGCTCCATCGTCCGCCAGGACCCGGACATCATCATGGTCGGCGAGATTCGCGACCACGAGACGGCGGAGATCGCCATCCAGGCGGCCTTGACCGGGCATCTCGTGTTCAGCACGCTGCACACCAACGACGCGCCCGGCGCGGTGACGCGACTGCTGGACATGGGCGTGGAGCCATATTTAGTGGCGTCGTCGCTGACCGGTGCGGTGGCGCAGCGGCTGGTGCGCCGCGTGTGCCCGTTCTGCGCGGAGCCGGTCATGCCCGATGTCAAGTTCTTGGACGCGCTGGGCATCGCGCCGGGGGACTGGGCGGGCGAGCCGCCATTCCGGGAGGGGCGCGGGTGCGACAAGTGCCTGCACACGGGCTACCGGGGCCGGGTCGGGCTGTACGAGCTGTTCGTGGCGGACGAGGCGATCCGGCGCATGACCGTAGACCGGGCGGCGTCCTCGGCGATGAAGGACCGGGCGGTGCAGGACCAGGGGATGCGGACGCTGCTGGGCGACGGCAGGCTGGCGGTGCTGGCGGGGAAGACGACGCCCGACGAAGTGATGCGCGTCTGCGCGCGCGAGTCGTACTGAGGGCGTTGCACGGGGCTAACGTGTCGCACAGACCATGCCCTGAAGGGCACGGCTAGTCGGCGCGGACGCCAAGAAGCCACCGCTTCGCGGGGCTAAGAACAGCCAAATCCGAGTGCCGCGAAGCGGCAGTTTTCGGCGTCCTCGCCGGTTAGCCGTGCCCTTCAGGGCATGGTTCAGTAGGGAGTCGTACTAGTGGCCCAGCAGACATTCGCATATACGGCATTGGATGCGTCCGGCGCACGGCGGTCGGGGGCGGTCGAAGCAGACAGCCGGGAGGCCGCCGTGGCGCGGCTGGCGTCCGAAGGGCGGTTTGTGCTGGAAATCGGCGAGGCCGCGCGGAGTCGCGCAGCGGGGCGGGGGACGGGCGGGCAAACGGCGGCAGGCCGGGGCCGGCAGCCGTCCAGGCAGGACCTGGCGCTGTTCACGCGCCGCCTGGCGGACCTGGCCTCGGCGGGACTGCCGCTCGACCGCGTGCTCCAGGTGGTCGCGGACCAGTCCGAGAGCGGCGTCTTGAAGCGCATCTCCGAAGAGGCGCTGGGGGACGTGCGCGGGGGGATGCCGATCAGCCAGGCGCTGGCGAAGCACCCTCGGTATTTCAATAGCGTGTTTACCCAGACGCTGCGGGCGGGCGAGGCGAGCGGGCAGTTCGGCGAGGTGGCGAGCCGGCTGGCGGACACCCAGGAGAAGGAAGTGACGCGGCGCGGCCAGGTCGTCAGCGCCCTGGTCTACCCATGCGTGCTGGCGAGCACGTCGCTGGGCGTCATCGTGTTCCTGATCACGTTCGTCCTGCCGCGCCTATCCGGGGTCTTTGCCGAGATGGGGGACGACCTGCCGCTGACGACGCGAGCGCTGCTCGGCTCGTCGGCCTTTGTCACGCAGAACTGGCCGGTTTTGGTCATCGCGCTGGTGGGGGCCGTCGTCGGGCTGCGGGCGTGGTTCGCCACCCCGGCTGGGGCGGAAGCGCGCGACCGGTTCCTGCTGAATGCACCAATTATCGGCCCCGTGGTGCAGAAGGCGACGGTGTCGCGGTTCGCGCGTGTGCTGGGCACTTTGGTATACGGCGGCGTCCCAATCCTGGAGGCGCTGGAGATCGCCGGGCTTTCGGCCAGCAACCGCGTCTTCCTGAAGGGCGCGCAGGCGGTGGAATCGGAGGTGCGGGCAGGCCGGTCCATTGCGGAAGCGATGCGCGATGCGGGCGGCTTCCCCCCCGTCCTGACACACATGGTGGGCGTCGGCGAGGAGATCGGCGACCTGCCCAAGATGCTGGGACGTGTCGCCGACAGCCTGGACTTCGAGGTGGATACGGGCATCCGGCGGCTGGTCGCGCTGGTGGAGCCGACCATCGTGCTTTCGATGGGGACGGTCGTCGGCTTCGTCGTCCTGTCTGTGCTCCTGCCCATTTATCAGGCCCAGAACTTAGTGAAATAGCGTCCTTTTGGCACCTTAACCATGAACATGAGAACCTTTCCCCCCCAGTCCCGCCGCGCGTTCACCCTGATCGAGATGCTGGTCGTCATCCTGATCTTGGCGATCCTGGCGGCCCTGATCATCCCGCGCCTGATCGGGCGCACGAGCGACGCCAAGATCGCCAAGGCCAAGAGCGACATCGCGACGGTGAGCAGCCTGTTGCAGCAGTACCGGCTGGACAACGACCGCTACCCGACGACGGAGGAAGGGCTGAACGCGCTACGTGTGCGTCCGAGCAGCGCGCGCAACTGGCGGGGGCCTTACACCACCAAAGACATCCCGATGGACGCCTGGGGGAACCCCTACGTTTATCAGTCGCCGGGGCCAGACGGGCAGGACTTCCTGGTCACGTCCTACGGCGCGGACGGAGCGCCGGGCGGGGAAGGCGATGCGGCGGACATCACCAGTGACCAGTAGGCTGTCCAGCAGGGGCTTCACGCTGATGGAGCTAGTCGTCGTCATCTTTGTCCTGCTGCTCCTCGCCACGGCGGTCGTGCCGCGCGTCGTCGCGATCCAAAAGTCGCGGCGGCTGAAGGACATGGAAGGCAGGATCATCCGGCTTCCCCTGGAGGCTCGGAACGAGGCCGTGCGGGCGGCGGCGCCGGTGCGCCTGCGCGTGGATGGGGCGGCATTGGTCATGGAACGGGCGCCGGTGAACGGCACGCCGGAGATGGTCAAGCGGGTCCCGTTAGGCAGCGGCATTCAGGTAGAAAGCGTGCGCCTGGGCGATCAGCCTTCGAATACGGGGTCGTGGCAGTGGACGGTCTATCCAGACGGGAGCGCCGACGAGGGCGGGATCCAGTTTGGGGAAGGCGCGGCGGAGAAATCGCTGCTGCTGACGTCGCAGGGCGACGCGCGGTGGATTTTGGGGGATCTGCCGGACGGGACGCCGGAGCGGTGGCCGGCGGGGCAGCTTAGGCAGCGAACATGAAGAAGACCGCCCCCCGGCCCCCAATTCTGGGGGAGTCAGAAGAGAAGAGCAGGGGCGGGGAGACCCCACCCCTCCTGGGTCTTTGTCCGGTCCCCCCAGAATTGGGGGCGAGGGGGCGATCCGCTTCGTCTCCGCACAGCTACCTAGAGGAGTCTTTTCCCATTGAGGCGCGGGTTCACACTGATTGAAGTCCTGGTGACGGTCGTGCTCGTCTCGGTCGCAATCGTCGGCGTGCTCGGCGGCATCCGCTCCATCCGGGCTGCCGATGCGCGGGCGCGGAGCGCCGACCTGTTGCAGCGCCTGGCGTCTGAAAAGGTGAGCGACTTGAAGCTGCTCTCAGACCCAAGCACGGGCGGCAATGCGGGCGACTTTTCCGACCGGGGGCATGGCGACGTTTCGTGGACGGCATCCGTCACGGGGACCGGCGCGGCCAATGTGGACAAGGTCACGGTCACGGCGACGCGGGGCGGCGACTCGCAGGCGCTGACCACGCTGGTGTTCGTCCGCCCGTTCGCGGCGACGACGGGAGCGCCGATCCGATGAAGCGCCGCCGCCGAGGATTAACGCTCGTCGAGCTGCTCATCGTCCTGGCTATCACAGTGATGCTGGCCTCGGCGCTGGGCTGGGCCTTCACGGCGGAGCTGACCATGCAGCGGGTGCAGGAAGCGCGCCGGGCCGACCTGGACCGGAGCGACCGGACGGAGCGGGAGATCACGCGGCTGCTGCGGGGGGCGAAACTTGCCCCTGCCCCGGCAGCACCCAGCGCCCCGCCGCCGGCCACGACCGACCCGGCGGCGGGCGGCCTGGCGGCGGCAGCCGTCCCGACTTCCTATTTCCAGGGGACGACGGAGAACGGCGCAAGCGACCTGGGCTGCGACCGGCTGACGTTCACCTCGACGGCCCCCGCCATCCCGCTGGCGGCGCTGGACGGCAAGGATGATTTCGAGACGCAGCAGGCGGCGCGCGGGCCGGTGGGCGGCCTGGCCGAAGTCTCCCTGAGCACGACCCCGGTCGGCGATCCGGGCGGACGGACGGGGCTGTTCGAGCGCGTCCAGCGACCAGGCGACACGGACCCGACGCAGGGCGGTTTCGAGTCGGTTTTGGACCCCCAGATCGCGCGCCTGGGGTTCGAGTTCTGGGACGGGCTGGAGTGGGTAGCCGCATGGGACGCCACGAATCCGCGCCGGCTGCCGCAGGCGGTCCGCGTGAGCTACACGCTCCGGGGCCGGCCGGACGGCGCCGTCCGGGTCTTCGTCGTCCCGATCCCCGCCAGCGACGTGGATGCGGAGACGCCGATGAGCGCGGGGGGCAGTCAGTGACAACTCCCCATTGATAAATCAAGGGGCTTCCCTGGTTCTTCCCCAGTGCATTATTGCCCTAATGCAATTGGCTTAATGCAATTGGCTTAATGCCTTAGTTACGGAGCGACCTGCAAGATTTTACGCAGAGAGGATTGACGATTTGACTCTGCAACCGCTTAAGTATCTTGCTCTGAACTGGCTCAGTGTTGGGCTTATCATACCCGACAAACGCAGAAATAGAAACAAACGCAGAAATATAACGTCTTCGGAAAGACGTTGCGCCTTATCCCCATGTCTAAAGACAGGGGCCTTACGGCTCTTTCGGTAAGGGGGTCGCACGGGGCTGAACCCCCGTGCTTTAGCCTTGCAAGCCCCCGCCTGCTGCACTGGCAGACCCGGAGGGCGCGGGCGAAGAACAAAGTAGGCATTTCCTATGCCCTTACCCTCGGGGAGTTGCTCTCTTACAGCACGGGGGTTCAGCCCCGTGAAATGTGCCCCGCCGTTCAGGACGGGGATGTGCAAGATGCCCTATGACAAGAACGCGGCGCGGATACATCTTGGTGCAGGCGCTGGTGGTCATCGCCGGGCTGCTGGCGCTGATGGCGATGCTGGCCGCCGACCAGCGGGCGTCGGTGCAGGGCGTCCAGGACCGGCTGCGCCAGCGCCGGGCGGAGGCGGCGGGCGAGGCCGCCGTTGTCCGCGCGCTGGCCGTGCTCCAGGACGCCAACCCGAATGTCGTGACGCCCGGCGACGCCTGGGCGAAGCTCGGCGACGGGGGGAACGAGGAGTTCGACCTGGGCGACGCGACGTTTCGGATGCAGATCGTGGATTGCGGGTCACTGGTGAACGTCAACAGCGCCCCGCCCGAGCAATTGGAGCGCCTGCCGCTTAATCAGGACCAGATCCACTGCCTCCTGGACTGGCGCGAGCCGAAGACGCAGCCCCGCCCGGACGGTGCAAAGGACGCCTACTACAATTCCCTGCCCACGCCCTACAACGCCGCGCTCGGACCGCTTGCCACGACGGACGAGTTGCTGCTGGTGAAGAATTGGACGGGGCAGACGCTGTACCAGGCGCCGCCCTCGGCCTTCGCCGATCAATTGCTGACGGATGGGCAGGGAACGGCCCTGCCCCTGGCGTCCCTGCTCACCGTGGACAGCGGCGCGGCGAACGCGCGGGCGGACGGCTCGCCGCGCATCAACCTGGGGCAGCCGGGCGTCGCCCCGAACGCGCTGACGCAGGCGGGGATCAGCCCGGATGTCGCCATGCGGATCGCCTCCCAGGCGCCGTTCGCCTCGTTCAGCGCCCTGCTGGCGACTCCGGGGCTGCAGACCGAGACGATCAATCAATTGCTGGACGCGGCGGCGTTTACGGACGCGAAGCGGGTCGAAGGAAAGATCAATTTGAACACAGCGCCCCAAGCCGTCCTGCGGACCCTGCCGAACGTGACGCCCGCCCTGGCGGCGGCCATCGTGTCGCGGCAGTCTGCGGGTTTCCATAGCCTGAGCGAGCTGGCGAGCGTTCGGGGGGTGGACCCGCCCCTCCTGGCGAAAATCGCCGACAGCTTCACCATCGGGAGCGATACCTGGATCGTCCGGGCGTATGGCCGGAGCGGCGGGGTCGGCACGGCGGTGGAGGCGACGGTCGGGCTGCGTGACGGCCATGCCCGGATCGTCACCTGGACCCGGCTCAACACGACGGGCATTCCCCTGTGGTGGGGCTGGGACGCGCAGACGACCGCGACCGGGGATGCGGGGGACGCCTCGTGAGGATGAGCCGAATCACTCATACGCCCCTGCATGTCGAGTGGACGCCGGCCTGGGTCCGCGCGGTCAACATCGCGACCCGCGAGACGGCCGAAGCGGCCAGCCTGTCCGCGCTGGGTACGTTCCTGAGCGGGCATGGGGGGCTGCTGGTCGGGATCGGGCGGCGGGCCGTCTTCCTGAAAACCGTGCGCCTGCCGAAAGCCGCCCCCGAAGACCTGCGGCGCATCCTGGGCGTCCAACTGGGTCAGTTGTTCCCGCTGCCGCCGGACCGGCTCTCGTTCGACTTCCTGCAAACGGCGGACCAGACGCCCGAAGGGTGCCTGACCGTGGTGGCGGCGATGCGCGGTGAAGACCTGCTGCGGCTCCAGGCCGATCTGAAACAGGCGGGGCTGACGGCCGGGCAAGTCCTGCCGGTCGCGCTGGCCGCGCCCGCCGTGGCGGCCAGCGCCGGTCAGACCGACGCCCTCCTGCTGGAAAGCGCCCCGGACGGGCTGGCCCTGGACGTCGTGCGGGACGGCGTCATCGTTTTCAGCCGCGTCGTCCCCGCCGGCAGTGACCCGGAGGGCGAGGCGCGGCGGACGCTGGCGGCGGCCGGGTCGGGGCCGCTGCCCCTGGTGGCGGTGGGTGAGGCGGGGCCGCCGGACGCGCTGCCGGCGTTCGGCAGCGCCCTCAGCCTGCTGCACGAAGCGCCGCCCTTTTCCTTCCGATTGGCTGGAGACCGGGCGCGCGAGCTGGCGAAGCGGGCGGCGGAACGGACGCGGCTGGCGGTCCTGCTGATGCTGTCCGCTCTGCTGCTGGTCGCGCTGGTGTGGGTGGACCGGGAGGCGGCCTTGGCGGCGGCCACGCGCCGCCAGGGGGCGCTGGCCCGGCAGCTCACGCGGCTGCGGTCAGTCCAGGACGCCGAGACTTTAAAGGCTCAGAAGGTCACGGGGGTTCAGGATGTGCTCGACCGGGCGTTCGCGCCCGCCCAGCCGCCCGGCGACATCGTTGCCGTGGTCGGCGACAGCCTGCCGCCCGGCGCGTGGCTGACGGGGCTGGGGGTCGAGCGCGGCAAGCCGCTGCAACTGCGGGGCACGGCGACCTCGCCCGGCGCAGTCCCCCGGATCGTCCACACACTCGGCGCAAACCCGCGCTTCCGGGACGTCCGGCTGGTTTTCGCCAACAGCGTCACCATCGGCAAGGCGCGGGTGGTGGAATTTGACATCAGCGCCGTTTGCGTCGGCAACCTGCCCCTGTCCGCGCCGGACAAAATCGCCGGGAGCGGCGCGGGGGCGGTGACGCCGGCGGGCGATGCCGGGACTGGAGGAGGCGGAGCCATAGGGGGAGCGCAATGACCGTTGGCGAAGGGATGATCAGTTTTCAACGGCGCGAGGACGTCGTGCCGAGCGTCTTGGTGATCCTCTCGATCCTCGTCCTCGCGTGTACGCTGGCCTATATGCTCCTGGTCCCAAAGCCCAGCGCGGCGGGGAGCGCGCGGGCGTGGACGAGCAGCCGCCGGCGGATCGCGGACGACATCGCGGACACGCGCCGGCAGGCGCGTCTGGCGCAGATGACCGTCCGGCCGCGCCTGTGGCGCGGCGATCCCGAAGCGGTTACGGCGACGATTTTGGCGCAGCTTACGGGGCAAACCGGGAAGCATCTGCTGAAGCTGACGGCCTTCCGCCCGGAACGGCCGCAGGTGTTCGAGGAGGTCACGGAAGTCCGGTTTGACATCCAGGTGGCGGGGCCGTATGCGGGCGTCCATTATCTGCTGGGCGCGCTGGATGCGCCAGGGAGCAAGATCGTCCTGCGGTCGGTCCAGATCGCTCCGACGGCGGCGGCCGCGAACGCGGTGACGGCGACGCTGGGCCTCTCGGCGTTTGTCGTCTCCGACCCGGCCCTTCTGCCGCCCCCCACCCCTCATGCCCTCAATCTGGGTGTCAAGGGAGGCGCGCATGGCTAAGATCAGCCGGCCCGTCGTGTACAGCTTCTTGGGAGCCGCCGTCGTTTATGCTGTGGTAGTCCTGACGCAGCCGGACGCACCCGCCCCACGGCGGCGGACGCACACCGTTCGTCATGTCACGGCAGACGCGGAGGGGGCCGTCACACAGGCGGACCTGACGGCCCACTTCGCCCGCTACCATGCGGGCAAGCGGAACCCGTTCCTGTCTGCGCTGCCCCACGCGGCGCCAAAGGCCGGCCTGGGGGCGGGGGCCGCGCCGGGCGGGGGGCACGGGGAATGGACTTTGACGGGCATCAACATCATCAACGGCACGCCCAACGCGCTGGTGGAGAACGGCGTGACCGGCGAAAGCGCGTTCCTGAAGCCGGGCGACCGCTGGCGGGGCCTGCGCGTGCTGTCCATCGGGACGGACGCCGTGGCGTTCCTGAACGCGCTGGGCCAGCAGACGCATCTGGCCTTCCGCTCGATGGAGGCCGTCCCTCCCACGCCGGGGGGAGGCGCGGCGGGCGGCTTCCGCCTGCAAGGGCTGGGGACGATCAGCCCGCTGGCTCCGATGCCGATTGTTCCCGGCAACCTGCGCGCCCTGCCGACCCTGCCGCCTTTAGGGTCACCGCCCGCGCCGGGAGGAAGATAAAGACACTATGAAGTCATTCCGCTATTGGACGATCCTGCTGGCCCTGGGGGTCATCGCCGCCGGGGCGGAGGGGGACACCCCGGCCACCCCAGCCCCGGCCGCGCCTGCCCCGGCGGCTCCCGCCACGCCCGCGCCCGGAGTCACTGTCACCGTGACAGCGCCGGCCCCTGCGACCACCCCCCCGGCCCCCGTGATGGTGCGCCAGCCCTACCGGCCTGTCGTCAAGAAAGCCGCCCCTGCGGCCAAGCCTGTCCGCAAGCCCGCCGTCAAGAAGGCCGCGAAGCCGATTCCCAAGCCGCCGCCGCCGTGGGAGTCGTTCCACCTGAACCCGAACGTCCGGGTCAAGATGGACTTCCGTAACGCCAACGTGGACGCCGTGATTCACGTCTTGAGCCAGGCCAGCGGCATCGCGCTGATCAAAGACCCCGCGCTGGTTGGGGGCGTCACGCTGCAAAGCCCGAAGCCGCAGACGCTGGGCGACGCCTTTGCGATGTTCGACGCCATCCTGCACTTGAAGAACTACCAGATCACGAAGGAAGGCAACTTCCTGCTGATTGCGTCCCGATCTCCGGGCGGCCCGGCCCCTGGGGGTGGTGCGCCCGGTGGTCCTCCCGGCCCAGGCGGGCCGTCCATCGCGGGGCGGCCCGGCGGGATGCCGATGACGGGACAGCCGGGCGGGGCGCCGCCCATGATGGGGCGCGCCGGCGGCACGCCGGGAATGGGCCGTCCGGGTGGGCCGGGCGGTGCCCCGCCCGGCGGTCCCCCCAGCGCAGAACCGGTGCTGAAGGTCTACCTGATCCGCTACGCCAGCGCCACCGAGGTCGCGCGGGTTGTCACCGAGGTGTTTGCCAGCGGCAACCCGGCCCCGCAGAACCCGTTCTTCGGACCGCCGCCGCCGCAGCCCTCCCCGGCGGGGAACAAGCCCGTCATCAAGGCGTCCGCCGAGGACTTCAGCAACTCCCTGATTGTCTACGCGCCGACCGCCCAGCAGGAGCAGATCGCCCAGTTCGTCGCCCAGATCGACAAGCCCTCGGACCAGCCCCAGGTGCCGCGCGTCTTCAAGCTGCAATATGCGCTGGCTGAGGACCTGGCCCCGGTGATCCAGAACGTCCTGACCGAGAGCGCTCCGCTTGGGCGCGGCGGGGCCACGACGGCCAAAAAGAACCAGAACAATAACCGGCCGTTTTACTATTTCGGCGGGTCGGACAGCTCGCAGAACGAGAACGGAACCGTGATCGCGGACACGCGCACCAATTCGCTCGTCGTGACCGCCACGACGGATGTCCTGGAGCATGTCGCCCTCGTGCTCAAGCAGCTCGACCAGCCCGCCACGTTCCAGAGCACGACGTGGGTGTACGCCTTCAAGAACGCGCGCGCCGACGTCGTCGCGAACCTGCTCAACCAGTCATTCGGGAACAAGACGACGAACGGCCCCGTGGGCGGGTCGCTGACGAACACCGGGCTGAATCAGAACAGCGGCAGCCAGGTGGGGCAGACGAGCGGGAACGGCGGCAGCAGCCAGCCGCCCAGCCTCCAGACGAACGGCGGTCGGCAGGGCGGGGACAACAACAACGGCAACGGCAACGGCAACTTCAACAATGGCAACTTCAATAACGGCACGCCGGGCGGGAACTCGCGCGTGACCGGGCTGGACGCCGAGGGCCACGTCGTCAACGTCCGCAACCTGACGGGGGAAGTCCTGCTGGTGCCGAACATTGACACAAACAGCGTCATCGTGGTTTCGCCCCCCGAAGACCGGGCGGTCGTCCAGGCGATTTTGGAACAAATGGACGAGATTCCCAAGCAGGTAATGATCGAGACGCTGGTGGTCGAGGCCAACCTGGACAAAAGGCATCAGCTCGGCATCGAGTTCAACGTCACCCAGAACAACCCGTTCGGCGGGGTGCATGGCACCACGACGGTGACTCAGAACTACGGGCTGCAAGCCAACACGGCCCAGCCGCAGGGCCTGCGCTACACGCTGTCGGCGGGCCAGTACCAGGTCTTCCTGCAAGCCGTCCAGACCGACTCGCGGTTCAACGTCCTGAGCACGCCGCGCATCTTCACGACCAACAACGCCACGGCGCAGATCAACATCAGCCAGAGCCTGCCCTACGTTACCAACCAGACCGTGACCACGACTGGGACGATTCTGTACAACTACAACTTCCTGAGCGTCGGCATCGTGCTGACGGTAACGCCGCGCATCACCTCGAATGGCTATGTGACGATGGACGTGACGCAGACGGCGAACGACTTCGTGAACTACACCAGCTTCAACGCGCCGATCGTCAACCAGCGCGAGGCGCAGACGACCGTCAGCGTCAAGGACGGCGAGACCGTCGTCTTGGGCGGCATCATCAACAACGCCGTATCGCGGACGGTCAACAAGGTCCCGTTCCTGGGGGACCTTCCGCTGCTGGGCAACCTGTTCCGGTCCACCAGCAAGACCGACAACAAGACCGAACTGCTCGTCTTTCTGACCCCACACGTCGTCCGCGACCCGACCGAAGCGCGGCGGCTCCGGGTGCAGACGGAACAGGAACTGGGGAAGACGACCCAGCAGATGATCCCGCCCTCGCAGAAGCCGCTGGGGGGCACGGACCAGAAATGAGAAGCCAGAAATGAGAGGGTGGCAGAGACTGGAACCGGGGAGAAGGTGACACACGGGGGCATTGCACCCGTGCCTCAGACTCCCAGGCGCCTCAGAGTTCCAGATGGAACCGCGGAAACCACGTCGGCCGGACCACAGCCCTTGTTGTAATCGGGATTGCCGATCTGCTGGTAGTTGTAGTAGGTCTCCAGCAGGCGCTCCGACCCATACTTCTTCATACTTCTTGCCCAGACGCCGTCCCCCTGAGATATTTGTTAACGGCATCCCGTGAAAAGTATAGGAATCCGGGTCCAAAACCTGGTAAAATTAATGGGCTGGCAAGATTGTGAGGACAAGGGCCGCAGGGCGCCCCACCCTCCCATCCGGCGGGACCGACGAACCCACGGCGTCCGCGCGGCGAGAGTCTTCAGGCGCCCAATTCATACTGATCCCTGCTGAGGGAAACCCGCACCACCCCCGATGACCACGGACATTCCGGTTTTGCAAGGAAAAACCATGACCATATTCCGCACTTCGCCGCCCTTCCGCGCCGTGGCGGCGGTGCTTCTGCTGCTCGGCGCGGCTGCGGCTTCCCCCCGCCCGGGCCACAGCCAGAGCATGGAGCCGAGCCAGAGCATGGAGCCGAGCCAGGCCGCGAGGCAGGATCGGGGCGCGGCGCAGGAGCCGGCCCCCGCGCCCGTCGCCGAGGGGCCTGTGCCTCAGCCCGATGCGGCGCCTGTGAGCCAGCCGGATGCGACGCCCGTGAGCCAGCCGGATGTCCCTCCCGTGGCGGCCCCGAAGAACCCGCTGGAGCTGACCGCGCCTCCCAGAGCGGGCAAGCCCATCTACTACAACTGGGACGGGACGCGCCGAAGAGACGGGCAGGCCGCGCGCGTCCCCACCGCCGAGACCGACGCCGCCCGACCCCAGGCCAAGGAGCGAAAGCCGCTGCCACTGTTCCTCTACGACTATTTCGAGCCGGCCCGGCGCATCATTGAAGCCCGCCGCGCCGCCGCCCGCGCCCGCTATGCGCCGGGGAGCTACCCGCCAAGCGCCTACCGACCGAACACCTACCGACCGAACACCTACCGACCGGACAGCCGGAACCCGCCCCAGAGCCTGTCCCCCGTGTCCGGGGACGGAACGACGCGCCGGGGAGACCAAATGGGAAATAACGAGACGCAGGCGTCCCCGGACGAGACCATGAGGCCGGGGGACGCGCAGGGGCAATACCCACAATCGCAGGGGTCACAGCAATACCCGCCAGGGCAATCCACACCGCAGTCCCCGCAAGGGCAGTACTCCCCAGAGGCGTCTTCGGCAGGCCGAAATCAGGCGTACCAAGACCAGGCGTTCCGAAATCAGGCACTGCCGCCGACGCGGCCCGACACAGCTTCCTCCGGCACAGCTTCCTCCGGCATGGCTTCCTCCGGCATGGAACGGCAGGATCAGAGGCGACGGGACTTGGAGGGGAATGGCCTGACGACCGACGGAAACGGCGCGCTCAACGGGAGCGCAGGGAACGGCAGCGAAGGCAATGGCGCTGACGGGAACGGCGGCGCGCAGGCCAACGGCTTTGGCGGAGCGGTGGATCCGCTGACCCAATTCAATTCCAACCTGACAGCGTCCATCCCGCCCTCCTACCAGCTGGCGCCGGGGGACGCGCTCACGGTCCGCTACTGGTCGGCAACGCATCCCGCCCACGAATTCCGCACCACGGTGGACGCGCAGGGCGCGCTGACCCTGGAACAAGGCCGCCGCCTCGTCGTGCGCGGGCTGACGCTCGCCCAGGCCGAAGACGCGCTGCGCCGGCAGCTCGCCCACCTCTACCGGAACGTAGACGTGTCGCTCACGCTCAAGGAGCTGCGCACCATCTCGATCACCGTCGGCGGCCAGGTGTTCTCGCCCGGCACCTATGTCGTGCCCTCGGTCGCGACGGCCTTCAACGTGCTGTATGCGGCGGGCGGGCCGACCGAGGACGGATCCCTGCGCCGGATCGAAATCCGCCGGCGGGGCCGCTTGATCGGCCTGCTGGACGTTTATAAATTCGTGACGGTCGGGGCCGAGGCGGGCGACATCCCGCTCCAGCCCGGAGACCTGATCTACATCCCGCCGCGCGTGTCGCGCGTCACCATCACGGGCGAGGTCGGCAGCCCCGCCATCTTCGAGCTGACCTCGAAGGAGACCCTGCGCGACGGGCTGCACTTTGCCGGCGGCGTGAAGCCCTCGGCAGCCGACCAGCATGTCCAGATCAGCACTGTCCGGCCCGGCGTGGCCCGGGTGCTCAAGGACGTGGATCTGCGTGACAACCGGCAGATCGGCGCGACCCCGCTGTACGACGGCGACTCCGTGGATGTCTTTTCCGTACGCGGCACGCTGGTGAACTCCGTCACCGTGGAAGGAGCGGTGGATCAGCCCGGCGACTACGCGCTGTCCGGCGGGATGCGCGTGGCCGATCTCGTGGGCCGGGCGCGTGGGATGCTCGCCGAGGCTTATCCCAGCCGCGCCGACCTGTACCGGTGGAACCCGAACAACACCCTCAGCCTGATCCCCGTGGATCTGGACAGGGCGCTGGCGGGCGACGGGGCCGCCAACATCCCCCTGGTGCGGTGGGACCGGCTCAAGGTCTACACGCGGGAAGAGGTGGCCTGGACGGGGCGGCGCGAAGTGACGGTGCGCGGGGCGGTGCAGCGTCCCGGCGTCTACTACCGCAGCGGCAACCTGCACGTCCGCGACCTCCTGTTGATGGCGGGCGGTCCGACCCCGGAGGCAGCCCTGGACCGGGCCGTGCTGCTCCATCAGCGCGGCGACGGCACCTACGCCTACGAGTTCGTCCGGCTGGAAGCGGCCCTGCAAGGCGACGCTGCTCAGGATGCCGCGATCCATGACAACGACATCCTCGCCGTTTACCGGGTCGGGGAAGCGCAGTTCACGCCGCAGCAGATCGTTTCGATCCAGGGCGCGGTGGTCGCGCCCGGCAACTATCCACGCGGCGAGAACATGAAATTGAGTGACCTGTTCAAACTGGCGGGAGGTCTCCTTCCGGGGGCCGGCAAGCGCGTCACGGTTGCCCACGCGCGCCACCCCAGCACGGACCCGGCGGCGATGACCGTCAACTATGTTCCCGACGGCGGCCGCGCCCTCGATCCGCGCGATGACATCGCCCTGGCCGACGGGGATGTCGTCACTGTACAAGGAACGGGCGGCTTCAAAGACCGCGTCGAGACAGTGACGATCCAGGGCGCAGTGAACAGCCCCGGCCCCGTCGTCCTCCGGGGCGACAAGATGCGTCTGAGCGACGCGATCCGGGAGGCCGGCGGCCTGCGCCCGGAGGCTTACCCCGAGGGGGTGGAGTTCTCGCGGAACCCCGTCCTGATCGGTACGGCGGGCCAGCGGGGGCTGACGCGCATCATCAGCCGCCTGAGTGACCGGATCAACCAGAGCGCCTACCAGCGGGAGCAGGCGAAATCGGACATCGAGCGCATCAAGGCCACCGCCGCCGCCGCCGCGCCGGCCGGGCTGCTCCCCACGCCCGGCGCCGCCCCCGCCGGCGCGGCGGCGCCGGCGGCGGCCCTCACCAACCAGCTCGCCCGGCGGGATCTGGTCTCGCCCCCGCGCGTCCTGAGCGCCGACGACCTCGCACTGAGCGGCAACGTGGCTGTCAACCTGGCCCGCGCGCTGCGCCGGCCCGCCGGCGAGGACGACATCACGCTGATGGACGGCGACATCGTCACCGTTCCTATCATGCCCACCACGGTCCAGGTCGTCGGGGCGGTCGTGAATTCGCGCGCGGTCCTGTTCCATTCCAGGGAAAAAGTGGATTATTATGTGGCGAACGCTGGCGGCTTCACGCCCGACGCGGCGCGCGACCGCATCGTGATCATCCACACCGGCGGCGGCCTGATTCCCGCCGACAAAGCCGGCCCCCTGCGGCCCGGCGACGTGATCGTAGTGCCGACCAAAGTCCTCGCGGAAAAGATCAGCAACGGCCGCTCCAACGGCCTGGACGACATCTTCCGCTCGGTCACGAACTCGGCGATCACGCTCCGCCTCGCCACCGTTCTGCTGGGGATATGAGTGGGGACATGAGCCAGGAGCGCCCGATGCAAGAGCAACAACCGCAAGAACAGCAAAGGCACGACCTGGCGCCGAGTCATGCGCTGGCATTGGCTTCGGCTCAGGAAGCCACCCTCGAATGGGCCGTACTGGGCGAAATCCTGCGCCGGCGGGCCGGACTGTGGGCCGTCCTCGGCCCCGTCCTGGCCGCCCTGCTGCTGCTGGTCCTGCTGCGGTGGGTGCCGCCGATGTATGCCTCGACGGCCTCCCTGTCCATGCAGCAGGAGTCGGTCGGCGCGGGCGGGGGCGCGCTGTCCGCGCTGTCCGGCCTGAGCGGTGCGGGGACCAAATCCTATCTGGGCGTCATCCGCAGCCGCCGGTTCGCCGCCGCCGCCGCCCGGCAGGCAGGCATCCAGCAGCTTTACGGCCTGTCCACGCCGGACGAAGCCACGGACCTCATACAAAAATCCGTCTCGCTGGAGGATCGGAACGACGGCCTGCTTTACCTCGGCGTCGCCCTGCCCGGTCCGCCGCGTTTGTCGCCGGGCGCGGCGGCGCGGGAAGGGCAGGTCCGAAGCGCGACGAAGCAGGTCACGGACGACTACATCCAATCCCTGAGCCGCTACCTGGCGACGAGCAACAGTGACCGTGGGGCGGCCCTGCTGCGTCAGGCCACGGGCCAATTAAACGGAGCGCGGGCGGCGTACAATGCCTCGGTGCGCCGCCTGACCGCGATGGCCGCAGGGGATGTGCCCGCGGCCGCATCGGCGACGACCGCTCCGGCACCGGCGGCGATTGATCAAGAGGCATCCGGGGACGCGAGGGCGCCGAACCCTGCCTCACGGGCATCAGACGGCTCACGGGCATCAGACGCTTCAGGCAGCAGTCTACAGCAACTATATATGGCTCGAGGGCAGTTGGCGGCGCAAATCCGGGAGGCGGAAGCCGCGCAGCAGGGAACCTCGCGCCTGGCGGCGGGACGCATCTCCGACCTGACCGATCTGCCCGCTGAAGACCCTCTGCTGGCCGAGGCGCGCAGCCAGGTCCGGCGCGCCGCCGCCGATCTGCAAAACCTGCGAATTGATTTGGCCGACGACAACCCCGACGTCGTCGCCGCCCGTGAGCGCCTGGGGGAAGCGCAGGCACGGCTCCGCCTCCAGAGCCAGGCATTGCAGCGCGGCCAGACTTCGGAGACGGTACAACTCAATGCCCTGCGGGCGAAATACAACGCCGTCACACGGCAGATCGGCGCGGCGGAGCGGAATTTCAAGACCGGCCGCCGCTTCGGAGCACAGATAGAACAGCAGCGTAACGACATGCTCCTGCACCTGGAAGTTTACAAGACGGCTGCAACGCAGTATGCCACCCTCTCCATGCAGACGATGGCAGGCGGAAGTCTCATGGATGTCATTGATGAGGGCCGGGTGCCTTCCTCCGGCAAGCCGGGGCCGGGGCTTCTGGCCGCGATCAGCGTCGGCATCATGCTGTTCGCCCTGAATTTGTGGCTGTCCATCGAATATCTGGTGCGGGTGCGGCAGAAGTCGCGCCGGCGGCCGGCGGCCGAGTTGCAAGCGCAGAAGTTGGAAGCGCAGAACGGGATCGTGCCCCGATGAGCGTTGCGCTGCCCCTTGCGGAACAACCTGTGGAACGACCCAGCGCCCGGATTCTCCCCCGCCTCTCCTGGCTGGGCCTCGTCGCCCTGGGTGCGCTGCCCCTGCTGATCGCGGTCTTCCCACAGGACGCCGCCGGGTGGGTGCTTCTGTACCTGACCTACGCGCTCCTGATGGCCTTCCCGGAGTTCCGGCGCGATGGGGAGACCGCCCTCGCCGGGGTACTCGTGCTGACCGCGCACCATCTAGTCGCGATTTACAATGCCTACGTCGGCACGGTCATTGGGGCCGACCTGGATGCCGCGTCCTTCCACCGCCAGGGCGTGGAGATGACGCAGGGCATCAGCGTGGACTCTCTGCTGGGACCGGGGACATGGATCTATGTGCATTTCCTGGCCCTCTTTTACTCCCTGTTTGGTCCTTCGCATTTGCTCGGCGAGGAGCTTTCGGTCCTGGCGTTCGCCTTGTCCTGTGTCGTGCTGGTCAAACTCTGCGGCCTGACGGGTCTCTCGCGCTTTCGCGCCGGTCTGCTGCTGCTGTTCGGCCTATCACTTTCGGGCTTGATTTTCTTGTCCGTGACCCTGCGCGAGTCCTGGCAGGTGCTTTTCGTGTTCCTATCCGCCTACTGGGCGCTGCGCGTCCGAAGCCGCATGAGCGGGACAAACCTCGCCTTTCTGCTCCTCTCGGCCTTCGGCCTGGGGCTGCTGCATGAAGGGCTGGCCCCTTACGCGATCTTCCTGATCATCTTCAGCCTCTATTGGGCCGTCGGGGCGGGCCGCGTCGCGGACATCCTTTGGAAGCGCGCCCTCCTGCTGACCGTCGCCGCCGCGCTGCTGGTCACGCTGGCGGCCTCGGTCAAGCAGCTGGGGGGAGCCAGTGCGGCGCTGGCGTCGGGGAAAGCGCTGGAATACGCGCAGAACTACCGCCTGCACAGTGTTCAGGATGCGCGCGCCGCGTATGGAGTCGCTCTGGATGCCTCGACGCCGCTGCGCTTCGCCGCGACGCTGCCTCCGGTGCTGGTCCAGTATATGTTCGCCCCCTTCCCCTGGCAGATCGGCTCACTGCTGGACATCGAGGCGATGCTGGAAGGATGGGTTCGTCTGGCCCTTCTCGTCACGTCCTGGCGCGCGTGGCGGCTTTCTGTGGGAGAAGCGCGCAGCCGGATCGGGTTCCTGTTTGGTTTGTTCCTGACGATGGAGTTCTTGTGGGCATTGGGAACCATCAACTGGGGCACGGCGGTCCGCCACCATCTCCTGGCTTACGGACTGCTGGCGCTGACCGGCGGGCCGGGACTGCTGCTCTTCCTGGACAGAGCGCGCCGGGCGCTCCTGCCGCCGACGGTTTCCGACGAGGCCCGCGCGAAACCATGAACATCTTCCAGAGAATCCGTGCCTCCGAGAAGATACGAATGCCGATCATTGCGGACAGCCAGTTCAGCGCCCTGCTGACCTTCAGCACGCTACAAGCCCAGGCGGGGCGGTGGCGCTCACTGCGGGCGCGCGTGGCCGGCCACGGCCTCCTGTCCACGATACTGACCGTTGGCAGCCTGACGCTGCTGGTCAAGTTCGCGGCCGCCGGCAAGGAGGTGTTCGTGGCACGTCAACTCGGCGTCGGAGATGCTCTGGATGCATTCCTGGTTGCCTTTTCTCTGCCCGGAATCGCAATGAACGTCATCTCCGGCAGTTTCAATGTCGCTCTGATCCCGACGTACATCCGGGTCCGTGAGCGGGACGGAGACGAGAAGGCCCATCGGCTTCTTTCGAGCGTAATGTTTTGGAGTCTCTGCCTCCTGCTGTCCGTGTCAGTTCTGCTGGCGTGCGTGTTCCCCATCGCTCTTCCTCATCTGGCGCCGAATTTCCCACCTCAGAAGCTCGCGCTGACCCGTATGTTGTTTGAATTTCTCCTTCCCATCGTCACGGTGACCGGCCTCGCAACAACATGGATGGCTGTTCTGAATGCCCATGGTGAGTTCGCGATGCCTGCCACGATACCGATCATGAGTTCACTGACAATCGTGCTGGGGCTTTTATCCCGGCTTCAACTGTCAACAGTGTGGGGGCTGGCGATCTGGACGCTTGCCGGCGCATGTTTGGAAATGGCCCTGCTTGGTGGCTGTCTGTGGCGCAGAGGCATCCCGATGATACCGAGGCCGAGCAGGGCCGGTGCCGATCTGCGGCACGTCATGCGCCAGTACGCGCCTCTGGCGGCGGCCTCCTTGGTATTCAGCGGGACCACTTTGGCCGACCAAATGGTTGCCGCCCGCTTAGGGCCGGGGAGTGTGTCGGCTCTGAGCTACGGCGGCAAAGTCATTGCACTCATCATGGGGGTGTCGGCGACTGCGGTCAGCACATCGGTACTACCGCACTTCTCCCACTTGGTAGCGGTTGGCGACTGGCAGAGACTGCGGGGTGAGTTAAAGCTCTACACCGTGCTGATCCTCGGAGCCTTGATACCTGCCGCCGTTCTCCTGTGCTACTTTTCCGTTCCGCTGGTGCGTCTCGTCTTCGAGCGCGGCGCGTTCACGCGGGCCGACACGCGGTTGGTTGCACAGGTTCAGGTGTGTTTAGCGCCACAACTCCCTTTTTACACGCTGGGGCTGATGTACCTGCGGCTCATCTCGGCGCTGAAGAACAATGACCACATTCTACGGGTTGCCAGTGCGAGTGTGGTCCTGAATTTTATCTTAGATGTCGCATTCGCCAAATATTTTGGAGTGGCCGGCATCGCCCTCTCGACGTCATGCGTGTCACTCATCTACTGCGCGATCCTCTACTGGTCCTTGATCCGTATGCTGACGCCGCCGGACACGCCGGCAGAGGCATGTCTCGGCGAGGGGCAATGAGCCGCCGGGAACCATGAAAGCTAATCGCATGAAAGCTAATCGGCAGGGCTTTAAGGAGTAACATGTAATGGCAGACGTCGTAGCGGATAATGAGCGCATTCACGATCGGATTCATGGTTCTTACGAGCAGGAGCATGAAGAAATCTTCAATGATCGAGAACAGACACGGTTGCGGGACTCCGTTGCCCGCGCGCTTTCTTACGCGACAGCCCTCTCCCCACCCCAGAAGGCTCTGGATTACGGCTGCGGCTCTGGGAATTTGACACGACACCTGTTGGACAGCGGCCTTCACGTCACATCCGCGGACGTGTCCGGCAGGTTCCTTGATCTCATCAGTGAGCGATTCGGGCACACGGGGCGACTGACGACGCTCAAAATCAGCGGCAGGGATGTCGACAACATCGAAAAGGGCGTGTACGACTTTGTCGGCACCTACTCGGTCCTGCATCACATCCCGGATTATTTGCAGGCAACAGCGGAGCTATCGGAGCTGGTCAAGCCAGGGGGCGTTCTCTACCTCGACCATGAAGTGAATGAACACTATTGGAACCAGTCTTCCGCTTATCAGGAGTTCTCCCGGCTTGTTCGTCTTGAGGAGCCTGGCCGGTGGAGGCGCTTCTTTACGCCGTCAAAGTACGTCAACAAGCTGAAAGAGCTGCCTCTTGCGTACCGACGTCTGAAGGACCCGAGATACATGCCTGAAGGGGACCTCCACGTCTGGCCGGATGATCACATTGAGTGGGACAAAATTGAAGCGGCATTGATCGCGAGGGGTTACCGGATCGTCATGAAGCAGGATTACCTGCTGTTCAGAAAAAGCTACCCCGTGGACCTCTACGAGAGGTATCAGGGACGATGCAGCGACATGCGGCTGCTCGTCGCGAAACGCATCACATGAAGACAGAAACCGCAAAAGTACCCCCCCACCGGCGGCCCGGGGGGCGCATCGCATTCCTGCTGCCCACACTTGAAGGCGGGGGCGCAGAGCGGGTGGTGTTGAATTTGCTGAAGGAGATGAGCGCCGCCGGGATTCCGCTGGATCTGGTGCTGGTGGCGGCACACGGCGCGTTCCTTGATCAGATTCCAGAGACGGTGCGCGTCGTTGATCTCCACTCCCAGCGTGTCGCGGGAGCGGTTATGCCTCTGTGTCGCTACCTGCGCCAGTCACGTCCGTCCGTACTCATCTCCAACATGTCCCATGTCAACACCATCGCCTGCCTGGCAAAAATGCTCACACGCAACAGAACGGCCGTCATCTGTGTTGAGCATGCACAATTTGGCGACCACCTAGGCGGTCGCGAAAAGGCGATTCGGGGCCTCGCACGGTGGCTTTACCCCACCGCCGATGCCGTCGTCGCCGTTTCTCGGGGCGCCGCTCTGAGTGTGGAGACTGCCATCAAAGCCATGCGGGGGAAAGTTCACGTGATCTACCCGCCGGTCGTGGATGAGGCGCTCTTGGCCGAGGCGGAGGCCCCGCTGGAACATCCATGGTTGGATGGGGAGATCCCTGTTTTCCTGACGGTCTGTCGGCTCTCGGCGCAAAAGGACTTTTCCACGCTGCTGAACGCCTTTCAGTGTCTGCGCCGGCAGCGGCAGGCACGCCTCCTCATCCTGGGGGAAGGGCCCTCCCGTGAAGCACTGGAAGCGCAGGTGAGCGCCCTGGACTTGTCGGAAGATGTGGCGATGCCGGGCTTTACCCCCAACCCCTATGCCTATATGCGTCGGGCCGACGCCTTCGTACTCTCTTCACGGAGTGAGGGGCTCGGGCTGGTGCTGATCGAGGCGATGGCCTGCGGCTGCCCCGTGGTCGCAACGGACTGTCCGAGCGGCCCCCGCGAAATCCTGGAAGGCGGTCGCTTCGGTGCGCTGGTTCCGGTGGGGGACGCCGCGGCGCTATCCGGCGCCATGTGCCGGGCACTCGACGCGCCCCTCCCTGCGGAGCAGCTGCGGCGACGGGCGATGGACTTCTCCGCGGCGCGGGCCGCCAAGGCGTTCCTGGACCTGGCCGCGCACCTGACCGGCACCCCCGGCGGCCCCGGCGGGGCGCGACAGGAGAACTGCTAACCCATGAAGATCCTCCACCTGATCACGGGCCTCAATACCGGCGGCGCGGAGATGATGCTGTACAAGCTCCTGTCGCACATGGACCGGGAGGCGTTCCAGAACCAGGTCATCTCGATGACCGACTGCGGGGAGATCGGCCAAAAGATCGAAGCCCTGAATATCCCCGTGAGTGCCCTCGGCATGTCCCCAGGGGTGCCGTCGCCACAGGCTATCCTCAAACTCGCGCGCCATATTCGCCGAACCCGGCCGGATGTCGTTCAGACCTGGATGTACCACTCGGACCTGCTGGGAGGGCTGGCGGGCCGGCTGGCCGGCGGAGTTCCGGTGCTTTGGAACATCCGCAACTCGGGGTTGGAGCCGCATCTGACCAAACGGAGTACGCTCCGGGTCGCCGGCCTGTGTATGCGTTTGTCGCGCAGGCTGCCGACGCGCATTGTCTGCTGCTCGGAACGCGCTGCGCGCTTTCATGCGGATTTCGGCTATCCCGAAGAGAAAATGGTCGTGATTTCAAATGGCTTTGCCTTGGAGGCCTTTCAGCCCGACCCGGCGGCCCGCCCGAAGGTCCGGCAGGAACTAGGCCTTCCAGAAAACGCGCCCCTGATCGGGCTGGTGGCGCGTTTTGATCCGGCCAAGGACCATGCCAACTTTCTTCGGGCGGCGGGCCTGCTCCACCGGGACCACCCGGGGGTGCATTACCTGCTGTGCGGCAAGGACGTGACCGGCGACAACCCGGGCCTGGCCGGGGAGATCGCCGCCGCCGGCATCGGGGACCGCTGCCGTCTGCTGGGGATGCGGCGGGACGTCCCCCGCCTGACGGCGGCCCTGGACATCGCGGTCTCGTCGTCCGCCGGGGAGGCCTTCCCGAACGCCATCGGCGAGGCGATGGCCTGCGGCATCCCGTGCGCGGTGACGGACGTGGGCGACTCGGCGCTGCTGGTCGGCGAGACGGGGCGCGTCGTGCCGCCGCGGGACCCGCAGGCGCTGGCGGCGGCCTGGCGGGAGATGCTGGAGATGGGGAAGGAGGGCCGGGGACGGCTGGGCGCGCTCGCCCGGCGGCGCGTGGAGACGCATTTCGACATCAAAGAGATCGCCCTCAGTTACCAGAGACTTTATCAGGAGATCATGACGACATGTGCGGCTTAACCGGGTTTTGGGAGACGTCTGCCCGGCGGAACGAGGCCGAGCTATGCCGGACCGTGCAGCAGATGGCCGGTACACTCTATCATCGCGGGCCGGACAACGGCGGGGAATGGGCGGAAGCAAGTGCGGGGGTCGCGCTGGGGTTCCGGCGCCTGGCGATCTTAGACCTCTCCCCCGCAGGTCATCAGCCGATGGCGTCCGCCTCGGAACGCTACATCATCGCCTACAACGGCGAGGTTTACAACTTCGAGGCGATGCGCCGGGAACTGATCGAACAAAATGCCGCCCCCACATTTCGCGGGCATTCCGACACCGAGGTCATGCTGGCCGCCATTGAAGCCTGGGGGCTGGAGGCCGCCGTCAAGCGGTTTGTCGGCATGTTTGCCTTCGCCCTCTGGGATCGGAAAGAGCGCGTCCTGCACCTGGTCCGCGACCGGCTCGGCATCAAGCCGCTCTACTATGGATGGGCGGGAGACACGCTGTTGTTCGGTTCGGAACTCAAGGCGCTGCGGGCGCACCCCGCGTTCCGCCCGGAAATTGATCGTGACGTCCTGACGCTGCTGCTGCGACACAACTACATTCCCGCTCCGTACAGCATCTACAAAGGCGTCCGCAAGCTGCCGCCCGGCACGATCCTGACCCTGCGCGGGACGGGGGAGGCGGAGCCGGTTCCCTACTGGTCCGCGCGGGACGCGGCGGAAGCCGGCCTGGCTGACCCGTTTTCGGGGTCGGAGTCGGAGGCGATTGACAGTCTGGATGCGCTTCTGCGCGAGGCCGTCGGGATTCGCATGGTCGCCGACGTCCCCCTGGGGGCGTTCCTGTCCGGCGGCGTAGATTCGAGCGTCGTCGTGGCGCTGATGCAGGCGCAGAGCAGCCGCCCTGTCCAGACCTTCTCCATCGGGTTCCGCGAGTCCGGCTACGACGAGGCACCGTTTGCCAAAGAAGTCGCCCGCCATCTGGGGACGGATCACACCGAGCTTTACGTCTCGCCCGAAGACGCGCAGGCCGTGATTCCTACCCTCCCGGCCCTGTATGATGAGCCGTTCGCGGATTCGTCGCAGATCCCGACATTTCTGGTTTCCCAACTGGCGCGCCGCCACGTCACGGTCAGCCTATCCGGCGATGGCGGCGATGAGCTGTTTGCCGGATACAACCGCTACTTCGCCGGGCGCAGCCTCTGGAATCGATTCGGCTGGATGCCGGCGGGCCTGCGGCGGGCGGCGGGCGGCGCGCTGACGGCGGTGCCGCCCCGGACGATGGACGCCCTGGCCCGGCAAATGAATCCGGTTCTGCCCCGGAGCCTGCGGCACGGCGGCATCAGCAGCAAGATCGCCAAGACCGCCGACATCCTGCAGGCGGACTGCCCCGACGCGATGTACGAAACCCTCGTTTCGCACTGGACGAACCCCGCCTCCCTGGTTTTGGGGGCGGGCGGCGAGCCGCCCACCGCCCTGACGGGGGAGAACCGGTGGGCGGGACCGGCGGACTTCACGCAGCGGATGATGTACATGGACCTGATGAGCTATCTGCCGGATGACATCCTCACCAAAGTGGATCGGGCCAGCATGGGTGTCAGCCTGGAAGCCCGTGTTCCGCTTCTGGATCACCGGGTCGTGGAATTTGCATGGCGGACGCCGATGTCCCTGAAAATACGCGACGGCCAGGGCAAGTGGCTGCTGCGGCAGGTGCTGTACCGCTACGTCCCGCGCGAGATGATCGAGCGGCCCAAGATGGGCTTCGGGGTGCCGATAGACGCCTGGCTGCGCGGCCCCCTGCGCGACTGGGCCGAAGCGCTGCTCGACGAGCGGCGGCTGCGGGATGAGGGCTTCTTTGACCCGGCCCCGATCCGCGCCAAGTGGGACGAGCACCTGTCGGGCCGGCGCAACTGGCAGTATCACCTTTGGGACGTTTTGATGTTCCAGGCATGGCACGAGAAAAACGGCGCGGCCTGAGCTGCCCCGAATTCAAGGAGAAACACGTCGCATGAGTGAACGGATTGCAGTCGTCGGGCTGGGTTATGTCGGGCTGCCGGTGGCGCTGGCGCTGGCCCGGAAGTTCCCCGGCACGGTCGGCTTCGACATTGATCGGCGGAAGGTGGAGGCGCTGCGGCGGGGCTACGACGCCACGGGCGGGTTCTCGGAGGAGGAATTGCGGGCCGGCCGCCTGACGATCACTTCGGACCCGGCCGGGCTGTCGGAAGCAACGTTTTTCGTCGTGAGCGTGCCCACGCCCGTAGACGCCGCCCACCGCCCCGACCTGAAGCCCCTGCTCTCGGCGTCCGCGACGGTCGGCGCGGCCCTGCGTCCCGGCGCGGTCGTCGTGTACGAGTCCACGGTGTACCCCGGCGTGACCGAGGAGGTGTGCGGCCCGGCTCTGGCCCATGCCTCGGGGCTGCGCCAGGGCGTGGACTTCAAGCTCGGCTACTCGCCGGAGCGCATCAATCCCGGCGACACGGAGCATACGCTGGAAAAGATCGTCAAGGTGGTCTCAGGCGAGGACGAGGGGACGCTGGACCGGGTCGCCGCCGTCTACGGCGCGATCATTGACGCGGGCCTCCACCGCGCGCCCTCGATCAAGGTCGCCGAGGCCGCCAAGGTCATCGAGAACACGCAGCGGGACATCAACATCGCGCTGATGAACGAGCTGGCGCTGATCTTCGACCGCCTGGACATCTCGACTCAGGCCGTCCTGGAGGCGGCGGGGACGAAGTGGAATTTCCTGCGCTTCTCGCCCGGCCTGGTCGGCGGGCACTGCGTCGGGGTGGACCCGTATTATCTGACCGCCAAAGCCGAGGAGACCGGATATCACCCGCAGATGATCCTGGCGGGGCGGCGGATCAATGACGGCATGGGCGCGTTCCTGGCGCAGCGCCTGGTCAAGCTGCTGATCCATGCCGACATCCCGGTCAAGACTGCCCGCGTCGCGCTGCTGGGCCTCACGTTCAAAGAAAACGTGCCGGACCTGCGTAACAGCCGGGTGCCGGACATCGCCGCCGAACTGCGCTTGTTCGGGATCGAGCCGCTGATCCATGATGCCGTCGCCGAGGCCGGCGAGGCGCACAAGGAATACGGCCTGCGGCTGTCCGACTGGGAGCAGATTCGGGGCCTGGACGCCCTCATCGTCGCCGTCGGCCACCGGGCGTACCGGGAACTGTCGTGTTCGCAGCTAACACAATGTGTGCGGCCGGGGGGCGTAGTGATGGATGTGAAATCCATTCTGGACCGCGCCTGTTTGTCGCACGTTCACTATTGGTCACTGTGACTGATGTGACGCGGCACTCTTGCGCTGGGCTTAGAGGACGTGGCAAGAAGGGCGTGGGAGTAAACTCCCACGCGCCTCTGGCCCACGCGCCTGCGTAACACCAGTAACCTAAGCATCTCATTCAAGGAGAAACCATTGGCGACTATTCTTGTGACCGGCGCCGCCGGGTTTATCGGCTTCCACCTGAGCCGCCGCCTGCTGGCCGACGGCCATGCCGTCATCGGGTTGGATAACCTGAATGACTACTATGACGTGACGCTGAAGCAGGCGCGTCTGGCCCAGCTTCAGACCGATGCAGGATTTCGGTTCTACCGGCACGACCTCGCGGACCGCGCTGGTCTGGAACAGACCTTTGTCGAGGGAAAGCCGGAAACAGTCGTGAACTTGGCGGCCCAGGCCGGCGTGCGCTACTCGCTGGAGAACCCGCACGCCTATGTGGAAAGCAATCTGGTCGGCTTCGTCAACATTCTGGAGGCGTGCCGTCATCACGGCGTGGGGCATCTGGTCTATGCGTCTTCCAGTTCCGTCTACGGCGCCAACACGAAGATGCCGTTCTCCACCCAGGACCGCACGGATCACCCCATCAGTCTGTACGCCGCGACGAAGAGGGCCAATGAACTGATGGCGCACACCTACAGCCACCTGTTCCGGCTGCCGACGACTGGGCTGCGCTTTTTCACCGTCTACGGCCCCTGGGGCCGCCCGGACATGGCGCTGTTCCTGTTCACCAAGTCCATTCTAGAAGGCAAGCCGATTGACCTGTTCAATCATGGCCGGATGCGGCGCAACTTCACCTATGTAGACGATGTCGTCGAGGGGATCGTCCGCGTAATCGGGCATCCGCCCGCGCCCGACCCGGACTGGGATTCCGTCTCCGGCGACCCCAGCCGCACGCCCTACAAGATCTACAACATCGGCAACGACGAGCCGGTCGAGCTGACGGAGTTTGTCGCCCTGATCGAAAAGCAGCTTGGCCGGAAGGCCCTCATCAATCCGCTCCCGATGCAGCCAGGCGACGTGCCGGTGACGTTCGCCGATGTGGCGGACCTGATGCGCGACACGGGCTACCGCCCCAGCACGCCCATCGAGACGGGCATCGCGCAGTTTACCGAGTGGTATCGCTCCTACTATGGGCAGTGACTGTCCGCAGAAAGGAGGGGGCCGCACGAGTGCAGCCCCCCTTGTCTTGCGCTTGACCGCGCTAGGCGGCGCGGGCCTGGGGTTCTGCATCGAAGACGGGCAGCGGGGGCAGCGCGCCGAGTTTCACATACACCTGGCCGGTCCGCCGCGCCACGTCCTCGCAGTCGAATTCCTTCACCATCTTCCGGCGCCCGTTTTCCCCCATCTTCGCCCGCAGCGCGGGGTCTTTGAGCAGGGATTCGATGGCTTCCGCCAGGGCCGGCGCGTTGCGGACCGGCACCAGCAGCCCGTTCTCGCCATGTACGACGGCCTCGCGGCAGCCGGGCACGTCCGTCGCGACGATGGGCTTGCCCATGGCGGCCGCTTCCAGCAGGATGCGGGGCGTGCCTTCGCGGTAGCTGGGGAGCACGACGAGAGAGGCGGGGGCGATGAGGTCATCCACCTCATCCACATGGCCCAGCAGGTCCACCAGTCCTTCCTCCTGCCAGGACTTCAAATCCCTTGGGGAGATGGAGGAATGGTTGCCGGAATCGGGGGAGCCGGCCACCTGGAAGACGGCCTTGACCTGCCGATGCTTCAGCAGGCGGGCGGCCTCGACAAACTCTTCGATCCCTTTCTCGCGAATCAGGCGCGAGGCGAACAGCACGATCGGGGTCGGCGGTTCGTCCGGATGGCTCGGGCGGGGGGAGAAGCGCTGAAGATCAACCCCGGACCCACGAATCAGAATCGTCCGATCCGGGATGACAAGATGAAGATTCGTGAAGGTTTGCAGATCGTCCTGGTTCTCAAAGACGACGCGCACACGCCGCGCCGTCAGGACATTGCGGTAAAACCACTTAAGCGGGGGGCGCAGCGCGCGGGCCTTCCAGTCCGTGCCGAGGAACACCGGGCCCAACCCGGTCACCGCGTTGACGACGGCGCGTATGCCGCTGAGTTTGGCCGCGACGGTTCCGTACAACATGCACTTGGCGGTAAAATGATGCACCGCGTCCGGGCGCTCCGCCCGGTAGATGCGGACGAGATTGGCAACGACCAGCAGCTCAAGCAACGGGTTGCGGCTGCGCCGGTTCAGCGCGAACTCGACGCACCGGAAGCCCTCGGCCTCCATCCGCTCGACGTAGGCATCGCGCGGGGATACCAGGACCGGCTCGACCCCCTGGGACCGCAGCAGGCGAGCCAGCGGCAGGCGGAAGTTGTAAAGATACCACCCCGTGTTGGCGACCAGCAAAATCTTTTTCAAAGGTTCCCCCCAGGGCAGCCGAGGCTGCGGTCATCGTTGACACAGGATCGGCGCTCCTCTGGGCGCGCCCATCGTCCCGCTTTGGCGTGGCAACATCAGTAGCTAATACTATCTAACTACTATACTTTTCGTCGGCATCGGCGGAGTTTCCTTCTTTTGCACCCTAAGAAATGTGTCCGTTGTCGAGGCAGAGTATTCACGCTTGATGTGCAATCAACTTGGCTGTCTTTGGCCGATTTGGCCGAATAAAGGAACCGAAGGCACCGCCGACAAACCATAAAGAAACCCTTAAAGAAACCCTTTGGCGAGGTGCTTTATGAATATG
>JAABUX010000315.1_pt1 | contig 82682 bp, 80 predicted proteins | sample 5561851 | NCBI WGS metagenome assembly JAABUX01 (sample SAMN10711883, study PRJNA513361) | rock metagenome | isolation source: Antarctica rocks | place: Antarctica: Victoria Land, Richard Nunatak red sandstone | collected 2016-01-03 | reverse complement strand
CAACTACCGAAAAATAAAATAATAGATGTCAAACCACCCAAAACAAAGATCAAGTTCCCTCCAACCTCAAATTTTCAAAAACAAGGGTTGGGGAGGGGGAGGAATAAGCAGTTTTTAGAGGTGCCCTAGTGTATTCATACAATACAGTCCTTCAAATTCTTTAAGCTGTTGGTACGTTAATAGATATTTGCTGTGTGCAAAGCTTGTCAGTGCTGTCAGCGATAAAATTAAAAGTCAACTTGTTTTCTTCATTTCATCTTATTAAGCCATTTACTTGTTGAGAAAGCTATTTAACACTTCATGCAGAAAGCGGTATCGCTTTTTCCATCACAATGAATTCAAGCGGAAAACGAGGAATGCCGAATTGGGGTTCAAAATCGAATGGGAATCGCCCTGGAATGGGAATAAAACCAAGCCGCTTATACCAGGCGATGAGTTCGACCCGGGTGGACAAGACCGCTATTTTTATCGCCACTAAGCCCTGAGCTAGGGCGTATTCCTGGGCGGCAAGAACAAGCTTTTTGCCAAAGCCCCGGCTTTGCTCTATGGGTAGAACAGATAACATACCCAGATGGAGTGTTACGCCTTCTCTTTTGAGCTGGACGGCTCCTCTCAACATAGTGCCTTCTGTTAATTTTAAGATCACGACCTGAGGGTCCAGAAAGTCAGCAGTCAAACTTTCTTCATCAGTGCGGGTGCCATCAAGAAGATCGGCTTCTGTGGTCCAACCGGCACGGGATATTTCGCCCCGGTAAGCGCTGTTCACAAGCTTGGTCAGTGCGGGGATGTCTTCCTCGGTAATTGTGGATACTCGCATGATGTTGTAAGACAATGTCTCAAAATTAGTTTTCGAGTTGATCGGCGACCTTATCCAGCATGGAAGATATGGAAAGATCGTTCATGCAGGCAAAATCTCCGCGGTAACAAACTCCTTTGCCATAGACGGTGCATGGCCTGCATGGCAAGGTATTGTGTCCGAATGTTCCTGTTCGTTCCTGGCCGTAAGGTGCAAAACCCAGATAAGGATGCGTTGTGCCATAAATTCCCATTACCCGTATACCGCACAGTGCGGCAAAATGGAGATTTGCCGAGTCCATGCTGATCATGAGGTCGAGGCTGGCGATTAGCCTAAGCTCAGAATCTAGCCCGGGAGCCACCCCCGTTGCCAGCTCAAGTGTTTGCCCTGGGCCGGCACCTTGCTTGGCAGAAGCATCTCTTATGAGTTGATTAAGCCGGGGTTCATCGGAACGGGCGGCAAAGAAAACCAGATCAAGTTTAGGGTATTTTTCAAGCAGTGCGCTTACCAGTTCGGCTCCTTTATAGATAGGCAACTCTTTGAGCGGTAACCCTGCGAAAGGAGCAAAGCCAATCCTAACCGTTCCTTCCAACCCAGGGTTCGCAACCTTACTAAACCCGGCAGGCAGGCAGCGCGCAAATTCAACACCCGAATCTTCAAGGCCAGAAAGAACACTGCCGTTCGGAACCTTGAGACCAGCAGTACTAAAGACATCAAGATATCTGGACACAGTATGTTTTAAAGGTTTGAGGACTTTATTTCTTTTCCGGGTAAGCTCCTTTTTTTGGGCCCTTCCTTTGTCTATATGAAAAGTTTTGACTCCGGAAATAAGCATGTAAAGGCCAATCAGGTTGCTACGAAGGCTGTCGTGGAGGTCCAGATACAGATCTGGCTCAATCTTCCTGTAAAGCAGTTGACTTAGCCGGGTGAGACCCCCTATCCCACTGTATTCAGAAAGGTCAACACCAAAAAACTGCAGTCGTGGAATTTCGCTAAAGAGCGGAGCGAAAAAGGGCTTGCTAACTAGTGTAACCTCCAACAGTGGGTTAAGCTCCAAGACCTTGAGAACGGCCGGGAGTATGAGGCTTACATCCCCAATCGCCGAAAACCGCAAAACAAGCGCACGCAAATCAGATAGACGCTTTGTAAAGCGACGGATTTAGCTTTTCGTCATTGTACATTTTCATTTGCCGGTACAGTTTGAAGTAAGCGGTACCCAGGTTGCGTTCTTCAAGAAAAGAGTCAAAACACAGGCTCAGATCAGTTCGCTGTTCGGCAAGGACCTCAAGCTTTGCCGATGTAAGCTCGATATGGGAGGAGGGGACATCGGTACGAACGGTTTGCTCAGACATGTGATGGATCTTGAGTTCAAGAATGCTCATTCTATCGAGCATCCAGGCCGGAGACTCGGATTGAAGCCGGGCATAGAGCAGCAAGGGTAAGTCTGCAAAATTTGCAATGAATCTGTCGTCGATCTCCTCGACCAGATCAGTACGCTCCTGGTTGCGTTTATCGATCTCTCGTTTGATGGCGATGAACTCGGCTGGATGGAGGTCCAATCTCCTGATCTCATCTTCTAAATGCCATTGGATCGTGTCGACCTGGTTTTTTTTAAAGAGCAGGTATTTAATGCTATTTTCACCGTATGGGTTTTCTGCTGGCTTAAGATTTATATGCCAGGATCTTATTGAACTTTGGAAGATGGATATAGCTTCATGAGACGATAAGAACATAGGTACCAGAGATTGTGGCTACCAAATATAAGTAGAATTAAAATCGCAATATTAATGGCATGAAAACCCTCTTTTTGATCAGGCACTCCAAGTCAGACTGGACGACTCAGCAGTTTAGTGACCGGGAGAGACCATTGAACCAGCGGGGACTCCGGGACGCTCCACTCATGGCACGAAGGCTCAAACTACTTAACCTTGGGGTAGATGAAATCATTTCCAGCGACGCTGTACGCGCTCTTTCGACCGCCCGCATCTTCGCCGAATTTCTCGACTATGCCGTTAGCCGCATCCACGTCGAAAAAAAACTCTACCTGGCAGGCAGGGAACTAATTCTTGAAGTTGTAAATGCGATAGACGATAAAAAAAATACGGTGATCGTCTTTGGACATAACCCCGGACTCACCGAGATTGTGGAATACCTGGCAGATTACACGTTGGAGAAACTGGCGACGACAGGGATCGCGATGATCGCTTTCGATCTTCCCGAGTGGAAAATGATCTCCAAAAACACAGGGACGCTCAAAATGCTGGACTATCCCAAAAAAGTCTGACGGTTATCCCGCGTGTTCAAATCGCTTCCCCGGTAAGCTGCGTATCTTTCCGCTCAGCTCAAGGTTCATAAGTGTTTGTGGAATATGAGTGAGATGGCCAAACTGTCGCAGGAGATCATCCAGGCTGGGTCGCACCCGGTTAACAATGTAATTATAGATCAGCTCTTCGTCCCCATTTGTAAATCTTAGTTCCATTTGCTGCGGGACAGCCAGCCTGTCCCAGTTTAATTGTTCCATGATCTGCTGGGGTGAACACACAAGCTCGGCCTTGTGATCGTAGATGAGCTGCAAACACCCACTTGACAAAAGATCGGTTATGCGCCCGGGGAATGCCATTACAGGCGTATCATAACCGTGAGCGATCTCGGCGGTGATCAAGGCACCCCCGCTGTCACGCGCTTCAACGACGACACAGGCATCGCAGAGGCCGGCGATAACCCGGTTACGCTGCGGAAAATTCTCTGGCCTTGTTTTATCGTCAGACAAAAACTCAGTGAGAAGTGAACCGTTCTTCAGCATTTTTTCTGCCGTAGACCGGTTGCTTTGGGGGTAAAGGCTTGTAAGACCATGCGCAAGAACACCTACTGTCGGCAGCCCGTACTTTATGGCCGCTTGATGCGCCCAAACATCGATCCCATAAGCAAGGCCGCTAACAATGAGTACGTCAAGTTCGCTCAAGGCCTCCATAAGCTGGTCACAGATCCGCCTTCCGTATTCAGTCGCCTTTCGGCTGCCTACTACACTAAGCATGCGGGTTTGATCCAGGTTGGCGCAGCCTTTGGCAAATAAAATAAAGGGAGCATCGGCTTTTGCAGCCAGCCGAAACGGATAGCCGGGTAGTCGGTAGATGAAAACGTCGATGTCAAACTTTTCGATAAAACGCAGCTCCTTTTCGGCCTTATTAATTAAGCTCTTATCGGTACGTGTTTCTGAAATCCGGGTAATCGCCAGCGGTGTAGCCTGCGCCTTCAAAATAAGCTCCTCTTCACTTGCTTCGAATACAGCCTTTGCAGAAGGAAGACTGTCAAGGAGAATGCGACCCGTAACCGATCCGATTCCCGGAACCTGGGAAAGAAGAATGGTGAAAAAAATGTCTTCACTGCTGTTCATGAAGGAACGTGTACGATAAGTTTCATCTCAAAGTATTTTTCACGAAAAAACGTAGAGACAGGCACGGTTACCGCAGGCCGGTCAAGCGCTTCAAGCTCGGCCGAGATGTCGCCGCCTTTCAAACACAACAGCCCGTTCTTAATATTTCCCGTGCTTACCGGTGAAAATTTTGAGGATATCCAAGGCCAAATTACATCAAGACGAGTAACGGCACGGGAGACCACAAAATCGAAGCGCCCCTTGACTTCCTCGGCTCGCTGGTTGACGGGCGTGACATTATGAAGTCCCAGACTGGAAGATATCGCTTCGACCACTTTGATCTTTTTGCCGATGCTATCATTGAGCGTAAACTCGACCTTAGGGAAAAGGATAGCCAGCGGAATACCTGGAAAACCACCGCCTGTACCAACATCAAGAACACGGGAACCAGGTACAAACGCTTCAACTTTTGCAATGGCGAGAGAATGAAGAATATGGTGACTTTCAATCTGCTGGATATCTTTTCTGGAAAGAACGTTGATTCGCGTGTTCCATTCCTGGTATAAACCAACTGCAGCCTCGAACTGTCTTTCCTGTTTGGCGCTCAGTTGAAAGTACTGACTAAGGATCAAATATGTTCTTTTGAATGGCGTAATATATTCAACAGGAGATTATGGGCCCGAAAGAGCTGCGCCTTAACGGTACCCAGAGGGATGTCGAGCTGCTCAGATATCTCCTCATAGCTAAGCTCCTCGAAATAGCGAAGTAAGACCAGCTTGCGGTAACGGATCGGCAATTTATCGACCACATCTTTAAGCAGCGTGCTTTTTTGCTTTCGAATAAGTGACTCTTCTGGAGTGGGCGAATTGCCAGCCACTTCCCAGGGCCTGGACCCTTCGCCGTCTTCGCCGGTGACCTGGTCGATCGAAAATGTCTTAAGCTTTTTCTTTCGAATGTGATCGATGCAATTGTTGGTCGCAATCTTGAACAACCAGGTGCTAAAGGCGTAATCGGGCTTATATTTTTCAAGATTTTGAAAGGCCTTCGCAAACGTTTCTATGGCTAAATCGTTCGCGTCGTCCCGGTTGTTGACCATCTTTAGTAACATAAAGTAGATAGCATCCCGGTAGCGCGACATAAGTTCGGCGTAGGCCTTTTGCTCGCCCTCAATGGCCTTCCCGACGAGACGCAGATCGTTTTTTGCGTTTTCAGAGAAATTTGGATTTACTTCCATGATTTCTGTTTGTAAACCAGACCGGTAACGCTAAAGATCATCAGATAAAGATGATAAATGACGTCATAAAAAGGACTTAGGACGCCTAGCTCCGGTGAAGCCAGTTTGTGGGAAATGCGTCCCAGAATGACCAGCTGTAATATGAGCCGGAAGCCAAAAAAACCAAGCACATATTCGGTCTTATATCGGAGTACTAAAAGGACGACAAAACACCCGTAAAACAATAGCGTACTTACCGCATGAAAAGCAAGAAGGTTTTTATGTAGCGGCTTGTAATATCTACCAACGCTCATGTGCCGCATTTTTTGCCGAAAAAATTCTCCGGGCGTTTTTTTAGGTTCGGACCAGATAAAAGAGTCTGGATGGATCTCAATGGCCGTATTAACGGCGTTAGCCACTTTATTAATAAACAAGTCGTCATCACCAGACATAATGTGTATATGGGAAGAAAATCCTTTGCTTTCAAAGAACAACTTTTTGTCATAGGCGAGGTTTCTCCCGACACCCATATAGGGAATGTTGGCGAGCGCGAACGACAGGTAGTTTGTCGCAGTTATAAGAGTTTCATACCTGATGAGCGAATTTAGAAAACTAAGTCTTCGCCGGTAGGGTGAATATCCGAGCACAATGGTTTTTTTTTCTGAGAACCGGTCTTGCATAAGTTCGATCCACCGGTTAGAAGAAGGATCACAATCGGCATCAGTAAGAAGCAGCCGGTCATATTTCGCTCCTTTGATACCCATCATGAGAGCGAATTTTTTTCCCTGCTTATTTTTAACCTGTTCGCTCAGCTCAATGGACCTTAGCCTTGGAAATCTTTGCTGAAAGTCCTGCAAGGTATACCGGGTATCATCGGTTGAACCATCATCCACGACGATCACTTCGTACTCGGGATAGCTCTGGTCAAGAATTTTGGGGAGTAAGCGCTGAAGATTGGAGTTCTCGTTCTGAGCACAAATAATCACCGAAACAGGGATCGCCATACCCGACGAAATTTGCTGCCGAGACTCAAAATTTATACTGCTCAAACTTGCCCCTAGGTCCCTGCCGACGTCCGGGCTTGCATTTTCCAGGACAGGGTACCCGGCTGGCCCAGCCAACACTTCGTTTTTCGAATTGCCAACACCTGGGGTATAAACCGGCGCTGCGTAGAACGCCAGGCGTGAATAGAACCACAAATAATAAAAAAAGCTTACGAGTAAAAAAAAGAGGAAAAGGGCAAGAGTAACATGGGTAAAAGTCTCGGCCACCTGCGCTGATTTGTCCGCTAAAATAATTAAAAAACAGGACGTTATGAACAATTTTTTTTGCAATCGAAAAGCCTCCCTACCTGTACCGGTTTATCTTTGCGGTAAATGTTCTTTAGTTTACAGCATACCTCCAGAGGTTCCGGGGCACGGGCAGGCCTTCTAAGAACAGACCACGGGGAGATCCAAACCCCTATTTTTATGCCGGTCGGTACAGCCGGTACGGTCAAGGGCGTCCACCAGAAGGAACTTAGCGAAGAAATACAGGCTCAAATCATTCTGGGAAACACGTATCACTTGTATCTCAGACCCGGCTGCGAACTCCTCAGCCAGGCGGGAGGGCTTCATAAATTCATCTCCTGGAACCGGCCCATCCTGACAGACAGCGGGGGCTACCAGGTATACTCACTTTCGGGTGTGAACAAGATCAGGGAAGAAGGGGTTACGTTTACCTCCCATATTGACGGGTCAAATCACCTTTTTAGTCCTGAGTCTGTGATAAATGTAGAGCGTATAATTGGGGGTGACATAATTATGGCTTTTGACGAATGCACACCCTACCCCTGTGACCATACTTATGCAAGTCGCTCGATGGAATTGACCCACCGCTGGCTGGGGCGCTGTACGGCGGCAATGAATTCCTCAAAACCTTTGTATGGTCATGAGCAGTGGATGTTCCCTATTGTTCAGGGAAGTACCTATCCCGATCTTAGAAAACGCTCGGCCCAGGACATCGCGGCCCTCGACCTTGCAGGAAACGCAATAGGCGGACTTTCGGTCGGGGAGCCAGCCAGCGATATGTATGCGATGACCGGACTTGTTTGCGAAATACTCCCTGAGGCGAAACCCCGTTATTTGATGGGCGTTGGTACCCCGGTCAACATTCTGGAGTGCATAGCGCTGGGAATTGATATGTTTGACTGCGTCATGCCAACGCGCAACGCTAGAAACGGAATGCTTTTTACCGCCGAAGGAATCCTCAACATTAGAAATGAGAAATGGAAAAATGATCTTTCTGCGATCGATGCTGGCAGCGAACTTGAAACCGACAAGGTATTTAGTAAGGCTTACCTGCGGCATTTGATCCATAGCGGGGAAATGCTCGGGGCTCAGCTGGCGAGCCTGCATAACCTGCATTTTTACTTATGGCTGGTTCGCCAGGCACGTATGCATATTTTGAATGATAACTTTGTCGAGTGGAAAACGCAATTGATACCGCGCCTGGAACGGAGACTTTGAAGGCCGGTCGAGTCTACGGGAAGCGACCATTTAATGTGGGCATCACGTTGCTGGACCGGTATATAATCGGTAAGTTTTTGAGCACTTTTTTTTTTACGATCGCAATCTTCGTCGTTATAGCGGTCGTTTTTGACTACTCTGAAAAAGCCGACGATTTTATACGTGCCGGGGTAAGCTTGTACCAGATCTTCTTCGTCTACTACCTAACGTTCATCCCTTATTACTGCAGCATTCTTAGTCCGCTGATCGTTTTCGTGGCGACCATCTTCTTTACCGCACAGATGGCTAACAACACCGAGATTGTGGCGATCCTGAGCAGTGGGGTAAGCTTTCTGCGACTTATGTATCCCTACTTCCTATCAAGTCTTGTACTTGCCATCATGATCTTTTTGCTGAACGGGTATATCATACCTCCTGCAAACCAGATCAGGAACGATTTCCAAAGCAAGTACATCGATAGAAATGAGCAGAATAAGGACCGAAACATCCACATGAAAATGGCGAACAATTCATTCGCTTATCTTGAAACGTACAGCAACCTAGATAATACGGGCTATAAATTTTCCCTTGAAAAATTCACCGGCCAGGAAATGACCTATAAGCTGGTGTCGAGTTACATCAAATGGGATTCGGTTAAAAGGCGCTGGAAGATCTTTGACTATAGCGTAAGGTATGTGAACGGGCTCAAAGAAAAGATGATCTATGGCCGCGAAAAGGATACCGCTCTTGATTTCACCCCAAAAGACTTCGAGCACAACACGACGTTCAAGGAGACCATGAACATGACTCAGCTGGATAAGTTTATCGCCCGGGAGCGCTCGCGCGGAACAGGTGGGGTTGAGGTATACGAGTTTGAGCGTTACAAACGCTATGCCCTGCCATTTTCGACGTTTATTTTGACGCTGATCGGGGTTTCGCTCTCATCACGCAAGGTCCGGGGCGGTGTTGGCTTACCTCTTGGGATTGGAATTGGCTGCAGCTTCGCCTATATTGTACTCATTCAGTTCTCAAACGTTTTTGCTAGTCAAGGAGGGGTCCCTCCTCTTTTAGCCGCATGGATACCGAACGCCCTGTTTGGTATACTGTCCTTATACCTATATCTCATTGCGCCTAAGTAGACTGCTTAAACTGCACCTTACCGTTTTCGTTTGGGGTTTTACAGCCATCTTGGGTCAACTGATCACAAAAAACGCACTGATACTTGTCTGGTACCGCATGATCATAGCGGCCATTTCATTGCTCGTGTATATTGCGTTAACAAGGCGGCGGCTGGTAATGAGCTGGAAGGATATTCTTGCTTACTCAGCCACCGGGCTGCTTGTCGCCGGCCACTGGGTACTCTTTTATAATTGTATCAAAATCTCGACAATACCTGTCGCCCTGGTGTCGCTCTCTTCGATAACCTTGTTCACAAGCCTTTTGCAGCCGCTGCTAAACCGCCAGCGAGTGGTTCTGCTTGACCTGGTAACAGGTCTCGTCATCATTTCAGGAATTGTGTGCATAGTTCACTTTGAAGCAACATATGTCCTGGGAACATTAACGGGCATAGCCGCGGCGGCTGTCGCTAGTTTATTCACGGTGATCAACTCCCGCTTTTCACAACGTGCAGACTCCATCGTAGTTTCCTTTTACGAGATACTCGGGGGTTTTGGCGGTCTTTCGATAATTGTCGCATTTTACGGCTTTTACACCCTTGAAGAGTTGAGCTTAAGCCCAAGCGACTTCCTATACTTGCTTATACTTGGTACAGTTTGTACGGGCGTGGCATACGCTGTCGCAATCTCGGTCATGCAGACGCTAAGCCCCATTACCGTGGTGCTGGTTACCAGCTTGGAACCTGTCTATGGAATACTCTTGTCATTTTTGTTTTTTGGGCACAAGCAGGCGATGACCTCGGGGTTTTACCTGGGCGCTGCCATCATTCTGCTTGCGGTGCTTTCGTATCCACTTATTCGGAATAACACCTGGCAGCGAAAGAATTTTCAACTATGAAACGCCTCGTCTTTGCCATTGCCGCGTTTTGCCAACTTCCATTAATGGGTTGTGCCCAGCTCGTGGATTACGGTCAAAATGCGCCCGGGCTTCATTGGCAAAGCCTTACAACCCCACACATCGAACTCATTTTTCCAAGAGATTACAGTCTCCACGCCCGGCGTATTGCGGCCGTTCTCGAAAAAGCGGCCCTGCTTGAAAACCGGTCTTTAAAAGTATCGACGCGCAGGATCCCGGTTCTGCTTCAGAACCAGGGCGTCGAATCGAATGCCTTTGTCTTGCTCGCCCCACGCCGTTCCGAATTCTACACCTTATCTCCAGCTGATCAGGAACCGGGGGACTGGCTCGAAAGTCTGGGCCTGCATGAGATGCGTCACGTCGTCCAGGAAGACAAGGTTTTTGGCGGTCATAACGTGCCACTAGCCGAGACTTTGCAGCTGGCCGTTTTTGGCCTGGTCTTTCCCCCCTGGTTTTTTGAAGGGGACGCGGTCGTGATGGAAACAGCTCTCACGGCTTCGGGGCGCGGACGGCTTGCCCGGTTTAATCGGGAGTACCGCGTTAATCTGTTAAGCGGCAAAAACTATTCATACAGCAAATATTACCTCGGGTCCCAGCGTGATAATGTACCTGATTATTACCGGTTAGGATATTTTATGGTCAGCAGGCTGCGACGTGATTACAGCGATAGCATCTATGAAAAGATCTTTACCCGCTCATTACGCCTTACACCCTGGCCTCTAAGCACCAGCTTAAAAAAATACACCGGTTTTACAACGCCCCGGTTTTTTAAGGAAACCACAAAGGAACTTAGAGCTAAGTGGCAGGAAAGCTACAGGCGGCAGGCTCATGTAACGTATGCGCCGGTAAACGTTCGAACTGATTCGATCTATGCCAATTATCTTTTTCCGCATCTTGCCGGTAAAGACAGCATAGTCTATCTTAAAACCTCGCTTGATCACACCCCTGGCTTCTACTTGAATAGAGCAGGACGGGATAAAGACTACCTTTTAATCCGTATTGGCGTTCAGTTTGTTCCGCATTTTGACTTTGCGGCCGGGCTTTTGGTTTGGGATGAAATAAGAGACGATCCCCGCTATGCCTATAGCACGTATTCTGTCCTGCGGACCCTGAATATCCACACCAGCAAGCAAAGAACGATCACGCATAAAAGCAGGCTCTTTGCTCCCGCGCTTAGTCATGATGGTCGCCGCATTGTGGCCGTGCACTCAGATCTTGAGAACAGGGTCAGTATTCAGATCCTTGATTCACGTACAGGGTCGGTTCTTGAGACAATTGCGGCAAAGACTGGCCATGTTTATCAATTCCCCCGATTTGATCCTGCCGACAACCATATCATCTGCATAGACAACTCAAATCTTGGCAAATCGCTTGTCGAGATCGATATTAAGACAGGCCTGGCCAGGGCGTTATCTAAACCTGTTTTCAACGACATCTCCCGGCCGGCATACCTAAATCAGAATAAGATAGCGTTTACATTTTCGGGTCGTGACAAAGAAGACATCTATCTTTTGGATCGGAAAAACGGCCATATTTTCGCCCTAACGAATTCGCGTTTTGGAGCCTCGGCGGCTCTGCCGGCCGGCGACAGCGTTCTCTTTAACAATTTTGGAGTTCGTGGTGACGATATCGCGAAAATTGGTCTTAATTCGCTTACCTCCCCCGACGGGTCGCTTGCCGAAACCACCTTCTATAGCCGGCCTTTCAGCGAGACCGATACGCTGGAAACTCATGGCTCGGCATTTCTCGAGCAGAGGGTTTACAGTAAGCTTCCCACCCGGGACCCACAAGATTCGGCCTTGCTTATCTCACCCAAAGACAGCTTGCCAGGTTCTTCAATCCAGCGGCCCTATCGTGAAGTGTCAAATCTTTTCCACGTCCACAGTATACTGCCGGCTGTAAAACAGGTCGATCTTGGCTCGCTCTCGTACCTGGCGGGATTAAAACTGGAATCAACGAATCTCCTTAATACGATGGAGGGCTACGTTGCCGCCTACTATAACAATAATAATCGCACGACGCAGTATGAAGCCGGCCTTATTTACAAGAAATGGTATCCCTACATAAGCCTGTATCTGACCGACAAAAAAAAATTTAACATTGCCGCGGGGAAAAAGAACGGAAAGACCATCTACCTCCCTTTTAATTACCGGGAGCTGCAGTATAATTTAAGTCTTGAAGTACCCCTCAATTTTACGATTGGGGACCAGGTTTACCAGACCGGCGTCCAGGTACTCACAAGCCTTACACATAACAGCCCGCCGAGTATACCGCTTAGAAATTTTCGTACCGAAATCAAGTTTCCCCTTCATTATTCCTTCTACTTCCTGAAAAGCAGACTGGCTGCAACCCGGGATCTTTATCCCGCGTTTAGTCAGGACCTGTCCTTTTCATTCGAGCACCTGCCTTTTGAAAGAACACTTAAAGGGCGAACGCTCTATCTAAACTCGAATTTTTCCTTCCCGGGCTTTGCCCCTCATCACAGCTTTCAACTATCCTTCAATGTCCAGGAGAAAAGCGGAGCGTACGCCGGCGAGCGTGATATCACCGAGATCAGCGGCTATGAAGTTTTGCCTCCCAACCGTTTGCGAAACACGTTGCTTACCGCCTATTACTTTCCGATCGCCTACACCGATTGGGAACTAGGACCAGTAGCCTACATTAGAAGGCTTCAAGCGGGCGTGTTTTTTAATTCTGAAAACATTCTTGGCCGGAACGATGGCCTTTATGGACGCTATAACACGTTCGGACCCGACCTTCGTTTAAACTGTAATTTGCTTCGGTACTACCTGCCGGTTTTTCAGCTGGGAGCCAGGCTTGTCTTATTTCAGAAGGGTATCGCCTCGCCACGCGTCGAATTTTTAGTCAATTATACCTTGTAATAATGAGTCTGCGCATTCTTTTTATAATTGTAATCACCGCTGCGCTTACGGTTTTCTTTATGCAGAATAGTGAGCCGGTCACGATCCGCGTTCTGTTTGAAACCATGACAATGAGTAAACAAACCCTCATGCCGGGGCTGCTTCTGTTTGGTTTTATTACCGGTTACATCATGGGCTTGGCAGGGAAAAGAAAGGCACGAAAACAAAAAGAAGCGCGTCTTGCCGAGGCTTTGACGGCAAACAGGACTATTGCCCCCGAAGGTTCTTTACCTGCTAAAGCGCCAGGAACACCCTTGGGCAATGCATCAGCGTCAGGCTCTCGGTGGGGCTCGGGCTGGCGTTACGGGCCTTCAAGACCTTTAAGTCCCGAAGATGAAACGTACCTCAAAGACTAAGCGCTTTACTTAACGGTTCAAACTCCTTGTCACGAGGCAGGTTCCGAATGTTTTAAGGGATGAAGTATCTGGTTCATCAGCGAATATTCCGTAAACAACAGACCCGCTTCCGCTCAACGAGGCGTATACGGCGCGAAGCGTATATAAAGCTTGTTTAATTTGGGCGAGCACAGGGAACTCTTGAAAGATCGTTGCTTCGAAATCATTTTCCAGCCGGCCCTTCCAGGTTTCGGGAGGCTGGCTCGCTATTTGGGCGACCGACTTTTGCTGAGGTGAAGGAACAACCCGGCTGTATGCATGAGCCGTCTGTATCTGAAACGAAGGCACAACGATGAGGACGACATAATTTCTTAGCCTATCAGGTATACTTTCAAAGATTTCTCCCCTACCCCTGGCAGTAACCGGTTTTGACGATACGAAAAAGGGAGCGTCTGAGCCAATCAGCAGTGCATAACGCTCCAGCTCAGCAGTTGAAAGGTTAAGCGAAAATAATTCATTCAGCATCACCAGCGTATAGGCGCCGTCGGATGATCCTCCGCCAAGACCGGCTCCTGAGGGGATCTTTTTAAGAAGATAGATACTTACCGGCGGGATGTTATGCATGGCATGGAGTATCTCCCAGGCTTTGACGCAGGTATGATCACCCGGCGGCAGCGTCCAGGGTTCGCCCAGAACCCTGAGATTGAGCTCACTTGAAGGAAGTATTTCCAGGGCGTCGCAAAGATCGATCGGGTAAAGAACAGTTTCCAGTTCGTGAAAACCATCTTCCCGCTTAGAGCGGATATTTAGGCCAAGGTTGATCTTTGCGGAAGGAAATCTTAGCATCAGGGCAAAATAAGTCTGTTTTGTGGATAACTAGCCCGTGGGTCCAAAATTTTGAAGAAAGCGGGCTAGGATTTTTCCCGTACTTTACAATCTAGTGATTTAGCGGTTTCAACCATGCAGCAGTACCTTGATCTTGTAAGGCATGTTCTTGATAATGGGGTAGAGAAAAGCGATCGGACAGGAACGGGAACGAAAAGCGTCTTCGGTTATCAAATGAGATTTGACCTTGCAGAAGGCTTTCCTCTGGTGACCACCAAAAAACTCCACCTAAAGTCAATAATTTATGAACTTCTATGGTTTATAAGCGGGGATACCAATATTTCATACCTACAGGAGAACGGGGTTCATATATGGGACGAATGGGCCGACGTCAATGGAGATCTAGGACCGGTCTACGGTTCACAATGGCGTGCCTGGCCCACTCCTGATGGCTGTAAGATCGACCAGCTGGCCGGTGTCATCAAGCAGATCAAATCAAATCCCGATTCGCGCCGCATGATCATAAGCGCATGGAATGTAGCCGAGGTCGATCAAATGGCCTTACCTCCTTGTCACTGCCTGTTTCAATTTTACGTAGCCGGCGGCAGGTTGTCGTGCCAGCTCTACCAGCGAAGCGCCGATATTTTTTTGGGTGTTCCATTCAATATCGCGTCTTACGCACTGCTGGTCATGATGATCGCGCAAATCTGTGACCTGGCCCCGGGTGAATTTATTCATACGCTAGGAGACAGTCATCTGTATACTAATCACCTGGAGCAGGCACGCCTGCAGCTATCGAGGAAACCCTATCCTTTACCTGAAATGCGGCTCAACCCTCATATCAGAGAACTGGAGGACTTTGGGTATGAAGATTTCAAACTTCTAAATTACCTCTCTCATCCCTCGATAAAGGCTCCAATCGCCGTTTGAGGTATGTTGCTCAGTTTAATTGCCGCGGTAAGTGAGAATAACGTCATTGGAGCAGGCAATTCCCTGGTATGGAAGCTTAGGGATGATACGGCTTTCTTTATGCGAACCACCCTCGGACACACGGTTATCATGGGCCGAAAAACATTCGACTCGATGGGGAAACCTTTAAGAGATCGACGCAACTTGATCATTAGCAAAAATTCGCACCTTGTAATCCCCGGGGCGGAGGTGTTTATGTCACTAGCTGCGGCCATTGAAGCGTCAAACGCTTCCGAAAATGTTGAAGATCTTAAAAATTCTGACATTTTCGTCATTGGAGGGGAAGCTATTTACCGGGAAGCGTTGCCGTTTGCGAATCGCGTATATATGACGAGGATACATTCGCATGTCGAGGGTGATGCGTTCTTTCCAGAGGTGGATTGGAAGGATTGGGAGGTAGTAAGCAGCAGGGAGGCGGAGGCGGATTCAAGAAACGAGTTTGCGGCTACTTATGTGGTATTTCAACGCCGAAAAACGTGAATGACGGGCAAATTTTGCTACATTTGCGGCTCGTAAAAAATCAATAACTTAATTCTTTAGGAACTCCAAAAAGTTCAACAGGTATGCAAGGAAAAGGTTTCATAAGGGTTGTCGCGTTAGCGCTCGCTATCGGGTGTATCTATTCACTCTCTTTCAATTGGGTGACCTACACAACTGAAAAAAAGGCGTCGGCCTTCGCAAAAGGGAACACCAAAAAATATCAGGAATATTTGGATTCGGTCACTAACCTAGCTGTGTACCCCGTCTTGAATTTCACCTACAGCGAAGTGCGGGAAAAGTGCCTTAATCTGGGACTTGACTTAAAAGGTGGAATGGATGTAACCATGGAGATCCAGCTTGGTGAAATGATTAAGAATCTGAGCGATCAAAATCCCAATCCAGCTTTCAATAAGGCTATACAGGTCGCTTACGAACGCGAGAAGAGCAGTCAAACCGATTACATTACCCTTTTCCTGAATGCTTACCATGAGCTTGCCAATTCGTCCAAACTGTCCTTACTTTTTTCTACTCAGGAGAACAGCTCAAAGATCACCCCTTCCAGTACAGATAAGGATGTAGAAAATTTTTTGCGCAGGGAGGCAAAAGACGCGTTTGACCGTTCATTCTATATTTTAAGGACCCGGATCGATCAATATGGTGTCACCCAGCCTAATATTCAGCAGATTAAGGGAACTGATCGCATTCAGATAGAACTTCCCGGAACGCAAGAGCCCGAACGGGTTCGAAAACTTTTGCAAGGTTCGGCCCACCTCGAATTCTGGCGCACCTTTGACAACCGCGAAGTTTACCCGGTGTTAGACAACATCAATAAGACGGCGGCGGCAAAGCTAAAACTTGCCAGTGCAGGCCAAACTCCTGCACTCGACAGTACAAGGTCCCTTAAAACCCTTGGCACCAGCGGCTCACGACCTGTGGTCAAACAGGGCCAGCCCGGGACGCCAAGTTTGTTAAGTCGCATTAAGAAAGATAGTTCCAAGGCAGGACGAGCTGCAGGCGGTCGCGATAGTACATCACGCTCGGCCTTCATAAAACAAAATCCGCTCTTCTCGCAGCTTATTCCCGAAATTTACCAGCAACCGAATGGCCAGGCAAGTCTTGCACCAGGGCCGGCTGTAGGCAGAGCCAACCGAAAGGACACAGCGCGTATTAATGAGCTGTTAAGGTCGTCAGAAGCACGGGCATTCATTCCATCCAATATGAAGCTTTTATGGGACGTTAAGGCAAATGATAAAACGCATCTGTTTTCACTGTACGCTATCCGGGTAACCCGCCCAGACGGTAAGCCCGAACTGGAAGGAGATGCGATCACCGATGCTCAGGCCGATTTTGACCCGCGTAATAATCCAGAAGTACGCATGGTCATGAACAATGAAGGCGCTAACGTGTGGAGAAAGGTTTCTATTGATGCCTCCAGAGGTACTCCCTCTGACCCGAACGATAAGCAGGCTGTCGCAATCGTACTCGATAACCAGGTTTATACTGCGCCCCGTGTTGAAAATGAGATCCCCAATGGAGTCTCTTCCATTTCGGGTTCGTTCACCATTGACGAAACCAAGGACCTTGCAAACGTCCTTAAAGCCGGGCGTCTCCCCGCGCCGGCGAGGATTGTTGAGGAGTCTATTGTTGGCCCTGCACTTGGCCAGGAAGCCATCAACGCCGGCCTCTTGTCGTCAATTGTTGGGATCGTCGTCGTCGTGCTTTTTATGTGGATCTATTACAACCGGGCGGGCGCGGTAGCCGACCTGGCTGTGTTATCCAACGTTTTCTTCATCATTGGGGTTCTCGCGTCGCTTCAGTCAGTCCTTACCTTGCCCGGTATCGCAGGTATCGTACTTACGATCGCCTCTTCGGTTGACGCAAACGTGCTTATCTATGAACGTATACGAGAAGAGCTTGCCGCAGGGAAAGGGCTCAGGCTTGCTATATCAGACGGATTTAAGCATGCTTACAGCTCAATCTTGGACTCGAACGCCGCGACCCTTGTCCTTGGAACAATACTCTTCCTCATTGGTACTGGGCCTATAAAGGGTTTTGCGACGACTCTGCTCATTGGTATCTTCACCTCGCTTTTTGCAGCCATTTTCATCACCCGGCTGGTATTTGAAAGCCGCCTGAATTCGGGTAAGGGAATTGATTTCGACCGTTATTACACCCGCAACGCCTTTAAGAACACTCAATTTGATTTTCTTAAGCGAAGGACAACCTTTTACACGCTTTCCTCGGTCATTATCGGGATAGGAATCATTTCGATGTTCACCCGCGGGTTTACTTTAGGTGTGGATTTTCAGGGTGGGCGCACGTTTGACATTGAGTTTAGTCACCCCTTATCATCGGCTGTGGTGCGTTCGGCGCTTAAAGGACCTTTAGGTACTGAACCGCTTGTACAAACAATAAGCGCTTCTAACCGGGTAAAGGTTACAACCAATTACCTGGTCAATGATAATAGTGACGAGGCGCAGCATAAAGTGCTCGGCCAGTTAACGGCAGGTTTGGAGAAAGTTGATCCCGGTAAGTTCCAGGTCCTTAGTCAGCGCAAAGTGGGCCCTACGATCGCAAACGATATAAGAACAAAAGCCGTATATGCCATTATTATTGGCATCACGCTTGTTTTCGTCTATATTCTTATACGATTTAAACGATGGGAATTCGGTATCGCGGCTGTGGTCGCCCTTTTTCATGACGTGCTCATACTTCTTTCGCTGTTCTCCATATTTCATGGTATACTGCCTTTTTCCCTCGAGATCGATCAAAATTTTATCGCTTCATTACTGACCGTGATGGCCTATTCTATGCTGGATACGGTGGTTGTTTTTGACCGGGTACGTGAAAATTTAGGCGACGCAGGAAGCAGTTCAAACAAAATGGGCTCAGTGATAAATAGAGCTTTAAACAGTACGCTAAGCCGAACAGTGATCACCAGTCTAACAACATTTACAGTTCTTCTGATCCTCTTTATTTTCGGCGGTGAGAGTTTACGGGGATTTAGTTTTGCGATGCTCATTGGTGTGGTTTTTGGAACTTACTCCTCGGTGTTTGTTGCAACCCCAATAGTCGTCGACCTTATCCAGAAAAAGGATGAGAAACAATCTGGTCTCATCAACGTTAAAAATGAAATAAAGACAGTCAAGGCTTAGCATCTTATGAGTATCCCTGAAGCAATCCACCAATCGGTCGCGTCACCTTTTCCGACCTTATTAGCTTCGGAAAGTGGGAAAGTTCCTAAAGTCGTCATTGTTGGAGGTGGCTTTGGAGGCCTGCAGGTTGCTCGTAATCTTAGAAAGTTCCCGGTTAGGGTCGTACTGGTCGATCGTCAGAATTACCATACATTTCAGCCCTTGCTTTACCAGGTCGCCACAGGAGGCCTTGAGCCCGACTCAATCGCGTTTCCGCTGCGGAAAATATTTATCAACCAGAAAAACCTCATTTTCAGGGTTTCCGAGGTGACCAGGGTTGATGCCGAAAAGAATCTAATTGAAACTAGCATAGGCCCTATTTACTACGATTACCTGGTCCTGGCGACTGGCTCGACCACCAACTTTTTTGGAAATAAGACGATTGAGCATTATTCGATGCCCATGAAAAGCATTGTGGAGGCGATCAACCTTCGCAGCATGCTTCTTCAAAACATGGAAGACGCGCTTTTGGATAAAAATAAAGACAAGAAAGACGCCTTCATGACTTTCGTGATCGTTGGCGGCGGCCCAACCGGGGTAGAGATGGCTGGCGCCCTGGCAGAGCTTCGAAACCATGTATTACCCAAGGATTACCCTGAGCTGGATTTTAGCCACATGAAGATCTACCTTATTGAATCTTCTGATATCCTGGCCTCTATGTCCGAAAAATCAACCCGTGACGCTAAAAACGCCTTAGCTAAACTTGGTGTTGTCATTGAACTGCACAAAAAGGTCGTGAGCTATAATGGCAACCATGTCACCCTGGACGATGGCACTTCCTATTATGCAGAGAACGTCATATGGACAGCTGGGGTCCAGGGCGCGGCTGTGCAGGGACTATCGGCGCAAAGTATGCAGAAGGGTGGCCGTATCAAGGTCAATGAATTTAACCAGGTTAACGGCTACACAAACATCTTTTGCATTGGTGATGTCGCTTCGATCCAAACTGAAAAGTATCCTCACGGAATTCCCGGCGTCGCTCCGGCGGCTATTCAGCAAGGCAATCACCTGGCGAAAAACCTTGGACGCCTGGCCGAGGGAAAGCCACCCGCCCCTTTTGTCTATTTCGATAAAGGCACAATGGCGACTATTGGCCGCAATAAGGCCGTTGTTGACGTAGGTAAGCTGCATTTAAGCGGTTTCATCGCTTGGTTAGCCTGGATGTTCGTGCACTTGTTTTACCTGGTTGGCACACGCAACCGGGTAATAGTCCTGTTTAACTGGGTGTTCAGCTATTTTAGCAACGATAAGGGTGCCCGTGTCATGATTCGCCCTTTCAACCGTGCCGCCATGATCGAGGAGCCCGTTAAAAAACCGTTGAATTCATCTATTGTAGGTCCGGCCGGCCCGGCTCCAAACCCAGCCTCGGTCAGTTTAAAGGAAGGCTTTGGCTCAGTTGGTCTAAAACCCGCCGCAACACCTGCCGCTTTTGGTGCTGGTTGATCCTAGTCCACCGCTGGCATTGATCGAATGTTCTCGTGACGCTATGCAAGGCTGGTCGAAATTTATTCCAACTGAGCGCAAGATCAACTACCTAAACTCGTTGCTTCGAGTGGGTTTTGATACTGTTGACTTTGGAAGTTTCGTATCTCCAAAAGCTGTCCCTCAAATGAGTGATACGGCGAGTGTGCTGGGCTCAATCGATTGGCCTGGCCTTTCGTCGACAAAGCTGCTCGCAATTGTCGCTAATGAAGCGGGTGCCGGCCGCGCGCTTGACTTTGAAGAGATAGCCGTACTGGGCTATCCTTTTTCGGTTTCTGAGGTGTTTCAGCAACGTAACGCCCGATCAAGCATTGCTGAATCTTTTTTACGGCTTTTAAGGATCCAGGAAATGTGCGTGGCCCAGCGCCGAACGCTCGTCGTTTACCTGAGCATGGCTTTTGGAAATCCGTATGGAGAGGACTATTCTCCAGAACTGGTGACCGGTTGGGCGCAAAAGATATGTTCGGAAGGGGTGACCGTCATTTCTCTTGCCGATACCGTAGGTAACGCCGCTCCAGGCCAGGTGCTAAGCCTTTATGAAGAGGTCAAGGCCTCGATCTCTGGCGCAGTGCTTGGATTGCACCTGCATGCTTTACCAGAGAGTTCGCAAGAAATGGTCGACGCGGTTCTACAAACCGGGTGTGCAAGAATCGACTCGAGTATACGGGGAATTGGTGGTTGCCCCTTCGCCGCTCATGAGCTCACCGGGAATCTGCCTACAGAGAAGGTCATTGAAGCCTTGCAAGACCACGCCAGGCTTCCACAACTTTCGCTCAAAGCGTTCAGCCAAGCACTCGAGCTGTCCAAGGTTGTTTTCTCTTAAACGCCTCTCAAATGCCGGCTCGTGTCAAAACCATTTTTTGATGTCTAATTCCTGCTTCTAAAAATTCGGAGCCCATAGCTTTAAACCCAAATTTTTTATAAAGTGTTATCGCGCCCAGCTGGGAGTGAAGGTAAACAAGACCGGTATAATCACTCAGGTCTGCTAGGACGGCCTTCACCAGGGAAGTTCCGACACCCAGGCGTCGAAGGGGCTTTACGACCGCGAACCGTTCTAATTTGACCCCAAACACCGTGGAGCGCCATCTGGCGGTACCAGCCGGCTGGCCATCAGCAAGTGCTAAGAAGTGAACTGAATCGGTGTCAAAGCCGTCATACTCCTCATTTTCATCAACGTTTTGCTCGTCGACGAAAACCGATTTGCGAATACCAAAGACAGTTTGAAGCGAAGCCCCGTCTTTGACCTTAAATACCTCAACCACCATGGCGCCAATATAGATGAGCCAGGGCAAAAACTTTATCTTTGGGGGTTCAAAACAATTAATGAGCTGGTTCAGACGAACGATTGAAGGAATTACAACCTCCACAGAAGATAAGAAGGAAGCACCAGATGGGCTTTGGGTAAAGTGCCCTAATTGCGGGAAGATCCTCCATTCCTCGGAGCAAATTGAAAATAATTACGTTTGTCACTACTGCGACCATCACCTGCGCATTGGCTCAAAGGAATACTTTTCAATCCTTTTTGATGAAGGGGCCTATGAAGAGCTTTTTGTCAACCTTATTTCAGGCGATCCCCTGCATTTCGAAGACTCCAAGAAGTATACAGACCGCCTGGCAGATACCATGAAGAAAACAGGATTAACGGAGGCCCTTCGGGTGGCTACTGGATCACTGGAGGGTCATCGTATTGTGATCGCCTGTATGGATTTTTCGTTCATTGGTGGATCGATGGGGTCTGTCGTGGGTGAAAAAATAAGCCGGGCGATAGATCATTCCCTCGCTCAGCGTTGCCCGTTGTTGATAATTAGTAAATCGGGTGGTGCGCGAATGATGGAAGCGGCGTACTCTCTCATGCAAATGGCTAAAACATCGGCTAAACTATCCCTGCTATCTGCTGCGGGTATTCCGTATTATAGCCTCATGACCGATCCTACTACCGGCGGGGTCACCGCGTCGTTTGCTATGCTGGGCGATCTCAATATGGCCGAACCAGGAGCCCTAATTGGTTTTGCTGGACCGAGGGTGATCAAGGAGGCGTTTAAAAAAGACTTGCCTAAAGATTTTCAAAGTGCCGAATCGGTCCTTGAACACGGTTTTCTTGATTTTATCATTGACCGCAGAGAGCTCAAATCCCGTCTGGCGACTCTGATGAGTATGATGGGATAGCCTGGGCTTCACCGAAGCCTGCCAGCTGGGCAAGTTTCCCGGCTGCATAGTCGACATCCGAAGAAGTGGTATAGTGGCTAAAGGAAAATCGGACCGAGGGCCTTCCGGATGGAACGCCCAGCGCACTGAGTACATGGCTTCCAATGGACGAGCCCGATGAACACGCGCTTCCGCCCGAAGCGCAGATCCCGTTAATATCAAGATTGAACAGCAGCATGTCACCAAGTTCATTGTTCGGTAAGGAAACATTGAGCACTGTGTAAAGGCTTTCATGAGCCTGGGAACAGCCATTGATCTCAACTCCCGGAATCTTTTCCGAAAGTGAGGCTGTCATGCGATCCTTTAACTCCTGGACATAATTCGTTTGCTCCAAAAGATTTTCCATGGCCAGTTCCAGAGCCTTTGCAAGCCCGAGTATACCATACACGTTCTCGGTCCCGCCCCGCATGTTTCGCTCCTGCGACCCCCCCTCGATAAGGGCCTTAAGCTTTAGGTTACCGCGGACAAAAATGAAGCCCACCCCCTTGGGACCATGGAATTTGTGGGCCGCGCAAGTAATGATGTCGACGGGCAGTTCCTGCAGGTTAAAATGATAGTGTCCTACGGTTTGTACTGTATCAGAGTGAAAGACAGCTTTATGACGACGACAGATCTCACCTGTCGTACCGAGGTCGAGAAGAGTTCCTGTCTCATTGTTGGCATGCATGAGACTTACGAGCGCGGGACAGCCAGTACCCTTGAGAAGTTCTTCGAGATGTCCAAGGTCCACGCGCCCACAGCTATCGGTCCTAACAAATTGTAAAGTGATTGCCCCGCTTTCTGCAAGAGTTTGAAGCGTATGCAGTACCGCATGATGCTCGAGGGGGGAGCTAACAACCTGGGTGATTCCCAGATCACGGATGGCGCAATGGATAGCCATGTTGTCTGCTTCTGTTCCGCCGGAGGTAAAGAACACTTCGGCAGGTGAACAGCCTATTAAGCGGGCGACACTTTTTCGCGCCCTTTCGATTGCCGAACGCACCTTACGCCCTTCCGAATGAATGGAAGAAGGGTTGCCATACAACTCCTGGATGGAACTGGTTATGACCTGGATCACTTCGGGTGCCAGGGGGGTCGTAGCGGCGTTGTCAAGGTATACCAGGCGGTCATTCATAGGCGCAGTAATTAACCCTTAAAATTACGCAAAAGCCCGCTATTCATCCGGGGTTAAACCCTTCAAACACTTTCCTGAAATCGGCCATGATCCTGCCGGCAAGAAGCCCGGCGGCGTGTTCGTCACTTGACTCGGCGATGATCCTTACGATAGGTTCAGTGTTTGATTTCCTAATGTGTACCCATTCATTTGGAAAATCTATACGCACGCCATCTTCTAGATTTAGCCGCTGGCCTTCGTATAAGCGTACAATCTCCTGCAGAATCTTGTCTGGCGAAGAACCATCGGGAATGGTGATCTTGTTTTTTGAGATGTGATAGGCGGGATAGGTTCGCTTTAATGCCGTCATGGCAAGCTTTACATGGGCAAGATGCGAAAGGAACAAAGCCACACCGACAAGGGCATCCCTGCCATAATGAAGCTCGGGCAGGATGATGCCGCCGTTTCCTTCACCGCCTATGACGGCGCTGGTCTCTTTCATGCGCCTAACTACATTCACTTCACCAACCGCGGCTGCTTGGTAGGTGCCCCCATGTTTGATCGTTACGTCTTCTAAAGCCCGGGTGGAGGAAAGGTTAGAAACCGTATTGCCTTTGTGTCTGCCCAAAACATAATCTGCTACCGCCACAAGTGTATATTCTTCACCGAACAAGGTGCCGTCCTCACAAACCAGCACAAGCCGGTCAACGTCGGGATCGACCGCTATCCCAAGATGGGCCTTGGTTTGCAGGACCTGGTCGCATAGTTCAGTTAAGTTTTCGGCGAGTGGTTCGGGATTGTGCGTGAATACGCCGTCTGATACACAGTTAATGCAGCTTACCTGGGACACGCCAAGCGCTGCAAGAAGTTGCGGAATTGCGGTGCCGCCGGTAGAATTAACGGCGTCGACGACGACTTTAAACCTGGCCCGGGCTATTGCCTCATGGTCAACCAGCTCCAGAGCCAGTATCTTTGAAATGTGCTTTGAAATGTATTCGTGATCAGAAGTAACGTTCCCTGCATGATAGGCGTCGGCATAAGCAATGGTTCCGCTTTCAGCAAGGGCAAGCAACTCATCTCCTGAGTAGGCCGAGATAAACTCACCCCGGAAGTTTAAGAGCTTTAAGGCGTTCCATTCGGCCGGGTTATGACTTGCAGTAATGATGATGCCCCCCGAAGCTTTTTCTCCGATGACAGCCATTTCTACCGTCGGTGTTGTCGATAATCCCAGGTCAAGGACATCAAGTCCCATACTTTGCAATGTCCCACAAACCAGGTTGCACACCATTTCCCCCGAAATTCGAGCATCCCTTCCGATGACGACCTTTTGACGCCCCAGTTGCGGGTTAACTTCCGATGGATCGAGCTTGTTTTGAAGTATCAGTTGGGCAAAGGCCGAGGTGTACTTTACGATATCTGGCGGGCTAAGGCTCTCACCAGGCTTACCACCAATTGTACCCCTGATCCCCGAGATGGATTTAATTAGTGTCATTGATGGTATATTTGTTCAAGGTTACTAAAAAGCGCACATGATCCATACCCTTCTTAAATGGGATCAACACGTGTTCCTTTGGGTTAACAGGTCGCTTTCAACACCGTTTTTAGACCAGGTAATGCCCATCGTGCACGAGAAATTGACCTGGATACCCTTGTATATATTACTCCTCATTTTTATGCCGTGGCGGTTTAAACTTAAAGGAATATTTTTTCTTCTGATTCTTATCGCACTAGTGGCGGCGAGTGACCTTGTAAGCGCACATGTGATTAAACCCAGTTTCCACCGGTTAAGGCCATGCCAAAACCATTTCTTAGATGCGATGATCGCAAGAAGGATCTCTTGCGGGTCAGGTTACAGTTTCGTTTCAAGCCATGCCTCGAACCATTTTGCCATCGGTATCTTTTTAGCTCTTGGGCTGAAAGAGTTCATATCCTGGTTATGGATCCCGGCCGTTTTCTGGGCAAGTTCGATCGCCTTCGCCCAGGTCTACCTTGGACTTCATTTTCCGCTTGATGTGATCATGGGCGCTTTTGTGGGGAGCGGCCTGGCATGGTTATTCTTTCTAATGGGCAACCGGTTAAATTTACTTCCACGACGATTCACGGCTGCTTCCCAAGAGGATTTAGCAACTCAGTGACGAAGTGATTCAAGCATTCTATTAAATTCTTCCAGCTCATTGTTATTTAGACGGTCACCAATGGTGCATGCGGCATTATAAGTTGACTCTGTACTTTGAAGCAGAGTTAGCCCGGCATCGGTAATCGAAATATCTACCGCCCTGCGGTCATAAGCGCAAATTGTGCGGCTGGCTAACCCCTTTTGAACAAGCCGCTCAACGATGCGCGAAGCATCAGACATCTTATCGAGCATTCGTTCTTTGAGCAAATTAATGGTCGCCGGTTTGTCATGTTGTGCTCTTAATATCCTTAAAATATGGAATTGCTGAATAGTTATACCCGAAGGGTTAAACTGCTTTTTTAACGAGGCGTTGATCCAGTTATAGGTCTTTACCAGGTTAACCATAGTCTTCTCGTGTAAATTGAGTGACTCGAAGATAAGCCGTTCTGCATCTGCGCAAGGTCTCTCTCTCAACCCAGCAGGCTGTCGATCGAAAGGCGCCTCTGCAAGTGTGCAGGCGACTGAACCGTCTTCAAATCTTGCGTTGGCACCCGCTTCGAAGTCTTCTGTTTGGGTCGTCAGATTCATAGATATTTTGCAAAGGGCGTAACTAATATAAACAATAAAAATTTTACAGTCCTAAAAAGAGCGTCTAGTTTAATGACCTGTTCAAGGACCGAATGCCGCTCATCATTATAAATAATATAGTTCGCGAGTTTCATCTTTTCTTCTTCGGGCATTTGCCGCGCAATGCGGTTAAGTACTTGCTCCCGGGTGGAATTATCCCTTCGTAAAACCCGCTTCATACGCATCTCGGGTTCTGACCAAACAAGAATAGCGTAATCTGTCCCTGTGGCTGCCCCACTTTCAAATAAAATAGCGGCCTCTTTTAAGATATACGGTACAAGATCATGGTGCTCTTTAACCCAGGCGTCGAATGCCCGAAAGACAGCCGGGTGGACAAGTGAATTAAGTTCCTTAAGCTTTGCCGGCTCAGCAAAGACAAGTTCGGCGATCTTTTTGCGGTCTGGTAAGCCAGAAGGTAAAAAAAAACTGGCGTTGAATAAACTCTTCATAGCCACTTTAAGCTCCTGATCGGTTTCCATTAAGCGTCTCGCTTCAACATCTGAATTGAATACAGGAACGCCGAGCATTGAAAATATCTTGCTGCAAACTGTCTTGCCGCTACCTATACCACCGGTTAAACCAATTCTTAGCATTACCGGTGAACCAGGAAATCAATGTCGGGTGGAAAAAGTTTTTCAACGCGCAAATAAGCCGGGGCATGTAAGACCTTCAAGGCGAGCTTGGCATGCCTGGAAAAGCGCCACTCGTCCATATCGCAGATTACGTCAAACGACTCTGGCCGAACCATGTTGAAATAGCTTAGCGGCACAAGCAGATACGCCTGGATCGACGAAGGAATTAGAGTGATCTCTTCGCTAGACCTTACATGAACAAGGCGTACGGGGAGAGTAAGGACTTTTTCGGTAAACTGGTCAACCGTAACTCGAAAATGCATGCCTGCAGGCTCGGGTAACAGTTCGGGATAGCGCTTGTCTCCAAGAAGAACCACTGTATCAACAGAATGACTCAAGTTGGTATACTGAATTAGGGGGGTCTGCCACTTGGCTAGTTTTTTTATAGCAAGTGGCGGCCCGCTTACCCAGATGCTGTCTGGAAGATTGGCTAACGGGTCCTTATAGTAAAATTGCTTGTCAAAGGAAATGGCAAACCGAAATTTGAGGGGGATCTTCTTATTCTGCCGGTTCCGATAGGTAAATCGCAGGGTATCCGGTTTGACTTCAAGAATACGCTGTCCTGCAGGAACCTGAGAATTGAATTCGGGAATGAACTCACGGAGCCCAACGTAGGACTGTATACGATGTCCTTTGAGATCGGCCTCGAGATGGAGTACAGGAGAGTTCTTATTGAACGTGAATAGCGACCAGCCCGTACCTTCGATCTTAACCGAAACCAGTTGTGCAGCGGGGAGGCTTAGCCCTTTCTTAACTGGGACGTTGCGAAACCTTAAGAGCCCAAAGGTCTGATACGTATAACTTTTTGAAAGTGAGAAGAGCAGCCAAAAGGAGGTCGCAAACACGAGGCAGCCAAAAAAAAACAAGATCTTGCGGCGGGCGGGCCTTCCAATACTCCGGGTTCTTGCAACAAGCCGCCTCAAGCTTCTTTATATTAGGCTTTCGTCATATCTGATGCCGGCTTGTTCATTGCAGCAGACATTTCAAGGGAGATAGCCGATTTTTCAAATTTGATGCGCACATTATGGTCAACTTCAAGGACCACGTACGCAGGATCGAGTTCGACGATCTTACCGTGGATACCGCTTTGAGTAATTACCCGGTCGCCTTTTTGAAGGTTACTCACAAAATTCTTTTGATCCTTTAGTTTCTTGGCCTGAGGTCTGATCATGAAAAAATAAAAAACGACAATGATGGCAATGATCGGCAGGAAACTGATGATCGGATTTTGGTTGCCCCCGGCAGGCGGTGCCATGAGAAGAATTGATTGAATTTGAGCAGATAAAATAGGTGGATACATGGTTTGGGTTAGTGAATCGTGTGAATGTAATATTACTCGAGGAGCCCGCGGCCGGTCTTATTAAGACTTCCCGAGCCCTTGATGTCTATGAGGATCTTGTCAAGTATACCATTAATGAACGTCTTGCTTTTTGGGGTACTAAATTCTTTTGATATGTCTATATATTCATTTATGGATACCTTGACAGGAATAGAAGGAAAATTCATCATTTCGCAAAGCGCCATTTTCATGAGAAGCGTATCCATCAGGGCAATACGGTCCACTTCCCAGTTCTCGGTCTTGTCTGCAATTAGCGCTTCGTAGACTTTCTCATTTTCTAATGTAAGCCGAAACAAGCGACGAATGTAATCTTCGTCTTCTTCCCAATTACTGGTTAGGTCAAGGAGCTGAATGCCCGCCGGCAAAGCCGCCGTCTTAAAAGTCTTATTCACCATACCTTCAATAACATCCCGGTCAACGGGCCAGCTTATATTACGCTCCTCCATGAGCTGTTCAATGAGCGGGCTTCGACATATTATCTTCTTAAATAAAAGCTGTATTATCTCCTGATCTTCCCCGAACGAATGAGCTTCCTGATTGCTGTATACTCCAAATTCGGGTGTATTCCTAAACTCTTTAAACAAAGCCCTAACGGTGTCTTGATCATCATCATGATGGATCTTATAAGCCTTCATCGCCTTTTTTAACTGGGGATGCTCTTGCATTAATAGGATAAGCGCATTTTGAGTGATCTTTAACGCTGGAATGCCATCTTCTGCAGTCTGAATGTGGCGGGCCGCCCTGTCAGCGGCATCCCTGGATGCGAACAAAACGACTTCAATGGGAAGACTCAGCAGGTATAAGTAAAGTTCATACACCTTATGGACCTGGCCAATGAGCAGCTTTTCATTACTGGCGATGTCTTTACCATCGTTCTGATGATAAGCATAAAGTGCTTCCAGTACCTTAACCCTGAGATGTCGTCGGTTTAACATTAGTAGGTTGTAAGAACGATTAAAGATCTACCCGAAATAATCGAAAATAAATTTCAATAAAACGCTTTGATCTTTTTGATGTCTTCTATGCGTTGCTTTGCGATGCTGCAGGCTGCTTCATGTGTTGAGATCTTATCCCGGCCAGACTTCTTGAAGATCTCTCGGGTGACATCATATATCTTCTCGGTAAGCTGTAAAGCTCTGTTCTTATTGTAACCGGCAATTTCGCTGTATACGTTGATCAATCCCCCGGCGTTGATCAGAAAATCTGGAGCGTACAAAATGCCTTTATCCATTAGCATTTTCCCATGGACATCTTCATTTTCGAGCTGATTATTAGCAGAGCCGGCAACAATGGCGCACTTTAATCTGCTAATGGTCTCTGTATTCAGCGTAGAACCAAGAGCGCACGGGGCATAGATATCCAGGTCAAGGTCATATACATGGTTATTGGCCATGGGCTTAGCGCCGTAGATCCTTGACACAGCGATTAACCGCTCTTCATTGAGGTCGGTGACGTACACTTTAGCGTTCTCCTTGGTGAGGAGCTTGACAAGAGCCTCCCCTACATGCCCGACCCCCTGAACGACAACGGCCTTACCGGCCAGGTTGTCATTTCCCCAAAGTTCCCTGGCGCTCGCTTTCATACCCATGTAGACCCCATAGGCAGAGATGGGAGTTGGGTCACCGCTTCCTCCTAAAGCTTCAGGAATACCAACGACATGCTTGGTCTCCATGTGGATGTACTCCATATCCCGCGGGTTTGTACCTACATCCTCACCGGCGATGAATTCCCCGTTCATATTGTTTACGAATCGGGCATAGCGCCGAAGCAGCACTTCGGTCTTTTCGAGCCTCGAATCACCAATTATCACCGCGCTTCCACCACCCAGATTGGTCCCTGAAATTGCGGCTTTATAGGTCATTCCGCGTGAGAGACGAAGAACATCGGCAAGCGCCTCGTCTTCGTTTCTATAAGACCACATGCGGGTACCTCCAATGGCCGGCCCCAGTGTCGTATCGTGAATCGCGATGATGGCTTTTAACCCGGTATGTCTATCATTGCAGAAGAGCACTTTCTGATGATTATGGAAAGACATTTTTGAAAAAACAGAACTCGTCTCAGTAGGCGCTTCCCGGGTTTCGGTCATAATATGTTGAGTACCGTATTTATTGCGCAATTTATAAAAGATTCCCGGTAGTAATAATGTGAAGCCTATCTTTGCGGACAATGAAGGAGCTCGCCAGCCTTAATCACTTCTTTAACCGCTATCGAAAACAATTTATCCCTGGTGTTCTCTTTGTAATCCTGGCGAACCTTTTCAATGTCTTTCCGGCACCCGTGGTGCGGGTTGCCTTTGATCTTGTCAGCGAAAACATAAGTCTGTTCAACAATACCCAAGGCTTTCTAATTCAGAGCGGTCTTTATAATTTTTTTGGCCAGATCCTGCTCTGGTTTGGGCTCATTGTCATTCTACTGGCGCTAATAAGAGGACTTTTTTTATACCTCATGCGTCAAACGATCATTGTCATGTCGCGCCTTATCGAATACGATATGAAAAATGACATTTATGAGCACTATCAGGTTTTAAGCACCTCGTTCTATAGAAAACATAATACAGGGGATCTCATGGCGAGGGCCACAGAAGATGTCTCCCGCGTGCGCATGTACCTTGGGCCGGCCGTAATGTATACGATTAACGCAGTGGTCGGTTTCGTCCTGTTTACAGCAATTATGTTTAGCGTTAATATAGAACTCACCCTGTACACCGTGCTGCCAATGCCGGTCCTTGTAATCCTCATCTATTATGTGAATTCGATCATTAACCGGCGCAGCGAAGAAATACAAACTCAGCTCAGCAAACTTTCCACATTTGTACAGGAAACGTTTTCGGGGATTAGAGTTATAAAGTCGTTTTTAAGGGAAAAAAGTTTTATGTCTGATTTCGCCGCCGAAAGCGGCATATATAAAGACAAGTCACTCGGGTTGGCAAAAGTTCAGGCACTCTTTTTCCCGACGATGCTGTTTCTTATCGGGCTAAGTACGACGCTAACAGTCTATATTGGAGGCTTACAGGTCTCGCGGGGGGAAATAAGTGCAGGAACAATACCCGAATTCATTCTGTATATCAATCAGCTCACGATGCCTATCACGGCTTTGGGCTGGGTAACAAGTCTCATCCAACGTGCTGCTGCCTCCCAAAAGCGGATCAATGAGTTTCTTTACACCCCTTCAGAAGTGAAATCGGGCAGCCTGCGCGCTCCGGCTATAACAGGCCGGCTTGAATTTAGAAACGTAAGCTTTACGTATCCCGAGACGGGAATAGATGCTTTAAGAAGCATATCATTTAAGATTGGGCCGGGTGACGTACTGGCAGTTATCGGCAGAACAGGATCGGGAAAAAGTACTCTTGCACGTCTTATCTCACGGCTGTTTGACCCTCAATCTGGGAGTGTTCTAATTGATGACATCGATATAAAAGAATACAGGCTGGGTGAGATTCGTTCCTCGGTTGCGTTTGTTCCGCAAGAAGTTTTCCTGTTTAGTGATACCCTTGAAGGAAACATCGCTTTTGCGCTGGATTCGTTCCAGGAAAAAGATGTTCTACAAGCGGCGCGTGACTCGGCTGTCTATGATAATATAATGGCCTTCCCCGATGGTTTTAAGACGATGGTCGGTGAAAGAGGGATCACTCTTTCGGGCGGACAGAAACAACGGGTGTCGATTGCACGGGCATTGATAAAAAAAGCGCCGATCCTCGTTCTTGATGATTGTCTTTCGGCAGTAGACACGCATACTGAGGAAAAAATTCTGGCGGCTTTGTCACACAATATGAGAAATAAGACAGCGGTGATCATTAGTCACCGCGTGTCAAGCATCAAAGACGCAAGTCAGATCATTGTACTTGACGAGGGCAGGATCGTCGAGTCCGGCGATCATTCCAGTTTGATAAATGCCAAAGGAGCCTATTTTGAACTGTATGAAAAACAGCTTCTCGAAGAAGAAGTCTGAGTTAAGTAATTGTCAATAAATTAAACAATGTTAAACTTTTAGGGGATTACGATTATATTTACGAAAACGCAAAACAGAACAAATGGGTGACATTGAGAACAAAGACAGGGAAGAAGTTTATTCCAAGAAGGTACGTGCAGGGAAAAGAACTTATTTTTTCGATGTTAAGTCTACCCGTTCCAATGATTACTACCTCACAATAACCGAGAGTAAAAAGCGACTTGAAGACGGCGTCTTTGTTAAACACAAAATATTCCTCTATAAAGAAGATTTTGAAAAATTTAGCGAAGGCTTGAGCGATGTTATCTCGTACATAAAAAGCAACCAGGAAGTTACTGAAAAGCGATACGAGGATTTTGATCTCGTTCGTAAGGTAGAGGACAATGACGTCAAGTTTGAATATTAGCGCGTATTAGCGAATATCAGCGGGTGGGGGGATTTCAACCCGCGATCCAGCATCACATGTATACCTATAAGCAGTCTGCTGTAATGGAGGTTCGTTTTTTTTGTGGGACTGGTTTAAGGTACAACCCCAGTTTGCGACTGCTAGCCGTTTTTTGCCTCACACTAATTTTTTTGCACGCAGGCGGGCAAACGGTTACTTCCCAACCGGCGCCCGTTCAGAACCAGGGTGGACCGGGTGCCTCCTCCTCACAGGCTCAAGGTGTGTTGAAGCCGCCATCTTCGCGCATGGCGAGGCGGCATGGAAAAGCTGGACAGACTGGACTCACTTCAGTGGTTCCCGACAAGGCGCTGCAAGTTCTTACTTACGTAAGGGCCAATCATGACGCTCCTCCGGGCTTCGTAGGGGGTCGAAAATTTGGTAATTACGAAGGCCAGCTCCCTGCCGTCGACTCAGCGGGGAACAAGATCTTGTACCAGGAATGGGATGTTAACCTGCACAGGCGTTTCTTAAATCGTGGACCAGAGCGACTTATAACGTCAAGTGATGGTAGGGCTTGGTACACGCCAGACCATTATAGCACCTTTATGGAGATTAAAGATGCAAAGTGAGCAACCGGCAGCAGCCGGTTCTGGCCAAGAGAGTTTTATTCTTTTCAATGCAGGCCACAAGCTGCCGCTTTTGAAACATAGCTTTACGGCTCACTTTAAGGGGTCAAAGAATAAAACAATGGGCGATTTTTATAAGGCCGCGACGAATGAATTGAACTTTCCCGATTACTTTTCATCCAACCTGGATTCATTCAACGATCTTCTCCTCGATCTTTCCTGGATAGCTGAAAAACACAAACGAATCGTTCTCGTGGAATACAATGAATTTCTCTCCGCAGAACCCAGGCAGCGCCGGCTCCAGTTGTTAAGTATTCTTCAATCCTGGGCTATGGAAAAAGACCATGAGGTGTGGATTGAAGACGAGGACGCCGCCCGTAAAGAGATCCTTGAATCGGGTGCGAGGTTTAAGACCTTCTAGGCAGCCTTTCACTGCATCCCTCAATTTTTCTCTATTTTCGGCGATTAATCGAGTCAGGAAATGGGTTTACAATGCGGGATAGTTGGGTTGCCGAATGTTGGCAAATCCACGCTTTTTAACTGTCTTTCGAATGCAAAGGCGCAAGCGGCGAATTTTCCGTTTTGTACCATCGAACCTAACGTTGGCGTAATAACGGTTCCTGACGAACGGCTTTCTAGACTCGCCGCCCTGGTAAATCCACAGCGCGTAGTTCCTGCTACGATTGAGATCGTTGACATTGCGGGTCTGGTTAAGGGCGCAAGCAAAGGCGAAGGCCTTGGTAACCAATTCTTAGGAAATATTCGGAATACCAGTGCAATCATCCATGTTTTGCGCTGCTTCGAAGACGAAAATGTGATTCATGTAGACGGCTCAGTAGACCCTCGCAGAGACAAAGAGATCATTGATACTGAGCTTCAGTTGAAAGATCTCGACTCAGTAGAAAGAAAGATCAAAAAAGTTGAAAAAGCCGCGTCGACGGGCGGGGATAAAGAGGCGAAAAAGGCATTTGATGTGCTTTCGCTAGTACGGGCGAACCTTTTAAAAGGAACCTCTGCAAGGCTAACTCAGTTAGCCGATGGAGAACTTCAGTATGTGGAAGATCTTAACCTGCTCACCCTTAAACCGGTGATATACGTTTGTAATGTAGACGAACGCTCAGTGGTTACCGGCAACGCGTTCGTTGAAGAAGTTCGCAGGGCTGTCGCAGGTGAAGATACGGAGGTCCTTATCATAAGCGCTGCGATCGAAGCTGATATAGCCGGGCTCGATTCGTTCGAAGAAAGACAACTGTTTCTAGAAGATCTGGGTCTTAAAGAGTCTGGAGTAAGCAAACTTATACGCTCAGCGTACAAGTTACTTGATCTTGTGACGTACTTTACGGCAGGTGTTCAGGAGGTTCGGGCGTGGACGATCACCCAGGGCATGACCGCTCCGCAGGCGGCGGCGGTAATACACACCGATTTCGAAAAAGGATTCATACGTGCAGAGGTCATACGGTACGAAGACTTTACCAGCTACGGCTCAGAAGCCGCTGCGCGAGAAGCAGGCAAATTAAATATTGAGGGGAAAAGCTATGTGGTTAAAGACGGGGATATCATGCACTTCAGGTTTAATGTTTAAACATCAAGATCAAGAACCCTGCTAAGAGATTTTTTCGACCATTTCTTCCCACTGGCGGGTAAGAGCCTCAACACGGGAACTTGTTGTGATATATTCGGTGTTCTTCGCGGCAAGCTGAGTTTTGTCTGAAAAAACTGTCGGATCGCTTAGTTCAGCTTCGAGACTTCGTTTGATGTTTTCAAGATTGGCTATTTGGCTTTCAAGCTCTTCTAGGTCCCGTTCAAACTTTTTGTTGGAGTTAAGGACTGATGCGGGCCCGCCGCTAATCTTTTGCCGGGTGTGGTTGGCAAGACTGGCAGCCTGTTTCGCGGGGACGATCACCAAGGCAGGCGCTACGCTCGTCTTTTTACGCGCTGTCTCCCATTCTTCGTACTCAGAATAGGTACCTGGGTAGGATTTGATCTTTCGGTCGTCAATGAACCAGATCTTGTTGGCGATCTCACTGAGAAAATATCTGTCGTGGGAGACGACTATAAAAGATCCTTCATACTGTTTAAGAGCCTGAATGAGAATGTTGACCGACTGGATGTCCAGGTGGTTCGTAGGCTCATCCAAGATTAGGAAATTGGCATCAGAAGTGAGCGCTTTGGCAAGAGCCACCCGGGACTTTTCACCGCCCGAAAGAACCTTTATTTTTTTGAAGACGTCGTCACCGGTAAATAAAAAACACCCGAGAAGCGTTCGCAGCTCAGTCTCAGTATAGCTTGGAGCGAAGGTTTGCAGTTCGACTAAGATCGTATTCTCGAGTGTGAGGGATTCGAGCTGGTGCTGAGCAAAAAAGGTCTTCGTCACATTATACCCCTGTTCCACCTTGCCCAGCGCGGTTTCTGTCCCTGCTATGATCCTAAGCAATGTAGACTTCCCCTTACCATTTGCTCCGATGAGGGCGATCTTGTCGCCTTTTTCAATATCGGCATCGGCATGATCAAGGATCGGTATTCCAGGATATTCTTTCGATATATTCTCAAGTTTGACCACCTGCCGGCCCGACTGCTTGCTAAACCTGAATTTGAAAGACACGGTAGGCAAATCGGAGTCCACGTCATCGACGCGCTCTAAACGATCAAGCGCCTTTATACGGGACTGAACCATTTTCGCCTTAGAGGCTTTGGCTCTGAAACGTTCGATGAGTCTCTCTTCCTGCTTTATCTTGGACTGCTGATTCTTAAATTCGCCCTTCTGTATCTCTTCACGAAGCGCTTTCTCCTCAATGTAGTCCGAGTAGTTTCCCGTATAAGGAGTAAGCTTGCCCGACCTGCTCTCCATAATTTTTTCGACGGTCCTATCCAAAAAATACCTGTCGTGGGAAACGATCACGATCGCGCCATCAAAGGCCGAAAGATAATTTTCGAGCCACTGGATCGATGGGAGGTCCAGGTGATTGGTTGGCTCATCCAGGAGGAGCAGATCGGGCTGCTGCAGCAAAATTTTGGCAAGCATGACCCGCATTCGCCACCCTCCTGAGAACTCTTTTAAAGGTTTGTGGCTCTGGGCAGCGGTAAATCCCAGACCGGCTAGGATCTCCTCGGCTTTATACTGGATACGGTAGCCATCCAGGGCCTCAAATTCTTCTTGTCTATCAGAAAGCTTTTTCAAGACTTCGTCTGAATAATCTGTCTCGAGCTTTAACAGCAGGTCTTCGATGTCATCATGAAGTTTATTCTGACGTTCAAAAGCTTCCATCGCAACATGTAAGATGCCATAGTCGCTTTGATAGGAAAGCAGGTCCTGGTTAAGATAGCCGATCTTTAGATCACGGGAGCGGGATACTGATCCCGAGGTCGGTTTAAGATCTCCAACCAAAATTTTAAGCAAGGTTGTTTTCCCGGTACCATTGGCTCCAATGAGGCCTATTTTCTCCTTGGGCTTAATATGCCAGTCTACATGGTTATATAACGCACGTGAACCAAACTCAAATGTTAAGTCGTTAAATGAGATCATATCGCCTGTTTTCCCGAAATTAGCTGGATGATTGCTTCCCCGTAGAGCACCGAAAATGCTTTCTTGAAATCTGACGCAAAAGTACGTTCTTGCGCCGAGCTATGAAAATGCTTCATGTACCGTTTTTTTAAACCCCTTCTATTTCTTTTTCCGCCTGAATTCATCCATCACGCGGTGGCAGGTGCAATTAAACTTTACGGTTTTCTAGGGCTCTCCAGGCTGGCACGAGCGAACTTCAGGGTAGAACATCCTTCTCTTATACGTAACATCCTGGGCTTAAAGTTTCCCAACCCGATAGGCCTGGCTGCCGGCTTTGATAAGAACGCGTCACTCTTCAGCCATTTCTTTGACTTTGGTTTTGGCTTTATTGAAGTGGGCACATTAACTCCCCTGGCGCAAGAGGGCAATCCAAAACCCAGACTGTTCAGGCTACCTTTAGATGGAGCCCTTATAAACCGCCTTGGATTCAACAATGGCGGTGTTAAACTGGCAGCCGAACGCTTAAAGCGGTACAGGAAGAACGGCATGATCATCGGTGGTAACATTGGACGAAACAAAAACACGCCTAATGAAAAAGCCGTCGACGATTACACCGCCTGCTTTAAGACGCTTTTCCCCTATGTGGATTACTTTACAGTTAATGTAAGCTCCCCGAACACACCCGGGCTTAGAGACCTACAGGACAGAGAGCCGCTCTTAAAGCTGATCGCCGCTTTGCAGGCCTTGAACCTCCAAAACCAACAGCCTAAACCGGTGCTGCTCAAGATTGCTCCCGACTTAAGAAACGAACAGCTCGATGATATCATCCAAATCGTTCAGTCAACGGGTATTGCCGGCCTGGTCGCTTGTAATTCTACTTTATCTAGAGAGGGTTTAAGGAGCGCGCCTTCCCTCGTAGCTGAAACAGGAGGCCTTAGTGGGAGGCCGCTTGCAAAACGGTCGACCGAAATTGTTGCTTATCTGCGTTCAAGGCTGCCAAAGAACACTGTTATAATCGGCGTCGGGGGAATAGATTCTCCGGGTGAGGCTATCGCCAAACTAAACGCCGGAGCAGACCTTCTGCAACTTTACACAGGTTTTGTTTACGAAGGGCCTGCTGTTATTAGATCGCTGAACAAAGCCCTTATCGCGGCCTCAGAAAGCCTTCAGCACTAGTTACGACCTTTTTCATTGGGATAGAGGTAAACAAGAGCCGTACTTTGCCAAACTTCCTTGGTTTCGATGTTCATCGCGCTTAGTTTACCTTGAAATGCCGCACCCGTATCAAGGTTCCACACGTTGGATGCACGCATTGGAATTGAAGAACCAAGATAGGTAGTAGGGGTATGCCCAATGAAGATCTCCTTAAAAAGAGAAAGCCGCATGGGATAACGCCGTGATTCCCTCGGAATCCGAGGATCTACTGCAAGGGCTAGTTCCCACAGTGTACGATCCCAAAGCAGCGTGTTCAAGTCAATTTCGAATAACGGGCCGCGCAGAGAAGTAAACCCTGCATGAATAAATAGCCGTTCCTCGCTATCGATATAAAAGTCAAGCATCGTTTCAAAAAACGCCAGGTGCCGTTTTCTCGCTATAAAGTCGAGTGAAGGATAACTATCCATGGTCGAGCGGCCTCCGTGGTGCAGCCACACCGCGTTTGGCTCCTCATTTTTCAACCATGAATGAGTCCAGTTGTCGTGATTGCCCTTAATGAAGATGCAATCGTAAGTTTTGTTCAGTTTTATAAGGTATTCTAAAAGCTGGTAAGACTGAGACCAGCCGTCAACATAGTCCCCCAGGAAGATAAGCCGGTCGGTAGCGACAAGGTTGATCTTTTCTAAAATTTCTTCGAGTGCAAGCAAACCGCCGTGAGTATCGCCGATTACAAATGTTGCTCCCATAATGGCCTGTTTAAGGCTGGAAGATCATCAATTAATTTTCAGTATTGCTGTCAAAGTTATACGCCCAATCACCCTTAAAAGATCTTTTGCGGCTTACATCATTGAACACGATGGCCGGATTCTTTAATTGACGCAGCTCAAAAAGGTTGTTCGCTTTCTCGACGATAACGTTTGGCCGGTAACCATGACTAATGATCACAAGTGTGATATCGCAAAGTTTAGATAAGATACAAGCGTCTGATACCGGCCATACCGGTGCCACATTAATAATAAGGTGATCGAATACTATTTCCAGCTCTTCAAGTAGCCTTTCAGTGAGACCATTCTGGAGAAGATCAACCGTATTTTTGGTCACGAGCCCTGATGAAACCATGTATAGGTTCTTGTCCCCGGTGGGCTCAATAATTGACTGGACGGTTTTTACCTCGCCCTTTAAATACTCGGCAATCCCGGGGATCTTGCTCAGATGTTCCCCTCCAAGGGAAAATGGCGAACGCAAATCGAAATCCAGGAGTACCGTTCGTCTACCACTCGCCGCCAAGCTTTTAGCCAAATTTGTGGCAATAAACATTTTGCCGTCTCTCGACGCGGCCGAAGTAACGAGGATCTTTTTTTGAGAACCTCTGGCCTGAGGATCGAACAGCCCTTGCAGTAGGCTTGAAAACTGCTTTGTAGTTAAATCAGATACTTTAGTGCCTAGTCGCAGATACGGTTGATGTTTGTAGTCCCTGATCTCTGGCTCGTTAATGACCGGGAGTATTGGATGACTACGGGCATGGGCGTGTGACGATCTCAGTTCAAAACGCGCGTTCGCTTTGAGAATGATCAACGCAAAAAACAGAATCCAACTAAAAATTCCGGCTAGTGTCGCCATAAAGTAAACGATGACCGGGTTGCTCTTTATGGTGGTATAATTCCAGGATGTCTTTTTTAACAGCTCCTGCAAGTTGGCTTCTGAGATGAGCGAGAGAGCACTCCGTTCCTTCTCTTCTAATAGCCTGGTGTAAAGGTCCCGGGTGGTGTCAAGTTGCCGCGAAATGGCCGGATGAAAGCTTGGATTCGCCGATTGTTTTACCCTTTGCTCAATTTCAAGAAGCGTACTCTCAACCAAGGTCAGATCCCGGTCTATGGCCGTCACGTTAAAGGCCGAAACTCGCTTATTTTTCTCCCTAATGAGCGAATACGCATTTCTGAAGATGCTTCTAAGCACCGCTTGCCCACGGGAGAGATTCTCATCAGTAAGGGATATCCTGATCTTATCGCTAGGCGGTACTACGTCGACGGTAAGCTTTGCCGCCAGATCAGTGATCGCCAACGTATCTGTGGGGGCATTTGGATGGAGTTGGCTAATAACCCTGGCAAGTACCTCCGAAGACCTCAATACTTCGAGATCATCATCGATACTGCGCTGAGGGAGGACCATCTGAAGCAGTTTTGTTGATACGGGAGCACCTTCGGTCTGGGCGCCCCCGCTAATATGCATGGTTTTAAAGTCGGCCCAGGACACATTGGCCTCTACTTCATATTGGGGCAAAGGGGCTAGAACACGGAGGTAAAGCCAGGCGGCCCCCAGGGACAGTACGATGAAGATGAAAAAAAACGGAAGGTACGCTACCAACAGATCGCTGAACCGCTGACCTAGTATTGAATTTTTTTCACTCATGTCCCAAGGGATCAGTAGGTGTTCGACTTAGATCTGGCTTATCTTGACCTCTACCCGGCGATTGCGCTGCCTTCCCTGGGGTGTTTTGTTTGAGGCGATTGGCTTTGTGCTTCCAAAGGGGGTCGTGACAATCAACTGGTCAGAAACCCCTTTTTCAACGAGATACTTTTTAACATTCATTGCCCGCTTATCAGACAATACCCAGTTCGCTTTGTATGCGCCAATTGAATCGGCGTATCCACGGAGAGCAAGGGGCGCCTTATTGGCGATCAGGAACTTAGCCAGCTTGTCCAGGTTGGTGTAATAGGTCATACGGACCGAGGCTCTTGAAAAATCGTATTCTAGATTTCGGGTGAGATCAGCTTCGGCAGCGGTTTTAGCTAAAGCAGCTCTATTTCGAACATAGAAATTGCGGTTATCATCTAGCGCGCTTAGCGTGCAGGTGACCAAGAGAAGTGATGCTGAGAGAGCAGCAATAAATGCTTTTTTCATCGTTTAACAGTGTTTGGTTTTCACTATTAGATACGAGATCAAAATCTATACGGATTTCGGCAAAAGACGTTTTAAGACCGCTTTTTTACAAACGCGAGTTTCGCATGGTCTTAATTGCTTTCAAGGGCAGTATTTGCCTCCCCACCTCCGCGATCGAACCCCCGCCCTGTGCTTCAAACTCAATCTCGTTTTGGGCATTGGGGACAATATTTCTATTCTCGTCGACCACCCTAACTGTCACAAAAGAAAGGTGCACATAGGAACAACAAAAAAAGTCAGCAAACCTGCAACAATATTCCTGCTTCAGCTCTCTGTGAGCTTACTCATTATAGTTTATTACTTTGCCGTCCAGCCTATGAAGATAATCAGCTTTCCCTTTAAATCAAACCTGTTGCTAGCCTGCATGCTTACCGCCGGTCGTTCGATTATGGCGCAGTCAAACCAACATCCTTTACCAGCAGCTCGAGATTTCCCGCCTGAGACTTTTGCTCAAAGGCTGTTCAAACAAAAAACGGGTAATACCCTTTTTGTACGCCTGTATAACCGGTTTTGGGCTAACGACACCGCAAGAACAATAGCCCAGGTCCACAAGTCAAGCTGGTTAGCCTTGCCGGTCGTTTCCTACAGTCCCGAGACGAGGCTCAACTTTAGGGCAGTGGGAATTTATAGCTTTTACACAACGAGGAATGATCCCGTTGAGCGCAACTCGGGCATTTATGGGACGTTGGGTTATAGTCAGAACCACCAGTCCAAATTCGAACTCAAATCAACCATTTGGACAAAAGAGAACAAATTCCATATCGTGAGTGCATTTATTTACCAGCATACAGTGCTAAAGTACTACGGGACAGGTAATCAGGCCCGCTTGACTAATGAATCCCTCCAGCAGGCATCACTCACGAGGCTTGACCTTGAAGCTGAACGGCTAGTTTTCAAAGACTTCTATGCCGGTCCGGAGTTTATGTATTTCAACACCGCCATAAATGGCACCTTTATAAGCCAATCTATAAGGGCCGCAGGCCATGCCAGTTCTCTTGGCGCGAATCTAATCTATGACTCAAGGGACAACCAGAACTTTACAACCAGAGGTTCTTACCTGAACTTCAATCCGCAATTCGCCCCAAAGGGCTTTTCGTCGACCGGAGCGATAAACCAGTATAATTTCGATCTTCGGCATTTTGTAAACCTTGGACCGGGGCAGGTATTGGCGTTCAATTCAGTGGCTCAATTTGAAAGTGGACCTTCAATCCCTTTCTATTTTTTGAACCAGCTTGGAAATGACCAGATTATGCGGGGATATTATCAGGGAAGGTTCAGAGAAAAGAATCTCGCCGCGGCGCAAGTCGAGTACAGGTATTTGTTCTTTCCAAGATTTGGTGTGGCCGTGTTTGCCGGCGGCGGGGAAGTGTTTAACCACGCGTTTAGTGCCCCGGCCCTAAAGCCTAATTATGGCTTTGGTGGTCGTTATGTTTTTGATACCCGTTCGCGCATTACCATACGACTTGACTATGGGGCGGGTGAAAAGCCGGCGGGTGAAAAACGTATCTCGGGGTTCTACCTCGCCCTTGGTGAGGCATTCTAAAAAAGACCCAAAGAAAGCTGCAGGAAAGCTCTAGGCGGGATGGACAACCAGGGCGCCGCTAAGTCTGTAAAGGTTTGTTTCGGCAATCTTCGCCTTAAAGCGGGCGAGTACCAGGCGGTTTAGCGATGCGGTGAGACTTTGCTCGGCAGTCATTAGATCGATTTGGGTGGAGGCTCCAAGCCGGTATTTCGCCAAGGCAATGTTCAGATTCTCACGGGCGACAGTTACGTTGCGTTCTTCCAGCTTAAGGGTGGCCAGTAAATTCTCGTAATTTTTATACTGCGCGCTAAGCTGGGCGACAAGCAAGGTGTACGTGTTCTGATATTGAAGTTCGGCGATATGCCGGGTAAGGGTGGCGTTTTTGATTCGCCTGCGCACATCGCCTCCATTGAAGACGTTCCAATTTAGAGTGAAACCAACCTGGGGACCAACGCTTTGGTTGTACAGTGAGAATCCCGCGCTATTTTTTGATAGATTGTAATAGTACCCAGCATTTGCGGCGATGACGGGATACTGGTCGGCCCGCACCGTGCGAAGGGTAAACTCAGAAAGCCTGACGACGGAGGCGGCAGATCTTAAGGCAAAACTGTTTTTCGTCGCACTGTCGAGGAGCGACACATAAGTAGGCAAAAACTTCACGTCAAGACTAGTGTCGGCAGGTTCCCAATCGGCTTCGGCTTGTTTTCCAATTAATTGATTGAGGAATATTTTGGCACTGTCAAGTGTTATCTGTTGAGCCATAAAAATGGATTCACTCTGATTACGGTCAACTTCAGCCTGCAAAAGATCGATCTTGTTCCCCGCACCGACCTGAAACTTGGTTTGCGCTATCTTGATGCGCTCATCGTTGATCTTGATGGATTCGTTGCTAACAAGTTCATTCTGAATGACCCGCAATACATTAAAGTAGCTGGCCATTACGCTTGAGACAACCGATTCTACTTGCAGATTACTAGTGTTTCGGCCGAGATACTCAAGCTCTTGCAGTCTTTTGCGAGCGGCAAACATCTTTAACCCGTTAAACAGTACATAATTAACTTGGAGAGAGGAGCTTTCGTTGGTCGAGCCGGCGCCCCGTGTAATCACATTCGGACGGCCGCTAAATGCCTGATGAATGTTGTTTCGAGCAGTACTTACTCCGCCAAAGGCACCCACTTGAGGCAGCTCACCTGCATTGCCGGCAGTATTGTTATTAGCGGCGACCCGTGCACTGTCTCGAGAGATATTAAGTGAAAAATTGTATTGGAGCGCCTGGGCGATGGCGTCAGACAAGGTCAACTTTTCCTGAGCCCGACAGGTCATCTGCGTCGAAAGGATGTGGATTGTTGCGAGGAGTATGGTGCGCGGCACAAACCAAGCCGTCATAAATTGCTTGATTCCATTTCCTGGGACAAAAACTTTTCTTCTTTTTTTGCTTCGGCCTTGATCCTTATAAACTCTTCACGTGAAATATTCCTGGAAAAATACGAATACACCGCAGGGATGACGAAAAGGGTGAGCAACAGGGAAAACAGCAGGCCACCTACGATGACCACGCCCAAACCCACACGGCTGGTCGACCCCGAGCCTAGAGCCAAAGCGATCGGTAGAGATCCCAGGACGGCAACGATCGACGTCATTAAAATTGGCCGCAACCGCGACACAGAGGCTTCAAGGATCGCGTCATGAACACTTTTACCCTTATCTTTAAGCTGGTTCGCAAATTCAACGATCAAAATGCCATTCTTGGTGACCAGTCCTATTAGCACAATTATGCCAATCTCACTAAAGATGTTCATGGTCTGGTTGGTGTACCAAAGGGCAAACATTGCACCCGAAATCGCCAGAGGTACAGTAAGCATGATGATCAACGGGTCCTTGAAACTTTCGAACTGCGCAGCCAGTACCAGGTAGATAAGCACCAGGGCCAAAGCAAGCGCGAAATAAATGGTCGAATTGCTTTCGGCGTAATCCCGTGATGAGCCGGCAAGTGAGGTGGTGAAACTTTCGTCAAGTACCTTTACCTGAATACGGCGAAGTTCGTTGATGCAATCGCCTACTGTATAGCCTGGCGCCGGACTGGCAGAGATCGTCGCAGACTCATAGCGGTTAAATTTGTATAGACTTGGCGGCTGGCTTTTTTCGGCGATTTCGACCACGTTGTCTGCCTCGACAAGTTGACCCTGCGCGCCGCGAAGAAAAAGAGATTTTAAGTCAGCGGGCCTGTCACGGGAGGATCGTTCAACTTGGCCAATCACCGAATATTGCTTGCCGTTCATTACAAAGTAATCGTACCGTGTGCCGCCAAAGGCCAACTGAATGGTTTTCGCAACATCACTTACCTGGACACCCAGCAAACGAGCTTTATTACGGTTTATTGAAATATCCAGTTCGGGCTTATTAAACTTAAGATCGACGTCCCATATGCTAAAGTACCGGCTCTTTTGAACCTCGCCGAGGAATTGAGGAAGTTTGTTTCGAAGAGACGCGAAATTAGGGGCCTGAAGTACAAACTGAACCGGTAAACCTCTTGTGCTTCCCACCGAGATCGTTTGCTGCTGGATAGCGAGTGTCCTGAGGTCGGGAAACTGCCTGTTTACATCCTGAGTGATCTTAGCTCCGAGCTGCGCCTGCGTACGATGCCGTTTAGCAGCGTCCTGGAATACAAGGCGTCCCACTCCCTGGTTCGTGTTTCCATTGCCGGCAAATCCAGGCGACGTGATGATAATGCGTGTCACCGCTTCGGGAATCGAATCCCTAACGTACCGATCGATACGCTGCATGAAGGAATCCATATAATCGTACGAAGTACCCTCTGGGGCAGTCGTAGAAAGGCGAATCATACCCCGGTCGTCAACCGGGGCGAGCTCGTAATGAAGCGTTCTACCCAAAATTACGGTGGCCACAAGGCATATCGCCAGTAGGACAAACGCCACCCAGCGCACCTTGAGGAATGAATTGAGCGCCGCCTGATAGGTATCGTTCAGCCCTATAAAAAACGGTTCGGTACGCTCATAGAACCGGCTCTTCTTTTGTTCCTTCCTGATCATGTAAGCGTTTAGCATGGGAGTCAGAGAAAGTGAGACAAAGGCCGAAATAAGTACTGAGCCTGCTACAACGACTCCGAATTCCCTGAAGAGCCGGCCAATGAAGCCTTGGAGAAAGATCACTGGCATAAAAACGGCCGCAAGAGTGATCGACGTTGAAAGTACCGCAAAAAATATTTCCTGGGAGCCTTTAAAGGCCGCTTCACGAGGAGCCATACCCTCTTCTACTTTTTTGAAGATGTTTTCGGTAACGACAATACCGTCGTCAACGACAAGCCCGGTAGCCAGTACGATACCAAGAAGTGATAGCACATTGATGGAAAACCCGGCGAGATACATAATGAAGAAAGCGCCTACAAGCGATACTGGGATATCGATGAGTGGCCTAAAGGCTATAAGCCAGTCCCGAAAGAACAGATATATGGTCAGTATGACCAGAATAAAACTGATGAGAAGTGTTTCTTTCACTTCATCGATCGCCTTTACGATGAAGATGGTGTTGTCAAACATGACCTTGACCCGTATATCCTTGGGAAGGTCTTTTTGCAGCTGGGCAACCCGTTTATAGAGTTCTTTTGAAATATTAATGTAGTTCGCCCCAGGCTGTGGAACTAGTGCAATGCCTATGGTAGGAACACCCGATTCCCGAAAAATGGTTTCCTCATTTTCTGAGCCAAGCTCAGCATAGCCAACATCCCTGAACCGTATGGTCTGGTCGCTATCCTGTCTGACGATAATATTGTTAAAATCCTCCGGCTTAAGCAAACGGCCCTGCGTATTGATAATGAGCTCAGTCTTGTTCCCTTCTATCTTTCCGCCCGGGAGCTCTCGGTTTTGCGCTTGCTCGGCACCGAGGACGTCCTGAGGAGTGAGTCCATAGGCAGCTAACTTCCCGGAGTTCAAACGCAGCCGCATACAGTATTTATGCTGTCCCCAGACCTGAATGCTGCTCACATCATTGATGGTTTGGATACGTTGCTGGAGAACGTTCTCGGCATAGTCATCAAGCTGCTCCAAACTACGGGTATCACTGCTTACTGAGATTGCCAGGATAGCGTCAGAATTGGCATCGGCTTTGGTGACGACTGGAGGCGCATCAATATCAGCAGGAAGCTGACTGATAGCCTGAGAAACCTTGTCACGAACATCGCTTGCCGCGGTTTCAAGATCGGCGTCCAAATTGAATTCAACCGTAATATTGCTCGCTCCCTGAGAGCTGCTTGAACTAAGCGTTCGGATTCCCTGAATACCGTTTATCGACATTTCAAGTGGCTCGGTGATCTGAGATTCCATGACGTTTGCATTAGCCCCGGTATAATTGGTTCGAACGCTGATGATCGGAGGATCGATCGCCGGATACTCGCGCACACCAAGACGGATATACCCTAGTATGCCAAAGAGCACGATCACAATCGACATGACAATTGCCAGGACCGGGCGCTTGATGCTTATGGAGGATAAACTCATAATTTGGGTGTGCTCAGTTCTGGATCTTTTTAATTTTTACCTGGTCGCCTGGTTTAAGGGCAAGTAGACCGGTGGTTATGACAGTGTCTCCTGGCTTTAATCCTTGAGTTACCTGGACCTGGACATCGGTTCTAATAGCTGTAACGACCGGCACTTGCTTGACATGTCCACTGCTGTAAAGGTAAACTGTCGTGCCTTTTAATACCGGCACCAGCGACTGGGTAGGTACCATGAGAGCGTTATTGTAAGCATGCAGGATAAGCTGTACATCCACGAAAGCACCTGGAAGAAGGACCTTCGTGCCTGTGTTAGGAAATATTGCCCTTAGTTTAAGTGTTCTGGTCGCAAGATCGATCTGAGGTTCTATAGCCGAGATCCTCGCCACGTAGACGCGCGTATCACCTTGTACCGAGAAGTGGACGAGGTCTCCTTTGCTCACCTGAGACGCATATTGTCCCGGTACCGAGAAGTCAAGTTTCAAGGGATTTAGCTGCTGCAGGGTGGCGATCTTACTATTTGTACCCACTATAGCGCCCTCGCTTACATAGCGCAACCCAATGCGCCCGCTAAAAGGGGCGACTACCTGAGTCTTGTTAATTGTCGCCCTTGAAAAGGCGATATCGGCTTCGGTGGATCGAACGGCATTCACAGCAGTGTCATAATCCTGCTCACTTACTGCATTGATAGCCAGCAATTTCTTTTGCCGCTCGGCGTTTTCGCGTGCCAGATTGAGGTTGTAATTAAGCTTAGCCAAATTTGCGCGGAGATCCTGGTCGTTTATATTAAACAATCTGGCCCCCCTACTAACGTAGGTACCTTCCTTAAAGTAAAGCTTGGTGATCTTACCCGATATTTCAGGCTCAAGAATTATTTCTTCATTCGCAAGCAAGGTCCCGGTCGCTGTGATCGTGTTGTCTAGTCGTTGGGTTCTTAACAGCATGACATTGGCCGAAACGATGTTTACCTTGTGCGCTTTAGCCTTAGCCGCAGCCCCCATATCTCCGCTTGAGTCTGCGTTGGAAGCAGGAAAAAGCACGAATTTAAGGGCGATGATCGTAAAGACGGTCAACAAAATGATCAATGGCGTTTTAAGCTTCATTTAAAAGTGAAACTAGTCATTTCTCCAGGCGCATCGTGGACTTCCCCTCATGGCTGCATTGGCCTAAATAAGGCTTGCGGTTACTTGGGGATTCTGTAATCTCCCGGAGGTTATTTACTTAGCCCCGCTTCTTTACGCGCTTGTTCTATGGCTGGACGGTTTTGAACGGCAAGGTGAGTTCTTTCAGAGATAGCCCTGCTGCCGGTCTCAATATTTGTTCCCAGTTTCTTCGCTTGAGTTTCAAGCCTTGAAAAGGTCTTGTTCCTCCTGTCTTTTCTTTTTAGTCTTGTTACTCCCATCATCACGTAATTTGAAGAGGTCAAGAGCGGATTCGAACCGCTGTAGAAGGTTTTGCAGACCTCTGCCTAGCCACTCGGCCACTCGACCATAGTTTAAAGTTGCAAAAGTAGTTAATTGTCGGGGTATTCTACCCCCCGTCGTAAACTTCTACGTATTTCATAGCAAAGAATTCCGGCAGCAACCCCTACGTTTAAGGAGTCGGAGCCACCAAAGCGCGGTATAGTAATTCTGGAAGAAATGCATTCTCGTAACTCGGAATCAATTCCATGGCCTTCGTTCCCCAAAAGAAGAATCGATTTAGGAGTGAGATTTAAATCATAAATACTTTCTCCGTCCATCACCGCACCATAGACAGCGGCCTGGGTTTGCCTTAAGAACGGTTTCAATGCCCTGACCGTAATGGCAAGACGAAGGAATGAACCCATACTTGCTTGGATAACTTTTGGATTTTGCCATTCAACGCAACCCGGTGATAATATAACAGTCGGGAAATCGAACCAGTCTGCAACGCGCAGTATCGTCCCTAAGTTACCGGGATCCTGAACGCTGTCACAAGCAATTGCCGGGTAAGCGATGTCGGCTGGTTTATTTTTAGTATCAGTTACTACGGCCAGTACCTCTGAAGGATTGGTTAATAGGCTTATTTTTTCCATTTCGGCAACTGAAACCATACCTATTTCAATATTTTTGCGGGCCAATGTTATCAGGTCTTTTACCACTGAAATACACTGCTCAGTACAGTATATCGTTTCCAATCTATAGTTAGAGGAGATTAGTTCTGAGACGATCTTTAGGCCTTCGACTATGAACAAATTCGTATAGACCCGGTTTTTTTTAGTATGCAGGGATTTGATAAAAGTAAGTCTTGACTTTGATAGCATGGTGTAATATGCCGCGGGCTGCGGCCTCAATTGTTATAGTAACGTTTATGCTCATTGGCGGCGGCTGCAGGCCAACCCGGTATCTGACATCAAAGCAAGCCCTTCTAACAAATGTAAAATTAACAGGCGCTAAACCTGAAGTCATCGATAAAGCCGAGGCTTTTGTTCGCCAAAAACCAAACCGAAAATTCCTCCTCGCGCTTTATAACACGTTCAACACTGAGAACGGCCACTACAAACCTGCGTCGAGAATTAAACAGGGCATTGGTGAAGAGCCGGCTTTGTTTGATACGACCAGTGCCGAACTTTCGACCAGGAACGTTACTGGCTTTCTAAAAGACAACGGATATTTCGATGCCAGCGTTAACTATGTGCTACGGATACAAAAAAAGCGCGCATACATAACCTATGTGTTAAAACCGGGTACACCCTATCAAATTGCTTCCTGCTCCAGGCTAATCCATGACGCTGCCCTTGAGGCGCTATACGCGAGTTTTTTTGAGGAGAGTTTTTTGAAGGCAGGCGATATCTACCGCTCTGACAATCTTGACGCCGAACAATCAAGATTAACATCGATATACAAGGAGAACGGGTATTTCAAGTTCACAAAGCAATATGTACGCTTTCTGGTTATCGACACGCTTCATAATCACACCATAAACTTAACCACTGTTGTGGACAACCCCGATACTGGACTCCACCGGAAATACACAGTTGATACCGTTTTTATGCGGGTGAACGCCGATACTTCTCAACTGCTTACCCGCAAGAGCGACTCAATAAGGCATCTTCCACGCGGTCTTTTATTTTACGATCCCTTCAACCGTTTTAATCCGAAGATCACCCGAAACACCGTATACCTGGAAAAAAGCAGGATCTTTAGTTCGAATGATGAGCTTGTGACTTATAAGCGCCTGGCCGAGCTTGGCGTATTCAGAGAGATCAGGATTAATTACAAAGAAGGGCATAAAGACTCAGCCGCCCGTATAAACGCATTCATTGACGGGACCGAAAGGAAAAAATTGAACGCTTCAATGGGCGCCGATGCCAATTTCAACGGAAGCTATTATGGATTTGCTCCCGCTCTTACCTACACAGACAGGAATTTCCTGAAAGGCGCCGAGATCTTTCAGCTTAAGGTGGGCGGGACAGTAAACAACACGTTTAAACGAGATTCGGGAATCTACAACCGCCGCGAATTCTCAATCCAGGCGAATATAACTTACCCTTTTTTAGCGCTGCCATTCTATCATTCCCGCATAGGAAGGATAGGCGGCTTGCCCCATACGACGGTGCTTGCCAGGTATGCATACGTTTATCAGCCTTTATACAGCCGAAGGGAGTTCTCAACGAACCTAAGTTATCAGTTTGGCGACACGCGTGCCCGTACCCATACCATTACTCCGATTGAGTTCACCTTGCTAAAAGCTCACTTGGACCCTGGTGTTGAAAGGACGTTTAGGCAAAACGGCAATCAGGCAAGGCTGCAAAGTTTCACGAGCAGCATCATCAACGGGTCGGCCTATAATTATGAGCAGAACGCCTATTTACTAAAAACAAGGGCTAATTTTTTCTATGTCAACGCGAATCTTGAGCTGGTAGGAAATACGCTCTCTCTGGCCGATCGCATTTTACCGGTGAAAAAATACCGCAACAACGGCAAGTTATTCGGCCTTCCGTACTACCAATACATAAAACCAGAACTTGACCTGCGTTTATACCGGAAAGTTGGGACAAATGGCGAATTGATCTTTCGATTCAATCCAGGTGTCGCCTATGCTTACGGGAAAGAGAACGGTCTTCGCTCCATACCTTTTGACCGCCAGTTTTTTGTGGGTGGCCCAAACAGTATACGGGCCTGGCTTGCCCGCCAGTTAGGACCGGGATCCTACCTTTATGTTATTCAGGCGAACTCAGGACCCCAGCAGCGTATTGAAATTCAGCGGCGGGCTATCGACCAGACCGGGGACGTAAAAGTTGAAGGGAACCTAGAATACCGTTTTGATATTAGCCGAAATTTTTTTTATCACCGGCTCTCAGGAGCGGCGTTCGCCGACTTTGGCAATATTTGGCTTTTACATGGAGATGTTTCGGAACCAAACGCGAATTTTCAATCTAATAGTTTTTTGAGACAAATCGCGCTGGGCACTGGGGCAGGTCTTCGTTATGATCTCAGTTTCTTCATTTTTCGGTTCGACCTGGGACTTAAATTATATGACCCCATTTACGCTTACATTGACCCCTGGGTCATTAAAAAATTCGGGAATAAAGAATTTAGACGTGATTACAATACCCGGTTTGGAAATGATCTTAACGGCTACCATTTTTTGACCTACAATTTCGGTATCGGTTTTCCTTTTTGAGTGGGTAGTGCAGGTACCCCCGGTTTTTATAGGTGACTATAGGTGACTGGCGATCCAGTCCTTAATAGCTGTCAGATAATTAGACAAATCGAGCCCTTTGTTGAAAATAAAAAAGAGGACCACAAGGATCAACGCCAGGTAAATGACCCGCTTAAAAATGAAAGAAACGATCACCAGAGCCAGCGGGATAGCGACGAGCCACATCAGCGAGATCTTTACCGGGAACGTTCCTGCGCCGCTTTGCATAACAAAGAATAGCCGGGGCACCGGGCGACCGCCACCTTCCAATTTAATATATAAAAAAACAGAGGTCTTCAAAATGTCTGGAAACTCGGCGATACCTCCACTAAAAACAAGGATCTTTTCAAAACCATTTACTTTAAAGGTATACCGGCCTCTTACCCGCGGTTCTGTATTGCCCATTGAGTCTTGGGCGACAATGTGAAGTTTGTTGTGGGTGAAAAGTTCCTCTTTAATCGTAAAATTCGTAATTGGAACCTTTGCAGAACCAGTGAGGCACAAGGCTGCAAAAACAGCAGTAAGCATCGTGGTTCTCAAAAATTTAACAGATAGTACAAATTTGATCACGGTGTACTCAGGATAATAGTTTTTGACGCAGCAGGAACTCAAGCTGTTCGTTTACCCTTAAAAGGTCACGGGTAAGACTTCTATTCTGCTCTCGAAGGCGAAAGATCTCGGAAGCATTGACAATTAGGCTCCTTAACTGAGTTTCGTCCCAGGGTTTAGAGACATAATGGTAGATTTGTCCCTTGTTGACCGCATCGATTACGGCCTGTATATCTGAATACCCCGTCAAAAGTATACGCATCGGATCTGGGTAAAGCGGGATGATCGACTCAAGGAATTCGACCCCAGTCTCCTGAGGCATACGCTGGTCGGTAATGATCACCTCGATCTTCTTTTCATCAAGCAGCTTTCGGCCTTCTTCAGGAGACAACGCGACAGAAATTTCCCATTCTCTTCTGAAAGACGCCTTAAAAGAGTTAAGGTTATTCAATTCATCATCCACATAAAGCACCGAAATTCTCTCTTCTTGCACGTCAAATAAAAAATAAAATTTATGGCTTACCGGGAATCTTTTTGAATAATCCTGCGTATAAAGGCGTTGAAAACATTCAAGTAACGTTCTCGACGCTTTGATTACTCCTGCAAATATAGCCTTAAAGGTTGGAAATTCTCGTTCCGGCGCTGGTAACCTCGACTATGAGCCTCTCTTCTTCAAGCTTTCGCGTGAAGACGACGCGTCAAAGCTTGACGCACTATTAAGTGCCGAACCACGCTTAAAGGTGTTCGACACCATTCTCACTCAGTGTGAAGAATTAGTTCGTATACGTAACCCTGCTGTCAAGTTTACAAAAGAAAGTAAGGCGGGGCTCGCCGCCGGGATGCTTGGTAATGACCCTGATCAGTATGGCGTGTGGGTTTATTACCCGTGGAACAATCACCTGGTGCACATACTTGACAAGGACGACTTTGTCGAACTAAGAACGTCAAGAAACCAATTGAAAATTACGCGTAAAGAGCAGGCGCATCTGGCGACTAAACGCATTGGTATTATTGGCCTCTCTGTTGGAAAAACAATCGCCACTACCCTGGCAATCGAAAGGATAGCGGGAGAATTGCGCCTGGCAGATTTTGACGAGCTTGAACTTTCGAATTTAAACCGCATTCGTGCGGGTCTGCATGAGTTAGGATTGCCAAAAGTCATTATCGCAGCCCGGGAAATCGCCGAGCTGGATCCCTTTATCAAAGTCATTCCCTACCTTGAAGGCATTAATGCGGAAAACATAGAATCTTTCCTTTGCGAGGGTGGCAAACTTGACATTCTTGTCGAAGAATGCGACGGGCTGGATGTTAAGATCTTAAGCAGGATCGCGGCCAGGAACCAGGGAATCCCCGTGGTTATGGAAACGAATGATCGCGGGATGATTGATGTCGAAAGATTTGATCTTGAACCCGATCGTGCAATTCTTCATGGCCTTATCGATCACTTGCCGGTTTTGGACGTTTCCCACCTGAAAGACCTTACAAATCAAGAAAAATTACCCTATCTGAGCGTTATGGTGGGTCTTGAGAATATTTCAAAGCGACTTGCCGATTCCTTGCCCGAGCTTGGAAAAAGTATAACCACATGGCCGCAGCTTGCCTCAGCAGTCATGCTTGGTGGAGCGCTGGTCACAGACACCTGCCGGCGGATGCTTACGAATGAATTTCGAAGTTCGGGTAGATTCTATGTCGACTTTACTGAAGCCGTCCTTTGATTTTTATTGATTGATGGTAAGGATGCGAGCGTTTCGGGCGGTGGATGAGGAAGCATCATGTTACCAATTTATTGAAGGTCATCAAAAGACACTTGATTCCTATTATGGCCGAATAAAAGTTACTTCAACAGCACCTGACTGGATAAATAACCCGGGAACGATTGTGGTTTTTGCCGAAAATGAAGATGGTACCAAGTTATATGGAGGTGCGCGAATTCAAATGTCTGATGGTGTGAACCCACTACCTATTGAATCAGCGATCAGCAGTAAAGACCCGACTATTCATAAATATGTGAGAAAAGGGACTGCTGAGATTTGCGGGTTGTGGAACTCTAAAGAAGTGACGGGTATGGGAATCGGAAGTATAATTTTGGGTAGGGTGACAGCGGCGCTTTGCGGGTTTTTACCTCTGGATACCATTTTCATGCTTTGTGCGCCGGTAACAGTTCGAATGTGCGGAAGAGTAGGTTGCACAATTTTTACCAAAGTTGGCAACAATGGGATTTTCTATTACCCAAAAGAAGATTTTATTGCCACGGCAATGGTCATACCAGATCCTTTGGAACTCACACACGCTGACCCTAGCGAGCGCTTGATAATCTTGAACCTGCGGGAGAACCCACGCCAAATAATAATTCAAGAAGGGCTCAAAGGAAAATTGGAAGTGAGTTACGATTTGGAGATCCCAAAAATTCTATCTACTGATTATTACCTCGCATGAAAGAATTATGGTTGGTCGTCTTTCTGCTGGGATCTTTTGAGGTCAAGGCGCAATCTATGCTTGTTTTTAACGATGCGGCATCAAAGGTAAACTGCGGACGATTCATTAAATACGCTGTTCAAGACAGTTCTTCTAAAACAATTACCGGAGTTGACAAGGTTACTCGCTGGCTTACCAAAAAGGAAAGCGTACTCAATCTCGGAGTTAGTAATAACTCATATTGGTTAAGGCTCACGATCAAAAATGAAACTCAGCAGCCGAGGCTACTCCTGGAAGTAAAATTTCCCTTGCTTGATGAAGTAAAATTTTTCCAAAAAGACGAACGCGGGACATTCATTGAGCAGGAAGCCGATCAGAAGCGGCCGTTCAAGCTGCGCTTAATTCAAAATCCAAACCCTACTTTTGACTTAAACGTCAAGGAACACACCGTTAAAACCGTTTTCCTTCTTGTTAAGTCAAATAGTGAGTTACTGATACCAGTTTACCTGGGAACGACCGAAAACATTGTGGAATCTGAACTGGCTAGAAACCTCTTGTATGGTATTTACTTCGGCGTTATTATCGTGTCAATCTTCTACAATTTATTCATTGCCCTTTCTGTAAACGACAGAAGTTATATCCTCTATATTTTTTATATATTACTCGTAGGCCTCAGCCAGGCAATTCTTGGCGGTTATTCCTATAAGTACTTGTGGCCTTCGTTTCCAGTCATTGCCAGACAAAGTATCAATATCATTCCCGCGTTAAACAGCATCGCGGTGATCGAATTTTTTCGGGTCTTTGTTAATACCCGGGAACTTAACAAACGCGCGAACTTTGTATTGAAGATCTTTAACGCAGTTTATATAGTGGGGATCTTGATTTCATTAACAGGGTTTGACCGGGTAAGTTATACGATGATCTTACTGGCCGATCTGATGGGTGCTGTCTATATCATCTATATTTCAATTGATCTGACCTTGAAGAAATACAGCCAGGCCAGATTTTTTCTGGTGGCCTGGTCCTTTTTTTTGGTGAGTATTTGCGTTTTTGTTTTACGAAACTTCAATATTTTACCATTCAATTCGTTCACAGAGTATATTCTGCTTATTGGTTCGGGCGCCGAAGTTACCCTACTATCTTTCGCTCTTGCAGACCGTATCAATGTGCTTAAAAAAGAAAAAGACGCCTCCCAGCAGGTTGCCCTCGCAGAGTTGAGACGCAATGAGCAGCTTATCATGGACCAAAACACAACTTTAGAAGAAACGGTAGAAAAACGAACTGTAGAATTAAAAAGAGCGTGGGAAGAATTGAATACCACAATGGAACATCTTAAAAATGCCCAGTCTCAATTAGTTGAAAGCGAAAAAATGGCTTCTCTGGGACAACTCACGGCCGGCATCGCGCATGAAATAAATAACCCGATAAATTTTGTCACTTCCAACATCAATCCGCTGAAGCGGGATATTCAGGATATCTACAAGCTCTTAGGTCATTACGAAAATCAAAATGGGGCCATGGATCCCGATTTCAAATTAAGTGTCTCGGCGCTTAAAAAGGAGCTCGACATCGATTATGTTAAAAACGAGATAGACCAATTGCTTCAGGGAATTGATGAAGGCGCAAACCGTACTTCTGAGATCATAAGAGGTCTCAAGACCTTTAGCCGTGTGGATGAACAGGATATAAAGGATGTCGACCTGAATAAAGGCTTCGAATCAACACTTTTACTGCTAAACAGCAAGATCAAGGACCACATAAAGCTTAACCTCAAACTTGGCAACCTACCACTGGTGGAATGCTATGCGGGTAAGCTGAACCAGGTGTTTATGAATATTATTTCAAACTCGATCTATGCCATAACAAAGCAATTCGAGGACGAACCGGGTGGAGAACTAGTCATTGAGACAAGTTACGACGCCCTTGACAACGGTCAGGTAAAAGTACGCATAGCTGATAATGGAACCGGGATGCCCGAAGAGATAAGATCCAAGATCTTTGATCCATTTTTCACGACCAAGCCGGTGGGAGAAGGAACAGGCCTCGGTCTATCAATTGTTCAACAGATCATAACCGGCCACAAAGGAACTATCCATGTAAAATCAAGCCCTGGTAAGGGAACTGAATTTAAGATAAGCTTGCCCGTCTATCAGGAAAAGGGCAAAGAAATGACAACTAAATGAGCGAGGAGAAAGTACGGGTCTTATACATTGACGACGAGGTCAATAACCTTCATTCATTCAAGGCGGCTTTTCGAAAAGAATATGATATTTCGATCGCGCAGTCTGCAGAAGAGGCGATGAAGATTCTGGAAAACGATTTCTTTCACGTTATAATTTCAGACCAGCGTATGCCCGGAAAGACCGGCGTTGAATTCTTTGAATTCATCGTTGAAAAATTCCCTGATCCGGTCCGCATCCTCTTAACGGGGTATGCAGATATTCAAGCTGTCATTGATGCCATCAATAAAGGCGAAGTTTACCGTTTCATTGATAAACCTTGGGATTATCAGTCTGTACGTGTCGCGATAAAGAACGCGTACGAGGTTTATGAAACGAGGCAGCTGCTTCAGAAGTATAACGAGGACCTTGTGAAAGCGTATGACGAGCTGGATAAATTTGTTTACAGTGTATCGCATGACCTAAGAGCTCCTCTCACTTCGATACTGGGCCTCGTCAAACTGGCGAGAAACCAGGAACATCAGCAAAGCCCTGAAGTAGAAATTCCAGAGATAGACTACCTGAATCTCATTGAGAAAAGCGTAGACAAACTTGACATCTTCATTAGGAACATCATCGATTATTATCGAAGCACACGGATGGAATCTTTGGATGAAACCATTGACTTCAACGAAATTTTGGACAGCACAAAGCAAGGACTAGCATATTATCCAGATTTTGCGACTATCGAGATCCACATGGAAGTTGAGAACCCGCAGCAAGTCCCGTTTAAAAGCGACCACTCTAGGCTTCGTATAATCTTTAACAATATCGTGTCAAACGCGATCAAGTACCAAAGACCCGAAGAGCCTGCCTCAGACCTTTTCATAAGGGTCACCATATCAAGTGAGAACGCCGAAATTAAGTTCATGGACAACGGGATTGGTATAAACGAAAAACATTTGAGTGAAATTTTTAAGATGTTCTTCCGGGCGAGTAATGTCAACGCAGGGTCTGGAATAGGTCTTTACATTGTTAAAGAGGCTGTTCAAAAACTTGGCGGTACTATTGAGGCAGAATCGGTGCAGGGGAGTCATACCCTTTTTAGCCTGATGCTGCCTAATCATTTGTAAGCTGCCCTGCTCCTGAATACTATCTTTAACTAATGAAAGAAAAATCAGCCAGTGAGTCGTTGACTGTGATGACAGAAATGGTGCTCCCCAATGATACCAATACCCTAAATAATCTCATGGGGGGACGTCTATTGCACTGGATGGATATTGCCGCGGCGATTGCCGCCCAGCGCCATTGTAACCGAACCGTGGTAACTGCCAGTGTCGACAGTGTATCGTTTCAACGAGCGATTACGCTTGGTGATGTTGTCATTATAAAGGCGCAGGTAACCCGCACCTTTAATTCATCCATGGAAGTTAGATTGGAAGTTACGGCCGAAAATGTGCCCTCAGGCATCAAAATTCGCAGCAACGAAGCTTTTTATACCTTTGTCGCTGTTGACCAGGTTGGCCAGCCTATACCGGTCGCTGAAGTTATTCCTGAAACCGAAGAAGAAAAACGGTTTTACGACTCAGCGATGCAAAGACGACAGTTGCGGCTTATCTTCAGCGGAAAAATGAAGCCCGACGATGCCAAAGAGCTAAAGGCGTTGTTTGAAAAGGCCACCGAGGGTACCCTCAACTAGCATTACCCAACTCCATAATTCGCTCAAATTCTTCTAGGCTTACCGGCATGACAGAGAGCCTTCCCTGCTTTACAAGGGCCATATTCTGAAGTCGGCGATCGGCTTTGATCGTCACAAGCGTTACAGCATGCTTAAGCGGTCGAACTGCGGTTATTTCGCAAACCACCCACTTACTATCGCCTGCTGAAGGATCGGGGTAGGCTTCGCGGCTCACTTTTGCAAGACCAACGACTTCTTTCCCCTCATTGCTGTGATAGAACAAGACCTGGTCGCCCGTCTTCATTTCGGCAAGGTGATTTCGTGCTGAAAAATTACGTACCCCATCCCAAACGGTATGCTTGTCTCTAACCAAGTTGTCCCAGGAATAGGTTTCGGGTTCTGACTTTACTAACCAGTGTTTTATCATTCGTGCAGTATATAATAAATAAGTTCCCTGAGTATGTCGCCGGCTTTCAAGTCCGAAGGTGCCTCTACTCCTTTCAAGCGCAGGTCGGCCACACGTAATCTGCCTACAATCCGAATGAGTGAACTTTCAAGATAATTTTTAGCCGCCAGTAAATAATCGGTGATGACATAAGGGTTTACGCCAATCGCTGCCGCCAGCTTATTGTCATTTTGACCACCAAGGGAGTGCAGGGCCAGCACTCTTGAAAAAAATGCCGTTAGTGTTCCAAGGATTAAAACGGGCGGGTTTTCGCGTGGACTTGCAGCCAAATTATTAACAATCTTATTCGCTTGAAATACATTTTTTCTTGCAAGCGCCCTGGTAAGCTCAAAAACATTGAATTCCCTGCTGATGCCGGTGTTCGCTTCGACAAGATTAGCGTCGATTTGCCCGCCGGGGGAAAGTCCCAGGCAAAGCTTATTGATCTCATGGCTTAGCCGGGTAAGTTCGACTCCTAGATGGTCTGCAAGCAACATAGCTGCCTGTGGAAAAATCTCTATACCTTTAGCCGCGGTATAATCAAAAATCCATTCAACGACCTGGTTATCCTTCAACTCATTTGATTCAAAGTAAACCGCATGCTTTTTGACCTTGCGAAAAAAATCGGTTCTCCCGTCTGGCTTTCCATGTTTGTAGGCAAGAACAAGGATGGTTGAACTGAGCGTATTCTCAAGATAGCTTGCCAAACGGTCGATATTCTTGAGACCCTGCGCTTCCCTGACAATAACCAGCTGGTACTGGGCCATCATGGGGAATCGTTTTGCAGTACTAATAACATCTAGGATATTGGCGTCTTTCCCATAGAATACGCTCATATTGAAAGCCCGCTCGGTTGCGGGCAATACTTCATGCTCGAGCATCTGGGTGATCTGATCAATGAACCAAGATTCGTCCCCCGCCAAAAAATAAACCGGTTTAAACTCCCTGCGTCTAATCGAACCAACAAGTTCCTTATAGGTCATTACTTATGCGACGTTTCATTATTTGCTGTTTTCTTACTTTGGGTGATGCAAACGCTTAATCTTCCGTTTTACCCGTTTAAATTGAGGGAACAAAGGGGGAAGTTTTATATTTTTGACGAGGTACGGCGCAAATATATCATACTAAGTCCTGAGGAATGGGTAAGACAGCACCTGATCCAGTTTCTGGTACTAGAAAAAAATTATCCAAAGGGGCTTATCCGTGTTGAAAGCGGTCTTATACTGTACACTTTACGTAAACGCAGCGATATTCTCATACTTGACCGCAACGGCAATAACTTGTTGCTGGGTGAGTGTAAAGCTCCAGGAGTTAAGCTTTCACCTATGGTTCTTGACCAGGCGGCAAGATATAACCAGACGTATCTTGCGCCGTTTATTGTCATTAGCAATGGTTTGCAAACCCTTGCCTGCCGTATCGATCATCGTAAGAGAACATACGAAGTCCTGGACGAAGTACCTTCTTTTTCTTCGTCATTATGGCCTGATTATTGAAATATTCATTAAAATTGACAAATATGAAAAACAGCATGAAGAAACTATTTGCTTTGGCAGCTATGACATTGCTTAGTTGCGTAGTAGTAATGGGTCAGGACACAACGAAGACCTTTACAGCCTCTCAGGCAGCCCATAAGGTTAAACGGGGAGTTAAGGCTACCGCGGCCGGCACCAAAAAAGGTGTTGAGAAGACCGCAGCCGAAGCTAAAAGCGCCACTGCTAATCTTGGCAATCAGGTAAAAGATGCGTCAAAGAAGACAAAAAAAGGTGGGAAAAAAATAATTTCAAAACTTGATACCGCCGCGAAAAAGACTGGCCATTTCGTTAAAAAAGAAGCCAACAAAGTAGCCGCTACAATTGCAGACAAGAAAGACCCAAAGCTGAAAGGACCCAATGATGAAGTCGTTTATGATGGTCCTCGCGGAGGGAAATTTTATGTAGCGAAAGACGGTAAAAAGGTTTACCTCAAAAAGGAAAGAAAAAAGAAGTCTTAAGAGTTGAATTTAGGAGTTGAAAAGACAACGGAGCCAGCCTGGGGCGTATTTTAAGCCCCAAGCTTAATTCTCAAGCAAAGAACTGAGGCTTTTCTCAAGCTTGGTGATTCGGTCTATTGCCGACGTTAGTTTTCTTCGTTCAACGTCTACAATTTCTGGTTTGGCGCTGATAATGAATTTTTGATTGGCAAGTTTAGCGGTGACGCTTCTTAGGAATCCTTGAGCATAACTCAACTCCTCCTGTAGCTTGCGTATTTCGGTCTCCCGATCTACAACTTTAGAGCCAACAATAAAATACTCAAAATCAGAAACTAAAACACTTGTCGCATTTTTGGGCTGTTGATCCGTGCGGGTTATAGCCACCAAATTCGCGGCCTTTGTTACCACCGCCTCCTGGCCCGATGTTAAACTGGGCGATCTGGCAGAAATCCATAATTCGATGGCGGTTTTTTGTGCGATTCCATTCGCATTTCGAGAGTGACGTAATTGTTGTGCCAGTGGCCTTACGTGACTTTCTATGAAAGTGTAGTCAGCTTCGGTTTCAAGGTCATACTCAAAGAACATAGGCCACTGAGCAAGCATCACCGACTTTGGGTCACCATCGGCCCTAAACTCCTGCCAGAGTTCTTCGGTGATAAAAGGCATGAAAGGATGCAACAGGCGCGTGATGATTTCGAAGGTGCCCTTTGTAAAGCCAAGTGTTACCGGGTCGATCTGCTGACCTAAGACGGGTTTTGCTAGTTCAAGAAACCAGGAACAAAAGTCATCCCAAACAAGCTTATAGATCATCATCAACGCCTCGGACAATCGATATTGAGCGAACAAGGTGTCTAACGCTTTAATCACCTTGTTGATCGAATATTTAAAGTGATTGATCACAATGCTTGCATGAGGCGGCGCAAGTTTATTCGCCTCAAATGTACCCTGACCCTCTTCCCAACCTTTTACCAACCTGAAAGCATTCCAGATCTTATTTGCGAAATTGCGGCCCTGCTCAGTGAGCGCCTCGTCGTAGATGAGGTCATTGCCGGCCGGCGAGCTCAACAGTAAGCCGGTACGAACTGCGTCTGCCCCAAACTTACGAATCAAGTCAAGCGGATCTGGCGAGTTACCAAGTGACTTCGACATTTTACGGCCAAGCTTATCACGTATGATGCCAGTCAGGTACACATTTCTAAAGGGTACGGCGTGCATAAGTTCCTGTCCGGCCATGATCATTCGGGCAACCCAGAAAAAAAGGATTTCAGGCGCCGTCACCAGGTCATTAGTGGGATAATAATACTTAATATCCGGATTTCCCGGGCTTACGATGCCGTCAAATACCGTGATGGGCCATAACCATGACGAGAACCAGGTGTCGACGACATCTTCCTCCTGTTTTAGGCCGACGAATGACAAACCGGCGTTCATAAATTTTTGACGGGCCTCGCTTTCATTCATCGCGACTACAAAGTCCCCCTCCGCATTGTACCATACAGGAATCTGCTGGCCCCACCAGAGTTGTCTTGAAATACACCAGTCATGCACGTTTTCCATCCAGTGACGATACGTGTTTATGAATCTGGCAGGAAACAGCTTTACTTCCCCGCTATTCACCGCTTCGAGGGCCGGCTTTGCGAGCGTTTTCATATCAAGGAACCACTGCGAGGATAGCCGGGGTTCGATGATCGAATCGGTTCGCTCGGAAAATCCAACCTGTGACTGGTGATCTTCAATCCTGATCAGGTAGCCTTTTTCTTCGAGTTCTCTGGCGATCTTCTTTCGGGCAATGAACCGGTCCTCCCCAACGTAGATCTGCGCGCTTGCATTCAGGGTGCCATTCTCATTGAGGATGTCTTTCACAGGAAGCTTGTGCCGCAGCCCTATCTCATAATCTTGAAGGGAATGAGCCGGGGTTACTTTAAGACAGCCTGTACCAAAATCCATACTTACATAGTCATCCTCAATAATGGGGATCACGGCGTTGATCAGTGGTATGAAGACATGTTTACCTAAATATTGCCTGTATCGCGTGTCTTGAGGATTTACGGCAATTGCGGCGTCGGCCATGATGGTTTCTGGTCTTGCTGTCGCAATCACTAGATCCCCGGTACCGTCGCTTAAAGGATAACTAATGTAATATAAGCGCTGGGTGACAGCCCGGTGAACGACTTCTTCATCAGAAACAGCTGTTCGCCCTGCGGAATCCCAGTTTACCATACGCACACCCCGGTATATAAGGCCCTTTTCGTAGAAGTCTACGAAAACTTTCTGAACCGAATAATTAAGGTCCGGCTCCATTGTGAAGCGGGTGCGTTCCCAATCACAGCTTGCTCCTAAAAGCTTTAGTTGCTCTAGTATGATGCTCCCATATTTTTCTTTCCACTCGAAAGCGCGCAATAGGAATTGCTCGCGGCCGGTTTCTTCCTTTGATTTTCCTTCGTCACGTAGCAAGCTCACCACTTTTGCCTCGGTCGCTATCGAAGCATGGTCAGTACCCGGCACCCAGCACGCGTTTTTTCCAAGCATGCGTGCTCTTCGTACAAGAATATCCTGGATCGTATTGTTCAGCATATGACCCATATGTAGAACGCCGGTCACATTGGGAGGTGGCATTACAACGGTATAAGCTTCTCTTCGCCTACCCTCCGCGTCAAAGTCAGAAGTCGAGCCAAACAACTGATTTTTGAGCCAGTAGGCATACCACTTATTCTCTATGTCACCCGGGTCGTAGGTTTTTGAAACACTCATTAAACGGTAAAATTAAGAAATGGCGCTGTAACGTCGTGTTCGCTTTAAATAATGTCCTTTGTTTACTTTTGTCCCTATGACCGTTCACCAATTTGAAGACAAAAATCTAGCTCATTACTCCTATGCGATCCTTCAAACTGGGATGATAGCGATCATTGACCCGGGAAGAGATCTCAACCCGTATATGGAGTTCGCTGCGGAGCATCAAGCGACTATCGTCTGGATTCTGGAAACGCATCCCCATGCGGATTTCGTGAGTGGCCACTCCGAACTCGCTGCCCGGAGCGACGGCACTATTGGTTGCAGTTATTTAACCGCGGCCCTTTATCCCCATCGGGCTGTCAGAGACAAGGAAACAGTAAGCCTGGGAGAGATTACCATTGAGGTCATTGAAACGCCGGGTCATTCACCCGATAGCATCTGTTTTCTTGTTCACCAGGAAGATGGCACGCCTTACTGTCTCTTTACAGGCGATACGCTATTGATTGGTGACGTTGGCAGGCCAGACCTCCGGGAAAATGCAGCTGGCATCACCATACGAAAAGAAGACCTGGCCGCGTCGCTTTACGACAGTATTACGCTTAAACTTAGTATCCTTGATCCACAGATCTTGGTTTATCCAGCGCACGGTGCAGGTACACTTTGCGGTAAAGCGCTGCGGGAAGCGAACGTTTCTACGCTGGCACTTGAACGAAGTTCCAATCCGGCCATGCAGTTTAGGGCTAAGGAAGATTTTACAGCGTATCTCTTGCGCGACCAACCGTATATTCCAGCGTACTTTCCCTTCGACGTAGGCCTTAACATCGCTGGGGCGCCATTTATGGATGCGGCTCTTAACCAAATAAAGACACTTCAATGGACCGCTTTTATAAACAGCCCCAAAAAAGGTCGGTTGATCATTGACACTCGGGATAAAGAGTCTTTTCGCCGGGGGCACCTGAAGGGCGCTTTTAATTTGCAAAATGGTCTTAAGTTCGAGACCTGGCTTGGCTCAGTGGTTTATCCTAACGAGTCCTTTATCCTTGCGGGATCTAATCTGGCTGAACTGAAGCTCATCACGAGGCGCATTGCAAAGATCGGCTATGAGACACACATTGAGGGTCTGCTGGTTTATCCTGTCCAAATTGAGGAGACGGCCAGAGTCGTTTCAAATGGGAACGAGCTTGATAAGTTTAAGGACTTCCCCGAACAGTTCACCATAGTTGATGTAAGGAACGTTTCTGAGGCGCTGGAAAGCGGGGCATTTAAAGATGCCCTTGTAATCCCATTGCCCGAACTGCGGGAACGTTACGGGGAGATACCCAATGAAAAGCCGCTTGTAGTGCACTGTCAGGGCGGTTACCGCTCGGCGCTTGCGGCCAGCATGCTTGATTCACTTTTGGACCGGGAAGTATTGGATCTGGGAGAGAGTATTTTAGATTATTTAGGGGCCTGGCAACAGGTGGCGGCTAAAAGCGGCGAATGAACGGGAACTTGTCTGTTATACCAACCCTTGATGGAAGCAATACGTTTTACGATCACCGCGTAGGGCAGTCTTATCATTCGATCAATGGTGCATTGCAGGAGTCAAAGCATGTTTTTCTCGTAAATGGGCTTATTCACTATCTTGAGAAATACGATCCATCTACGATAACAATCCTAGAAGTAGGCTTTGGAGCAGGGCTTAATTTTTTAATTACTGCCGACTACTGCAGGCGTGAAAATATACGGCTAGAGTATACCGGGATCGAACCGTTTCCATTACAGGCCAGGCTGTTTGTGTTGGGCGATTACAGCAAATGGTTGCGCGATGAAACATTGTGGAATAATCTGGCTTCGGGCTATTCGGGAGCTTGGACGCCGGGCGCTAGTATCGACTTTGGCTCCGGAATTGATTTAAAGCTTGTTAAGCTTCCGTTACTTGAATACCCAAGCGGGCATGAATTTAATATGGTCTTTTATGATGCCTTTTCGCCGCTAAGCCAGCCCGGGATGTGGCTCAGCGAATCAATTGACCATGTTTCATCACTTCTTGACAAGAAAGGCTATTTTATAAGCTATAGCATAACCGGCGATGTTAAGCGAATATTGCGGTCTCGAGGATTCATCATTGAAAAACCGAAAGGGGCCGCGGGAAAACGGGAAATGCTTCGGGCATATCGTTCATCAAATTCGGCCTTAAATCTTTAAAATTTTATGACTCTATCATCAACCGCTTTTGAAAGGCTCACCGGCATCCTGGATGAGTTAAGGGAAAAATGTCCCTGGGATAAAAAGCAAACCATGGAAAGTCTTCGGCAGCTGAGCATTGAAGAACTTTATGAACTTTCTGACGCGATTCTCGCTAACGATCCCGGTGAGATCAAAAACGAACTTGGCGACCTAATGCTGCACCTTGTTTTTTATGCTCGGATAGCGGCCGAACAAAATTGGTTCACCCTGGAAGACGTTTTGACCGGTATTTGCGAAAAGCTTATATACCGGCATCCACATATTTATGGCGATGTAAAGGTTAAGGATGAGGCCGAAGTAAAGCGGAACTGGGAAAACTTAAAACTTGAAAAAGGGACTTCGAGCGTTCTTCAAGGTGTCCCGGCTTCACTGCCTTCTCTGGTGAAAGCGTTCCGCATTCAGGAAAAGGCGGCCGGTGTTGGTTTCGATTTCAGCTCAAAAGAAGATGTTTGGGCCAAGGTGAAAGAAGAGATCGCAGAATTCGAGGAAGCCACTGAAAAGATGCTGTCTGACGAGCATCGCAGGAACGCGATCGAAGCCGAATTTGGGGACATCTTGTTTTCACTCATAAGCTATGGGCGCTTTCTTAACATTAATGCAGACGATGCTTTGGAAAGAACCAACCGAAAATTTATCGCCCGTTTTAAGTATGTGGAGTCCCGCGCAAAAGAAGCCGGCTTAACGCTAAATAAAGATCACATGGGCCAAATGGAAGCTTTATGGCAGGAAGCGAAGAATAATTTGTAGGTTTACACTCCGTAGCTGATTGGGTTAACACAGCTGTCTGGCCCTCTATTTGTCCTGCTGACTGGACCCACGCTCCTCCAGTACGTGCTCAGCAAGCTTCGAATTAATCTACGATGTTAATTTATAATGACTAAATACATTTTTGTAACTGGAGGAGTTACGTCTTCGCTTGGAAAAGGTATTATCTCGGCTTCTTTGGCGAAATTGTTGCAGGCGCGCGGGTATTCGGTAACCATACAAAAATTTGATCCTTACATCAATATTGACCCTGGAACTCTAAATCCTTACGAACATGGGGAATGTTATGTTACTGAGGACGGTGCCGAAACTGACCTCGATCTAGGTCATTATGAGCGCTTCCTGAATGTTCCTACTAGCCAGGCTAATAATCTGACTACAGGACGTATCTATCAAAACGTTATCAACAAGGAAAGGGAAGGCGCTTATTTGGGGAAGACGGTTCAGGTGGTTCCGCACATTACCGATGAGATCAAGCGCAACATTCGCATTCTCGGCGAAGACCACGGTTTTGATGTAGTGATCACCGAACTCGGCGGGACGGTGGGCGACATTGAATCCTTGCCTTACATCGAGGCCGTTCGGCAGTTCAGGTGGGAAATGAGCAGCGGTGATACCCTGGTGATTCACCTCACGCTGGTGCCTTACCTTGCCGCTGCAGGTGAACTAAAGACAAAGCCGACCCAGCATTCGGTAAAAATGCTTCTTGAATATGGGATACAGCCCGATATACTTGTTTGCCGCACCGAGCATAGCCTTTCCCCTGAGGTTCGAAAGAAAATAGCGCTTTTTTGCAATGTGAACATCAATGCGGTAATCGAATCAATTGATGCGCAAACCATCTACGATGTGCCTTTGCTTATGCTTAAGGAACAGCTGGACAAAATCGTGCTTGCAAAACTCAAGCTTTCCATGAATACCGAGCCAAATCTGGATAGCTGGAAAGAGTTTCTCGGCCGCTTGAAAAACCCGACGTCCGAAGTAAAGATCGCTCTTGTGGGGAAGTATGTGGAGCTGCCCGACGCCTACAAATCGATTAGCGAATCATTTATCCATTCAGGTACCCGGAATGAATGCCGGGTTAAGGTAGAATTTATTCATTCCGAGTTCGTTAATGAGGAGAACGTGGCAGAGAAGTTAGGCAACAAAGACGGTCTTGTGGTGGCACCAGGATTTGGCAATAGAGGTATAGATGGCAAGATTACCGCCATTAAATATGCCCGCGAGAACAATCTGCCCTTTCTCGGAATTTGTCTTGGGATGCAATGTGCAGTGATTGAATACGCACGCAATGTACTTGGCCTTAAGGAAGCCCATTCTTCGGAGATGAATCCGGAGACCCCGCATCCCGTGATAGGCTTGATGGAAGATCAAAAAGAGCTCAGTAATCTAGGCGGTACTATGCGCCTAGGAGCCTACCCGTGTGAACTGCGCAAAGGGAGCAAAGTCTTTGCTATTTACGGTAATAACCGCATCTCCGAACGCCACCGGCATCGGTATGAATTCAATAATTCGTACGCCGAAGCTTTTAACGCCGCGGGCATGATCACGTCTGGCATCAATCCAGACAATTCGCTCGTTGAAATGATCGAGCTCACTAATCATCCCTGGTTTATTGGCGGGCAGTTCCACCCTGAGCTCAAAAGCACGGTCGACAATCCTCATCCGCTATTTGTAAAATTTGTCGAGGCGGCAAAACAATACCGGGCTTTAAAGACGCGGAAAGCCGAAGAAGTGACAGAAAGTAAAAATTAGTATAAGTAACTTTGCGGCCTAAATTGAAAAAGACAGGTTTGGTTATACAACACTGATACATGGACAAAAATACCTTTACGGGTTTATTCTTAATCGCATTAATATTAATTGCCTTTAGTTATTTCTCGCAACCTTCAAAGCAAGCCTTACAACAGGAAAAGCACCTTCAAGATTCTTTAAAAGCGGCCAAAGCAGGGTCAGCTTCCCAAAGTCCGGCAATCGCCCAGGCGACAGCCACAGCTACAGCCGCCGCAAACAGATATGCCGACAGTCTCGAAAAGGTCAACCAGGCTAAAGGTCCTTTTGGAACAGCTTACTCGGGGAAAGAGCAGTTCATTACCCTTGAGAACGATGTGATGAAATTAGAACTCACCACCAGGGGCGGGCGCATTTATAGCGCCGTGCTTAAAAAGTTCAAGACCTATGATGGCAAACCCCTTGTCTTGCTAAACGGGCCGGCAAATAGTTTTGGTCTTAACTTTGACGCCTCTGGCAAGGCGGTCAATACGGCAGCCATGTTCTTCAACCCTGTCCAGTCACCGGGTGGAGCGGGGTCACCGGAGCATAAGGAATCTTTAACGCTTCGTTTGCCCTATTCTGAAGGAAAGTATCTTGAATACACGTATGGGCTCAAAAAGGGTTCTTATGTGGTTGATTTTACTGTTAATTCACATGGTCTCCAGGATATCATCAGTTCAAGGGAACGGTCCTTTATGCTTAAATGGAAAAGCGACATGCTCCCACAAGAGAAAGATCTTAAATCTGAGCTTATTTATACGACCGTTGTTGCAAAAGACTCGAAGGATGACATTCCTACCTTAAAAGAGTCAAAGGACGATAAAGAACGATTTGAGAATCCAGTTCAGTGGGTATCGTTTAAGCAAAAGTTCTTTTCGGCCGTGCTCATTTCCCCGGCTTATTTTCCTTCGGTCGAGGCGACAAGCACCGAAGATAAGACCAGGCCTATTGTTAAGACATTAACCGCCGACATTGCCCTGCCTTACGATCACCAGCCCCAGGAGACCCTTGCCATGCGTATGTACTTGGGACCAAATGATTTTGCCGTTTTGAAGAACGTAGGAGTTGGACTTGAACAGGAAATCCCACTCGGATGGGGCCCGTTGAAATGGATCAACCGGTATGCGGTCATTCCGGTGTTTGATCTGCTGTCACGGCTAAATCTGAACTATGGCATTATCATTCTCATTCTAACCATTCTGCTCAAACTTATTCTTTTCCCATTAACGTACAGGTCATACCTTTCTACGGCCAAAATGCGGGTGATAAAGCCAGAAATCGACGAGATCAAGGAAAAGGTCGGTGAGAGCGATCCAACCAGGTTACAGCAGGAATACCTAAAGCTCTACAAGAAGGCTGGAGTTAATCCATTAGGCGGTTGTTTACCGGTCCTGCTGCAAATGCCTATCCTGTTCGCGTTCTTAAGATTTTTTCCCAACGCTTTTCAACTCCGCCAGCAAAAATTTCTTTTCATGGAAGACCTTTCTACCTATGACTCGTTCATCCATTGGACCGGTAACATCCCGGTCATTAGCAGCGTGCTCGGAAACCATTTGAGCCTCATGTGTCTGCTTATGTCACTCACTACGGTAATCTATTCGCTGCTCAACACCCAGGTCTCTCCCGGCGGGCCGGCGGGGAATCAGTACAAATATATGAGCTACATCTTTCCTATTATGTCTATCGCGTTCTTGAACAACTTCTCGGCAGGACTTAATTATTACTATTTCTGCGCCAACATCATTACTTTCTCGCAACAGGCCCTTATCGGACGTTTCGTCAATGACGACGAGATTCACCGCCGCATCCAGGAAAACAAGAAGAAGCCGGTCATCAACAAGAAAAGCAAGTTCATGGCGGCGATGGAAGAAATGTCTAAACAAAAGGCACAGCCCAAAATTCCCGTTAAACCTCTCAGCCGGCCGGGTGGCCGCATAGGCCCTGTCAAGAAGTAATTAGGCGGTCACTTCAAAGGAATAGGTGATCCCTGCACCTGCCCGGCGCAGGGTTTCGGCGACCGAACAGTACTTCTCCATAGATAGTTCAATCGCCCGGTGAACTTTGTCTAAAGGGAGCTGCCCCTTGAGGTTGTAATGAATGTGTATGCTTTCCCACAATGAAGGCTCTTTGTTCTCCTCTCTAGAACCCTCGACCGTTAAATGAAAATCCTCGATCAGTAGCCGCTGCTTGTTCATGATGAGCGTGACATCGATTGCGGTACAAGCTCCAAGAGCCATTAGAAGAGATTGCATGGGACGTACCCCTGCCCCTTCACCCAGCGATTCGGCTGAAGAGTCAAGGTCAATCCTAGTACCATCGTCACTACTTGCCTCAAAATGACAAGCTTGGTTGACACGTTTTAATTCTACTTTCATCAGATGAATGTTAAGTGCCCGGACCGGATTCAATCTGCCCTACCGACTCTTAAAAATCAAAAATAAAATCAATAGAATTGCCTGTCACGGGTAGAAAGTTAATCTGGTCATGGCGATTGCAAGCTGTGTGGTGGACTTAACACCAATAGTGTAACTAAACCTGCAGCCGGTCGTATACGTGTCTAAAACATCGGGTATGTCTGCACCTATATTTACGTCGATTTATGCCGACCTGGTCTATGATATCACTTTACTGGCAACAGTGCTTATACCGCTGGGAATAGCCGGGGGCTTTCTTTTCGCAGGTGCGTGGATGCTTGACTTAAAGGGTAACAGCCGCTGGCCTGCCGTTTTTGCGATAACGCCTTTTTTCTGGTTGTTCGAAGGATGGATGGATAAAAAGCCTGGCCAACCCGAGCGCACTATTCATACCGTTGCGGCCGTCGCGGGTCTGCTAAACGTCGCCGCGATCTATGTGGCTTTAAAATTAGTTTGACTAGGTCGCTTGATTAGTCTCTAGTTTCACGATCAAGCCGGGAAGATTATTTCTTGAGTCAGTTACCTTCTCAGAGACCGGAAAAAAATGTATATCGTAACTTATGTCATGGAACAAGATCTCATTAATGGTCTCCTGTGGGGTAGCGCTGTCTATCCAACACTTCTGATAATCATCTTTTAACGTGAGCGGCATATGCGGATAGAGCTCTTCAAGATGCTTCGCCGCTTTTGTAGTGACAATGGTAAACGTCTCATTTTTTTCACCGGTACGCCGGTCCATGCTAACTTCAAATAACCCTGCAAGCAAGGTAAAGTGCTCATCCCTCATCGTCACCCGGTGAGGCTTTTTGAAGCCATTCTCGTTCTTCCACTCGTAATACCCTGAGGTTATGACCAGGCAGCGCTGGGAGCTGAGCATAGCTCGCAGCACCGGCCTTTTAGGAATTGTATCTGCTCCAACATTAAACATGTTCGAGGCGGTTATCCCTGTCTTATACCAAGGCGGGATCAATCCCCATTTTAACAGCCTTATTGTATCCGGTTCGAGACAAGTGATTACTGGAAGAAATTGCCCAGGCGCTGCATTGTAGTTGTCTTTGAAGCTATCAAGTTCGTCACAATTACGTATTTCAAGCCGATCAAGTAACTTCTTCATTCCATGGGCCGAATACCTAACACACATCGTTCGCGATTTGAATATATAAACATACATCACGTATATTCGGCAAACAAAAATCTGTGAAGGAAGACAGCAGTTATCCGTTCTACGCCCGTGTTGCATTTGTTCTTATTAGCCTGATTGCTTTAGGGTACCTCATGCTTTTAGGTCAGAACATCCTGGCGCCGTTCTTTCTGGGGTTGCTTTTCGCGATACTGTTAATGCCGGTGTCCAGCTTTTTTGAGCGACGACTAAGATTTCCACGGCTGGTGTCTGCCGCGGTATCTGTGGTGATGCTGGTAATTGGTGTGTCGTCAATCATTACGCTGATCGGAAGCCAGCTTAGCTTCGTTGTCAGGGAATGGCCCCATTTAAGGCTGCAGCTCAACCAGGTATTTGTTGGACTTCAAAAATGGATCGAGACAAGTTTCCATATTCAGGCGACCAAGCAGCTAAGTTATCTGAATGAACTTACAAGCAACGCGCTTTCGGCAAGCTCAGCGGTTGTCTTGACCGCGCTGTCTAGTTTTTCGTCCCTTTTGTTTTTTTTTATTTTTACCCTTCTGTATACCTTTTTTATTCTCCTTAATCGTAAAAGGCTGGTTGAATTTTTAGTCGCCTCATTCAGTAATGAAAGTAGCACAGTAGTTTATTCGATCGTCCACCAGGTACAATACATGATCAAAAAGTATGTTTCGGGTCTGTTTATTGAGATGTGCATGGTAACAGTGATCGCAGCAATTCTCTTTTGGATCTTGGGGAGCCGCTTCGTTTTCTTACTGGCTTTGATTGTTGGTATATTCAATATCATTCCTTACCTCGGAATTTTTACCGCCGCTCTTTTGAGTGCGCTCATAACCTTTGCCACCGCTACACCGGGGAAAGCACTTGCTGTATTAATTGCAGTGGTCCTCGTTCATTTGCTGGACAGCAATATCTTAATGCCTCAAATACTGGGATCGAAAGTTCGAATTAATGCGCTGATAATAATCATCGGAGTTGTGATTGGTGATATGCTTTGGGGTGTGTCGGGCATGTTCGTTGCCATACCCGCAATCGCGATCCTTAAGATAATCTTTGATCATGTTGATTCGCTTCATCCATGGGCAATTTTGCTTGGCGATGAAGAGAAGATAGAGCAAAAGCCTTCTTCGGTCGCCGCCAGGGGGCTTTTTGTTCGCAAGCCGCAATCCTCAAAGCCGGTTGAGGCTAGCGAGGGGCAAAGAACTACGTGAACTGTTAAGAATTATAGCTGCGCGTTGTTGTTATTTGGTTCATTTATCCTCTGGTCTAATTATTGATCACTCTGCACCGCTTTACATACTATGACTAAAACACAAACCGCAATTCCGGTTAAGGAATCTGGATTCACAAAATTCCTTGAAGAGACCGGTAATCAGTTGTTATTCTTAGGAAATTTTTGGAGAAATCTTTTCCGTGGAGGTTTCGAATGGTCCGAGTTCATTCACCAGTGTTATCAGATCGGTTACAAATCCTTCCAGCTCGTGGGCATTACAGGCCTCATTCTTGGTGTAGTGATGACTCTGCAGTCCCTACCAACTATGAAAGACTTTGGAGCCGAGAGTTTTGTTCCTAGTATGGTTTCTATCAGTATTGTAAGGGAGATTGGTCCTGTTATTATCGCACTGATATGTGCTGGAAAGGTCGCTTCGGGGATTGGAGCCGAACTAGGCAGTATGAATGTTACCGAGCAGATCGACGCGATGGAAGTAAGCGGCGCCAATCCAACACAGTATCTAGTTGTTACCCGTATTCTCGCATGCACAATTATGGTCCCTCTCCTGACGATTCTTTCTGATGCCTTGTCTATATTCGGCGGATTTTTGGCAGCTAATATAGGCGGAAGGGTTTCCTGGCTCTTGTACTTTAACAAGGCTCTTTCGGCGCTAAACTTTACTGACATTTTTCCAGCTACTCTCAAAACGATTCTTTTTGGCTTTGCGATTGGCTTTGTCGGGTGTTATCAAGGTTACAATTCCAAACGAGGAACAGAAAGTGTTGGTATAGCAGCAAATTCGGCCGTTGTGAGCGCTTCGCTATGGGTTATAGTGATCGACGCGATTGCTGTTGAAGTGACAAGCCTGTTGTTTTATTAAGTTAATACTGGCTGATGGAAGATTTTAAAGACGCCGAAGTTGTTGTTGATATTAAGGGTTTAAAGAAATCATTTGGGTCAAAAGAGGTTTTAAGAGATATAAATCTTGTAGTTCACAAAGGAGAGAACTTCGTTGTCCTGGGAAGATCGGGGCAGGGCAAATCGGTGACGATCAAGTGTATCGTTGGCCTGTTAACGCCAGACGACGGTCAGCTTTATGTACTGGGTAAAGATGTCGCTCACCTAAACCAGGATGGTCTGAGAGAACTTAGAAGTCAAATCGGATTTTTATTTCAAGGAGCGGCCTTATACGACAGTATGACCGTACGTCAGAATCTGGAATTTCCTTTGCGTCGGGTTCTTAAGCTAAAAGACGAGGCCGAAATCGAAAAAAGGGTGAAAGAGATGCTAGAGAATGTTGGTCTGGTCTCGGCCATCGATAGCATGCCATCGGACCTTTCGGGCGGTATGAAAAAACGCATTGGTCTTGCGCGAACGCTTATTGTCAATCCCAAGATCATGTTGTACGACGAACCAACGACAGGGCTCGATCCTATAACATCCCATGAAATAAGTGAGTTAATACTCCAGCTTCAGAAAAAATTTCAGGTTTCTTCAATAATTATTACTCATGACATGCATTGCGCCCGAATAACTGCTAACCGGGTGGTCATCATGAATGAGGGCACGTATGTCGCCAGTGGCAGCTATGACGAGCTGCAGCATTCTGAAGATGAATTCATTAAATCATTTTTTATCGAGTAATTATGAATAATACGACGTCACAAAAAATCAGGATCGCGCTTTTTACACTCGTTGCCCTTGCAGTACTTGCCGGCGCAATTTATTTCATTGGGAGTCAGAAAAGTCTTTTCGGGAATACCTTCAATGTGTATAGTATGTTTACGAACGTAGGCGGTTTACAGGCCGGAAACAATGTACGTTTCGCGGGCATCAATATCGGCGTTGTCGAGAAGATCCAGATCACCGGCGACTCAAGTGTGCGTGTCACTTACAGGTTGAACAGTAACGTACGACAGTTCTTGAAAAAAGATGGTATTGCTTCTATTGGTTCCGACGGTCTTATGGGCGACAAACTGGTTAATATTTCGCCTGGTTCCACGACAGTTAAACCAATAGCAGACAACGACATGATAAGATCACAGGTGCCTCTCGACTTTGATAAGATTGTCGCCCGGCTGTCACGTGTTGCTTCTAACGCAGATACGATCTCTGGTGCCTTATCATCGATTGTAGGTCAGATAAGCCGGGGAAAAGGCAGTCTTGGTCGTTTGTTATACAGTGACAAGCTTGCGAAAGGGCTTGAAGGTACAGTGTCTTCAGCGCAAAAGACAATTGCCAGCGTAAAGCAGAGCTCCGAAGGATTTACCGAGAATATGACGGCCTTGAAAAGCAATTTTCTTCTTAAAGGGTTTTTTAAGAAAAAGCAGAAAGCAGCTCAGAATAGAAGAGATTCTATTAAGGCATTGCGGGACTCAGCACGTGCCGCCCGTAAAGCGAGGAGAGCGAAAAAAGAGTAGAATGATTCGGTAAGAACCTTGCCTTTAGCAATTCTTCCCAAATATCACCAGATCATGAAATATACCGTCAAGCAGGGCAATCGCGGGGAGATTTCCCCATTTGGCAAAACCCGCCTTTTCAAATAGGTTGAGGCTTGCGAGGTTATGCCCAAAGATGTATGCAAGCATGACATGGATCTGGTGTTCGGGAGCTTTAGTGGCAGCAATGCTAAGGGCCATGTAACCTAGTCCCCGGGCTCTGAATCGTTCGTCAAGATATAAGCTAATTTCGGCGGTGTGCCTATACGCCGGACGGCCGTAAAACGATGAAAATCCAAGCCAGCCTATGTCTTCCGTACCAACGCTTAGTATCCATAGAGGCCGGTCCTGCGCATTGAAGCTCTCAAACCAGGCTAATCTGCTTTCAACACTCACTTCATGATCATCGGCTGTAACCATACGGCTTGCGATGGTACTGTTGTAAATGCCGACAATAAATGGTAAGTCTTGTAGTTCGGCCGGCCGAAAGTGCATCATACTTTATTCGCCCGATGGATTAAGGATTTGCTTGCCAGCCGCAACAGGCCGCCCGAAATTGGGCGTGCCATCTGAATTCCATGAGAATTTTTGCATGCGAGGGTTACGTGAATTACGACAACCTAGCCCACTCAGGGAATTCGCATGATAAATTATCCAATCGTCTTTGCCGTCTACCGATTTAAAAAAAGTGCAGTGTCTGGTTCCATACGTGTTTCCTGATGTATTCTTGGAGAAAACGGGCGCGCTGGACTTGGTCCAGTCTGCCGGATTAAGCGGGTCGCCGTTTCTTCGTAGACTTAACATTCCCAGGCAATAGTCATCGACATTACAGCTGTTCGCCGAATAGATTAAAAAGACGTCTTGAGAAGAATTCTGCAGTATTTCGGGACCTTCATTGATCGGAGAGCCACTTTTTTCCCAGGTGTATGTGGGCTTAGATATCATCACACGATCACTGTCAATCGTAAAGGGATCTTTCATCTTAGCGATATACAGCTGCTGCTGCCCAAGCTCGAGATTTGCCTTCCAGCCAGACCAGATGCAGTACAATTTATTTTTGTAGGACATTATTGTCGGGTCAATCGCCCACCGATCGGTGGTAGGCGTCAGCTGGCCTTTAAACGTCCAGTTTGTGGTATAGGGTGTAGGGTCACTTGATTCGAGCACATAGATGCGATGGGTGAGATCATTTGAGCTATCGGCTGCAAAATATACGTACCACTTGTTATTAAGGTAGTGGATTTCAGGAGCCCAAATGTCATGCGAATATGGGCCGGCCAGCGGCGGGGTCCATATTAGTTTTTCTTGAGCTTTACCGAGCGTGGACATTTTCTCCGTTTGAAAAACTGTGATCTTATTTCCAGAGGTCTTGGTAAAATAATAAAAAACATCTTTATAAATAACCCAGGGATCGGGCCCGCTTCCAAGCAGTGGATTAGTAAAATAGGGACCAATTAATAGTGTCTTTGAACAACCTGTTCCTGTTAATAGACAAAATAAAAATAAGAGCCTTGTCAAAAAGCCCGAAGCGGAAAATCTCATTGCCTGAATGGCCGTAATTTAAACAGACAAAATTCAATTACTGAAGGTACATCGACCTTAGCTTCGCCAACTTTACCTTATCTAGTCCGAGCGGACCTTTCAAAAAACTCTCTACAGATCCAAAATTATGGTCTATAGCGGTAAAAAAGGCATTCAGGTACGAGGCTCTGGCTGCAAGCATGTTATTTGCAACTTTTTCGCTTACATGCATCCGTTCAGCCATCATGCCGGCCATCCTCTTGTTTTCGTCTTGCCGGTAATAGTCCGTTGCAGTGTAATCATTTAGGATCTCCTTTTTGGGCACACCGAGCGCAGCAAGCACAAGCGCGGCCCCTATGCCAGTGCGGTCCTTTCCCGCCGTGCAGTGAAACAACAAACTTTTCCCGGCTGGAAGCGAAATCAGTTCAGAAAACAGGGGTTTGTATTTATCGGCCAAAAAATTGGTCTGCGAGTAGTAATCGCGCAGTAATTAGTCTCCATTTGTAAGCCTCGCGGCTTTAGACATGATCAGTTTGTTCAAGCTGTCACTTCCTGCAGGAGAAAGCACGTACTTTACTCCCAGAGGCAAACGGTCGGGAGCTGCAGCCGATTCCTTAACTCCGCGCAGATCAACCACATTCCCAATGTTTTTTGATGCAAGGACATCGATGTCCTTTTGGGTCAGCTTACTGATATCAAAACTTCTATAAATCTTACCCCATACCACGTGTTTACCCTCTGCACCCTGGTAACCACCCAAATCCCTGGCATTTACTGCACCCTCTAAAAACAGCTTCCTCCTTAAGCTGTCATCGATCTGAGCGCAAACAATGAAGATAGGACCGCTATGTTAGCTTATCGTTAAATCTTCCAGGGCGTGCTAATTTTGGCTTTTGTAAGCATGTTTGCCTCCGAGTCACCTTTTACTAGTTCTTTTACAGGATCCCATTGCAAGGGTCTGTTCAGCCAGTAGGCAATATTAGTGAGTACGCAAACTGAACTAGTACGGTGGCCGGTTTCTGCAGAACAAACGGGATCCTTGCCGGTCTTGATACAGTCAAGCCAATTCTGATAATGGTTATCGCTTTTGTAGAGCCTGGTTTCCGAATCTTTGATCTCTGCCGTCGCGATCGACGCAGGGTTGCTATCAATAAATTCACGGCTTATATCAAGGCTCCCTTTACTGCCAATGAATCTTACCGCCTGTCCCCTGTGAAAATCTTTATGGCTGAGCATCACCCCACCTGCATACTGCATCGTCAAACCATATACAGCGTTCTTCGCGGGAGGCGTAAACAGGACGGGACCGCTGGCATCCATTCCCATCGCCCACTGGGCGATGTCAAACATGTGAGCTCCCCAGTCAGCGATCCCACCTCCACCGTACTCCTTGTACGTTCTCCATAATGCCCATACATCTTCCTGAAGCGGGGGAGCCAGCGTGGGATTGTAGTCGTGATAGACCGCCGGGCCAACCCATTTCTTCCAGTCAAGATTCGCCGGAACAGGCTTACCGGGAAGGTCGCAGGGTATTGACGGGCCTCCTACAGTGACCCATATTTCTTTGATCTCCCCGACATACCCGTTACGAACCAATTCACACGCATGCCTGAAATTTCGCCAGGACCTCTGCATACTTCCTGTTTGAAGGACTACCTTATTCCTTTTCACGGCATTTACCATCGCCCTTCCTTCTTCTACGGAGTGTGCAAGGGGTTTCTCACAGTAAACATGTTTACCTGCGTTGGCGGCCATAACACTTACTACTGCATGCCAGTGATCGGGTGTAGCCACCACAACGCCGTCTATATCCTTTCGGTCTAAAATCTGTTGAAAATTCGCGTACGGTGTAAAGCCCTTGTATGTGGTGGTTCCGGCGGCTTTTGCAGCAAGTTCCTGGACTTTGGCGGCGAACGCGGCGAGCTTTTCAGTGTCAATATCTGCTCCTGCAACCAGTTGTGCGATCGGAGAAAAAGATTCAGCGAGACCCCTAGCCTGTTTGCCAGTTCCAATAAAGCCGATGTTTATACGGTCACTGGGCGCTAAAAAGCCCCGGCCAAGGACTTTACGAGGAACAATTTCAAAAAGCGCCGCCCCGGTAACGAGCCGTACTCCCTGCTTTAAAAAGTGACGGCGTGTGTTGTGGGCTTTCATACGTGGTTTAATCTTATATCATGATCAAATTAGAAAAAAAGGACCACACTAGGGTGTTTTCACCCTAAAGGATGGGTGTAAAACACGTGGCATTCTTTACCAACCTCGTTTACTTTTGAGAAAGGATGTTTCTATACATGTTTGTTTGTGTTAAAAAGCCGGTGAAAACGTCACCGGCTTTTTTTTGGAAGAATAATTGCTTTTAACGCTCTTTTGAGCGTGATGAAGCAGAATATGAAAAACAAGTTTTCGGTAGGTGACCAGGTCGAGTGGAACTCTGAAGTAGGTCACATTAAGGGCAAAATTGTAAAAGTGCATACAAAAGACTTTGAGTTCATGGGCAAGAAACAAAACTCAAGTCCGGAGGCTCCACAGTATGAAGTGACAAGCGATAAGACGGGGCACAGTGCAGTTCATAAGGAAGAAGCCCTTAAAAAGTTAAGCTAGGTGCAATCCTTTTTTTTGACTTCTTGATTAGCTTTGTTTAATATTTTGGTTCGGTAGCTCAGTTGGATAGAGCAACGGTTTTCTAAACCGTCGGTCATTGGTTCGAATCCAATCCGGACTACAAATCGCAAAAAATGATCCGTGCTGCTTCTCACAACGATCTGCGAGAGATCCAAGAGTTGTTTAGAGGATCTGTATTAAATGTGTGCAGTAGAGACTATACTGAGGCACAAACAGCTGTATGGTCTGCCGGGTCTAAAAATGCGGAGAAATGGTACAACAGAATTTCTAATCAATATTTTGTACTAGATGTTCGTTCTTGTGGGGTTGCTGGATTCGCTTCTCTGAAACAAAGCGAGATTGATCTTCTTTATGTACATCATAAGTGTCAAGGCCAAGGGATTGGAAAAGGTCTTATAACCCACCTTGAGAATTATGCAAGAGATCACAATGTGCACGAAATGGTCGCCTTTTCAAGCATTACAGCTCGTCCATTTTTTGAAAAGCTGGGATTTAAAACACTGCTTCAACAAACTGTGGTACTGAACAGCATTAACCTGATCAATTATAAAATGCTTAAGTCTCTCATTACATAAAAGAGGCAACTTTAAGGTAGGTATTTTATACGGGACAACCCTCCCGCCTAGCTAATCAATACTGCCATTACAAAGTGTCTTAGCGAAGTTCCAAAGTCGCGAAGATCGTTCTTGACGCCAACGACATTCAAGATTTCTAGCATCAACGAGGCTTACCATAGCTACCGGACCAATTACGCATCGCGTTCATGTCAACACTATTCGTCTGTTTTTATTGGCCTACATTTAGCGAATGAAGCAATACGACAAGTTGTGGAAAGGTGTAATTGAAACTTTTGCTCAAGATTTTATCTGCTTCTTTTTCCCTAGATCTGACCAGGTTTTCGACTTTACCCGTGGGATCGAGTTTCTCGATCAGGAATTGCTTATGATTTCGCCCCCCGAAGACCAAAAGTTTAAGACCCGTTATGTCGATAAACTAATAAAGCTTTTCACCCAAACAGGGACCGAGGAATTCATCCTTATACATGCCGAGGTCCAGGGTCAACGCGATGACGATTTTGCCAAAAGACTCTTCACTTACTACTATCGAATACTCGACAAATTCGACAAAGACACGACTACCCTGGTCATATTTACAGATGCAGACAAGGACTTCCACCCAAGGTTTTATGAGCGACGTAGCCTTAATACTCGTTTGTTGTTCGAATTTCAGACCTATAAAGTACTTGACCAAGACGAGGAGAAGTTGACCGCTGATCCAAACCCCTTCGCCGTGGCTATTCTTATAGCCAAGCTAGCTTTAAAAAAGGGACAGCTCAAAGACCTTGAACTGCTTGATCAAGCCTTCTTCCTGGCCAAGCGGCTCATAAAACGACAGATACCTAAAGAGCAGATTGGAAAGCTTTTAGCGTTTTTAAGGCATTACCTAAGTTTTGAAAACAGGGAAAATGACGGTATCTTTGAATCAACTCTTAAAGAGTTAACTAAAGGGGATATTACCATGGGCATTGAAGACGCAATTTTAGAGATTGTAAAGGAAGAGTCCAAAGAAGAAGGTGTTCAGGAGGGTCTCAAAAAAGCTGCATTGGAAATGAAAAAGATGGGTTACGACGTAGAGGCAATTATTGCTGTTACTGGCCTTCCAAAGGAAGATATCGAAAATTTATAGCGTCTATTCCACAATCTTATCGAAAACGCTGTTAGCGACACCTAAAAAACAGCTGCAGTTTATGCTATACAAACGAATCAACGTCACGGTAGGTTTTGATTAGGGACATCTCCCCTGCCTTGCCGTTCCCCGAGTTCCCATGCTCCATTCCGAGGACGCCGGTGTAGTTCTTTGAATGGAGGTATTTGAATATATTCTTATAATTTATTTCGCCGGTTCCCGGTTCTTTCCTTCCCGGTACATCGCCAATTTGAAAGTAACCAATCTCGTCGTAGCACCGGTCAATTGTTGTAATTACGTTCCCTTCGTTTCGCTGCATGTGATAAATGTCGTACAAGATCTTGCATGCGGGGCTGTTCACCGCTTTACAGATCGAATAAGTATGGTCTGTATGTTGAAGGAAAAGTTCGGGTGTGTCGCTCAAGGTTTCAATGACCATGACCAGTTTGTGAGGTTCAAATATTTCGACTCCCCTTTTCATCGCGTCGATAACATAGGCAGTTTGGATACCAACCGGTATGTTCCGGTCGATAAAGCCAGGAACCACCGTTAACCAGGTTGCCCGGCACCGTTTGGCGGCTTCTACCGATTCCCTGCACGTCTTCAGGAACAGGTCTGTAAATTCAGGTCTTCCAGTCGTCAGCGAAATCTTCCAGTTGTCGCCACCATCAACGACAAACACGCCCATTTTCATTTCAAGCTTCTCCAAAAGATCTCCGATGAGCTGCTGCTCAGCGGGAGGCCTTCTTAACATACCGTTGTCTTCGATCGCCTTAAAGCCCTGGTCATGGAGAAACCTGATCTGGTCGTGAAAATCTTTACCGGCGCTAACCGCAAACATGCCATCGTGTGGAGCATAAAAAAGGTTGAACGGACGGGGAGCAGGTGGGCGGCTCTCGACGGACTTGCGGTCAATGATTTCTGAGGCCGAAAGGGCGCCCAGAAGGCTGGTGTGAATAAAATCACTTCTCTTCATAAAGATCAAATTAGGGTGTTTTCACGGTTTTCTAATAGGTGTTTTTCACGTATTTCAACGTTTCATTCCCCTTTCTTAAGGTATTGGATGCAAATTCTATACTTTGCCCTAGTTCACAAAAATCACCTATGTCATACAACCCATTAGGAGGCACCAAGATCACCGGTCAGGAAGCAGCTGCCCTCACAGAAAAGTACAATGATCTTATCCCTAAACTTACGCAAGTTGGCCTAGTTCATTCAGACGGGATCTCTTTTAGCAAAGCGATACTTGAAGATTTTCTTCATGGTACCGACGTTGAAGGCATTCATTTTTACTATGGGGTAAACGCTGATAACCGCTTGACGCTGTTATTTCGAAAAGCGATCGCAAACATAGAAAGGCCCAAGCCACCTAAACCTAAAATGTCAAAGGAGTTACTAGTGTAGCAATTACTTAATAGGTTAACCAATTTCTAGTGTATTTCCTGTGTATGTCCATGCAAATGGTTTAGCCCGGGTTTGATTGTATGTATTTATGTATTCCATCATCTGACTTATGAGTTGTTCTTTCGACTTCCAGATGCCGCCTTTCAGGACATCTTTCG
>JAABUX010000314.1_pt1 | contig 82742 bp, 67 predicted proteins | sample 5561851 | NCBI WGS metagenome assembly JAABUX01 (sample SAMN10711883, study PRJNA513361) | rock metagenome | isolation source: Antarctica rocks | place: Antarctica: Victoria Land, Richard Nunatak red sandstone | collected 2016-01-03 | reverse complement strand
GGGGGATCGAGAACTCGCTGCACTGGCAACTCGATGTGAGCTTTGGCGAGGATCAGAGTCGGACCCGGCTGGACCATGCCCAGGCCAACCTGGGAGTGCTGCGTCGGATGAGTCTGAGCCTGTTGAAGAACGAGAGGAGCAGCAAGGTGGGCATCAAGAACAGGCGGTTGACGGCGGCATGGAACACCGACTATCTACATAAGGTGCTATTCGGGGCATAGGTTACGGTGCAATCGCCCTGGTCCCCCGACCCAATGAACAGCGGGTACCGAATCGGTCATCGACTCTCTGGTTCGTCCGCCTTTAGTCTATAACATAGGTCATTCTAAACGGAAGCAATTTGCGTGTCAAGTGGGCGATAATAAGTTTTTATTTGACCGAAAGCCGACCTCCCGATAATTTTGAACAATGGAGCCACCCGATTTGGAGCCCGTGAGCAAATCATTGAAGTTGGCGATTTTACAGAGTGGCTTGACGGCCTACGAAATCGCCAAGAGAGCAGGCGTTTCACCGCAAATCGTCACCCGATTTTTGCGAGCTGAACGTGGCTTGTCGTTGGTTGTCATTGACCGTTTGTGCTTAGTGTTAAGACTTGAATTGACAAGAAAAATATGAATATGAACAGAAAAAGGAAAATGGAGCGGTTGCGCTCTTTTGGGATTCTTCGCGTACTCGCGGGTCCGGCCATCGCTCCAATCGCCTCCAAGCTTTAGACTGGTTTTGTTCCGGCCCCGGCGACTGGCCCTGATCGGTGACCGCTCATGATCTTCCGCGACAACCCCGTCTTGATCCGCGAGCTTCTGGTCAACCTCCGGTCGACCCGGGCGTTCGTCCTGCAACTGCTTTATGTCACGTTCCTGGGGATCGTGGTCTACTTCGCCTGGCCGAGCGAGGGGAAGCTCGTCAGCGCCGACCTGGCGCAGCGGTTGTTCGACATCTTCTTCTTGGGCCAGTTCTTCCTAGTCGCTCTGGTGGCCCCGAGCTTCGCGGCGGGGAGCATCACGGGGGAGAAGGAGCGGAAAACCTACGAGATGCTCCTGGCGAGCCCGCTCAAGCCTTCGAGCATCCTGGTCGGCAAGCTGCTCAGTTCGCTGACTTATCTGGTGCTTTTGATCGTTTCGAGCTTGCCGTTGATGATCTTGTGCTTCTTGCTGGGGGGGATTCTGCTGTCGGAGATCGCCCGAGCTTACCTGATCTTGATCCTCGCGGCAGGGACGTTCGGGCTGCTCAGCTTGGCCTGTTCGAGCTATTTCAGCCGGACGAGTTCGGCGTTGGTCGTCAGCTACCTGGTGATCTTGCCCTTGGCCGTGACTTGCATCACGCTGACCCGGAGCAAAGACCTGCTGCTCCGCGACTTCGTGTCGATCGCCGTGCTCCCCCCTTGGTGCCTGGCGATCTGGGCCTTGGTCGCGATGCTGGTCAGTCGTCGGCTGCTGTTTCCCCCCGACGTGGGGAGCGGCGGCAACGACGTGATCGACGAGGAGCAGGAGATGAAGTACGCCATCGGCGTCGTCATCGACCGCGACCTGTTCCCCGACAAGTTGTTCGCCCCCGCCAAGCGGACCGACCTGATGCCGGATGGTACCAACCCCGTCCTCGAAAAAGAGCTGCGGAGCGAGATTTTCAGCCAGGGGACGTTGATGCTCCGGGTGGTGATCCAGGTCAGCATGCTCCTGTCGATCCCGCTCATGGCGATCCTCCTGTTCTTGAAGCCGGAGCAGGCGGGCTATTATGTGTGCTACGTCCTGACGTTCAACCTGCTGGTCGGCCCGGTGTTCTCGGCGGGGAGCATCACCGGCGAGCGCGAGCGGCAGACCTTGAACCTGCTCCTGACCACCTTGCTCACCCCGGGCAAGATCGTCTTCGCCAAGCTCATCGCCGCGCTCCGGGTTTCGACCGTCCTCACGTTCTTGCTCACCGAGCAACTCTGGCTGGCTTACTTCTTGATCCCCGAACTCCGCGACCGATTCTGGACCTTGGGCGTCTACCTGGCGATCATCGCCACGACCTGCCTGGCCACCTCGACCATCGGGCTGCTTTGCTCGGCGCTTTCCCGGAAGACTTCGGTCGCCTTGGTGGTGACGTACATGATCCTCCTGGCGTTGTTCGTCGGCCCGATCGGCGTCCGGCAGTACCTCGAAGGGGTCGGGAAAATCTCCTACGAGCGGATCGACGCCCTCACGATCACCAGCCCCTACTCCGCGGCGCTCAGCATCCCGATGAAGCCGAGCCAACTGTCGTACAACTCGGCGAATGAAGCCTCCGCCGCCGCCTCGGAGATGAAGGCCACGTTGGTCCCCGGCACCGGTTTGCCGGTCTGGGCGGTTTTCCTCCTGATCTATCCGGTCATTGCCTTGATCCTTTACGGGGCCACCCACGTCGCGTTCCGTTACCGATGGTGGAAGGCGGGCGGCACGGGTTGAGGAGCCTGCGGAATCGTCGCAACCCGCCGATCGCCAGGTTTCTCGAAATCTTCCCAGGTTTCGTGACCGGCAAGGTCCTTCCCTCTCGGCGATTTTTGGCCACAATGGCTAGGGGTAGGTCCGAGGAGTCGTCGAGGTTCCGACGCTCCTGGCCGATCGAAGTCGACGAGGACGCGGCGACGACCATGACCAGGCCGAAACTTTGGGACGACGTGGACGGGATCATCCTCGACGCCGTGGGAACCCTGATCGACCCGGTCCCGTCGGTCGCCCAAGTCTATGCGTCGGCGGCGATCCGGCAGGGTCTCGTGGTCGAGTTGGGCGAGGTCAAGGCCCGGTTCGGCCAGTACTTTCGGAACGACGAGGTCGACGATCAACTCGGGCCGATGGCGACCGACGAGGCGACCGAGTTCCGCCGCTGGCGGCGGATCGTTGGGAACGTCTTGCCCGACCTGCCCGACCCCGAGCGGGCCTTTGACGAGTTGTGGGATCACTTCGGACGCCCCGAAGCCTGGCGCTGCTTCCCGGACGTCTCCTCGGGGCTTCGGGCGCTCCGGGACGCCGGTTGGCCGGTCCGGATCGCGTCGAACTTCGACGGCCGCCTCCGCGACGTGGCCGGCGGCCTGGCCGACCTCGACGGATTCGCCGAGGTTTTGATCATCTCGTCCGAAGTCGGCTATCGGAAACCGCACCCCAAATTCTACCACGCCGCGTGCCTGAGCCTGGGTTCGCCGCCCGACCGGGTCCTTTGCGTCGGCGATGATCCCGAAAACGACGTCCTCGGCCCCGAGCGCGCCGGGCTTCGAGGCGCCTTGCTCGATCGAGAAGGCCGATGCCCCCTCGGCCTGACCTCGTTTCCCGACTTGCCCAGCCTGGCCCGAACACTGACCGAGGCCCGGCGTTCGTTCTCCCCTCGGGTGATCTTGGGTTGATCGCGGGTCGACGATCCCCATGATATTGGAGCTGATTCGGGTTTGTTGGAAAGCTGATGCCGCCGATTGAAAACGGGAGGCTAGACTTGTCGGGGTTCGCGCCATACGATTCGATGGTTTGTTCCGGTCGGATCCAATCGGTCGTGCGCCGTCGGCGACCTTCCGATCAACCTCCTCAATGTTGATGCCGTTGCCTCCGGGGGATCGCTCTGGCTTCACCCGGTCCAGGTCGGAAAAGGGAAACGGCCCATGCCCAAGGCTCTGATCGTCGAGGATGATCCCGATCAGGCCGAGTTGCTGGCTCGAATCCTCTCGTACCGCGATTTCCAGGTTGAGATCGCCGAAGATGGTCGAAAAGGTCTGGCGATGGCCTTCTCGACCGAGCCTGATTTGATCCTCCTGGACTTGATGCTCCCGGACACCACCGGCTTCGACGTCTGCCGTGATCTCCGGTTGAATCGAACGACGATGCTCACGCCCGTGATCATGATCACCGCCCTGGGCGACGACAAGCACCGCTCCAAAGGGATCAGGATCGGCGCCAACGCCTACATCACCAAGCCCTATGGTCCCGACGACCTGTATGACGCGATCGGCGAGGTCCAAGCCTGGCGCGCCCGGATGGCCCAAGGATCGCTCCAAGGCGAGATCCACGTCGAACTCAACAGTGAGCTACCGTTCCTCCAGGAAGTCAACGACTTCTTGCTCAACCTCAAGCTGGCCAACCCTTTGACCGGCGAGCAGCTTTTCAGCTTGCGGCAAGCCTTGATGGAGATGGGCCAGAACGCGATCGAGTGGGGCAACCAACATCGGTCCGATGCCTTGGTCCTGATCACTTACCGGATTCACCCCGACCACGTCGAGATCGTCGTCCGCGACCAAGGCGAAGGGTTCGACCCCCGAGACGTCGCCCACGCCGCGTCCGAGGACGACCCGATCGCCCACATGGATATCCGAGAAAAGCTCGGGCTGCGTGAAGGGGGGTTTGGATTGATGATCAGTCGCGGACTGGTTGACGAACTCAGGCATAATGAAATAGGCAATGAAGTGACCTTGATCAAGCGGTTTTCGACCGCCGGGGTGGATGGAAGATGAGTCGCGTCGAAGTCGCTCCCAGGTTCCTCGGCGCCAATGCGAAGCGGCCGACCCTTTTGGTCGTGGATGACGAACCCGAAGTCCTCCGGTCGCTCCATGACCTGTTCCGCCTCGAATTCCGGGTCTTGACCCACGAGCACCCGTCGGAAGCCCTGGCCACCCTGGCCGGCGACACCGAGGTCGACGTCGTCATGTCGGACCAGAGGATGCCCGAAATGTCGGGCGTCCAATTCCTGGAACGAGCCAGGGCCGTCCGCCCCGACGCCACCCGGCTCTTGTTCACCGGATACGCCGACATCAAGGCGGTCATCGACGCCGTGAACCGGGGGCACATCGCCCGCTACGTCGCCAAACCCTGGGACGTCGACGAGTTGACCGCGGTGATCCGCCAGGCGGTCGACCAGCATGTCTTGATCGCCGAGAAAAACCGACTACTCCGCGAGCTGAAAGAAACCAACGCCCGGTTGACCGAGGCGGTCCGGCTCAAGGGGAAGTTCATCGAGGTCGCCAGCCACGAGCTGAACACGCCCGTGACGGTCGTCCTCGGCCTGACCGAGTTGTGGCAGATGGCGATGAGCCCGAACGCCACCGCCTCGGAGCGGACCTGGGTCGACCGGATTCACGGGGCGGGGCTTCGGCTCGCCTCGACGGTCGAACGGATGCTCAAGCTCTTGAAGACCGGGCAGATGACGCCCGACCTGGCATCGGTCGCCGCTCCGCTCGAACCTTTGATCCGCCTGGCGGTCGCCGGTTTGCAGCCTTTCCTGGAAGCCAGGAAGCAGACCGTCGAGTTCGCCATCGCCGACGACCTGGGCGAGGTGGAGGTCGACCCGCCGAAGATCTCCGACGTGGTCGCCAACCTGGTCGTCAACGCGATCAAATTCACCCCCGACGGCGGGACGATCCGGGTCGCGGCGTCGGCTTTCGGCGACTCCTCGGTCCGGGTCCAGGTGTCCGACTACGGGATCGGGATCGACCCGAGCGACCGGACCCACCTGTTCGAGCCGTTCTTCACCGGCAACGACACGATGCACCACTCGTCGGGCGAGTATCAGTTTTGCAAGAAGGGGATGGGCCTCGGCCTCTGCCTGGTCAAGGCGTTCGTCGAACTCCACGGCGGGTCGATCAGCGTCGAGACCGCCCCGGGCAAAGGGTCAACTTTCTCGTTCACCCTGCCGCGTCGGCACTTGGCGATAACGAAAGCATACGGTGATCTCATCGGATGACTCGGGCCAGAAAGACCGGGGCCACCGCGAACCCCAAGGCGAGAGTCGGCGCGGTGATCCAGCCCCAGTAGTAGTTGAATTCCTTGCCGACCACCAAAAAGGCGACCAGATAGCCGGAGAAGCCGATCATCGTGAAGCGGCTGCTGCGATTCGTCGCGGCGAGCGACATCAGCCCGAAGCTCGCCAGGGGAAGATAGAACGCGGCGAACCAGGAGGGAAGGTAAGAAAGCAGGTAATTCATGCGGGCCGTCGCCAGCAGAAAGGAGGGTCCGCCCCACTCGACCCAGTTGGCCCGATCCGTCGGTGGGTGGAACCGTTCGGGGAATTGATGAAAGGCCACCTGGGATTCATGCATCAAGAAATGCAATCCGTACAAGACAAGGCAAAACGACCAGCCCATCGCTTCGCCCCAACGCCGGCGGACCCAGGCATCACCCAAGCAGAGGAAGACGAATGGCAAGGCCAGCTCGCGCAGAAAGAGAGCGCATGCCCCGGCGACCAGGCCCACCCGAAACCATCCCAGCGACCGAGCGACGATCGTGAGCAGGATCAGTTGGCCGACCCAGGTTTCGGTGAACCAGGGCGGCTCGGGCTGAAGCCACCAGGCCGAGGCGGCGAAGACGGCAAACCCCGCGACCGCCCCCCAGGTTCGCCCCAGGTCCACGGCGATCATCCACACGACCAGCGCGGCCGTGAGCAACGATAAGCCGGCCAGGGCGGCTTGCCGGGCGCCCGATCGCCGAAATTTCCCTAGGACGTGGGCGTAGAGCGGCGTTCGCCAGTTGAACGTCGAACTCGTCTCGTAACCCCGCGCGTGCAGTTCTCGATTCGCCGCTTGGTAGTAATCCTCCCCGGCCTCCACGCGCGCGGCCACTCGCTCGTAGAAGATGGCATCAGCAAGATCAAAATCACGATATTTGTAGGCGATGTTGGCCGTGGTCGCTGCGTGTAACAGAATGGCCGTGCCGACGAACAACGAACCAAGCGCCAGGATGGTGGTCCATCGGAACCGTGAGCGATCAGCGGGCTTCCCGAACAGCCAGGCGAGTTTGTTCATGATTGTTCGACACGGTCCGAGCCGGGGGACCAGACGGCGAGGGTGATGAGTAGCAAGATCAGGTTACGCGCCGCCACGATCGCGATGGGTAGCGGGCGCAAGGCGGCGAGGTCGAAAAAAAAGTAAGGGTAGTCCAGGGTGGTCAGCAAGCAGCAAGCCGCGAACAACGCACGGACCAACCCCGCCCACCTCCCCCGCAGGGTGACGATGAACGGGATGGGCCAGATCAAGTATTGGGGCGAAAGGACCTTGTTGGTTACGATGAAAGCGAGCAGGCAACCGCAGGAAGAACGAGCGAGGCTCGTCTCCACGCTGTTCCGCGCTTGCGAGCAGAGAAACAGCAAGGAGAAGCCCAGGAGCGGCAGTGAGAGCAGCGAAAAGAGGTCGGGGAGGTCCCCCACGAGGTGGAATGCCCCAAAGTTGTACAGGACGATCGGGGCTTGGCCCAGGAGATAATCCACGAGGAAGATTAAGCTGGCGAAGACCGACTCGATCTCGACGCGCCGATCCGAGTGATACCGGATCGACGCCCCGGCGCCCGAACGGCCGATGAGGAACCAGGCCAACATCCCCAGCCCAACAGTGGCTCCCAATCCCAGGCGCGCCAGCGATGCCGCCGAGCGGGCTTGCCGCCAATCACGGGTGATCTGGGGGAGCAGCACGAATCCGGGGAACAGCTTGATCAAGACCCCCAGCCCGGCCCAGATCCCCGCGTGGAGGGGTCGTCGCGTCTGCCAACCCGCCACCGCCGCGAACGCGAAAGAGGTGGGGATCGGGTCGTATCGGGTCAGCATCACCGGCCAGAGCGCGAGGGTGTAGGTGAGGAACCAGGTCAGTCGCGCCACCGGACCGGGGGATTCCGGGTCGCGGTCGGCGTGGCGCGCGACCAGGAAGAGTGTCCCGGTGTGAAACAGCAAGACCTCGGCCGCGAAGACCCAGGAGAAGCCCGCGCTCGACCGGCCAATCCACCGGGCGAGCCAGAAGAACGGCAACGCGAGGGGGGGATATTCCGTCAGGAAGTCGCGGTACGGGACCTGACCCGTCATCATCCGCGCAGCGGCCACCTCGGGGATCGCGAGGTCGGTGTGGTGCGGGGCCACGCCCCCGATCGGCCCGAACTCGCAGAAGGCCAAGAGGACCGCCTGAACCAGCGCGAACGCCAGGATGACTTTCCAAGTGGGTGCCTGCGGTTCCGAGGCGGGCGAGGTCGGACGCGGTGCCATGCGGGGGGCACCTCAGCCAGGGGCCGTCTTGGGAACGGTCGGCTTCCTCGACGACCGGTAGAAGTAAATCGACACCGCCACGCCGATCAAGGAGAGGACGATCGCGGCCGTCCTGACCCAGGGATTCGTCCTGGTGACGTCCACCACCGACTCGGGGATGCCGTAATAAGGCAAGTAGAACTCGGCATCCGACCGAGTGCAAGGGTGCGGCGGCTCGATGGTCAGAGTTTCTGTTTGCGTGTATTGCGGGAACTTCATGGTTGTTGCAACGGTTTTGGGGAAGACACCTTGTGCGTAAGGTTGATAATCAACGGTTCTAAGCACCTCGAAGTCTTCGGGAGTTTTGATCCCACACCTTTCGATCATCCAAGACGTTTGCGGACCCAACTCAACCCATAATCGCTGCCCCTTGATCGAAGTGTTTATCCATTCCATTCGAATCGGACGATTGTCAGTCGTCCCTTCGCCAAGAAATTTAGCGACAACGAGTTTGTATTCTGGGCTGGTGAGCAACTGGTTTAAGCTCAAACCAAGCAGACTGTAAGATGCCCCGAGGCTGTCCCGGACGACATGGAAATCGTCGCCCACATCGTCTTTCTTGCCGGTTTCTTCCTGCTTGGACGCCTTTACCAACTTAAAGTCGTTTTCTTGATTGCTCTTTCCGCGAGCGACGCCGAACTTGTATTCTTCATTCTCGACAAGCACGCCGTCGTTACCTTTTTCGACATGACGAGCGTCCATGCGCCGACGTTTTTTGGCGAGCAACAAGCTGATGGTCCAATCCGAACCTGCGGTGGTCGCCGGCTTCTTGTGGGTCAAGTCGAGCGTCTGGATTTGCTTGTGGAAGGCGAACTCAATGTCGTTCATCTGACTTGCCGCTTCTTGCCAGCCCGCAGGACCAACGGACTCGACCTTGGAGACACAGACGGGATCGACATCTCCCGCAATGCTGGAGGTCGTGGCGAAGAGCGTGAGCAACATCAAGATAGCTAGAATCTTGCGCATCAAACTTCCTTTTCCATTATGTCGCGGGTTTCGACAGAAGTGAGGGTTTGACAGTAGCAGGTGGCATTGGAGCTTTCTGACAATGTATGTTCCGCAAAACAAAGGTTAGGATCCGCGCCAAAATAAGTTACCCACTCTGTTTGTGTAATCTTGAAGGTATAGCATAGCGAGATGGACTACACCGAAGTGAATTACCGCATTTCGGTGTAGCCCTCAAGGTCACTTCATGGAATCAGACACAGCCACAGTAGCGGGTGTAATAAGGGGGATTTCCGATTTGCGGCCCGCAAGGACCGAAGAAGATGCAAAATCCACCATTGCAGCCCGTGACGACCGCTCCTCCGCACGGAGGACGAAGCGCCGAGCCAGTCCCACTCGACCCAATCGACCCGCCCGACTGGGCGAAGGCCAGCGTCGGCTGGATCGCGGTCATGAACACCGCGAGCGACCCGGTCAAGATCAGGGTAGCAACGCCACGCAGCAAATTTCGTCGCATGTCATGCCTCTTGGGAAGTGAACCTGGGAACGAACGTAAGGGACCAACCACCACCGCGAGAGCAGCGGAACCGCTCCGCTTACTCCGCGTCAGTGTCCTTGAGCGGCTCGGTCGGGCGAGCCGGCGTCCTGCGCACCGGAACTCCCGATCTCGGCGGCGATCTCCAGCGCGACGATCGGCGAAGGGGTGTCCAGTAGCAGCTTGATGTTCGAGTTGATGCGCCTGCCGCTTTCGATGGGCGTCGTGGTCAGGCGAAACCGCAAGGACGATTCACCATGAGCGGGGATGGTGATCGGAAGTCCCTGGAGGGTGGTGCAATCGCAACTCGTCTCGGCGGCCAGGACCACGACCGGCCGGTTCGTCACGTTGTCGAGGACAAATTCCACCACCGCCGCATCGCCGGGATGGTCGATCTTGACGTGCTCGACGGCATTGCGGGCAACGATGACAAACCCTTCGCTTTGCCGCATCCACTGGCCCAGCGGGCGACTCAACGCGACCGCGCCGCCACCGACGCAGACCAAGGCCAACAACCACACACCCGAGCTTTTAAGCAACGTGACGTGACGTGAGTTCAACAGGCAAGGCTGTCGCATTAGGATTGGTCATAGCTCATCCCTTGAGTCCAACTTCGTCGTCTTCTCACGGTGGCGTTCCGACCGACTTACTATCCCAACTTTTTCGGAAACATCAAGTCTCTTCTCAAGATTTTTTTGCCGATAGCCGAAACGGCCGGTTTAGCGACAGGCAAGCTCGTCGGGATCAATCTAAGGGGGGCCTTCGCGCCGGCTTTCTGTCGGGGTGATGCGCGCCGCCTCGGCCTGCTGGATGAGATAGTCGCGAAGGTAGCGGGTGAAGGTGGGCAGGTCGTTCTGGTCCCAAGCCTGTTCGATCTCGACCTTGAGCCGCTGGTTCTCGGCCTGGAGCTCCATGAACGCCTCGACGTCGGGGCCTTGGGGGTCCAGGGCCAGGGCGTGGTCGTGGGTGTTGACCGAGAGCAAGAATCCGTCCTTGGCGTCCCAAGGTTGGATCTGGAGCTTCATATGCGGGTACTGGGCGTTGCCCAGGCGAAGCCCGAAGATCGGTTGATCGTCGGGGGTTCGGCCCACTCGCTCGAACGGGGGCCGTGAGACGAGTTCCGCCGCCGCGACGCCCGAGGGCCAGTCGAGTCGGCGACGGACGGCGGGGGGTAGTTCTACCCCCGGGTAAGCGATCTCGAGGTAGATCGCGACCGCTCGCCGGATCGTGTCGAGCCGGAGGTTTGCGAATAAGTTCGGATCTTCGACACCGGGCGACAGCATGACCAATTTCCAAACGGCCAAAAATCTCTGTCCACAACTCATCACAAGTAAGGCGGGTCGTTCCTTCGACTTCCAAGGAGGACTGACGTCCCCATCATACTAGCCGGTCAAGCCGACCGACCATGCCTTGCCGCCCTGAAACCGAGGACCGGGGCGCTCCAGGACGGCCCATTCATCCGACTAATCGACGGTCTCCACCGCGATTCGCATCGTGGTCGACTCGCCGGGTCTGAGCACTCGCAACCCGGTGTCGATCCCTCGGGCTTCGAGATTGAAGGCGTCGGTCGTCTGGGTGTAAGGCTCGACAGCAACCAGAGTATCGTCGTGCGGCGGGACGAAGACGACCAGTTCGCGGAAGTTGAGGTCGAAGCTCAGGACCGTCTCGCATTGGAGGTCGTCGTCAACCAGCCTGCAAACGCAGCGCCCTTCGTCGAAGGTTAGCCCGGTCAGGATGTCGTCGAGGTTGCGGCCGACGGTCGAACTCCCGCCTCGGAAGTCGACCCGATGGTCGACGGCGGTCCGCTCGCCGGTCGGCAGGCTAGCGTCGAGGACCCACTGTTCCGAGGCCGGCAGGATCAATCGACCTTGCTCGGGATTCTTGGCGTTGAATGGGAGTCGGAAATACGGGTGGATGCCGAAGCCGAACGGCAGGTTGCGGTCGGTCGGGTTCTCGACCGTGGTCGTCATGTCGAGCCGATGGCCCGCCAGGGCGTACCTGACCGTCAACACCGCGTCGGCCGGCCAGGAGGCGAGCTGGTCGGGGGCGTTTTTCGAGATCTGGAATCGGCCTTCGAGGAAAGCACCATGATCGGTCGCCCCGACATCCACCACGTCCCAGGGGGCGCTGAGGGCGAAGCCGTGGATCGCGTGGACCTTGTCCGGCTCGATGAAGAGTTCGTAGTCTTTCCCCTCGAACGAGTAGCGACCGTCGCGGATTCGGCCCGGGAACGGGAAAAGGATCGGGATGCCGTTCCGGGCGGGCTTCTGGGGGCTGGCGGCGAAGTCGTCGTTGGCGACGATCACGCGGCGGATCTCCCCTTTGGCCGGAAGCCGGAGGTCGAACAGGTTGAACCCATACGACGGGAGGATCGACGCCGATGCGCCGCTGGCTTCGTCGACCAGGGTGTGGATCGTCCGACCGTCCTGTTCCGTCTGATCGACTCGGGTACTCATCGAGCGTCGGTCGCCTCATCGGCTGGGTTGTTTATGGTCGAGCTTCGATCGGGGTTCGATCGACGGGATCTCGGGTCTCGCTTTCGAAGTTCGGAGATATTCCCGAGACCCGGGGATCTTGGGTGCCACGCGGTTCGGTACGCCGAACCCGTGCCCGTGGCCTCGACGATACGCACAGGTTCGGCGTACCGAACCGCGTGGCACCCCGGGGATGTCCTCAATCTCCAAATTCGAATGCCGCAGCCCTGAATGTCATGCAAACGGTCCTACTCTTCGCGGTTCCGTTTATACTTTCGCCCTTCGGACTTATCAACGATGTACCCAAATCGACGCGCGGCTTCGAACAGCAATGCATGGACCTGTGGCCCTTCGAATCGCTTGCGGTTGGCCGAGTGGTCCAAGGCGGTGGAGCCCATCCCGCCCCGGATGAGGGGGTTGGCCCCGGCGTCGATCAAGAGTCGGGCCATCGCCAAGGAGCAGGTCTCCGCGACGTCGGCCAGGGGGGTTCGCCCCGCCGTCGGCTCGTCATGCGCATTCACGTCCGCCCCTTGCTCCAGGAGGAACGCGACAACCTCGAAATGTTCCTCTCGGACTGCGCAATGGAGCGGCGTGAGTCCACAACCGTAGTCGTCAAATTCGTCTATGTCCCAGCCTTCGGCGACAAGGCGACGGACGGTTGGCAGGTCGCCCATGCCGGCGGCGGTGTGCAACGGCTTGGGATCGATCCAAGCCTCGGGGTCGGTCCAATTCCCGTCGTCCACGTCCATGAGTCACCCCTCACCGATTCGCCTGGCGACGGGTCAACGACGGTCGATGCGGCCCGGCGAACGCGGCGACCACTTGCGGGAGTGCCGCGAGGTGGAGGTGGACCAGGCTCCCGACGGCGTGGTGGTGATAGAAGAGGTCGCACCCTTCGGCGATCGGCCCAAACCCCGCGGCGCAGTGGCAGAGTTCCGAGGTCGGCCGCAAGTCCCAGCGGCCCGCGTTGTAGCCCCGGACCACGGTCCCCTTGGGGGCGAGCCAGGTGTCGGCCCGGAGCGTGATCGAGACCGGGTAGGGCGCGGGGGGATCATCGCGGAGGATGGCGTCGATCGGCAAGATCCCGACCCCGGCCACTTCTCGGTCGCCGAACCGAAAGCTCCGACCGAGATACGCGGTGCCTCCCCCTTCGGAGTAGATCCGGTGCCCTTGGTAGACATGGGCTCGAATGGCGGCGATCAGGCTGTAATTCGAGGTCAAGGCGTCGGCGAAGCGGTCGGGATAGCCGCAGCCGATCATCACCAGGTCGGCGGCTTCGGGCAACGCCTCGCTTCGGAGCGGAGAAAACTCGACGAGTTCCGCCCCCAGGGTTTCCAAGGTTTCGAGCGTATCGGGGAAGTAGCCGCCGAACGCCTCGTCCTGGGCGTAGGCCACCCGAAACTTGGAACCGCACATTCGCCCGGGCGGGTCGCACTCTACCGGGAACGCCCGAGACTGGGCAAGCCCTCGAAGCGCCTCGACGTCGGCGAACCGGAGGAAGCTCCGCGCCAAGGGGGCGAAAAGCTCGTCGGGGACCTGCTGGTCGCGGGGGATCGCCGCCAGGACTCGACGGGTCTCGGGGAGGGCTTCGACCGCGCCGAGGACCGGCTTCTTGAGGATCATCCGGATCGCCGACGCGATCCGGGTGAAGTCCCCGGCCACCTCCAAGTCGTCGATCAAGACCGCGTCGACCCCGGCGGGCAACGTGGGAAAGTGCAAACCCTCCCACCGGGGGCAGGATACCAGGGCCACCGTCGGCAAGTTGAGCGCCCGGATGATCGGGGCCAAGCCGCCGGGCCGCCCGTAGTGCTCGCGTTCGAGCGGACGAGAAAGTTCGGGCTCCTCGAAGGTCCCCTCGACCAGGGCCAGGTCCGACCCATCGGCCCCTCGGGCGAACACCGTCCGGCAGACGTCGGGCGGCATCAGCCAGGCGTCGAGGTGCCGACCCGGCAAGCCGGTGACTTGGCCGACCACCTCGGTCCCCGTGGGACAGGCCCGCGCCCGGAAGTGCTGGACTCGCCAGCCCAACTCCGTCAAGCCACCCAGTAATCCCAGGCTCGCCGGTGAAGGCTCCGAGCCCTTGATCGGGACGGCCAGCGCCAGTCGTGGAATCGCCATCATGGCCGAGACCCAAAAACAGGTTAGCACGTTCGAGGCGAAAGACGAGAGGGGAGAGTCCGCGGAATCAATCATAGCCAAACCGCCACCAACCCTGGCGTTCGACCCGAGCGATCGGCACCAACCAAGGCGGGGAACAATCGAGCCCGGACCGGGATGCTCACGGGTTGGCTCTCGATTGTCAGGAAAGCCGGCCCGATTGAGGTGCGGGCCACGGACAATCATACGAACGTAACGATTTCGGTCAAGTCGTGGTCCAAATCACCCACGCATTGTCGGGTCCTTTTTATAGACCAAAACACGTAAATCGACCAGTCAAAGAAGTGTTTGGATTAATTGTGCCTCAAAATCCTCGACCACTCGCCGAGGCCGCCCGGCCGAAAAAAAACCGAAGTCGACAGTCCGATTCGAGCGATTCCGCGATCGAGGAGGCTTTCGGGCTTTGAGCTCGCCTACAATGAGGTGACGTCTCGAAGCGAGTGACATCCCGCCCGACGGGACTGCGGGCGGACCCTCTGACTCCTCAACGACGAGTGGTGGACGCGATGGGCTACGAGTTTTCCAAGATCGAAGAAGCGCTCGACGCGATCGCCGCCGGTCGCGTGGTCATCGTCGTCGACGACGAGAAGCGCGAGAACGAGGGGGATTTCATCGCGGCGGCCGAGCGGGTCACCCCCGAGACCATCGCGTTCATGATCACCCACGGTCGGGGCCAGTTGTGCATGCCGATCATGCCCGACCTCGCCCGCCGGCTCGAACTGCACCCGATGGTCGAGACCAACACCGCGCCGCACCGGACCCCGTTCACCGTCCCGGTCGACCATGTCACCTGCCGGACCGGGATCAGCGCCGAGGAGCGGGCGACGACCGTCAGGGCGATCATGAACCCCGCCACCCGGCCCGAGGAGTTGGTCCGACCTGGCCACCTCTTCCCCCTGGTCGCGATGGAGGGGGGCGTCCTCCGCCGCGCCGGGCATACCGAGGCGACGGTCGACCTCGCCCGACTGGCCGGGCTGGCCCCAGCCGGCGTCCTGATCGAGATCCTCGACGGCATCCATGTCGCCAGCCGGGAGCGGCTCCACGAGATCGCCTCCGAGTTCGGGCTGCCCATCGTCTCGATCGAGATGCTGATCAGCTACCGTCGACGCCGGGAGAAACTGGTCCACCGCGCGGGCGAGGCCGACCTCCCCACCCGTTACGGCCGGGGGCGGATCGTCGGCTATCGGGTCGACCACGAGCCCGGCAACGAGCCGGTGGCGATCGTCTTCGGCGACCTCGGGTCGAGTCCCGCCCCCTTGGTCCGAATCCACTCGTCCTGCTTCACCGGCGACCTCCTCGATTCGCTCCGATGCGACTGCGGCGACCAGCTCCACCTGGCGCTCAAGACCATCAGCGACGAGGGGGTCGGCGCCTTGATCTATCTCCCCCAGGAGGGCCGGGGGATCGGCCTGATCGAGAAGATTCGCGCCTACAACCTCCAGGATCAGGGGATGGACACCGTCGACGCGAATCTCGCCCTGGGTTTCCGGGCCGACCCCCGAGACTACGGGGTGGGCATGCAGATCCTCCAAGATTTGGGGTTGAGCAAGGTCCGCTTGCTCACCAACAACCCCAAGAAGACCGACGCCTTCATGTACCACGGCCACGGCCTCGAGGTGGTCGAGCAAGTCCCGATCATCGCCCCCGACGAAGCCGACCGCCGGAGCTACCTCGACGCCAAGCGAGAAAAGATGGGCCATCTCTTGCCATTGACCCGATCGCCTTTGCCCGAGCAATCGGTGTGATAAGTTGGAGTCGGTGGAGGCTGATCCCTTCGTCAATTACTCGAAAGCTGGAGCCGGCGATGCGAACCTCGGGTTGGGTTGTCCTGGCGGCAATGGTCACGATCGCGGCAAACGTCGAAGCGGGAGGTCGTCGGAGCCGCCAAGCCAACGCCACCCCGCCTCATCAACTCGTCACGCCAAACGGAGTGGTCGTCCCGACCTGGGCGACCCGTCGGATCGAGAACTCTCCCGTCCCGCTCTACGGCTATTCGGGAGGTCGACGCCCCTGGGCTTACCCTTTGGCCCAGCAAAACACCCCCTCGGCCCGGACGGCTCGGGCCGATCAACTCGGGGTCGGTGCCGGTCCCATCCCCGGCTACACCAATGGTCCACCGTTGGGCAATTATCCCCAGGCCGCCGTCGGCCCGACCGGGGTCATCCCCCCTCGCCGGGGAATCGGCTATCCGTTCAACATCTACCTCAACGGCAACTGACCCACGCGGCGCCGGCTTCATCCCCAACGCTCGGGCAGCTTCGCCCCGAGATAGATGTTGAGGCGACGCCTCGCTTCGGACAAGGAGTTCTCGCTCGACAGCCTTGAGCCGAATCATTCGGTCATATCGACTCTGTGTCACGGGCGACCATTGCGTTGAGGACTCGATCGAGGGTTTCTTCCGAAAGCGGTAAGCATTCAGGTTCGGGGATTGGCTTCCCATCCGCTCGGCGGTCGAACGTGTAGTAGATCGCCCACCGACCATCTTCCAACAGGATTCCGGCGACCTCGTCATAGGCGGGCACGATGTAAAGGTCGACGCCCCCATCGGCATTGCCGGGAAATCGCGTGATGGGGTTGAGCGCGACTTGAACCGCGTACCGCTCCATGAGCAAGAGCGGTACGTCAAACCGACCCAGGATTCCGTCCCTCAACGGCTTGGAAACCAGTCGAGTTCGCCAGTCGTGCTTTTCGACCCACCCTTTGACTTGCGACGCGAGGGCGTTGAGGCGGTCCAGCCACTCGGCCCGGACCGCGTCGGGATCGTCGATCTTCACTCCGTAGCCTTGTTCGTCGAACATCGTCGTGGTTCTCCGCGTGGTTTCGACCGGGTGTTTCGTGATCGTCTCACCGACGGACCGGCTTGGCCAAGATCAGGCACCAGTAGGGGATGCCCTCGGAATCGGTCGCGTAGCCGACCCCGATCTTCGTCATCGGGCCGAGGAGCCTTTCTTTGTACGAGGGGTTGTCGAGGAACAGCTTGAGGACCGCCTCGGCGGTGGGCGCCCCGGCGGCGGTGCTCATGGCGAGGTCGTTGTATTTGCCGGTGTCCAGCCCCGAGAACGAGGTGGGAGTTCCCCCCTTCCCTTTCACCTTGGCCGATTCGGCGGCCTGGGCCTGGGCGGCGGCGGCGAGCTTGGTGTCGACGGCGAGCTTGGGATGCTTGGCGTTGGTCCTCGCCTCGTTCAACTTGGTCACGAACGCACCCGCCGCGTCGGACGGGTCGAACTGGGGCATCGGCTTGCCGAAGTCGACGCACCAGAACGGCTTGCCCGCCTTGCTCTCGACCCGGGCCACGCCCAGTTCGGTGAAATCGCCGACGATGTTCTTCTTGTGCGGCGGGCTGTCGACCCACCCTTGCATCACCTGCGCGACATCGGGATACCACTTCGCCACGTTCTCGCCCGTGGCCAGAGAACGATACCCGGCGCGTTTGATCCGCTCCGACGAGGTCGAGCCGTCGGACCCCTCATGTCTCATCTCGTCGTGCTCGGCCATGTCCTCGGCTTGCACTTGCGCCGCCAGGGCCAGGAGCGGCGCGAACGTCAGGGGGGGCAAATCCTCTTCGGCCCGGATCTTGTTGTGCGCCTCGACGATCGCGATCACCATCGGGTCGGTGGCGGCCATCGGCTTTTCGAGCGTCGTCGAAGGTTTGGCCGGGGGCTTGATCGAGGGGTCCTGCCCGCTCGCGTCGAATCCCGCCACCAACGCCATCGCCATCGAAAACAAAGCCAAAGATTGCCGGGTCGCTTGCGAGCTTCTCATCTCGGGGTCGTCCAATCTGGGCCAGGTTTCGACGAAGGCCGACGCGGCGGCCGGCTGGAGGTTCGCCGCCGGATCGGCTACATTTGGCGGCGAGATCAAGTATTCTAAGGGACCTCGCACCATGCGGCTCGCGCTTTTCCTCGCCCTCGCCTCCATTTTCGATGGTCCGACTCGCCCCGACGACCCCAAGCCGGCCATCAGCCCGGTCGTCGGATCGCCCGAAGCGAAGGCCCGGTTCGACGCCCTGGTCGCGTGCTATCGGAGCTTGCCCGCCTATGCCGACCACGGCGAGGTCGTGGTGATCACCCAGGTCGGCGAGAAGACGATCCGTCGGTCGCAGAGGGCGAGCATCGCGTTCGTGAGGCCGAACAAGCTCGACGTGGAGACCGACCTGGTCCGACTGGTCAGCGACGGGGCGACGGTGACCGAGTCGAACATCCCTTCCAAGAAGTACCGGGCCTTGCCCGTCCCGGACCCGTTCCGGGAGACCGCGTTCCGGGGCGGTGCGATCGGCTCGATCGAGTTCGGGGGGATGGCCGGGCTGCCGCTCGCCCACATCCTCAACCTCGTGATCGGGGTCGAGCCCGAGCGGTTGGTCGCCGACTTCGCCCCCAAACTCCTCGTCGAACCCGACCAGACGATCGAAGGCGTCCCCTACCAGGTCCTCCGGTTCGACGAGGCGGACAACCACGACTGGCGGTTCCTGATCGACCCGAAGACCGGCCTGGTCGCGCACGTCGACCTCACGATCGAGGGGGACGCGGCGAAATCCTCGATCGCCGGCCCGAACGTCCACGTCGCGTCGATCCGGTGGAGCGCCGGGGCGATCTCGACCTCGCCCCCCGACCCGTCGGCGTTCCGCTACAAACCTCCCGAGGGGTTCACCCCCGTCGCTCCCCTCGACGCCCCGAAACCGCAAGAACCTTGATCGGCCGCGTTGTTGTCGCTTCGAGGAAATGGACTCAAAACTTGAATATTTGACGGTGATATTGAAACGTCCCACAGGCGGCATACAACAGTCATCGACTTTGACCTTTGCCTTGTCGTTGATCGTGAACGGGTCGCCTTGTCGGGCACCCGACGACTTGCGTGCGGGTCGGGATCTTACTTCGGGAGACTCGAGCATGGCACAAGTCACCGCGTCAGGGACACTTTCCTCGCAAACCGCGACCGGCGGCCTGGTCAAAACCCTGAGCCACCTCTGCTTCGCGGGCGGCTTCCTCTCGATCTTCGCCTCGATCGCCGTGTGGATGCTCTACACGCCGACCGAGCCGGGCCTCGGCCAGCGCGCAGCCATCTTCATCGGCCTCTGGGCGCCGACCTTCTTCGCCCTTTCCGACCGGCTCGATCGCTACGTCACGAACCAAAGCCGGTAAGCCCTGATCTGGTCAATCTCGACGCCCTGACGAAATCCGACTGATTCGCCACGACCGGCTCAACCGGGCGAGTCTTCACCGGCGTCCTTCGGACTTGTCAGGGTGATCCTCCGCGCCGGTCTCCGACTCCCGCCAGTGTCCCGCAAGCGGCGGCGATGTTCTTGCCCCCGGAATAGCGGCGGACGACCGGCTGGCCGACGTGGCGGGTCAAGGCGTCGCGGAAGGCCGTCATCTCGGGTTCCGAAGGGGGCGAGAACCGCCCGGTCGGGTCGGTGACGTCGATCAGGTCGAGGCGGACGGGGGTATCTCCGATCAAGGCTCCAAGCGCCTGGGCGTCGGCTTCGGCCATGTTCACTCCCGAGATGCAGACGTAGGCGAGCATCACCCGGTCGCGGCGCGCCAGGGCGTGGCGGCGGGCGGCGGCCATCACCTCGACGACCGGGGTCCGCGCGGCGACGGGGACGAGTTGTTCGCGGAGGGCGTCGGTGGCGGCGCCAAGGCTGATGCTCAGGCGGTAGCGGTGCCCTTCGTCGGTGTATCGGTCGATCTGGGGGACCAGGCCGACGGTGCTAATCGTGATTTTATCGGCGGCGATCGACCCCGCGTACGAGCATCGAAGGAGTTCGGCGGCGGCGATCACCCGGTCGTAGTTGAGGAACGGCTCGCCCATCCCCATGAACACCGCCCCGGTGATCCTTCGCCCTTGCGAGCGGGCCAGGCTTCGGGCTTGGAGGTACTGGTCGATGATCTCCCAGGCCGCCAGGTTGCGGCGGGTCGTCATCCTCGCCGTGGCGCAAAAGGCGCAGGCCATCGGGCACCCGACTTGCGACGACAAGCAGACGCTGACCGCCCCGAGTTTGTGGAGCGGGATCAAGACGGTTTCGACCGCCAATCCGTCCTGGGTCCGAAACCGGAGCTTCTCGAAGCCGTCGTCGACCGATCGGACATGAGCTTCCAGGACCAGCCGGGGCCAGGGGCTCGACGAAGCCGGCGCGACCAGGCTCTTGGGGACCTGGAAGTCGGTCGTCCAGGTGTTGGGATCGAAGGTCTCGTGCCGAAAGACGGCCGAAGTCCAACGGCGGGCGACGGCGATAGGATGGCCTTTCGACCGGACCCGGTCGGCGAAGCTTTCCGGGGTTTGGTCGCGGAGGTCCCACACGTTTTGGCGACGACTCGGGGGTGTCGGGCGGAATATTCTCGCGTGAGGGACGAATTAGCCTACGATAACCAAGACTACGTCGACCCGCCAGGACCAAAGGCGGCTTGCATCCGTTAGGCTCGATTTGTTGATTAGGGATTTCTCAAAAACTCGGGCAAACCTTCGCCGATTGTGGATCGTAAGAGAGAAATAGCAGTCAGCCAGGCTTCGGCCGACCAACCTTGGTGTCGGGAGATCGCGGAGCCGGCACCGTCCCTCGTTCGCTCGGTCGGTTTTCGTCCGTTTCGTTCGATCCAGGAGATTGATCCAAGATGAAGCGCAACGCATTGGCCTGGGCGGCCATCGTGCTTTCGACCGCCGCCCTGATCAGCTCGCGAGGGGTGACTCGGGCTATTCCCGCCGCCTTGCAGATCTCGCCCGAAGGGCAGAAGCAGGCCCGAGCCTTGGGCGACGCCTTCAACGCGGTCGCCGAGTTCGTCAAGCCGTCGGTGGTCCAGATCAGCGTCAAGCGTAAGGTCAAGCCGGGCGGCGTTCGGATTCCGTTCAACCGCGCCCCGGGCGGCCCGAACAGCAACCAGAGCCCGGAAGACCTGTTCCGAGACATGCTCAAGCGGCTCCACCCCGATGGCCAGATCGAACCGCAACAGTTCGGTGGCGGCGGGAGCGAAGGGACCGGCTCGGGCTTCGTTTACGACGACAAGGGTCACATCGTGACCAACAACCACGTCGTCGAAGGCGCCGATGAGATCAAGGTCCAGTTCTTTGATGGTGAAGAGGCGATCGCCAAAGTTGTTGGGACCGATCCCCAGTCGGACGTCGCGGTGATCAAGGTGGACGCCACCCAGTATCGTCCGCTCTTGAAGGGAAAGAGCGCTTCGGCTCGGGTCGGCGATTGGGTCCTGGCCATCGGCTCGCCGTTCGGCTTCGACCAGACGGTCACTTCGGGGATCATCTCCGCCGTGGGCCGAACCAACGCGGGAATTCTGGATCGCGTGGTTGGAGCCTATGAGGATTTCATCCAGACCGACGCGGCGATCAACCCGGGCAACTCGGGCGGGCCGCTGGTTGATCTCGACGGGAAAGTGATCGGGATCAACTCGGCGATCGCCACGTCGAGCCGGTCGAACTCGGGGGTTGGATTCGCCATCCCGATCGACATGGCCGGTAACGTGGCCGATCAGATCATCAAGAACGGCAAAGTCACCCGCGCCCTGCTCGGGATCGCCTTGCAACCGTTGACCCCGGCCATCGCCCGCCAGCTTGGCTATGACGCCAAGCAGAAGGGCATCCTCGTCAACGAAGTCGTCGAAGGCAGCCCCGCGGCCAAGGTGGGCGTGCAACAGGGCGACGTGTTGACCAGCTTCAACAGCACCCCGGCGGTCAATGTCCAGGCATTCCGCAACATGGTCTCGACCAGCGAGATCGGCAAGGAGTTCACCTTGAACTTCCTCCGCGACGGCAAGGAAAAGTCGGTCCAGGTCGTCCTGGCCCCGGCCGACGTCGTGACCGCCAAGATGGATCGCGGCGACCGTTCCAAGCGGACCGAACCCCGCGAAGCCGAAGTCGAGAAGTTTGAGTTGACTGATTTCGGCCTTGATGTTCAGGAGTTGACCCCCGACCTCGCCAAGCAGCTCGGATTTTCGGCCACCGCCAAGGGGATCGTGATCAGCGACGTCAAGGCCGGCTCGCCCGCCGACGCCAATGGTCTCGAAGCCGGGATGCTGATCACCAAGGTCGCCCGCGACAAGAAGCTGACCCTGATCACCTCGGCCAAACAGTTTCAGGACGCGGCGAGCAAGTCGGACGAGCTCCTCCTGTACGCCCAGACCCCGCAAGGCGTCGGCCGGTTGTACACCCTGGCCAAGACGACCGCCAAGTAACCCCAACCGGCAACACCGCTTGCCGACAATGAACCGACGGCCCGGCGAATCGGCAACGATTCGGTCGGGCCGTCGGCGTTTCCACTTCGAGCGTTTCGAGGTTGGATCTCCTCTGGCCACCCCTCGCGGTTGGAAATTCCACAAATCATCGAATTCGATCGGCCATGCGGTCGCATTCCCCTTCGCGGCGTGAGACCATCGACTGGGTTGAGCAACCTTGAACCCGCCGAGCCAGTCACCTCCGAGGTCCACCCGCGCCATGACGCACCGATCGGGAGTTTCCAAGGGCTTTCTCGTCTTGACCTTCGCCCTCGTGTCCGCATCGACCTTCCACGGTCGGCATCCCCTCATGGCGCATGACCGCCCGTCCGGGCCGCTCCACAAGACGCGCTCGGCCGTCGTCGCTCGCAACGGGATGGCGGCGACGAGTCAGCCGCTGGCGACGCTCGCGGCGCTCCGGGTGCTCCAGGGTGGAGGCAACGCGGTCGACGCCGCGATCGCCGCCAACGCGGTCCTCGGCGTCGTCGAGCCGATGTCGTGCGGGATGGGTGGCGATTTGTTCGCAATTGTCTGGGACGCGAAGTCGCAAAAGCTCCACGGCCTCAATGGCAGCGGTCGGGCTCCTTATGCGGCCAACCTCGCTTTGTTCCGCGAGAAACACCTGGCGTTGATCCCGACGCATGGTCCGCTCAGTTGGTCGGTGCCGGGCTGCGTCGCCGGTTGGGCGCAGCTTCAAAGCCGCTTCGGGACGAAGCCGCTCGCCGAGGTGCTGGCCCCCGCGATCGAATACGCTGAGCAGGGTTTCCCCGTCACCGAGATCATCGCCCACGACTGGCAGGAGGCCGCCGCCGAGCTTTCGAAGGTCCCGACTTCGGCCCGATGCTACCTGCCGGGAGGCTCGGCCCCCAAGGTGGGCGACTCGTTCAAGAACCCCGGATTGGCCCGTTCGCTCCGCCTGGTCGCCGAGGGGGGCCGGGACGCCTACTACCGAGGCCCGATGGCCGAGAGCATCGTGGCGTACTCGCGGCAGGCGGGCGGCCTGTTCTCGAAGAAAGACTTCGAGGATCACACCAGCACTTGGGTCGAGCCCGTCTCGACCAACTACCGAGGGTACGACGTTTGGGAGCTTCCCCCGAACAGCCAGGGGATCGCCGCCTTGCAGATGCTCAACCTCCTCGAACCCTTCGATTTGAAGGGGATGGGTCCGCTCTCGGCCAACGCCCTCCACCTCATGATCGAAGCCAAGAAGCTCGCCTACGAAGATCGGGCCAAGTACTACACCGACCCCGACTTCGCCAAGGTCCCGGTCGCCAAGTTGATCTCCAAAGCCTACGCCGCGACGAGGGCGCCGCTGATCCGCCGCGACCACGTCAACGACCGGCCGGTGGCGGGGGAACCGGGCGAGGCCGACACGATCTACCTGACCGTCGTCGACAAGGATCGGAACGCCGTCAGCCTGATCCAGAGCAACTTCCACGGGTTCGGGTCGTATCAGGTCCCGGGGGATCTGGGCTTCGCGCTCCAGAACCGGGGTTGCCTGTTCGCGCTCGACGAGTCGCACGCCAACCGCCTGGAGCCGCACAAGCGGCCGTTCCAGACGATCATCCCGGCGTTCGTCACCAAGGACGGACGCCCCTGGCTCAGTTTCGGCCTGATGGGCGGCGACATGCAGGCGCAGGGGCACGCCCAGGTGATCTGCAACATGGTCGACTTCGGGATGGACGTGCAAGAAGCCGGCGACGCGGCTCGGTTTCGCCACTCGGGCTCGTCGGAGCCGACCGGCGTCCGAGCCAACGGGAGCGGGAGCGTCGCCTTGGAGTCGGAGATCAACCCCAACGCCCGCAAGTCGCTGACCGCCCGAGGCCACCGGATCGTCAACTTGCCCGGCGGGTTCGGCGGCTACCAGGCGATCCGGATCGACCTCGATCGCGGCGTCCTGCTCGGCGGTTCCGACCCGCGCAAGGACGGCTGCGCGATGGGATATTGATCGCTCGGGGGCGACCCGATGGAGCGGCGATGTCACGCCTACCCAACCCGAGAATCTTCCTGCGGCGGCTTGAGGGATCACGGGCTTTGAAGCATCGCCCAGATGGCCTTCTTCCGCGATCCTCGATCCTCCGTTTCTTTCCCAAAAACGGCATCATTCCTGGATGCGTGGCTTCTCGCGAGGGGACGGCAGGTCGTTTTTGATCTGTTCGCAGGCGGTTTTCGCCTGTTGACGGATGTCGGCGCTGGGGTCTTCGCGGAATCGTTCGAGGGCGGGGATCGCTTCCGTGGCCTCCCGACCCGCAAGCCCGAGGAACTTGATCGCCAGGAGGCGGACCACGACCTGCTCATGCTCGAGCTGCTTGATCAACTCGGGAAGCGACCGGACGTCGGGTCCGGTCCGCTCGAAGGGGCGGAGGAGTCGGTCGACCGACCGCTGATTCTCCTTGTTGGCCGCCATCGCGATGATGTCCGGGATCAAGATCGCCCCCGAGGGGCCGAGTCGCTGGATCGACTTCGCGGCGGCCCGACGCACCTCGACCTTCTCGTCGCGGAGGGCTTTGCCGAGGTGGGGGTGGAGGGTGTCGGCATCCAATTCCAGATTCCCCAAGGCGAACGCGGCGACCTCGCGAACCTCGGAGTGTTCGTCGCCAAGCAGGGCGGCGATCGGTCCGACCGACGGTTGGGCCGGCTTGCCGAGCTTGCCGAGCGTCCGGGCGGCGGCCATCCGGATCTTGGGGCTTGGGTCGGCGAGCAAGGTGCTCAGCTCCGGGACGGCCTCGACGGCCGCCGGGCCGTGGCTTTCGAGGAACTCCACCGCCGAGCGTCGGACCTCCGGGTCTGGGCTGGTCAGGAGGCCGACCACGGCCGTCAACGACCTCCGGGCGAGGGGACCGAGGGATTGCAAGAGGTCGATCGCTTTCCCCTGGACCCTCGAATCAGAATCCTGGAGGAGCGACGAGAGGTCGCCGACGAGGAGATCGTCCCGAGGTGCCGAGCGGCCGAGGATGACGACCACCTGGAGGCGAACCTCGGCGGACTCGTCCTGGAGCAGGGCACGGACGGTCGGGACGGCCTCCGAGCCTCTCCGGCCGAGTTCGCCGATCGCGGTCAAGAAAGCGGTCTTGACCTCGACGTCCGGGTCATTCAGCCCGAGGATCAGCTTGGGTACGACGCCCGGGGCTAGGGGGCGAATCTGCCCGAGGGCGAGGGCCGCACCCCGTCGGAGCCGAGGTTTCGGGGACTCGATCGCTTGCGTCAGGAGACCCAGCGCGGGCCGGCCGACCTGCGCCAGGGCCTCGGCGATCTGGTCGATGCGGCTCTCGCGGTGCGTCAGGGCATTGACCAGTCGAGGAGCGGCCTCCGGGCCCATCTTGCCGAGCAGGAACGCGGCGTGACGCGAAACCCCGGCATCCTCGGCGGCCAGCAGCGACTCCAGTTCCGACGCCATCCCGGGCAGCAAAGACCGACGCTCGACGAGCAGGTCGACCACGGCCCGCCGCACGGTTTCATCCTTGCGCCGTAGACTCGCCTTGAGGATCGGCACCAAGGCTTCCTCGGGGCAATTCAATCGACCGAGCGATCGGACCGCTTCGGCGCAAGCTCGGGGGTCGGCTTCCCGCGAGACTTCGATCAGGCCGGCGAAGACACGGTCGTTCGGGGCCGAGAGGAAACCCAGGCCCTCGATGGCCCTCACGCGAATGGTCGGATTTTGATCCGACGAGGCGGCGATCAAGGGCTCGATCGCGGAAGGTCCGAGCCGACCGAGGGCGAGCGAGACCTCCCGCCCGATCCGATCGCTCTTGTCCCCGAGCCGGGCGACCAGGTCATTGACGGCAGCCGAGGCGTCCGGGCCGATCCGACCCAGGCTCATGACGGCCTCGGCCCGGACGTTTTCTTTGGGATCTTCGAGGAGTCCGCATAACCCCTCGACGGCGGGCTTGCCGATCGCGGCCAGCGCGAGGGCCGACCGATAATCCTGGTGCGATTCTTCCTGCCTCGCCCCGCCGTAGCTCGTCCGCAACGTATGGACCAGCGCCGGGATGGCCGGCTCGGCGTCCGGCCCCAAAGCGGTCACCGCATCGAGGACCGCCAGCCGTAACTGGCCGTCCTTCTCCTTCATCAGCAGGTCGATCAGCGTGGGCAACGCTTTTTGTTGGAGGCTTTTCTCGGCCAGGCGGAATCGACTCGCCGCCGCCCGACGAACGATCACGTCCCCGGATCGGAGGTCTTCGAGCCGAGGTGCCGGGTTGGAGGTCGATCCGTCCTGACCCGCACTCCCGGCGGCCAGAGATCCCCACGCGACGAAGATCAGGAAGGCCCAGTTCCGATGAATGCCAAGCAAAACCGCGCTCCTTCCCGCCGTGATCAGGTGCCCAGAAATTTCCCGCATGGCAAATTGCAGGATTGCGGATTGCAAAGCATTGGCCTGTTTGGATTTCCTTTGCGATCTGCAATTTGTAATTTAATTTGTAATGAAGTCCTGGAATCAGTGTTATCAGTGCTTATACTTTGGTTGTCCGCCAATGAGGTCGACTCAGGCCAACAGGCCCGGCAGGGGCTCGGTGCTGTCGCCGAAGCGGGCGGCCGGGACTTGGGCCTGGCGGAGCATGGCCAGGAGTAGGTTGGACATCGGGGTATCCGGCCGGCACCTGTGGTGCCGGCCCGACCGGAACGTGCCGCCCCCTTTGCCGACCACGACGACCGGCAGGTTGACGTGGTCGTGCTTGTCTCCGTCGCTGATCCCGCTCCCGAAGAGGACCATCGAGTTGTCGAGCAACGTCGTCCCGTCCGCTTCCTCGACGCCCATCATCTTTTCGATCATGGAGGCCAAGATCGAGATGTGGTAACGGTCGATCTCGCGGATCTTCCGGTTCTTCTCTTCCTTGCCCGCGTGGTGCGAGAGTTCGTGGTGGCCGTCGGTGAAGCCGAGCCAAGGGTAGTTCCGGTCGGTGGCTTCCTTGGTGACCATGAAGCTGGCGGACCGGGTGCTGTCGGTCTGGAATGCGAGGACCATCAGGTCGCACATCAGCCGGAGGTGCTCGTCGAAGTCTTCGGGGATTCCCGACGGTTTCGGGAAGTTGTTGCCCGGAAGCTCCACCGTCGAGGCGGCGTGCTGGATTCGGCGCTCGACCTCGCGGACCCCGGTGAGGTACTGGTCGAGCTTGCGTTGGTCGGCCACCGCGACGCGACCTCGGACCCGTCGGGCATCGTCCATCACGTAGTCGATCATGCTCTTGCGGTAGAAGTCGCGGTCGGCGACGGTCGACCGCGTCAGCTTGCTGCTCCCCTTGGTGAACAGGCGGTCGAAGACGACCTTCGGATTCATCTCGTAAGGGGCGGGCGAGGTGGCCGTCCGCCACGAGATGTGCGTCTTGTAGGTCCCGCTGTAGCCGAACGCATTGCCCGACCGGGCGGATTCGCAGCCCAATTCCAGGCTGGGGAACCGGGTGTCGTCGCCGACGTGTCGCGCGTAAACCTGGTCGGCGGAGATCCCGACGTGGACGGCATCTTGCGTCTTCTCGGCCTGCGCCCCGGTCAAGAAGCTCGCGGCCCCCTGGCCGTGCCCGCACCCTTCGTCGTCGCCGTTGGTGAGCGCGGTGTTGTGCGTGAGGTTTTCGAACGTGTTGAGGTATTCCTTGGCGAACGACAGCGGCCGGAGGGTTTCGGGCAAGTCGACGAGCGACCCCGCCTGCCGGGGGAACCAGCCCGCGTGGTTCACGCCGTTGGGAACATACCAGTAGCACATCCTGACCGGAGGCTTGGCCGAACCGGCCGCCCGAGCGACGGGGTGGAGACTTTCCATCCAGGGGAGTGCCAGCGCGGCGCCTATCCCCCGGAGCATGTCCCGGCGACTTATCGAGAAGGCCATGTCCGCTTTCTCCTTGAAGATCCGAAAAGGGGTCCGACCGTCAGCGGGAGGCCCCTCGATACTGGAAGGATTTGCTCTCGACGATCCCGAAGACAATCTGGCCGATCCGGTAGTCGTGGGCCGCGAGCTGTTTGCGGATCTCCTCGACCGTGCAGTAGTCGAACGGTTCCAGCCCCCGGCCCAGGCCATAGGTTAGCATGTTCTCGACCAAGGTTTTCGAGAATTTCTTCGCGGAGGAAGAGTTCAGTATCCCTTTCAACTCCTTGACATCGGCAAACTTGCGCCGCCCGATCAGTTCTCCGGCGGGATCGATCGGGAACTGGCCATCCATCGATCGCCACCGCCCGACCGCGTCGTAGTTTTCCAGGGCGAACCCCAACGAGTCCATCTGGAGGTGGCACGAGGCGCACTTGGGGTCGCTCCGGTGCGCCTCCATCCGCTCCCGCAGCGAAGCCGTCTCGGCGGACTTCGGGCTGTCGTCGAGCTTGGGGATGTCGGGCGGAGGCGGGGGCGGCGGCGTCCCGAGGATCTGCTGCAAGATCCACTGCCCTCGCTTGACCGGCGAGGTCCGGTTCGGGTTCGAGGTCAGCGTCAGGACGCTCGCCTGGGTGAGCACACCCCCTCGACGACGATCGGCCAGGGCCACTTTCCGAAACTGGTCCCCCACGACCCCCTCGATCCCGTAATGGCGGGCCAAAGGTTCGTTGACGAAGGTGTAGTCCGAGTCGAGCAACTCCAGCACGCTCCGATTTTCGCGGAGGATATGGCTGAAGTATCGCTCCGTTTCCTGCCGCATCGACCGCCGCAAGGTGTCGTCGAAGCCGGGGAAGAGGTCCTTGTCGGGCGTGACCACCGCGAGCTTCCGGAGTTGCAACCACTGGCCCGCGAAGTTCTTCACGAACTCGTCGGATCGGGGGTCGGCCAGGAGTCGGACCACTTGCTTGCGGAGGTTCGCCCTCAAGGTCCCCCGTCGAGCTTCGAGGAACAGTCCTTCGTCGGGCATGCTGCTCCAGAGGAAGTACGAGAGCCGGCTCGCCAACTCGAAATCGGTCAGCGGGCGATCTTCGCTCGATTCGTCGGGTTCGACGAGGAACAGGAATTGGGGGGACGCCAGGACGGTGGCCAGGGCGATCTGGATGCCTCGCTCGAAGCTTTCGCCCCGGTCGTTGGCCAGCCGGAAGATCCCGAGGATTCGGTCGACTTCGTCCGGGAGCGCCGGTCGCCGAAACGCCCGATCGGCGAACCGGGTGATCACCTCCCGGGCGCAGTCGAGGCGGGATTGGTCGCCGAAGTCGGGCGTTTTTACCACGATCTTCCGGTGCGACGACGGGAGTCGATCCTCGTTCCAGGCGACGGGTCCGCGCACGACCATCGAATCGACGTGCAGGCCCCGATCCCCCTCGTACCGCTGGTCGCCGCTGACGTTCGCGGCGACCTCCTTCGTCTTGCCACGCTCGGCCTCGCCCGACGCCGGCGCGACGTGGACGAGTTCGTCCCCTTGGGCCACGTTGAGCCAATAGCGATACAGGACCGTCTCATCCTGCACCCGGACGGCTTCCAGGGTCCGACGATCGCGCCCCAGGCCGATGACCAGCCGGGGCGTCGGGGCCGACTCGGCGATCCCCACCCTCACCAGGCTGAAGTCGGCCAGATACCGACCGGGCTTCAAACCGTGCTTGAACTCGACCGGCTTGTTCGCCGGGAGCGGATAGGTCTTCAAGCCGATCAGCTCGATTGGAGGGAAGTCCTCGGCGTCGGGCGGGACGATCGCCCTGTCGAGCGCGACCTCGGCCGCGTCGAGGTACTTCTCGACGTGGATCGGCGAGATGTTGAGCGCCGAGCCGACGTTGTCGAAGCCGAAGCCGATCTCGTCGGGTGGGAACGTGTCGGCGAGCCGGAGGTCGACTCCGAGGAGGTCGCGGATCGTGTTGTCGTATTCCTGGCGGTTGAGTCGTCGGATCGCGACCGGTGGCGAACCGGCCTGCCGGCCGCACTGGGCCGCCAGGAAGTCGTTTTCGATCCAACCCTGGATCGCCTCCAGGTCCTCCGAAGACGGCTGGGGGGAGTCGACCGGCGGCATGATCCGCCCTTCCAAGGTGTCGCGGACCCGGAGCCAGGTCCGACCGTCCTTGATCGCCGCCGCCTGGTCGTCGAACCGATCGAGGACGATCCCGGCCTCCGAGTTGTCGGTCGAGTGGCAGTCGACGCAGAACCGTTCCAGCAGAGGCGCGACGCGGCTCTGGAAGGCGTCTCGCTTCGGCGGTTCCTGGGCGATCAACCACGACGAACCCCCCGCCACGATCGAGGCGGCAATGGCCGCTTGGCGGACGACCGATCTAAGGGTTTTTATCAATTCGATCCATCCTCATCGAAAGATCAGGCGCCTTGGGCGATGATCGATGTCGTCGGGAGACGGCGGCCTCGAATGGCGTCGGCCTCGCGGCCAACGGGTTTCACCCTCTCTCCCTGTTCGATATTGGACAAGGTTCGACGGCCCGCGTCCATCGGGTAATTCCAGACCTGGATTCTTTCCAGGCATGGCAACCCGCCCGGACCGAGCGTCGAAGGTCATGGACGCTCGAGTGCGAATCCACTTTTCGCGACGACTCGAAACCCGCGACCTCGACCCTCGCACGAGTCGCCATCAAACCCTAGGCCGGGTCCAGTTATGGTCGGGTGGATGGAAACCCATCAATCGGCCATTGGGTCTCATCCATCCTAACCAGCGGGTTGAGCAAAGCGAATTCCTGGGTTGGGGACGGGATCAGCGGTGGGCGTCGGCTCGGACGAGGAGTTGGTCCACCTCCGACCAGAGGTGTTGGGCTGTCGTCTGCTCGGGTTCGGGGAGCCTGGCGAGGTCGTGCGGGTCGCGGAGCGCGGCGAGGTCTTCGTCGGTCTTCCAGGAGTTCAGTTCGAGGGTCAAGCGGATCGCCGAGTCGGCGGGGTCGACCTCGGCGAGCTTGGTCCAGGCGGAGAGTTCGGATTCGAGCCAGGTGAGCGCCTGGCGGCGCAGGAGGCACTGGGCGGACTGGTCGAGCGGCGGGTCGTCGCAGCCTCGGTCGGTGCCGGCCAGCGCGGCCGAGCAAGCGGCGTTGTAGACGTGCCGGGGTTTGCGGATCTCCGAGAGCCAGGGATCACTCGCCAGGGCTTCGGCGTGGAAGCGGGCCGACGCGGCGGGCCACCCCTTCCCGGAGGCCCGAGCGGCCAGCGCGAGCCGCTCGGCGTTGTCCTCGGGAGATTGGCCTTTGAGGACGGCGGTCAGCCTCGCGTCGATCGGGGCGGCGACCGGGTTGATCCGGTTGCGCCGGATCAGCGCGTCCCGGGCGAGTTCCCGCCATCGAGACGCCTCGGCGGCCTGGCCTTGGTCGCGATGAGTGACGCTGATGCCGGTGCGGGTCCTCACCAATGTGTCGTAAAACCGGGGGTTTTCCGGGTGTTCCTCGACGAGCCGTTCGCCGATCGGCCGGGCCTGGTCGAAGCAGGCCAACGCCTCGGGGTAGCGGTCGGCCTTGCGGTGGACTTCGCCGATGATGTTGTGGCTCATGGCCAGTTCGTTGAGGAATCGGGTGTCGGCGGGGTAGTCGACGACGAGACGCCGGCGGATCGCCCGAGCCTGCTCGTAAGCCTTGAGCGAGTCGACCGGCCGGTTGGCTCGCGCCAGGACGATCCCGTCATTGTCGAAGCAGAGGGCCAACTGGGTCTTGGCCCTCATGTTGGTGGGGTCTTCGCGGGTCAGCCGGTCGTAGATGTCCCGGCGGGCGGCGAACGAGGCCAGCGACTCGGCCCAGTTTCCTAGGTTGAAGTGGATCAGCCCAATATAGTAGTGGCTCGAAATCAGGCCGCTTCGCAGGCGGGAATTCGACGGGTTGTCGCGCGCCAGGCGTTCCCAGATCAGGCGGGACTGCTCGTGGGACGCCAGGGCCTCGGCCATCCGCTCGGCCTTGGAATGCGCCTGGCCGACGTCCTGGAAGGTGACGGCCAGTTCGTTCTGGTACGGGAGTTCGCCCGGGTGGTCGCGGATCAGCCGCTCGCAGATCGCCCTGGCCCGATCGTGCGACGCCAGGGCCTCGGCGGTCCGGCCTTGCGCGAGGTGCATCTCGCCGAGGTCGTTGAAGCTGGCGGCCAGGTCGAATTGGAACCGGTCGTCGAGCGGCGAGTCGCGCGCGAGCCGCTCTCGGACCGCGTGGATCTCGGTCAACGAGGCGGAAACCTCGGCGGCCCGGCCCAGGTCGGTCAGGATGGCGGCGAGGTAGGCCCGGCTCCAGGCGAGGTTTTGTTGGAACTCGACGTTGGCCGGGTGGTCGCGGGCCAGCCGCTCGTTGATCGTCAGCGATGCTTGGAAGGAGACGAGGGCCTCGTCCTTCCAGTTCAAGTATCGTTGGAGGTTGCCGATGGCCGCGTGATTGTTGGCCAGGTCGACCTGGAACCGGGTGTTCGCCGGGACTTCCCGGACCAGCCGCTCCCAGATCAGGCCCGACTCTTTCCAATTGGTCAAGGCGTCAAGCCGCTCGCCGATCTCGTCGGTCAGCTTGCCCAGGTCGAAGGTGGCGGCGGCGAGGAGGGCCAGCGACTCGGGGGTCGTTTCCGGGTTGGCCTGGAGGCGGTCCCGGAGCCTCTGGAAGAACGATTGGGGTTCCTTGAGCAGCTTCCGGCGCAGCGGGGTCAATGCCAGGTCGTTCTTGAGTTCGGGGGTCTCGCGGACCGAGTCGCCGAAGCGGCGGACCGCGTCGATGGCCATCCGCTCGCGGTCGGAGGCCCGCCCTTGCCGCTCCTTGGCCGAGGCTTCGGCCTTCTCGGCGCGGACTCGCTCGCGGTTGGCCATGATCTCGCGGTCCTGGGCGCGGTCCCTTTGCTCCTCGGCCACCCGCTCGGCGGCCTCGGCGCGGGCCCTCTGGTCGTTGGCCCGGATCGCCAGGACGGCGCTGACGGCGGTCGCGGCGACGAGGAGGATGCCGAACGCGGCGGCGGTCAAGAGCGCCCCCCGGTGCTTGCGGGCGAACTTCTTGAGCCGGTAGGACTTCGACGGGGGGATCGCCTCGACCGCGTCGCCGTCGAGGTAGCGGCGGAGGTCGCGGGCCAGGCTGTTGGCGGTCTCGTACCGCCTGGTCCGGTCCTTGTCGAGCGACTTCATGACGATCCAGTCGAGCTCGCCCCGAACCATCCTGGCCAGGCGGTCCGGCTCCATTTTGCGCGAGGCCGAGATCGACGACAGCCGGTTCTTCGACTCGCCGAGCCGGGTCGAGGGGCGAGGCGGCTCCTCGTCGCGGACCCGGCGGAGGAGGTCGGCATGGGTCGCCCCCTGGAATCTCGACTTGTCGATCGGGGTCGAGCCGGTGAGGAGCTCGTAGAGGAGGACGCCGAGCGAGTAGACGTCGCTCCGGGTGTCGACATCGAGCGCACCCATCTCGGCCTGTTCGGGGCTCATGTATTCGAGGGTGCCGATGATGACGCCGAACTCGGTGAACATGGTCCGGTCGGTGAGGCGCTGTTCGATCGCCTTGGCCACGCCGAAGTCGATCACCTTGGGCTCGGCCACGCCTTCTTGGTGGGTGATCAGGATGTTGGTCGGCTTGATGTCGCGGTGGATAATCCCCTTCTGGTGGGCGTGCTGGATCGCCCGGCAGACCGGGATGAGGAGTTCCAGCCGCTCCCTGGGGGTGAGGTGGTTGCGGTCGCAATACTCGGTGATCGGGACGCCTCGGACCAGTTCCATGACGAAATAAGGGCGGCCGCCGGCGGTGGTCCCGGCGTCGAGGACCCGGGCGATGTTGGGGTGGTCCATCATCGCCAGGGCCTGGCGTTCGACCTCGAACCGGGCGATCACTTGGCCGGAGTCCATCCCCGGCTTGATCACCTTGAGGGCGACCTGGCGGCGGATCGGCGCGTCCTGCTCGGCCAGGAAGACCGTGCCCATCCCCCCCTCGCCGATCCGCTGGAGCAGCCTGTAAGGGCCGATCAGGGTGCCCGGCTTCTCGGAGTTGAGCGACGGGAAGCCGCCCACCAGGCCGGGGCCGGGTTCCGGCTTGATCCTCGTCTCGAACTCAACCTCGGTCTCGGACGAAGGTTCGGGCGACCGCGAGTTGGTCCCGTCGAAGTCGGCCCGTGGGTCGTGAGGATTCATCAAGGCCCTCCTCCGAGATCACCAGGGGGCGGCCCGGTGGAACCTGCTTATTTGTCAATCACGCAAAAATATATCAAAAATGTTTCTCGAATCCAGACCATACCGATCCCGGGATGTGTCCGCCCGGCCCGATCGCCCGGCGTCGATTGACCGGAATCTCCGGGAAGAATACACTGGAACAACCGAATCGGGCTGGGTCAACCGTGCCGGGTTGCCGCAAAGGGTTTCGCGACGAACCGCTCGACCGCTTCGACGCCCCGAGGTTCGCTGTTTCCACGGTCAGGTCAAAGGCTTGGGTCGACAGATTGATCCGGACCGCCCGAAGCCCCTTTTTTCCGGGACGCTCATGGCCTTTGATCCCAAGTTCATCCGCAACTTCTCCATCATCGCCCACATCGATCACGGCAAGAGCACCCTGGCCGACCAGTTGCTCCTCCAGTCCGGCGCGATCACCCACCGCGAATTCCGCGAGCAGCTCCTCGACGACATGGACCTGGAGCGCGAGCGGGGGATCACCATCAAGGCCCGCGCCGTGGCGATCAATTATGTATTCGAAGGCCAGAACTACGAGCTGAACCTGATCGACACGCCGGGGCACGTCGACTTCCACTATGAAGTCTCCCGGAGCCTGGCGGCCTGCGAAGGGGCGATCCTTCTGGTCGACGCCACGCAAGGCGTCCAGGCCCAGACCGTGGCCAACGCCTACGCGGCGATCAACGCCGACCTGACCATCGTCCCGGCGCTCAACAAGATCGACATGCAGGCGGCCCGGCCCGACGAGATCCGCGAGGAGATCGAGTCGACCCTGGGGATCGACCCGACCGACGTCCTGGCCGTCAGCGGCAAGACCGGCCTGGGCGTCCCGGAAATCTTCGAAGCCATCATCAGGCGCATCCCGCCGCCGCCGGGCGACCCCAAGGCCCCGCTCAGGGCCTTGATCTTCGACTCGAAGTTCGACGACTATCAAGGCGTGGTCATCTACTTCCGGATCATCGACGGCAACCTCAAGGTGGGGCAGAAGATCCACCTGATGGCGGGCGGGACCGACCACGACGTCATCAGCCTCGGCCAGTTCCGGCCCCGCGAAGTCGCGTGCGATGACCTGGGGGTCGGCGAGGTCGGCTACGTCACGGCCAACATCAAGCAACTCGCCGACGTCCGGATCGGCGACACCATCACCGACGCCCGGAACCCCGCGACCGAGGCGCTTCCCGGCTACCAAGAGCCGGCGCAGGTCGTCTACTGCGGGCTGTTCCCGGCGACGCACAACCAGTTCGAGGACTTGCGGACCGCGCTCCAGAAGCTGTCGCTCAACGACGCCAGCTTCACCTTCGAGCCCGAGTCGTCCGACGCCCTCGGCTTCGGCTTCCGGTGCGGGTTCCTGGGGATGCTCCACATGGAGATCGTCCAGCAACGCCTGGAGCGCGAAAGCAACCTGATGTTGGTGCAGACCGCGCCGAACGTGACGTATGAGATCCTCACCCGCCGAGGCGAAACCCTCCACATCTCGAACCCGACCCGCATCCCCGACCCCGGCGACATCGAGGAATTTCGAGAGCCGGTCGCCAAGGTCAACTTCATCATCCCGTCGGACTGCATCGGGACGCTGATGCAGCTTTGCGAGGACCGCCGGGGGATTTACCAGAAGACCGAGTACATGACGCCGACCCGGGCGATCCTGTCTTACGAACTGCCGCTCGCCGAGATGATCTACGACCTCTACGACAAGCTCAAGAGTTCGACCCGAGGCTACGGGACGATGGATTTCGAGGTCATCGGCTTCAAGGCGAACGACCTTTGCCGGCTCGACGTCCTGGTCGCCGGGGTCAAGGTGGATGCCTTGTCGGTCGTCGTCCACCGGATGTTCGCCGAGCGTCGGGGGCGGAAGCTGGTCAAGAAGCTCAAGGCCGAGATCGACCGCCACCAGTTCGAGGTCGCCATCCAGGCGGCGATCGGTTCGAGGGTCGTCGCCCGCGAGTCGATCTCCGCGTTGCGGAAGAACGTCACCGCCAAGTGCTACGGCGGCGACATCTCGCGGAAACGGAAGCTGTTGGAGAAACAAAAAGAAGGCAAGAAGCGAATGAAGCAGGTGGGCAACGTCGAGATCTCGCAGGAAGCGTTCCTGTCGGTGCTCGACGACGGCGATGAATGACGTGAGTGTCGTCAATCTCGGGCATCGCGGATTGCAGATTGCAAAGCATCGAGTCAAATTGAGTTTCGCTCTGCAATTTGCAATTTGCGATCTGTCATGAATTTCTGGAATCGATCAGGGCCGAGCGAAGGGAGGCGAGTTTGTCCGAAACCCTCGACGACTCGCCACCCATCACGGTCCCCGAACCTGCCGCGCCCGAGCCGGTGGCTTCGGCGAGGGTCCGCCGCCAGTTTTTCGAGTTCTTGATCTTGCTGGTCGTCGGGATCTTGGTCCTTCGCTATTTCGTGGCCGAGGCTTACGTCGTCCCGACCGGCTCGATGGCGCCGACGATCCTGGGATTCCACTCGGAACTGGAGTGCCCGAACTGCCTGAACCATTTCTCGGTGGGCATGGATGAAGCGGGCCGGTTGGCGGGGAGGCCGGTCTGCCCGAATTGCGGGCACGACGGCTTCGACCCCGAGTCCGGCGTCGAGGCGAGCGGCGACCGGCTCCTGGTCCAGAAGTTCCTATTCGACCTCAGGCGCCCTCGGCGGTGGGAGGTCGCGGTGTTCCAAAGCCCGGTCGAGCCGGTCCAGGCTTACGTCAAGCGGATCGTCGCCCTGCCCGGCGAGTCGGTCCAAATCGTCGACGGCGACGTGTGGATCAACGGGTCGATCGCGCGCAAGTCGATCGAGGAGATCCGGGCCACCCGGATACCAGTCTTCGACAACCGGTTCCAGCCCAAAGACGCCGCCCGGTTCCCGCGCTGGACGCTCCGGGGCGATCGGTCGAAGCGATTCACGGCGACGGGTTGGCAAGCGTCGGGGGCGAACTTCGTCCACGAGGCGACCGCGGCCTCGGACTCGGGCGAAGACTGGCTGAGCTATCGCCACTGGGACCCCGACCGGTCGGAATATGGCCCGATCCGCGACTCGTACCCTTACAACGGAGGCGACACCCGCCTCGGTCGAGTCGTCCGCGACGTCATGTTCGAGTGCGCCCTGTCCACCCGAGACGACGTGGAGTCCGTCCAAGTTCGGGTCTCCCACGGCGCCGACGTGTTTCGGCTGACTTTGCCGGTCGATGGCAAGGTCCCGGTCGAAGTTCTCCGCAACCGGGAGATGATCGAAGTCTCGGAAGCTTCGGGGGGCCTTCGGTCGTCGACCGGATCAAGCCCGAGGTGGGACCGGGTCGAAGTGGCCGTGGTCGACCATCGGGTCATCGTCGCGCTCAACGGGTCGCTCCTATTCCGGCCGATCGACTACGAGGCTTCGACCCCTTCGACCTTGAGCACCGACAGCCCTCTGGCGCTGGGTGTGGTAAATGGTTCGCTCGAAGTCAAAGATTCGCGGCTGTTCCGCGATATCTATTATACGGGGGAACTTTCCTCCGGGGTCCGCAAGCCGACGGGGGTCGACGAGCCGTTCGCGCTCCGCGACGACGAGTATTTCGTCCTCGGGGACAACAGCCCGGTCTCGAACGACTCGCGGTTCTGGGACGACCGGCCGGTGGTCCGCCGCTCGCGATTCCTGGGCAAGCCGTTCCTGGTCCACCTGCCCGGCCAGGCTTACGGCGTGCGGATCTTCGGCCACGAGTTGGGATGGATTCCCGACTTCCGCGAAATACGTTACATTCGATGACCACCGATCGGGCCAACCCCACTCCCGGTCGCTCGAGTCACCGCCAGCGAAGGACCCTCGCACGATGAGCCGGACCGCCGCTTTTCCGCCCGTCGCTTCCGGTGCCCCGCAGCCCAAAAAGGCCCCGGCCAAGGGTCAGGAGTCGATGCGCGACTTCATCGAGCAGATCGTGATCGCCTTCATCCTGGCGTTCTTGATCCGCGGGTTCGACGCCGAGGCGTTCGTGATCCCCACCGGCTCGATGGCCCCGACGTTGATGGGCCGGCACAAGGAGGTGACCTGCCCCGAGTGCGGCCACCTCTACGCGATCAACGCCTCGGACGAGACCGAGGAGTTCATCGTCTCCCGTCGCCTGGCCGAGGTCGGGATCTGCGGGAACTGCCGGTACCGGACGAACGTCGACTCGACCCCGAGCTTCAAGGGGGACCGCATCCTGGTGATGAAGTTTCCCTACGACCTGCCGTCCTTGCCGGGTTCGAGCGGCCCGAAGCGGTGGGACGTGGTCGTCTTCCATTACCCCGAAAAGCCCGAAACCAACTACATCAAGCGGCTGGTCGGGATGCCCGGCGACGAGCTTCGGATCAACCACGGCGACATCCAGGCCCACCCGACCGGGACCAACTCGGCGTTCCAGGTCGAGCGCAAGCCGTTGATCCACCAGGACGCGATGCAGATGCTCGTGTACGACGACGCCCATCGCCCCAAGGCGTTCGAAGGCAAGCCCGAATGGCAGCGCTGGCGGAAAGGGGCCGACTGGACCGAGGAAACTCCGGGGACCTTCGCCGCCAACGCCACCGACCCCGAGCGCTGGGCCGACCTCCGGTATCGCCACCTCGTCCCCGACCCCGATCAATGGGCCGCGGTCGAGAAGCAGTTGCCCGTCCCCCGAGGTCCCCGGCCCAGCCTGATCACCGACTTCTATTCCTACAACACCAACATCAGCCCCGCCTACTACGACCCCTGGTTGCAGAGTAACGAAGGGTACCTCCAGCCGAACTGGGTCGGCGACCTCACCGTCTCGGCGCACGTCGAGATCGCCTCGGCCCAGCCCAAGGGGCAGCTTCGCCTCGAACTGATCGAGGCCGGGGTGTCGCACCGCTGCGAGGTCGACCTGACCACCGGGGTCGCCTCGTTGTTCCGAGGGGAGTCGAAGCTGGCCGAAGCCCCGACCTCGATCGTCGGCGCCGGGGGCCACGACGTCAAGTTCGCCAACGTCGACGACCGGCTCACGCTCTGGGTCGACGGGGCGACGCCGTTCGGTGACGGGGTCGCGTTCGAGGACCCGCCCGCGACCCCCTACATCCCCACGGCCCGCGACCTCGACCCGGTCGGGATCGGCGTCCTGGGGGCGGAGGCCCGGTTGAGCGGCCTTGTGCTGAAGCGCGATATCTACTATACCCAGGACCCTCGGGAGCCGGACTACAAGGTGCCGGGCGTCCACGAGTCGATCGACCGCGACGACATGGCCGACTTCGGGCGAGTCCGCAAGTTGTTCGACTTCCTGAGCGATCCGTCCCAGTTCGGCCAACTCAAGGACCTCGCCGCCCCGAAATCGTACGTCGTCCGCCCCGATCATTACATGATGATGGGCGACAACAGCCCCCGGAGCAGCGACAGCCGAGCTTGGGAAGGCCGCGACTCGATGTGGCGCGACGAGGACCGACTGAGCTGGGAAGTGCCCAAGGCGCTGTTGATCGGCAAAGCCTTCTTCGTCTATTGGCCCCACGGCAAACCGTTCGGCCCCGATCTCGGCCTGAACCGCGACTTCCGCATCCCGTTCCGACCTCACTTCGAACGCATGAAGTGGATTCGCTGACAACAATCATTCTTAGCCACGGATGGAACACGGATAGGAAGAGTTGATTTTCTCTTATCCGTATTCCATCCGCAGCTAAAATTAGTGCTTCGGATCGATCAAGGAGGATCGGCTCATGCCTTTGCTGGACGTTCGCGGGTTGGAGAAGTATTACGGGCGGCGCAAGGTGGTCGACGGGGTGACGTTCGACGTCAATCAGGGGGAGATCGTCGGCCTGCTCGGCCCCAACGGCGCCGGGAAGACCACCTCGTTCCGGATGACGGTCGGGCTGGTCGATGCCGATGGCGGCCAGGTCTTCTTCGACGATCGCAACGTGACCCGGATGCCGATGTATAAGCGCGCCCAGGCCGGGATGGGCTACCTCGCGCAAGATTCGAGCGTGTTCAAGCAGTTGTCGGTCGAAGACAACCTGATGGCGATCCTCGAAACCCGGCCGGGGATGAACCGCAAGGCCCGGAAGTTTCGCCAGGACGAGTTGCTCGGCCAGTTCGGCCTGACGCACATCCGCAAGACCAAGGCGAACCGGGTGTCGGGGGGCGAGCGGCGACGCTTGGAGATCGCCCGGTCGCTCGTCACCGAGCCGAAGTTGATCTTGCTCGACGAACCGTTCGCCGGGATCGACCCGAAGACCGTCGGCGAGATCCAGGACCAGATTCGGAGCCTGGCCAAAGAGCACAACCTGGGAATCCTGATCACCGACCACCAGTTCCGCGAGACCCTCGAAGTCACCGACCGGACCTACGTCATCCGCGAAGGGAATGTCTTCGCCTACGGCGGCCGCGAGGCGATCATCAACAACCCCGACGTCCGACGCTACTACATTGGAGAGCGGTTCGACGTCGGCCACCTGCTCGACAAGCGGCACCGTCATAGCCTAGCCGCCGAACCGGCATCGCCGATCATCGACCAGGCCCTCGGCGACGTCCTGATCGAACACGTCGACGACGAATTGCCCGCCGCCCCGAACTACCCGATCGAGAATTGAGGTTGAGCCATGGATGGAACACGGATGAAACACGGATCAAAAAGAACTAAATTGAAATTATCCGTGTTCCATCCGTGGCTCTAAAGAATTTCCGACTGGTCAGCTATGCCGACGATCCTCCACGAAGACAACCATTGCTTGGTCGTCGACAAGCCCGCCGGGATGCTGGCCCAAGGGGATATCTCGGGCGACTTCAGCCTGGTGGACTGGGTTGGCGACTATCTCAAGCTGAAATATCAGAAGCCCGGCAACGTCTTCGTCGGGCTGGTCCACCGGCTCGACCGGCCCACGTCGGGCGTGGTCCTGCTGGCTCGGACGAGCAAGGCGGCGTCTCGATTATCCGAGCAGTTCCGCATCGGCGTGGTCGCCAAGACCTACCTGGCGGTCTGCGAAGGGCGGGCGGGCGACCGGCAAGGGGTCTGGGAGGACGAATTGATCAAGGATCATGCGTCCAACACGGTCTCCATCGCTCGCAAAGGCCAAACGGGAAGCCAGGTTGCTCGGGTCGGTTACGAAGTCGTTTATGAGATGGCGAATACCGTCGGGGTCATCCTTCGACCTCTGACCGGTCGGGGGCATCAACTGCGGGTCCAGCTCGCGGCTCGCGGGTTGCCGATCGTGGGGGACGGCAAGTATGGGTCGAAGTCCAGGTTGATCGCCAACGACGGTTTGCCAAGGATCGCGCTCCACGCGGCCCGGCTGAGCTTCAAGCACCCGACGAAGGCAGCGACTTGCGAGGTCCAGGCGGCCTTGCCGTCAGACTGGCCCGACGCGGCGAACGCCTTTGGAGCAGAGTGGACGAGCTCCAATACGCTAGAGGAACCCCAAGACCGCTGAGCACCAGGGCCGCCATCGGCTTCCACGACGGGTTGCGGTCGTAAGCGTCGGTGGACACCAACGAGACTGGTTCCGAGCGGTGAGCCGGCTCCGCTTTGGATTTCACCGGGACGGGAGTATCGACCGAGGGAGCCACCGGCAACACGGCGGCGACTTGTGTGACCTCGGGGGCGGCGGGCGCGACCACCGGAGCTTCCATCGCGAAGTTCAGCTTGAGGAACTTCTCGGCCTCGGGGATGTCGCTCGCGAGCAGGCCGATCTCCTCCGCCTTGGAGCGGGCCGAGCCGGCGTCTTCGCGGTCCTTCGAACGGAGGCGAAGATACCAGAGCAGCCCGGCGCGTCGACCGTCGAGGTCGCAAAAGTAGAGCGGACGCTGGTCGGCCTGGGTCATCAGATCGTTGAACCGGGCTAGTCGGCCGAGGTTGATCGGGTCGGTCGAGAACGGGATTGCCACATAGAGTAGGCCGTGGTCGGTCACTAGGTCGGGGAACGCGGGATCGACCTCGGTTCGGCCTCGAAGGTCGACCAAGGTCCGATACCCCTTCTCTTTGAGCCAGGCGAGTCCTTCGGCCGAGGGCAAGCTCCCCCCGGTGACCGAAGGGGCGACCGAAGCCGACCGGACCATCCCCGGGTTGGCCCGGACGGTGCCTGGAGGGAGGACGACGGGTATCTTGCCCGAAATGGCGCGAACCCCCGCCGAGTTGGTCTCGGCGGAGGACATTTTCGGGGCGGATTCGGTCGATGGGGCGACCGATGGGGGTGAACTCGACGATTTCGGGTCCGCCGGGTCTTCGGTCGGCTTGTCCGCCGGGGTCGCCTTGCGGGACAACTCCGAGGGGAGGTCGACCGGGGGGAGATGGTCGAGGACGTCGGGTTCCTCGGAGGTGGCGAAGCCGGTCTGGGTCGGGGCCGGGGTCGACTCGTAGGCTCGGGAAAGGTCGCGACCTCGCTTCGAGGCGATCGCGCCGACCTTGGTGTTGGCCGCTTCGTAAGCCGAGCGGTTGGCGCCGTTGGGGTTTCGGCTCGAAGTCGACGAGTTGGGTTGGGACGAGGCACCCGGCGAGCTGGAGATCGGCTCGAGCTGGCTCGGGGCCGACTCGGTGGCCGGGGGCGGTACGATGGTGGCCGGGCCGGGGAGCGCGATCGCGCCGGGGGCCGCGATCGGAGTCCCCCCTTCGACGATCACCCCTTCTTCGCCGCCCAAGGTCCCGCAGGTCGAGCAGCCTTTGTCCTTGTGATGGAAGATCCGGGCACCGACTCCCCGGACCCCATCTCCAATCCCGTTGAAACCGCTGGTCAACTTCGACCCGAGGTCGCAGTTGGAGCAGCCGTCGGATCGACAACCGGTCTGGGTCAGCCCCACCCCGACCAGACACGCGAACGCGAAGCCCAGGCGGAGCCGAGAGAGAAGCCTGCCGACGCCTCGGGCGGGCAAGGCGTCGGTGATACTGCGGTTTGGCGTCATCGCTAAAAAACCCCTCTCAAAGTGCACCTCGACGACTCGAACTAGCGTGGTGATCGGAGGACCGATCAAGATCGGTCTCCGAAGGGGCGGTCACTCGACCGGGACGTGGGCGAGATCAAGACTTGGGTGCGTCGGCCTTGGTGTCGCGTCTCGTCGGCCGCCCTTTCGAGAAAACTCGGAGGGCGAGTCGAGTCGGCTCAGGTGGGCTTTTCGGAGCGGCCCCGATGATCGTATCCGGCAGGAGTCTTCAGAGAAGCACGTCGCAAGTGGTAAACTGCCGAATCTCCGACCAACAGGGGCGACACGCTTTAACCGGATGGTTGACGTGTTGAGCAAATCTAGCCGACGAATAATGCGTTGCCAAAAATCCGCGACCGATTTTAAGATAGATTGAACTAATTCCCGCTCAAGAGGTTACAACCTCCCGTTTAGCGAGCTTACACCTTGCCCAACCCAAAAACTTTGCCAGAAAGCCGGTCGAGTTTTTCGGTCCGCTTGGGCCTGGAAACCCTGGCGATCCTCACCCTTTGCCTCGGTTGGTTCGGTTGGAACCTTTCGGGCGAACCTCACTTCATGGACGAGTCGGCCTATATCTCGCAGTCGTTCTATGCGGACTTGCTGCTTGAGGGTAAATGGAATCATCCGGCCTGGTTGGATTACGCGGCCTGTGACCTCCCGCCGTTGCCCAAGTATCTGATCGGCGTCGAACTCTGGGCCGAAGGGTTCCGCCGCCCGAGCTTGGCGGACTCGCGGACCTGGTACAAGCACCTCGACCGCCAGTTCGTCGGGTTGTCGGGCCTGGTCGCCGCGCGTCGGCCTTCGGTCCTGGTCGGCGCGATCGGTTGCGTGGCGATCTTCTGGCTGGGAACCCTGGCGTTCGACCACCGGGTCGGGGCGCTCGCTGCGTCCTTCCTCGCCGTCGACCCGCTCTACCGCCTGCATGCCCGGCGAGCCATGTCCGACGTCCCCGCCGAGTGCTTCATCATCCTCTCCCTGGTGTTCGGCCTAATCGCCTGGAAGCGTGTCAGCCTGAAAGGACCGTCGACTCGCGCCGCACTGATCATCGGGGTCGCCGGGGTGATGGTGGGTCTGGCGACGCTCTCGAAGCTCAACGGCGTCCTCAGCGGGTTGGTTTTGGCAAGTTGGATCGCGCTGGCGATGGTGTCCTCGGCGTTCTCGGTTGGCTCGAAAAGGTTCCTGGCGGCGTCGACCGTGATCGCCATCGGCGTGGCCGTGGGGACATTCACCGCCTTGAACCCGTTCCTGACCGCGCACCTGCCCGAGCCGGTTTCGCCCGAGTTGGCGTCGGGTGCCCACATGAATTACCCCCAGCGCGTCAAGGCGGTGTTCGACCACCGGGCCAAGGTGTCGGTGGTCGCGATGAACACCTTCCCCAACGATGCGCTCCCGACCCTGCTCGACCGGGTGAAAGTCGTCTTGGTCCAGGGGTTTGGCCGGTTCGGTCCCCTGGGTCGCCAAGGCGTGGCCGACTCGACGATCCGGTTCGACTCCAAGCAGGATTGGGGAGCGGTGGTCTGGTTCCCGACCGTCGCCCTCGGCCTCGTCTTGCTGTTCCGGCAAGGTCTCGACCAGTTCCGTCGGGGTGTTCCCCCCCTGGCCTGGCTGGCGGTGGCGTACTTCGGGGTGGTCGGCTCGGTGGTAACGTCGTTCCTCCCGTTGGCGTGGGATCGATACATGATCTCGATCCAGTCGCCGTCGGCCTTGGTCGGCTCGATGTCCCTGGTCTGGTGCTTCGATCGACTGTTCCGCCGCAGCCATCCCGCCCCGGAGTCGCCGCTTTGAACAACTGGGACCGGCACCCGGGTGCCTGGGTCTTCGCGATCCTCTGGGCGAGCTACGGGTTCTTCTGGCAAGGGCGAGACTGGAACTCGTCGAGCCGGCTGATGCTCACCTACGCGATGGTCGACCGGGGGACCGTCCGGATCGACGGCTTGGAAGATCAGACCCGCGACCTGGCGCGGTACCGAGGCCATTGGTACACCGACAAGACGCCGGGCTTCTCGATCGCGGCGATCCCCGCGTACTGGCTGGCCAAGACCTTCGGCCACCTCCCCGACCACCCGATCGACCGGAAGGGGTTCGCCCACTGGCCCGCCGACTACTGGATCACCTGGGGGACCTCGGGCCTCTGCACCGCGATCACCGGGGCGATCCTGGCGGCGATGGCGTTGCGGCTCGGTTGCGGGCCGAGGCAGGCGGGGCTGCTCGGGCTGGCCTATGGCCTGGCGACGCCCGCGTCGGTCTATGCCACGCTGGCTTATGGGCATCAGCTCGCCGCGTTCGGCTTGTTCGCCGCCTTCGCCCTGATCGTCGAGCCGGGGCCTCGGGTCCGGGTCCGGGCCGCCCTGGCGGGGTTCTTGGCCGCTTACGCGAGCGTGGTCGAGATCCAGGTCGGACCCGTCTCGGCAATCCTCGGCCTGACCGTCCTGGGCCTGGCCCTGGCCGGGCGGATTCCGAACGGGGCCTTGGTGGCTTTCGTCTTAGGGGCTTCGGTTCCGACGTTGGTCTTGCTCGGCTACAATCAGGTGGCTTTTGAATCTCCCTGGAAGATGGGCTACTTCTTCCTGGTGATGGACCGGTTCAAGGAGGTCCACTCGACCGACAACCCGCTCGGCTTGACCCGGCCCGACCTGGCGAAGCTCCGGGAATTGCTCTGGGGCGAGCGTCGGGGGTTGGTCCGGTTCGCGCCGATCCTGGCGCTGGCCCCCTTGGGTTGGGCCTTGCTGCTGGCCCAGCGCCGATGGTTGGTCGCCGGGTTGATCGGGTCGATTTCGGTCGCGGTCTTGCTGGTAAACCTGAGCTACCCCGAGTGGACCGGGGGCTGGACGACCGGCCCTCGACTCCTGGTCCCGATGCTCCCGTTCGCTTGCCTGGCGGTCGCCCCGCTCCTGGCGGCCAACCGGCGGATCGTCCTGATCCCGGCGCTGATCTTGGGGATTCTCGGCGGGGTCGAGATGCTCTTGTTCGAAGGGGTCGGCGGTCGGATTCCCGACTACATCGACCGACCGTTCGTCGACGGGGTCTGGCCGATCTGGCGAGGCGACCGCCTCCCGGGCTGGGTTTTCGGGCAACGGTTCGCCCACAACCTCGCGTCGCTGACCATGCCCGAGGTGGAGCGCAAGCTTCCCCCCGGGTTCGGCTTCTTGACCTTCGCGCCTTTGGTCGGGTTCCAGGCGCTGGCAATCGCGGCGATGTGCTCGGAGTTGCCCAGGACCGCGGAAAGACGCTCAACCCCGGTGGATCAGGCCGAGGCGGCTTGACCCCGGAATGTGGCTTGCAACTGGGCTTCGACCACCGCCCAGACCCGGTCGGGGGAGAGTTCGCTCATGCATTCCATCCGGTCGCAGGTCTTCCGGTAGCTCGGGGCGCACCAGACGCAGCTTCGCACGGCGACCGACTTCGGGCCATAGGGGCCGGTCCGGCTCGGGCTGGTGCAAGTGTAGATCCCGACCGTCGGGGCACCCGATGCGGCGGCGAGGTGGAGCGGGCCGGTGTCGTTGGACACGAAGAGGTCTATCCTGGATGCTAGCGCGGCCAGTCGCGGCAAGGTCGTCCGCCCGCAGAGGTCGAGGATCGCGGGCGGATTGGGGTCGAGGTCCGCCAGGAGCGAATCGACGAGCGGGCGATCCTCGGGCGCACCCACCAGGATCAAGGCCGCCCCGAGCCGAGCCTGGGCGCGGCGGGCGATGGCGGCGAAGTGCTCGGGGGGCCAGCGCTTGGTCAGCCATCGGGCGCCGAGGTTCAGGGCCACCCACGGGCGAGGGAGCCGTTCAAGCTCACGATCGGCCCAGCGGAGGTCTTCGCCCGAGAACGCCACCGAACCCGCGGGCGACGAGACGTCGGCCCCGAAAGCCTCGGCGACCTTGAGCAAGCGGTCGACGGCGTGGACATCAGGGCCGCCGCCGTCGACCCGGTGGTTGGTGAACAGCCAGGCCCCTTCCCGGCTCGAACTCAGGCCGACGCGGACCGGGGCGCCCGTCGCCAGCGTCATCATCCCCGACCGGAACAGCCCCTGGAGGTCGATCGCCAGGTCGAATTCCCTCGATCTGAGGTCGAGCAAAAACTTGCCCAACTCGCCGACAACGCCCGGTCGGAGTTTGACCCGCGATCGGTCGAACGGGATCACCTCGTCGATGTCGGGATGGCCATCCAAGAGCGACCGGAGTCCTCGATTGATCACCCAACTGATCTCGGCCCCGGGCCAGAGGCGTCGGAGGCTCGCCAACATCGGGAAGGCGTGGACGACGTCGCCCAGCGAGCTGGGCTTGATCAGGCAGACCCGCTCGGGCCGGAGGTTGAGCAGGCGGGCACTCTGGTCGGCGTTCATCGCTGGAAACTCCCTTTCCCACCCATGATCCGAGCGGGTATCCTAGCCGAAGCCCCCAACCTTTGGCAATCTCGACCGTCCAGCTCGAATTTGGGTGAATCAATTCATGCCGGCCCCCTGCTTGATCCTCGCCGGGTTGCTCTGCTCGGGGGTCGAGGTCGGCGAAGCCCGGTTCGTCCCCACCCCCGCCGAGCCGGACGTCCCGGCGCTTTACCGCCTGCCGGCGGCGGCCTACCCGTTCGAGCTTGAGTTGATCCTGGATCAACCCCAGTTCACGGTGTCGAAAGTCCGCTTCCCGTCGCCGATCGTCACGAAGGATGAGGCCAACAACACCGTCCACGCCGAGTATTTCCGGCCCAAGCTCGACGGGAAACGGCCGAGCGTGGTCGTCCTCCACATCCTCGGCGCCGACTTCGCGCTTTCGCGGTACTATGCCACTCGGCTGGCTTCGGAGGGCGTCGGGGCGTTGTTCGTCAAGCTGCCTTACTACGGCGAGCGGAGGCCGGTCGGGCACCCGCAACGGTTCCTGTCGACCGACGTCGAGGAAACAAGCCTGGCGATGCGGCAGGCGATCTGCGACATCCGGTGGGCGGCGTCGTGGCTCGGCGGCCGCCCCGAGGTGGACCCGGCCCGAGTCGGGGTGACGGGGATCAGCCTGGGCGGGATCACCTCGGCGCTGGCCCTGGCGGTCGACCCGGCGCTGAGTCGAGGGGTGACGATCCTCGCCGGGGGGAGCCTCGACGAGATCCTCTGGACGATGGACGAACCGGGCGCCGACCGATGGAGGCGCGACTGGCTCAAGGCCGGTCACACCCGGGAAGAATTGGCCGGGCTGACCCGAGACTACGACCCGATCACCTACGCCGGTCGGCTCAAGGGGAAGAAACTCCTGATGATGGCGGGGGCCGTCGACGAAGTGGTGCCGCCAGGCTCGGTCCGGAAGCTTTGGGAAGCCGCCGACCGACCGCCGATCGAGTGGTTCGACTGCGGGCATTATTCCTCGGCGGGGTTCATCCTCCCGGCGATCCGCGACTCGGCCGCCTTCCTCAAGCGGACGCCTTGACGCCTTGGCGGACAAAAGCCTCGCGCCAAGCTCAGGTTGCGGGCAAGCCGGGTTCGGGGTATCTTCCGACCCGAGGAAGTCGCCGGATGAGCCTGGAGGATGCGATGGCCGCCCAAGTCACGAGTGTCTTTCTTTATGTGAACGATGTCCAAAAATCGCTCGAATTTTACAACGAGATCACCCTCGCCGAGATCGCCCAGCTTCACGCCGAGGTCGAGGGGGGACCGCTCACTTTGGCGATCCTCAAGATCGGCGGATTTTCCCTGATGCTCCACCCGCAAGAGGAACATGCCCAGGAGTTCGGCTCGAACAAGGTCGGGGTCGGAATCCACCTCCAACTCCGGGTCGACGACGTCGACGCCTTCCACCAACATTGCCTCGATGAGGGGGCGATGCTCGCCGTTTCCGGGGAACCCGTCGACCAAGCCTGGGGCTGGCGCGAGTTCGCGCTCAAAGACCCCGACGGATACGTCTGGTCGGTCTATCAGGACAAGTCGAACGGTCAGTGGACGTGATCTAGCTTTTGAGGTCAACCTGTCCAGGAAATGGATCAGTTTTGTCAAGTTTTGCTTCAATAATCGACCAAGACCGCATCGAGTTCTTCAAAATTTGACCCCATCAGCCTGTCTGCCTAGAATTTCCCGAACATGTCGGCTTTTTAGACCGTTTTCGATTCTCAGAGTATCCGACGAAACCCGACGCGAGGATCGCGATCGATGGGTTGACCGTCGAATTAATGTTCCCATAGCCCGCGAGGTCATCATGGAAAACGATTTTCTCTCGATGATTCTGACCATCCTAGCGGGTTCGGCGGGGTTCGCCGCGGTGGGTGGTACGATCGCCTATTGGAAGCACCGGAAGCCGGTCGAAGGCTTGATCTTCGGGGCTGTCCTCGGTCCGGTCGGCCTGTTCCTCGAACTGTTGAAGCCGTTCGGCCACCGACCGATGGTCGACGGGCCGGCGAAAAACTCGTTCCAGTTCCTGGTGGAATATCAGTCCGAGCGAGTCCTCTTGCAGCTCCCCGGCCCGGTCCTCAAGACGAGTCGCCGCCGCCCCAAGCCGAGGATGCGGCGCGTCTCCTGATTGGATCAGTCCGAGGACGTCTCAACCCACGCGCGATTGCCTCGGATCAAGAGGTGGGCGGACACCGCCAAGGCGGCGGTCTCGACTCGCAAGAGGCTTGCGGTCAGGTTGATCGGTTCCCAACCATTGGATCGGCCCTTGGCGATCTCGAGGTCGGTGAACCCGCCTTCGGGTCCGATCGCCACGGCCACCCGGGCGTCCCGGTCGAGCGGAGCTTCGGTCCAGGACGAATCGCCTCCCGGGTGGGCGACCCAACGATGCCGGGTCGCGGGGTCGAGGCTCGAACACCAGTCGTCCCAGTCCCGGGGTTTTTCGAGCGTCATCAGGACGTTCCGCCGGCACTGCTTCGACGCCTCGATGATCGCCCTCCGGAGCCGGTCGAGCTTCGCCGATCGGGGGTCGACGCTCGATCGCTCGGTGATCAGCGGGACCAGCCGGTCGACCCCAAGCTCGGTCGCCTTCTCGACCAGCCAGTCGAAGCGGTCCCCCTTGGGGATGGCGGTCGCCAGGGTCAACCGAAGGGCGGCGGGCGGCGGTCCGTCCAGCACCGTCTTGACCGCAAGTTCGACGCGGTCGCGGCCGACCCGGGCGACTTCCGCGCTCGCGGCCAGCCCTCGGCCGTCGAACAACTCCACCTCGGCCCCGACCGAAATCCGGCGGACCCGGGCCAGGTGGCGGGCCTCGTCGCCTTCGAGGATGGCGGGCTGGCCCGGCACGAGTCGAGGGCAGTAAAATCGGTCAAGCCCCATGCTTCCCTCCCAGAATTTGATCGACGAACCAATATTCCGCCGCCAGGAGCGATTTGAGAAGAGACGCGGCCAAGGCTCGGGCTGGAACACTGGTAGCCCGGGGCGATTGCCGGTAAACTGCGATGACCTTGCGTACGCCTCAAGCGAGCTTGGCGGCGGATGCTGTCGGATCGACGTGCCACCTATCTTGAGAGATCCATGCCCGAGCCGACCGTCCCCCTCAAAAATCGCTATCTCGCCGCGCTCCTGGCGTGGATGGTGCCTGGGCTTGGCCACTGGTATCAAGGCCGGACCGGGAAAGCCGTCCTCTATTTCGTGTGCATCCTCTCGCTCTTCTTCGCCGGGCTGGCCCTGGGCGATTGGCGGGTTGTCTACTGGCGATGGGTCAACCCCCTGGCCAACTCCGAGCAGTTTTGCATCAACTACCCCGGCCAGTTCTTCGCCGGCCTCGCCGCGTTCCCCGGGGTGCTCCAGGCCACCTTGAAGTGGTACGGGTTCAACCCCACCCTCTGGGGCTACCTGGCCGAGCCTTCGCAAAACGAGATCAACGGGCTTTATCCCAGGCTCGGCAAGTTCGTCGAGATGGGTTATCTGTACACGACCATCGCCGGCTTGCTCAACATCCTGGCGATCTTCGACGCGCTCGAAGGCCCGGCGATCCAGGATCAAGGCGCCTCGAGCGCCCTGGCCGTCCCCCCCCCGCCCGCGACGGGTTCGGCCAAAGGGGCCACGACATGACCACGATTTTGGGGCTTTGGACCGAGGTTTCCGTCGTCATGATCAGCCCCGCCAACATCCCGACCTACTGGTTCGTCCTGCCCTTGGTGATCGCGATGAGCTGCGTCTACTCGGCGTCGAGGCACGAGTCGTGGTCGAAGATCGCGGGCCAGTCGCTCCGCCTTTCGGGGATGATCCTGGGGATCTTGTTCCTGGCGATGGCCGTGTTGCTCCTGATCAACACCCAGGTCTGATCGCCCCTGGCCGAGCAACCTCGATCCGCCGCTTCCAGGATCGGATTCGCCGCGCCAGGTCCAACCGGCAAGCGTCCAAGGTGTCGCCCCGACCGAACACCGTCATCACCGGCTGCCCGGCCTCGAAGGCGGTGCCCGGCCGGGGGATGTCGGCCAGGAGGGGCATCCCGTCGTCGGCCCTCTCCAACGGGATCGGCTCGTCGAGGCTGCCTTGCGACCGGGCGAAGAGGATCGCTTTGGCCGCGAATTGAACCGGCATGAATGGCCAGGTTCGCTCGGCCTCGGGAGGCGCGGTCTCCCCAAAAGCTCGGAGATGCTCGGCCATGATCGATCGGCCGAGGGCATACTCCAGGATCTCGACCGACGCGGTGTATCGCGGGTTGACCTCGATCAGCCAGGGCCGCCCCCCTGCGACGACCAGGTCGATCCCGAACAGCCCGAGCAGCCCGAACGCCTCGCCGACGGTCCGCCCCAGCCGTTCAACCTCGCCTCGAGTGGCGTCGGGCAAGGGCCAAGGGGCGAGGCTCCCCCGGTATCCGAATCGGTTCCCGGGCCGGCCGAGGTACTGGCGGGCCGCCCCGACGAAGCGAGTGGTCGTCGGGTCCCGGACGAAGGTCGCCGAGAGCGAGGGGCCGGGGATCATCCGTTGGTAGTAGACCCGTCCCGGTCGAGTCGACTCGACCCCGAGCCAAGGCTCGATCCCTTCGCCGCCCCCGGACGCGAACGGTTTGACGAGCCATGAGCGGTCGGTCGGGAGGTCGAGCGCGGTCGGTCGGACCTCGGGGGCGAGCAACCCGGACTTCCCGACCACTTTGGCAACCTCGAACGGGTCGCGGACCCGACGGAGGATATCTCGGCCGTTGCCGAGCGGGCGGAACCGGGTCGAGATCGCTTCGACCACCTCGGGGTGGTTTTCGATCGCCCCGGTATAGATCCAGGGCATCGCCGGGAGATGGCGAACCCGCCCCCAAATCCCGTCCGGGTAATCTTCGCGAGGAATCCGGGTCGATTCGCAGGTCGAGGCGAGGTCGAGGTCGTCGTAAAGGTCGAACGCGACCGGTCGACGTCCCGCCCGGAGCAGCGACGCCGAGGCGGCGCGGACGCTCGCGCCGACGAGGAGGACGTTCATTCGGGTTCCAGCCTACGGAGTGCTTTCGAAATGAACAGGGCCGACGGAGCGGGTTGGCTCCTCGGCCCTGGACGTAGGCACGACTTGGTTTACTTGTCTTCTTCGATCGACGAGGCCGTCATGACCTTCTTGCCGTCTTTTTCCTCGACGGTGCCGGTGGCTTTGGTCTTCACGGTCTTGCTGCAGATCGTCTTGTGGTAATCCTTGGCGGTCTTGTTGTCGGCCAGGTAGTAGTTGACCGTCTTGCCGTTCTCGGTCACCTGGATGACGTTCTGGCACTTGGCGGTTTCTTTCAGCGAGCACTTACCGCATTTCCCTTCGCCGGTCACCGTCACGCTGTCGTCGGCGTAAAGCAGGCCCGAGCAGGCGACGGTGACGAGCAGGGTCGACAAAATTTTTCGCATCGAGAGAGTCTCCGAAGGGAAGAAATGTGGCCCCACGCCGCGAGGTAAGCCCCCGCGGCTCCGACATAATCATGGGGAAGGCCCCTTGGTTTTACCACGAAACGGGTCGAAGCGAATCGCAAATCCGGCGATGACGGTTGAAAAATCTCGACAACTGCCAATTCGGGCGGGGGTTGCGGACCAATTTTCGGGTGTTATCATGCGATGTCGAAGCTGCGTCCGGGTTCGGGGACGGCTCGACGATGGCATCTCACCCCCTCCTTCCCGACACCGGGCCGCTCCCTTTTGATCCGCCTCGACCTCTCCGGAGACTCCCTCGATGATGGCCGCCTCTCATACGATGTACGTTGGTGAAGCCCTGGTGGGGGAAGGCAACGAGGTCGCCCACATCGACCTCATGATCGGCTCGAAGACGGGGCCGGTCGGCCTGGCGTTCGCCAACGCCCTGGCCAACCAGTCCGCCGGCCACTCCAACCTCCTGGCGGTCCTCGAACCGAACCTCCCGACGAAGCCGGCGACGGTCCTGATCACCAAGGTCACCATCAAGGGGATGGGCCAGGCCGTGCAAATGTTCGGCCCCGCCCAGTACGCCGTGGCCAAGGCCGTGGCCGATTGCGTCGCCGAAGGGACGATCCCGCAAGACCTGGCCGAAGACCTGGTGATCGTCTGCGGCGTCTTCATCCACCCCGCCGCCACCGACAACGCCAAGATCGTCGAATACAACCACGCCGCCACCAAGCTCTCGATCGAGCGGGCCATGAAGGGCTTCCCCTCGGTATCCGAAGTGGTCGCCAAGAAGGACACCGCCAAACACCCGTTCGCCGGCTGATCCGTCCCCGACCAACCCCTTCGCCGGCTGATCCCATTATGCCCGAGATCGAAGCCAAAACGCCCAAGCCGACCGTCCTGGTCCAGCTCGACACCGACCCGCAGCCGAGCGTCTTCGACGCCGTGGTGGCGGTCGACTCGGGCGTGGACCACCTGCTCCGTCACGGGAACGTCCGACCCGAAGAGGTTCGCGACCTCGTTCATGGGGCCTTGTTCACCCGAGGGATCGAAGACCTTCGGAGGTCGGCCGTCTTCGTCGGCGGATCGGATGTGTCGGAGGGGGAAGCGATCCTCAGGGCCGTGGAGGAGACATTCTTCGGGCCGTTTCGGGTCTCGGTCTTCCAGGACTCCAACGGTTCGAACACCACGGCATCGGCGGCGGTCCTGGCGATCGTGCGGAGTTTGGGACACCCCTCGGGCTGGGAGGAAACTCGGGTCGCCATCTTGGGCGCCGGCGCGGTTGGCCGAAGAGTGGCCCATCTCCTGGCCAGGCTTGGTGCCTCGGTCCGCATCGGGACCCCCGGCGCCAACCAGGCGATCGAGGGGGTCGAACAGTTCTTGATGAAGCCGAACTGGCAAGAAGAGATCGCCCGATCGACCGCGATCGTCGCCGCCGGTCCCGCCGGGGTGAATATCCTCCCGGCGGTGGGCCGCGACCAGTTCCCCGATCTTCGGGTGGCGATCGACCTGAACGCGGTGCCTCCTCACGGCCTGGGCAACATCAAGCCGAATGACCGCGACGAGGACCGAGACGGGATTCGAGGCTGGGGGGCGCTCGGCGTGGGGGCGCTCAAGATGAAGATCCACAAGGCGGTGATCCAAGCCTTGTTCGACGACGAGCCGAACGTTTTCGACGTCGAGCGGGTGTTCCAGGTCGGCCGGTCCATCCTGTAGGTCGACCCGCTCTCAGGCCATTCAGTCGAGGAGTCGCCCGATGCCCTGGCTAGCCGTTTCGCTCTTGATCCTGGCCCAAGCTCCTTCGAAACCGGCGAGCCGGCCGATGGAGATCTACTTCATCGACGTCCTCGGAGGGGCGGCGACGCTGGTGGTGACGCCGGAGCGAGAGTCGATCCTGCTCGACTCGGGGTGGCCGGGCAACGACGACCGCGACCCGAAGCGGATCGAACGCATCCTCCGCGACGAGGCGAAGCTCGACCACCTCGACCACCTGGTGACGACGCACTGGCACGTCGACCACTTCGGCGGGGTCGAAGGGTTGGCCCGTCGGGTCCGGGTCGACCACTTCTGGGACCGAGGGTTGCCCGACCCCTCGACCGCCGACGGCGACAAGGCCCGATTCCCCGACGGACCCGCCCCGGACGACCCGCTCGGGATCGCCTACCGCCAGGCCAGCCGAGGGAAGCGGGCGACCCTCGCTGCCGGCGACCGCCTCCCCCTCGAAGGCTCGACCGAGGCCGTCGTCCTCGCCGCCGGCGGCTTGACGATCAAGGACCCGCGAGCCCCGAGCAACCCGCTTTGCGACAAGGCCCCCGCAGACCAACCTGCCGACACTTCGGACAACGCCCGGAGCCTCGTCCTCCGCTTTCGCCTCGGGTCGTTCGACTTCCTCGACTGCGGCGACCTGACCTGGAACGTCGAGAAGCGACTCGTCTGCCCGCTCGACTTGGTCGGCCCGGTCGACCTGTTCCAGGTCACCCACCACGGGATGGACATCTCGAACCACCCGACCTTCCTCGAAACCATCGCCCCCACCGTGGCGGTCATGAACAACGGCCCTCGAAAGGGAGGCGCACCCGCCACCGTCCGCCGCCTCGGCCGGCTCCCTTCGCTCCAGGCCGCGTACCAGCTCCACAAGAATCGCTCGCCCGAACCCGGCGACAATACAAACCCAACTCAGATCGCCAACCTTGATGGGACCGAAGGGAACTTCATCCGAGTGACCGTCGAGCCGGACGGAGGCCGCTATACCGTCCAGGTTGGCCCTGGGGGCGGGAGGAATCGATTGTTCCTCTCCAAATGATCAGATTTTATGCATGTATCAAAATGCGCATAAATATTTACACTGACGTGTTCGCTTCGATTTTTTTACGAATCGGCTAACGTCTAGAAAAGGTTCATCGACCGTGGCCTACAATGCCACGGGTCAGAGGTGATCCGGCCGGATGCCGACATCTATTTCCGGAATCTTTCTTCAAGCTAGGGGCCAATGGACGCGAGGGACTTGACCGGAAAGAGGGGGGAGTTCATCGCATCGGGACGCCTGCTCGATTTCTGCGGTAATTCACTTCCCTACTTCGACCCGCATTTGTTGGGCGAAAAGTTTCCAACCTACGACTTGCTGGTCGAGCTTACCGGAGGGAAAGGAAGCAAGCCCTATTTCTTGGCTCAAGTGAAAACAACCCGCTCGGGCGGGACGGCGGGAGTGGCAAAGCTCAAATTGCGGCTTGGAGCGAAGGATGTACGCACCATGATCATTTGCCCAATCCCCACGTATCTCATTGGCGTCGACGAGCGTGCGGAAATCGCTTACATCGTGTCGATTCACGGAAAAATCCAGAATGGAATCTCATCCATTCCAACGACCCATCCACTTGATCGAGGAAACCTCAAAATCCTCAGTGATGAGGTGCGGACCTATTGGAAAACATTGGCCGCCTCGTCGAAGGCCAAGACTTCCGCATTCTCCATTTAAAGGGATGACCGATGGCGAAACAACTCCCCCAGCAGCGATTTATCGCAGAGCGTGTTCGCGCCCTCGCGGTTGTGCGGTTAACGCGGCGAGATGACCTGATTATCACCGAAGAGACGGCCGACGTTGGAGTTGATTTATGGGTGACACTCAACTTGAACAAGAAGGAAGGGCACCGAAAGTTCGGTGTTGAACTGAGAGGGGTGCATTCGGCGGTCACAGCGGAACATGCCAATAATATTCTCCATCCAAGCATGCAAAAGATGCTAAGGTACGGCCCGTTTCCGTTTCCCGTCGTCCTCTTTTTCTTCACGATGGAGAATAGCGAAGGTTGGTACGCTTGGGTCGCCGAGCCGATCGTCTCATCGGAAGATGGTTTTCAAATCGTCCAGCATGGCGACGCTTCATGCCACCTGCTCGACGATGAGGCGCTCGACAATATCATTGAAGCCGTCGACTCCTGGTACGATACTTTCTTCGCCAAGGCGTTTCGAGAAGTCCCAGCGAAGAAACAAACTCGATCCTTCTGATTCCGCTCCGGTCGCCTGAACAATTTTGATGTCGGGGGGGGGGCAAAATAAAAGAGGAGCGAGGGATGTTCTATCTTTTTGAAAGAGCTGGACCGGGTCATACCATTCAGCACCGGGCCTATTCTTTTCGCCACGAGTTTCACGATCCAGGGACACTTCGGACCTTCTTCGGCTTGGGTTGGTTCTTCCAGCGGCGGTGGAGCCAGAGGTACTGGTCGGGGTCTCGGCGGATGATCTGTTCGAGGGCCGTGGTGTAGCGCTGGGTCAGGGTCTGGGCGTCTTGGGCGGTGCCTTGGGATTCGGAGGGGTCGAAGAGTTCGGTGCAGCCGACCTCGTAGCGGAAGCCGGGGCCGATCCGGCGGGCGTAGCCGACGACGACGGGGGCGTGGTGTTCGAGGGCGAGGATGGCGATGGCCTTGTGGGTGCTCGCGGGGCGGCCGAAGAAGTCGACGAACATCCCGCGCTCGCCGGCATCCTGATCGGCCAGGAACGAGAGGACGCCGCCCGACCGCAACACTTCGAGGATCTGGTCGTAACCCCCCTTCTTGGGGATCATCTTCTGGCCGGTCCGCTCGCGGAAGGTCCGCAAATAGGCGTCGACGTAGGGGTTGTCCAAGGTCCGGGCGACCGAGTTGGGCGGGAAGCCGAACACCCCGAAGAGGTAGCCGGCCATCTCCCAGTTGCCGAAGTGGCCGGTGAGCATGATCAACGGCCCGCCCTGGAGCAAGCGGTCCAAGACCCGCTCATGGCCGACCAGGGTGATCCGGTCGCGCCAGGTGGTGGGGTGGAGCTTCCTGGGGATATGGAGGATTTCCATCAGCATCATGCAGAAGTGGAGATAGACCTTGGCGACCATCGCCTCGCGCTCAAGTGGGGTATAGCGGTCGCCGAACGCCTGGCGGAGGTTTTCGACCCCGATGGCCCGGTGTCGGCGGTCGACCCGGAAGAGGATCGACGCCAGGACTCGGGCGAAGGCGTAGGACTGCTCGACGCTCATCGCCTGGGCGAAGCCGACGACGACCCGGACCCCGAGGTACACCAAGTAGTTTTCCCAAGGTCGCTTGCGGCGTTTCAACGGCGGCTCCCGAGCCGAGAATCGGGCCTGAGACTTGCGAGGATCGGCTTATCCATAGTCGAAAACCGGACCGGGGTCAACGCGGATCGAAAGACAAGGGATCTCAACGGATATGGCAACCACCGCCGCCTCGAACCGCTTGACGACGGACATCCCGGCGCGGATGGATCGGCTCCCCTGGGGGCGGTGGCACTGGCGGGTCGTGATCGCCCTGGGGGTGACCTGGATCATCGACGGCCTCCAGGTGACGTGGGTCGGGGCGATCAGCGGGGTCCTGGGCAAGCCCGAGACCATGCGGTTCGACGGTCGGCAGATCGTCCTGCTCGGGACGTTCTACCTGGTCGGCGCCGTGATCGGGGCGCTCGGTTTCGGCTACCTGACCGACAAGTTGGGGCGGAAGAAGTTGTTCACCGTCACGCTCGGCGTCTACATGCTCGGCGCGATCTGCTCGGCGTTCGCCTGGAACTTCGCTAGCTTCGCCGTCTTCCTGATGATCACCGGCGGGGGGATCGGCGGCGAATATTCGGCGATCAACTCGGCGATCGACGAGCTGATCCCCGCCAAGGTCCGAGGCCGAGTCGACCTGGCGATCAACGGGACCTATTGGGTCGGCGCGGCGGTCGGCTCGATCGCGTCGCTCGTCCTGCTCGATCCTCGGTTCCTCCCGGTCGACATTGGTTGGCGCGTCGGCTTCGCCACAGGCGCGATCCTCGGCTTGGTGATCATCTTCTACAGGAATCACGTCCCTGAAAGCCCCCGTTGGCTGATCACCCACGGTCGACTCGCCGAGGCGGAAAGCGTGGTCGCCGATATCGAGCGTCACTTCCGCGAGTCGGGCGTCGAGCTCGCCCCCGTCACCGAGACCATCACCCTGGAGCCTCGAACCGACATGGGCTTCGGGTTGATCGCGCGGACGATGATCCAGACCTACCCCAGCCGGTCGTTCCTGGGCCTGACGTTGCTCGTCTCGCAAGCGTTCTTGTACAACGCCGTGTTCTTCACTTATGCCTTGGTCTTGATTAAATATTACGGGGTGGCCGCCGACCGGACGGGACTCTACCTCTTGCCGTTCGCCGTCGGCAATTTCCTCGGCCCGCTCCTCTTGGGGCATTGGTTCGACACGATCGGCCGGAAACCGATGATCGCCGCGACTTATTCGATCTCGGCGGTCTTGTTGACGCTCACCGGTTGGTTGTTCGCCCAAGGGTCACTCTCGGCGACGACCCAGACCATGCTCTGGATGGTGATCTTCTTCTTCGCCTCGGCCGCTTCGAGTTCCGCCTACTTGACCGTCAGCGAGATTTTCCCGGTGGAGATGCGGGGGATGGCGATCGCGCTTTATTACGCCGTCGGGACCACGATCGGGGGGACCGCCGCCCCTTACTTCTTCGGGAGGTTGATCGAGTCGGGGTCGCGGATCAACCTGTTTTACGGCTACCTGTTCGCCGCCGGCTTGCTCGCGGTCGCGGTCGTGACGACCATTTTCTACGGGGTGAAGGCCGAAGGGGCCTCGCTCGAGTCGATCGCCTCGCCGCTTTCGCGGGTCGAAGCGGCGGAGCGCGCCGGTTGAGTTCCTTCATGATGTTTGGCACGCCGGATCGCCAAATGTCGGCACCGATTGTGCTATCGAAGGGGCACTTCGAGAGTCGTGGTGAGGCGGATCAGGTCGGGGTGTGTGTCGATCGAGGGGAAATGATGGCGGCGAACCGTGCAGCAGAGGTGGAACCCGGCCCTTCGATCTCGTCACCGTCCCGGGTCATCATCGAGGGCGTTTCGCCGGAAGTCGATGGCGGTCGATACCCGGTCAAGCGCGTCGTCGGCGAACTCGTCGAGGTTTCCGCCGACATCTTCGCCGAAGGGCACGACGTCCTCAAGGCCATCGTCAAGCATCGCCCCAAAGCGAGCGGCTCCTGGACCGAGGTGGCGATGACTCCCGGGGTCAACGACCTCTGGACGGCGGCGTTCCCGGTCGACTCGGTTGGACTCCAGGAATACACGATCGAAGCCTGGGTCGACCGGTTCGCGTCGTGGTTCAAGGAGCTGGGCAAGAAGGTCGCGGCGGACCTGGAGGTTTCCAGCGAGCTCCTCGAAGGCGCCGAGCTTGTCCGCGAAACGACGAATCGGGCAACCAAGGCCGACGCCGCCTGGCTGGTCGAGCAAGCCAAGGTCCTCGAATCATCGGGGGAGACGGCCAAGCGGATCGAGGCGGGGACCAACCCCGAGTTGCTCGCCGCGATGAATCGGCACCCGGACCGCTCCCGAGGATTCACCTACGACCGGACCCTAGAGGTCGTCGTCGAGCGGGTCCGCGCCCGGTATGGGGCCTGGTACGAGTTCTTCCCAAGGTCCACGGCCAAGGCCCCCGGCGAGCACGGGACTTTCGCTACCGCCGCCGACCACCTCGACTACGTCGCCGGCATGAATTTCGACGTGGTCTACCTCCCGCCGATCCACCCGATCGGGACCGCGTTCCGCAAAGGCCCGAACAACACCCTCACCCCCGGCCCCGACGACCCGGGAAGCCCCTGGGCGATCGGCAACGTCGAAGGCGGGCACAAGGCGACCCACCCCGCGCTCGGGACTCTGGCCGACTTCGACAAGCTGGTGGCCAAGGCGAAATCGCTCGGACTGGAAATCGCGCTTGACATCGCGTTCCAGTGCTCGCCCGACCACCCTTATGTCAAAGAGCATCGCCAGTGGTTCCGTCACCGGCCCGACGGGACGATCAAGTATGCCGAGAACCCTCCCAAGAAATATCAAGATATTTACCCGATCGATTTCGAGTGCGACGATTGGGAGGATCTTTACAAGGAACTCCGCGACGTCTTTCTGTTCTGGATCGGTCATGGGGTGAATATTTTCCGGGTCGACAACCCGCACACCAAGCCGTTCCGGTTCTGGGACTGGGTGATCCGGGAAGTCCGCGAACGCCACCCGGACGCGATCTTCCTCGCCGAAGCGTTCACCCGACCCAAGATCATGCAGCGGCTGGCCAAGGGGGGCTACCCCCAGTCTTACAGTTATTTCACCTGGCGGAACACCAAGCGGTCGATCGAAGAATACTTCACCGAGCTGACCCAGACCGCCACGATCGAGACGATGCGGCCCAACCTGTTCGTCAACACCCCCGACATCCTCCACGAGTTCCTTCAGATGAGCGGTCGGCCCGGATTCCAGATCCGACTGGTCCTCGCGGCGACCTTGGGGGCCACCTACGGGATCTACGGCCCCACCTTCGAGCTTTGCGTCGGAATCCCGTGGAAACCTGGTTCCGAAGAGTACCTCGACTCGGAGAAGTATCAGGTCCGCCACTGGGACCTCGACCAGCCGGACAGCCTCCGCGACTACATCGCCCGGATCAACCTGATCCGCCGCGAGAATCCCGCGCTCCAAAGCGACCGATCGCTCCGGTTCATCCCGACCGACAACGAGATGATCGTCGCCTACATGAAGACCACCGACGACCTGGCCGATATCATCCTGGCCGTCGTCAACCTCGACCCCCACAACGTCCAGTCGGGCTGGGTCCGCGTCCCGGTCGATGCGCTCGGCCTGGGTGGTCCAACCGGGCAAACCTACCAGGTCCACGACCTGATCGGCGACGCCCGATACCTCTGGTCGGGCGAGTCGAATTACATCCAACTCGATCCCCAGTCCAACCCCGCGCACGTCTTCCGGGTCCGCCGCAAATCCAAGACTGAACACGACTTCGATTATTTCGTTTGAGATTGGCCACGGATGAAACACGGATCAGAAAAATCTAATTTTAATTCTTATCCGTATTCCATCCGTGGCTCAGCCGATCCGAGCATTCGCGGATTCAACAGGAGCCAGGGACGATGTGGGCCGAGTTGTTCGACCGAGGTTGGGATGCTCTCCTCAAAGGGGACCAGAAACGAGAACTCGAAGCGGAACTGCCTCGGTTCCTGCCCAAGCAGCGCTGGTTCGCGGGCAAGGCTCGCGCGATCGAGTCGGTCGGCTTGATCGACCAGAACTCGCCGGGCGACTTCGTCCCCTCGGTCCGGCTGTTCTTCGTCCAGGTCTCGTACCAGTCGGGACGCCCCGAAACTTACTTCTTGCCGCTCGGACTCGCCAAGGGGGAGCTTGCGGTCTCGATGAACCAGGGGGCGGCCGGCCGGGTCATTTGCCGGGTCGGGTCGAGCGGGGTGATCTACGATGCGCTCGGCATCCCCGAGGTGGGTGCTCGCCTGCTCGAAGCGATGGAAGCCAACCAGTCGACGGCGACCAGGCTCGGGGCGATCCGGGCGGCCTCGACCTCGGCGTTCTCGCGGGTCCGGGGGGCGAAAAGCGACACCCTCGAAGTCAAGGTCGGCTCGTTCGAGCAGAGCAACTCGTCGGTGGTCTACGGCGACCGCTTGATCTTGAAGGTCTTCCGCCGCCTCGAACCGGGCATCAACCCGGATTTTGAGATCGGCAAGTTCTTTGCCGAGAAGACCAAGTTCGACCGGGTCCCCACGACCGCCGGGAGCCTCACTTATCGGCCCGAAGGGGGCGAGCCGATGATGCTCGGCATCCTCCAAGGGTTGATCGCCAACGAGGGGACGGGCTGGGACCACGCCTTGGATCAGCTCAAGCGGGTCTACGAGACGATCTCTCCCGCCCAGGTCGAGCAGGTTTCGCGACAAAGCTTCCCTCGGTCGGTTTCGGACCAGATCGCGAGCGAGCCGACCGCCGAGGTCCGCGCCTTGGTCGGACCGTATCTCGCAGACGCCGCGACGCTCGGGCGACGGACCGCCGAGATGCACCTGGCGCTGGCTGGTGACCGCGCCGATCCTGCGTTTCGCCCCGAGGCGATCACCTCGTTCGACCTGATCCAGCTTGGGCACGAGATCCACCAGCAGGCCGACGCCGCCCAAAGTGCCTTGCGTGCGGGCCGGAGCTTGCCCGAAGCGGTCCAGGGGGATGCGGAGCTTTTCCTCAATCAAAGGACGACCTTGCTCGGACAGGTCGACGCGTTGACCAACGCCCGGGTCGCCGTGTCGAAGATCCGATGCCACGGCGACTACCACCTGGGGCAAGTCCTCCGTTCGGGCGAGGATTACGTCATCCTCGACTTCGAGGGGGAGCCGGCCAAGTCGTTGCCCGATCGGTTGGCCAAGCAGTCCGCGCTCAAGGACGTCGCCGGGATGATCCGGTCGTTCGACTACGCCGCGTTCGCCGCCTTGTTCGCCCATGCGAAAGATCAGCCCGAGCGGTTCAACCCGCTCGCGCCGGTGGCCCAGTTTTGGCGGTCCTGGGTGTCGTCGGCTTTTCTGCGCGAGTACCTCGCGACGGCCGGGGATGCGGCCTTCATCCCGAAGGACGCCGGCTCGCTGGCCCAACTCCTCGAAGTCCAGCTTTTGGACAAGGCGCTCTATGAACTGCTTTACGAGTTGAACAACCGGCCCGACTGGGTCCGAATCCCGCTCCAAGGGATCAACGCCCTCCACCCCTCGGACCGAACCATGACCGCGACGAACCCGAAAGCCGCTCCCAAGTCGGACGCCAACCCCAAGACGGAGGTTTCCGGCCTCGCCGACTTTGATATCTACTTGCTCAACGAGGGGACGCATTACCGGGCCTATGAAAAACTTGGCGCCCATGTTGGGGCCCGAGACGGCAAGCCCGGGGTCCAGTTCGCCGTCTGGGCGCCGAACGCCAGGCAGGTATCGGTCATCGGCGGCTTCAACGGCTGGAACCCCGAAACCAATCCGATGGTTCGGCGGGGCGACTCGGGGTTCTGGGAAAGCTTCGTTTCTGGCGTCGAGGTCGGCTCGGCCTACAAGTACAGCGTCACCTCGGGAGATGGCAACCGGCGGATCGCCAAGGCCGACCCGTTCGGATTCGCCGGCGAGGTCCGGCCCAGGACGGCGTCGAAGGTCGGCGACCTCTCGGCCTATGCCTGGAATGACCGGCGCTGGATGAGCGACCGACCGGGGACCAACGCCCCGGGAGCGCCGATCTCGATCTATGAGGTCCATCTCGGTTCGTGGATGCGGTCGCCCGACGGCCAATGGCTGTCTTACGCCGAGATCGCCGAGAAGCTGGCCGACTACGTCCACGAGGTCGGCTTCACCCACGTCGAGTTGATGCCGATCGCCGAGCATCCGTTCGATGGAAGCTGGGGCTACCAGGTCACGGGTTATTTCGCGCCGACGAGTCGGTTCGGGTCGCCCGAGGATTTCATGAGGTTCGTCGACCACCTCCACGGCCGGGGGATCGGCGTGATCCTCGACTGGGTCCCCGCGCACTTCCCGACCGACGAACACGCTCTGGGCGACTTCGACGGCACCCACCTCTACGAGCACGCCGACCCTCGCCAGGGGTTCCACCAGGACTGGAACACCTACATCTTCAATTACGGCCGCCCCGAGGTGGCCAACTTCCTGATCTCCAACGCCCTCTTCTGGCTCGACAAGTATCACATCGACGGTCTGAGGGTCGACGCCGTCGCCTCGATGCTCTACCGCGACTATTCGAGGAAGCCCGGCGAGTGGGTTCCCAACGAGTTCGGCGGGCGCGAGAACCTCGAAGCGATCGCGTTACTCCGACGGGTCAACGAGCGGGTCCACGCCGACTTCCCCGGCGTCTTGACCATCGCCGAGGAGTCGACCGCCTGGCCGATGGTGTCGAGGCGGACCGACGTCGGTGGCCTCGGTTTCGACCTCAAGTGGGACCTCGGCTGGATGCACGACTCGCTCCACTACTTCCAGGAAGACCCGATCAACCGCAAGTACCACCACAACAACCTGACGTTCCGGGGGTTGTACGCCTTCACCGAGAACTTCATCCTCCCGCTCTCGCATGATGAGGTCGTGTACGGCAAAGGTTCGCTGATCGCCAAGATGCCCGGCGACACCTGGCAGAAGTTCGCCAACCTCCGACTTCTCTTTGGCTATATGTTCGCCGCCCCCGGCAAGAAACTCTTGTTCATGGGGGACGAGTTCGCCCAGAACCGCGAGTGGGACCACGACGGCTCGCTCGAATGGAACCTGCTCGACGACCCGAACCACTCCGGACTGAAGCGCTGGGTCCGCGACCTGAATACCCTTTATCGAGGGGTTCCCGCCCTCCACGAACTCGACACCCACCCCGAGGGGTTCAACTGGGTCGACGCCGACGACTCGGAGCAGAGCGTCCTGAGCTTCTCGCGGAAGGGGCATTCTTCGAGCGAGAGCATCCTGTTCGTCGCCAACTTCACGCCGGTCCCTCGGCACAACTACCGGGTCGGGGTGGCGACGTCGGGGCACTGGGCGGAGATCCTCAACAGCGACGCGCCGATCTACGGCGGGAGCGGCCAGGGGAATATCGGCGGGGTGGCGACGGCGCCGGTGTCGTCGCACGGGCAACCGAGGTCGTTGGTCCTCACGGTCCCTCCGCTGGCGATCATCGCCCTCCGCTCGCCTTTGGCCTGACCTCGCCTTGCTTGGTTCGCCCCTCTGGCATTCTCGAAGAAGGAGTCCGGCGATGATCGACGACCCCGACCTTCCCGCCGTGGGCGTGATCCCGATCGTCGGCGGGCATGCCGTCTGGCGAGTCTGGGCGCCCAAAGCCAAGGCGGTCGAGTTGGTCCTCGGCGAAGGCCAGGCCGAGCGGACGTTCGCGATGAAGCCGGAGGACCGAGGATATCACTCGGTGGTCGAGTCGAGCGCGGGGGACGGCGAACGGTATCGCTACCTGCTCGACGGCAAGGGGCCGTTTGCCGATCCCACTTCGAGGTGGCAGCCCGACGGGGTTGGCGGCCCGTCGGCGGTGTTTCATCCCGACCAGTTCACCTGGGACGAAGGGGACTGGCGGGGGGTCGCGCGCGAGGCTTTGGTCATCTACGAGCTGCACGTCGGCACGTTCACCCCCGAGGGGACGTTCGACGCGGCGATCCCCCGGATCGGGTCGCTGCTCGAATTGGGGATCACGGCCATCGAGTTGATGCCGGTGGCCCAGTTCCCCGGTTCGAGGAGTTGGGGATACGACGGGGTGTTCCCGTTCGCCGTCCAGAATTCTTACGGAGGCCCCGAGGGATTGCAAAGGCTGGTCCAAGCCTGCCACCGGGCGGGGATGGCGGTCTTCCTCGACGTGGTCTACAACCACTTCGGCCCCGAGGGGAACGTCCTGCCGATGTTCGGCGACTACCTGACCGAGCGGACCAAGTCCGACTGGGGTTTCGCGCTCAACTTCGACGACAAGGGGTGCGACGCCGTCCGGGCGATGGTCCTGGACAACGTCCGGATGTGGGTCCGGGACTACCGGGTCGACGGCCTCCGGCTCGACGCCGCCGACCAGATCTTCGACCGGGGGCCGACGCCGATCCTCCGGGAGATCGCCGACCTGGCGCACTGGGAAGCGTCCAAGCTCGGGCGATGGGCCCACGTCTTCGCCGAAACCGACCTCAACGACGCCCCTCGGTTCCTCCACCAGAAGAAGCGAGGCGGTTACGGACTCGACGGCCACTGGACCGACGACTTCCACCACGCGGCGCACTCGACCTTGACCGATATTACCTCGACTTCGCCTCCGGCCCCCCCGCGCTGGCCAAGGCGTACAATGCGGTGTTCGTCAACGACGGCAACCACAGCCCGTTCCGAGGTCGACGGCACGGCGCTTCGGCCCTCGAATTCAGCGGCGACCGCTTCGTCGCGTTCATCCAGAACCACGATCAGGTCGGCAACCGGTTCAAGTCCGACCGATACGCGGCGAGCTTGCCCGCCGGGGCGGTCCGGCTCGCAAGCGGTATCCTCCTGCTCGCCCCGAGGATTCCGCTGCTGTTCATGGGCGAAGAATATGGCGAAACGAACCCATTCCCGTTCTTCTCGGACTTCTCCAGCCCCGACCTGGTGGAAGCGGTCCGCAAAGGCCGGAAGGACGAGTTCGCCTCGTTCGGCTGGGAAGGGGAACCGCCCGACCCGTTCGCCCCCGAAACGCGGCGGTCCGCCGTCCTGTCCTGGAATTGGGATGAACCGGGGCGGGCGGGGCTTCGGAGGCTGTATCAGGATTTGATCCAACTCCGGAAGACCAGCGAGGTGCTCCGGGACTTCCGCCACCCACAGGCCCGGTTGGTCGGCGACCCGGAATCGTCCCGGGTGATGGAGGTGGTCCGGACCTCGGGCGACGAATCCTTGACGATCCTGATGAATCTCGGGCCGGAACCCGTTAAAATCCCCGAAGCCCTGGCCGAAGAACCCCCCGATTTTCGGTCCGAAGTCGATCGCTACGGCGCGACCCCAGACCAGGCCGATCGCCCGACGCTCGCCCCCTGGGAGTTCGCGATCTTCGGTCCTTTGCCCCCGTTGACCGGTTGAGGTTGCCCGCCCATGTCCCCGAACCGCACGCTCCGAGTCGCCGCCGTCCAGGTCGACCCCCAGATCGGCGCGAAGGCCGACAACCTGGCGACGGTCGAGGCCAAGATCCGCGAGGCGGCTTTGCGAGGAGCGAGCCTGATCGTCTTCCCCGAGTGCGCCCTGACCGGCTATGGATTCAGGAGCCGGGGCGAAGCCCTCTCACTCGCCGAACCGATCCCCGGCCCTTCGACCGACGCCATCGTCCGGATCTGCCGGGAATTGAACGTCTTCGTGGTCGTCGGGATGCTCGAGCTCGACGGCGAGCGGTTGTTCAACGCCGCGACGTTGCTCGGCCCCGACGGCGTGGTGGGCACCTACCGCAAGATCCACCTCCCGTTCCTCGGCGTCGACCGATTCGTCGACCCCGGCGACCGCCCCTTGGCGGTCTTCGAGGCGGACGGGGTCAGGCTCGGCCTCCACATCTGCTACGACGGGTCGTTCCCCGAAACGGCCCGGGTCTTGACCTTGCTCGGGGCGGATCTCCTCCTGCTCCCGACGAACTGGCCGGTCCAGTCGACCTCGACCGCCGACCACCTCCCGGCCACCCGCGCGATCGAGAACGTCGTCTACGTCATGGCGGTCGACCGGGTCGGGACCGAGCGGGGTTGCTCGTTCGCCGGCCGGAGTTCGATCGTCGACCCCGACGGGAACATCCTCGCCAAGGCGAGTCCGGTCGAACCCGAGATCCTCTATGCCGACATCGAACCGGCACGGTCTCGCCGGAAGCGGCTGGTCCGCGTCCCCGGCGAATACGAACTCGACCGGATCGCCGACCGCCGCCCCGAGTTCTACTCGGCGATCACCGCGCCCAAGGCCAGTTCTTGACCGTCGATCCGATCCGGGTCGAGGAGCTTCGGGAGGGCGGATGATCGCGCAAGTCATGTCGGCGCCGATCCTGGCGATCGCGCTGGTCCTGCTGGTCCGTCGGGTCGACGTCCGGGTCGTCCTGATCGGGACCGGGCTTGGCCTGGCGGTCCTGGCGGGACGCCCGATGGCCGTCGCGGACACGTTCACTCGGGCGATGGTCTTGCCGATGGTCGCCCCGATCTGCGCCTCGATGGGGTTCGCCGCGGTGCTTGGGGTCACGGGGTGCGATCGCCAACTTGTCCTCCTCCTGACCTGGCCGTTGCGGAGGGCGCGTTGGGCCGTGCTCCCCGGCGGGATCGCGGCGGCCTACCTGGTCAACATCGCGGTCCCGAGCCAGTCGAGCACCGCCGCGATGCTCGGGCCGGTCCTCCTGCCCCTGATCGTCGCCTCGGGGTTCGGGCGGGAGGCCGCCGCGGCGGCTTTGGTGCTCGGGGCGTCGTTCGGGGGCGACCTGCTCAACCCGGGCTCGCAGGACATCCAGTTGGTCGCCGGGACGACCGGGATTCGGGCCCGGGACCTCTCGTCCCGGGTGCTCCCGGCGGGTCCGGTCGGGCTGATGGTCGCGGCGGCCGCCTTCCCGCTCCTGAACCGTCGGGCGGTGGTCACGGTCGAAGTTCCCGCCGAGACCCCCGAGGGTCGAGGCGGCCCGCCGCCGACCGGCCCGACGTCCCACCTCAAGGCGGCGGTCCCCCTGATCCCGATCTTGCTCCTGTTCCTGGCCCACTCCGGCTGGCCCCCGATGGCGTGGTTGCTCCGCGTCCCCTCGGGAGACGAGTGGAAGCCGCTCGCCGGCGCCCTGCCGGTGGTCCGAGCGATGCTCATCGGCGCGATGGCGGCGGCGCTCTTGGCGATCCGGGACGTCGGCCGCCTGACCCGCGAATTCTTCGAGGGGATGGGGACGGCTTACGGCAACGTGATCTCGCTGACGATCGCCGCCCAGTGCTTCGGGTCGGGGATCGCCGCGTCGGGGATGGGCGACGCCCTCCTCCGCCACGTCGGCGACTCGTCGTGGGCGCTGGCCACGTCGGCGGTGGCGATCCCTTGGGGGCTGTCCGCGCTCTCGGGTTCGGGTTCGGGGCCGGTCCTGGCGTTCGCCCAGATCGGCCTGGCCCCGCTCGGGGACCGCCCGGGGGTCGCCACGCTCGGCGTCTTGACCTGCCTGGGGGCCGGCTTCGGGCGGACGATCTCGCCGGTCTCGGCGGTGGTCGTCTGCGGCGCCGGGCTGGCCGGGGTCGGCCCGCTCGCCGTGGTCCGCCGCCTCCTGCCCGCGTTGCTGCTGGGCGCCGCGGCGTCGATCGCGGTGACGCTCCGGCGGGGTTGAGCCTCGCCCGGAGCGGTCGACCCGGGTCCGTGGCGAACCAGGAATTCGACCGGATCGGCGACCGCCGCCCCGAGTTCGACTCGGCGATCACCGCACGTCCCAAGGGTTGTTCATAGACGTTCGCCGGTATGGAAGTTGCTTCGGTCCAGCTACCCGCCCAGCCCGATCCCGACTCTCTTTTGGAGGTGACCGACGATGAACCGACTGTCGATGATCTTGTCCGTTTCGGCCTTGCTGGTCGCCGGATCGACCGCGTTCTCCGACGACGACGACAAGGAGAAGGCCAAGGCGAAGACCGCCGCCAAGACCGGCGCCCCGGACGAACTCATCGGTGCCTACACGATCGTCAGCGGCGAGAAGTACGGCGAGATGGAGCCGAAGGAGCGGATCGAAGGGACCACCGTCCGCTTCGCCGAGGATGGGATCGTCGTCCTCGACAAGGAGAAGAAGGAGGTCTACGCCCAGACCTACAAGATCGACTCCTCGTCGAAGCCCTGGAAGATCACGATGAAGAGCAAGATCACCCCTTATCAGCAGAAAGACGGCGACAAAGAGATGACCGCCAAGGGGCTGATCGAGAAGGACGGCGACACCGTCAAGCTGATCTACGCGATCCCCGGCGGCGAGATGCCGACCGAGTTCAAGACCAAGGAAAAGCAATTGATGTTCGTCATGAAGAACGAACGGAAGACCTCGAAGTCGGCTGACAAAGACTGAGCCGATCCGAGCCCGAGCCGAAAAGAGCCCCGCGAGCTTCGTCGGGGTTCTTTCGCGCGCGTCGAGGGCCAATCTTATCAAATCTGGGCAATCACCGTATTATACCGATCCCGGAAATTCATTGCACATTTCAAATTGCAGATCGCAAATCGCAAAGCGATCAGATTAACCATTTGCGATCTGCAATTTGAAATGCGTTGAAAATCCCTGGGATGCGTATTATTCGGTTCTCGGGGATCTTCCGCATAGCAGATTACATGATTGCAAAGCATGGCTCTAATTGACTTTAATTTGCAATCCGCGATTTGCAATGAACTTCTGGGATTCGTATTATTCGCTTGTCCGGTGGAGAGATCGACTCGCGTCCACCCGCCATCTTCTCGTTCGACATGCCCATCATGACGCAAGAAATTACCCACCACCCGTGGATGAGGCGCATGGCCGCCCTCCGAGTCGACCAGCCGGGCGTGGCGGTCGAGTTGGTGGCGAGCCTGCTCGACGAGGCTCGGGGCGCCTCGGCGAGCGACGTCCACTTGCAGCCGACGCCCTTGGGGTTGGAGGTCCATTTCCGGGTCGACGGGGTGCTAGCCAAGGTTGGGGTCCTGCCCGCATTGGTCGCGGCGAACGTCGTCGGGCGGCTCAAGGTCCTGGCCGAACTCCTGACGTACCGGACCGACGTCCCCCAGGAAGGGCGGATTCGAACGGGCTCGACGCTCGCGGATGGCGAGGTCCGAGTCAGCACGTTTCCGACTTTATACGGCGAGCGCGCGGCGATCCGCTTGTTCGCCGGTCCCGGCGAGAGGCTCAGGCTCCAGGACCTCGGGTTGCCGGGCGACGTCCGCGACGCCTTGGCCCGACACCTCCAGGACACCTCGGGGGCGATCCTCCTGACCGGCCCCGCCGGGACCGGCAAGACGACCACGATCTACGCATGCTTGCGCGAGCTGGTGGCGAGCAGCCGGGGGGGTCGGTCGATCGCCACCCTCGAAGACCCGATCGAGGCCGCCGTCGACGGGGTCTCGCAGTCCCAGGTCAACATCGCGGCGGGGTTTGATTTGGCCACCGGGCTGCGGTCGCTGCTCAGGCAAGACCCCGAGGTGATCGCCGTCGGCGAGATTCGAGATCGGTTGACGGCCGAGGTCGCGTTCCAGGCGTCGTTGACCGGGCATCTCGTCCTAAGTACCTTCCACGCCGGGACCGCCGCCGGGGCGATCAGCCGGCTGATGGAGATGGGGATCGAACCCTACCTGATCCGCAGCGGCCTGGTCGTGGTCGTCTCGCAACGCCTGGTCCGGACCCTCTGCGCCTGCGCCCGCCCCACCAACCTCGAAGACGTCGTCGACGCCCGATCCCGCCTCGGCCTCCCGGTCACGCCGGGCCGGATGGCGGTCGGGTGCGAGTCGTGCCTCGGTTCGGGCTATCGAGGGCGGATGGTCCTGGCCGAATGGCTCGACCCCGCCCGACTCGAACCCGACGCCCTCAGCCCCACCCACTCCGACCTGGCGACCCTCGAAGCCCGGGCGCTCCGGTCCGGGATGGTCAGCCTCTGGTCCCGCGCCCTCGGCGCGATCGAAGCCGGGCTGACCACTCCCGCCGAGATCCGCCGAGTCCTCGGCTTCAATAACCCCATCCCACAGCCCCGCTCGGCACCCGATTGATTGTCCTGTTGGAAAAACCGCTCGACAAACGTGGAAGGTCGATTATAATCCAATGACATTTGTCAAAACGCATGGGAAGCGATCCGACTGACGGGGTGGCCGTTTGAGCGCGACCGATCCGATTCATCCTTCGAGGACCCCGCTGAGCCTGGACCAGCTCGTCGCGCTCAACGACGAGCTTGAGGCCCTGGTCCGGGCGGGAATTCCTCTGGAGCGAGGGTTGAAGGCGGCCTCGGGCGACTACCGAGGTCGGTTGGGGCAGGCGCTCCGCGACCTGAGCGGGCGGCTCGAAGCGGGGGAGCGGCTCCCCGACGCGATGGCCCGGTCCGGCCCCGAGATGCCCGAGGTATACCGGTCGATCCTCGAAGCGGGGTTGCGCTCGGGTCGACTGGCCGAAGCCTTGGGCGGAATGGCCCAGATCGGGACGGCGAGGCTGGAAGCGAGGCGGACGATCGCCCTGGCCTGCTTCTATCCCCTCTTGGTCCTGGTCCTGGCGTATGGCCTGTTCTTGTTCTTCCTCGAAGTCGTGTTCCCCCGGTTCGTCGAGGCGTCGGAGTCGTTCCGCCTGGAAAATACCCCGGTGGCCACGACCTTGGACCGGGCCGGGCAGACCGCCGGCTACTGGGGGCCGGTCGTCCCGCTGGTGCTCGTGGCCCTGTTCTTCCTCTGGGGTCGTTCCGGGCGGTCGAAGGGCCTCGACGGCTCGAAGGTGTCTAGCCCTCTGACGGCCCGACTCCCGTGGGTGGGCCGGATGCTCGGCAACTACCGGGCGGCGAACTTCGCCGAACTGCTGGCCCACCTGGTCGACCATGAGGTCCCGCTCGACCAGGCGGTTCGGCTCGCGAGCGACGCCTCGGGGAGCGGCCCGTTTCGCCGGTCGGTCGAACGGTTCGCCGACAGCTTGGGCGCCGGAGCGGCGACGACGACCGCCCCGGAGTCGTCGAGCGAGATCCCCCCGTTGCTGACCTGGATGCTCACGTCGGGCCATCGGCAGGGGTCGCTCGCTTCGGGGCTTCGGCACCTGGCCTCGGCCTACCGTCGCAAGGCGGACCGACAGGCCGAGACGTTCCGGGTGATCCTCCCCGGCCTCCTGATCGTGGTCATCGGGTCGGTCGCCGTTTTGTCGTATGGCTTGCTCCTGTTCGTCCCGCTCCGGAGCTTGTGGGACGGGTTGGCGAACGCCCTGAACTGAGGACGGGAAAGGACCGCTCGATGACACATCCTCAAGCCTCCGACCCGAAATCAAGGGTCCGAACTTCGCCGCTTTCGGAGCGCGAGGTCACCGAATTCCTAGAACAGCTGCACGCGATGACCCGGTCGGGGCTTCCCCTGCCTTCGGGGCTTCGGGCCGCCAGCTCCGAGTTGGAAACCGCCGAGTTGCGGGCGGCCTTCGCCCACCTGGCGGACCACCTCGAAGGGGGCGCGAGCCTGGATTCGGCCCTGGTCGCCGAGGCGAACCGATTCCCCGCCCACTTGCGAGGGTTGGTCATCGCAGGGGTGAAGACGGGGCGGTTGACCGACGTCCTCGGCGAACTGGTCGAGAGCGGCAACCTCGGGCACGAGCTTCGCCGCAAGGTCTGGGCCTCGGCCGCCTACCCGCTCATGATCCTCATCGTGGTCATCGGCCTGGTGTTCGCGATCTGCCACCTGTCCGCCCAAGCGGCGGTCGGCGTCTCGGTCCAGAGCATGCTCCTCGATTTCGGGATGCCATCCCGCGCCGCGCCCCAGGCTGTGGCCGTCCAGGCGATCACCCGGTTCATCGCCGATCACACCGTCGTGATCCTGACGGGCCTGGTCGGTTCGATCCTCGTCGGCTACCTGGCCTGGCGGTTCGCGCTCATGCCGCCGGCTCGACAACGGTTCCTGGAGTCGATCCCCTGGATCGGCCCGATGATCCGGTTCGCGTCCCTGGCGGAGTTTTGCCACCTCGCGGCGCTCCTGATCGAGGCGGAGACCCCGTTGCCCGAGGCCCTCGACTTGGCCGGGGCCAGCGTCCGAGACCCCGCGCTCGCCGAATCGTGCGGTCGGATGGCCCGGAGCGTCGCCGAAGGGCGGAGCTTGACCTCGGCCTTGCAGCTTTGGGGAGATTTGCCCGCCGGACTCGGCCAACTCCTCGCCTGGGGCGAAGAGGGCCAAAACCTCGGAGAAGCGCTCCGGTTCGCCGCCGACATGTTCGAGACCCGGGCCGAGGCCCAGGCCACGTTCGCCGGCCAGGTCCTCGGCGCGTCGCTCCTGATCCTGATCCTCTGGTGGATCGGCTTCGCCATCGCCGCGATCTATCTCCCGATCGTCGACGCGATCGGCGGGATCGGCAGGCTGGCGGGTTAGCTTCCGATTGATTCAAGACTCGCCCAAACCATCGACCAACGCTTTGGTTTCCGAAGGATCATCATGGCCACCGAGAGTCCCAAGACCGCGACGATCGAGCCGACCGAGCCGGCCCGGCCCCCCTGGGTCGCCCCTCGGCCTCGGCTCCCGCTCAGCCTGAGCCTTCGCCAGATCATGATCTTGCTGGTCTACTTCGCCGTGGCCTCGCTCGTCGGTCGGTATGCGAACGACACCTACTCGCCGGTGTCTCGCGCGCTGCTCGGAGTTTGGATCGGGCTTGGGATCGGCTACCTGGGGATCTGGCTGGCGGTCCGATTGGGCGGCTTGGCGATCGTCGGTTGGGTCTTGTTCATCGTCGGCTACATCATCGTCACGGCCTCGATGATGGGCTACCTATCGATCCCCTCGATCCCGATCCTGATCGGCGTCATCATCTACCTGCACATCCAGAATCGTCGGAACCAGCAAAACGGCCTGCTCTGGGTCCTCGCCGTCGCCGCGAACCGGCAGATCCCGCTCGGGCCCGGGGTCGAAGCGTTCTCGATCCAGAGTCGAGGGCTTTTCCAGGAACGAACCCACGCCCTGGCCATGCTCCTCCGACGCGGCCAGTCCTTGTCGGAAGCGATCGGCTGGGTCCCTCGGGTGGTCCCCTGGGACGCCCCCCTCCTGATCAGGGTCGGCGAGCAGACGGGTCGGCTCGCCGAGGCGCTCCGAGAGGCCGCCGAAACGCCGTCGAGGCGACAGCAGACCCTCCGCGACGTCTTCGGGCGAATCACCTACATCGTGGCCGTCGTGTCGGTGGGCGAGTCGATCGTCACGTTCGTGGTCTACTTCATCATCCCCAAGTTCGAGGCGATCTTCAAAGATTTCGGGGTCGACCTGCCCGTCGCGACCATCTGGCTGGTTCGTGGGTCGTCGCTGTTCATCAACTACATCCTCTTGGTCTATTTGGGTCAGATTGGGTTGGTGCTCTATGTCGCGTTCACGCTCGCCAGGCAAGGCGTCCAAGGCTTGCCGATCGTGGGCCGGCTGTTCCGGTTGCGGCACAAGTCGCTGATCTTGCGGAGCCTGGCCTTGGTGGTCGAAGCGAACCAGCCGCTCGACCGGGCGTTCGACCTGATGGTGAAGCACTACCCTTCGAAGCGAATTCGCAAGAAGATCCAGAAGGCGGCCGAGGCGACCCGGACGGGCGCGAGCTGGACCGATGCCCTCCAATTCGTCCGCCTGATCTCCGAAAATGATGTCGGGGTGCTCGACGCGGCGGGGAGAGCGGGCAACCTCCCCTGGGCGCTTCGGACCCTAGCCGAGGCCGGCGAGCGTCGGTTCGCTTACCGGCTCCAGATCGGCTCGCACCTGATGTTCATGGCCGCGATGCTCGTGATGGGCGTGCTCACGCTGTTCATCGTGATCGTCCTGTTCAGCCCACTCATCTCGTTGATCGAAAGGCTTTCCGGATGATCGCGGATCGCTCCCAGACTCGGCTCGGTCGCCGAGGGTTCGGCCTTGTCGAGATGGCGGTCGCGGGCGTCTTGCTCGCGACGATCGTCGTGATCACGGCGGAAACGGTGGCCAGGGTGGCGGCCGACCGCAAGGCGGCCGGTCGTCGAGAAGCGGCGGCCCGCCTGGTCGGCAACGTCATGGAGCAAGCCCTGGCACGCCCCTGGTCGGAGATCACGACCGAAGCCCTGGCCTCGCTCGTTAACTCGACCAACGACCGGAAACCGAAGCCCGCCGAAATGCTCCGGGTCGAGGTGACGGACGCCCCGAAGGTCGGCGGTCGGGGGGCGAAGAGGGTCGTCGTCGAGGTCCGATGGCCCGACCAATCCAAATTCGCCGAGTCGCCCGTCCGGTTGGTGGCCTGGACCTTCGAGCCGAAGGGGGTCGAGCGATGAAACGATCCTATCGCCGTCGGGCGGGATTTTCGCTGGTGGAAATGCTCACGACGATCGCCGTGCTGACGATCCTGCTCGGGATGTGCGCGGGGCTGATCCGGGTCTTGCTCAAGCTCGACCAGGCGGGGCGGGTTGCGATGGATACCGCCAACGACCAGGTCCGCCTGGCCCGGACCCTCCGCGATGAGGCCCACCGGTCAACCTCGGCCACCGCCCGGACCCTCCAAGCCGATCACCTGGCTTTGACTTTGCCCGAGGGCGAGACGGTGGACTACACCATCCGACCTCGCGATGTCCTTCGAGAACTCCGACAAGGCGGCAAGGTCCGCCGCCGCGAGGTCTACCGGATGCCTCCCAGGTCGTCCGCCCGTTTCGAGGCGGCGACGGAGTCGAGTCGATCGGTGATCTCGCTCATCATCCCCCAGTCTCCCGGGAGCCTGGAACCCGCCACTCGGATCGATGCCGAGGTCGGCCGGTTCGCCCGCCTGATCGCGAGGAAGCCATGAACGGACACCGCACCCCCGCTCGCCAACATGGTCCGAGGCGCGGACTGGTTTCGGTCGCCATGCTGGTCGGCCTGATCATCCTCGGCGTGGTGGCGGGCAGCTTGCTCAAGGCCGGACTTGCCCGACGGTCGCTGGCGAAAATGGAAGAACAGCGACTCCAGCTCGAACTCCTGGCGGATTCGGGGGTGGGCCGAGCCTTGGCCCGGCTCGAAGCCGACCCCCGCTACGACGGCGAAACCTGGGAAATCTCGAACGACGACCTCGCCGGTCGCGGGACCGCCAAGTTGGAGATCAGCATCAAGCCCGACCCCGACCGGACCGGAGGCCGGCTGCTCGTCGTGGTCGCCGACTACCGGGTCGGGTCGACCAACTCGGCTCGCCAGACCCGGACACTTCGCTTGCCGCCAATCACCCCGTCTTGAGGAAGCTTGTCATGCCCCGCCGCCGTCCCTTGAGGTCCGGTTTCACCTTGATCGAGCTGCTGGTGGTGATCGCCATCATCGCGGTCCTGATCGCCTTGCTCCTCCCGGCGGTCCAGGCCGCCCGGGAGGCCGCCAGACGCATCCAGTGCGTCAACAACTTGATGCAGATCGGGATCGCCCTGAAAAGCTACGAAGCCGCGTTCGAGGCGCTCCCCTCGGGGGTCGTCAACCCGACCGGCCCGATCACCAACACGCCGACGGGCTACCATTTCGGCTGGATCACCCAGGTGTTGCCCTACCTCGACCAGAGGACGGTGGCCAACCACCTGAACTTCAACGTCGGGGTCTACGACGCGGACAACACCACCGTGCGGTCGACCCTGATCAAGTCGCTGGTCTGCCCTTCGGCCATCGGCCCTTCGAGGATGGACCCGACCGGGCCGACCGCCTCGGCCGACATGCCCGCGCTGACCAACTACGCGGCGTGTTACGGCGACCTCGAAGTCCCGATCGACACCAACAACTCCGGGGTTTTCTACCTCAACAGCCGGATTCGTTACGAAGACCTCGAAGACGGCTCGTCGCAGACCATCTTCCTTGGCGAGAAGTCCAACGAAGGGACCGAGTTCGGCTGGGCTTCGGGGACTCGGGCCACGCTCCGCAACACCTCCGCCCCGCTCAGACAGATCCGACCGCCTGCGGGGCGATTCCCGAACCCGCCCCTCACCGCCGACCCCGGAAACGGAGACGGCTCGACTTCGCCCCCGGCGGCGGCCAACCCGGTCCCGGGGACCGTCGGACGGCCCAAACTCGTCGTGGGAGGGTTCGACAGCCGACACCCGGGCGGGGTCAACTTCGCGATGGGCGACGGCTCGGTCAAATTCCTCAAAGAAACGATCAGCCCGGTGGTCTTGGGACGCCTCGGCCACCGAGCCGACGGCAACCTCCTCAGCGATGATTCGTACTGAACGCCGACGACCAATCTTCCGGAGGACGCTTCCCGATGAACGGCCGACGCCGAGGGTTTACCCTGATCGAGCTGGCGACGGTGATCGCGATCATCGCCGTGTTGATCTCGCTGCTGCTGCCCGCCGTCCAGTCGGCCCGAGAGCAGGCGAGGCGGACCCAGTGCGTCAACAACCTGATCCAGCTTGGCGTCGCCCTGGCGAGCTACGAAGCCTCGAACCGGGTCTTGCCGCCCGGGGTGATCGACTCGACCGATCCCGTCGACGACAGCCCGACCGGCTACCGGTTCGGCTGGGTGGCCCGGATCTTGCCGCACCTCGAACGCCGGGTCATGGCCGACAATCTGAACTTCTCCGAGAGCGTGCTGGCGGATAGCCAGCTCACCGTCCGTTCGACCTCGTTCGGAACCCTGAACTGCCCGTCGCAAAACAGTCGCGGTCGCTTCGGCCCGAAATTCGGGAGCAACCTGCCCCCCTTCGCCACGTCGAGGTATGCCGCCTGTCACCACGACCTCGACATGCCGATCAGCCAGACCAACCAGGGAGTGTTCCCGCTGAATGGCCGGATCAGCAGCGACGAGATCGAGGACGGGTTGGGGCAAACTTTGTTCCTCGGCGAAACCCAACCCGGAGGCGACGAGATGGGCTGGGCCGTCGGGACCCGGGCGACGTTGCGCAACACCGGCCTCCCCTTGAACGAAACCGACCTGCCGTCGATCGACATGCTGGTCCCCGCCCTCGCCGGGCCGGTCGACCCTGAACTCGGGACGGAGACAGATGCTGCGATCGGCGGGATGAACTACCCGGTGGTCGGTGGGTTTGGGAGCGTCCATCCGGTCGGCGCCAACTTCTTATTCGGCGATAGCTCGGTCCGGCTGATCAAGTCGACGATCAACCTGGATGTTTACCGTCGGTTGGGCAACCGTCGCGACGGGAACCCGGTCGGCGACGATCAATTTTAGGGCGGAATCGCGAGCTTACCGATCGCCGGAAATCTCGATGGGCGGCGAAAACCTCTTGCGAGTTCGAGGGGCTTTGGTTATCGTTTGTCCTTCGGAATTGGACTTGCCGACGAGGCGGATCGGCCATGCGGTTTCGAGAGCAAGACCAGGCCACCTGCCGGTTCGATCTCGAAATGATGCGGATCTGTCTCAAACTGGCCGCCCAGGCCGGATCGCAAGGCGAGGTCCCCGTCGGTGCTTTGGTGGTTCACGAAGGGCGGATTCTCGCCGAGGGTCACAACCTCTGCGAACAACTTCACGACCCGACGGCGCACGCCGAACGTCTGGTCCTGACTGCGGCGGGCCAAGCTCGAAGGTCCTGGCGACTCGATGGCTGTACTTTGTACTCGACGCTCGAACCGTGCGTGATGTGCGCCGGGGCGATCCTGCAAAGTCGGATCGATCGTCTCGTCTACGGCGCCGATGACTCCAAGGCCGGAGCTTGCCGGAGTTTGTACCGGGTGACCGATGACCCGAGGATGAATCACCAGGTTTCCGTCACGTCGGGTCTGATGCGGGAACTTTGTGCCGAGACCTTGGCGAATTTCTTCCGAGTCCGTCGCTAGTCCTTTGATCCCCCCGGAGGGGTGCCTGAGTGGTCGAAAGGGCCGGTCTCGAAAACCGGTGAACCGGTCTCCGGTTCCGTGGGTTCGAATCCCACCTCCTCCGCTGTTCGCTGTCTCATGACAAGTCGAAGCAACATCGCCGGAAGCTTCGTCCTGGACGTGGCTTCCGGCTTTTCGTTTGATGCCGAGAGACAGCCGGCGGGATATCGTGTTGAGCATCCCGCCGGCCTTCCGGTGCAAGTTTTAGCGGGCGTCCTTGCGGAGTGGGCGGTAGGCGATCGCTCGTCGGACGGCGGCGGGTTGCGGGGCGTCGGGGCCTTTGATGGCGTGCCAGAGGATCTCGTTGAGTTCGAAGTCGTCGACCCGGTCGTACTCGCTGAAGTCCATCTTCGAGGAGCGCTCCGCGCCGTAGGCCAGGGTGGTGTTCTTGACGTCGAGGTCGACTCGGGCGGGCAGGTGGTCGTAGGGCGTCAGGTCGGCGGCGGCGGTGAACGACTCGAACATCGGGCGGGCGGCGGCATCGAACTGGCTCAACGGGGGCAGTCCCAGGATCAGCTCCATCGTCCGGATCATGCTGACGGTCTGATACTGGGTGCTGTCGAGGTGCTTCCGCTTGGTGTAGGGGCTGATGACGAGGCCGACGGTCCGGTGGGCGTCGACGTGGTCGGGGCCGTTCTGGGCGTCGTCTTCGATGACGAAGATCGCCGTTTCTTTCCAGTACTTCGACTTGGTGACGGCGTCGACCAGGCGGCCCAGCGCCAGGTCGTTGCTCGCCACGCATGCCTGGGGGGTGATCGCCCCGGGGAGGGTGCCCGAGGTGTGGTCCTCGCCCAGGCTCATGACGACGAAGCTGGGCAAGGTGTTGTCTTTCTCGAACACGCGGAAGTCGCGGAGGAAGACGTCGACGTTGTCGGTGTCTCGGACGCGCCGGCCGGCGACTTTGGGGATGCCGAAATCGGTGGCCATGTGGCCGACCAGCCCCGGCACGGCCGCCTCGATCCGGACGCTGCCGTCAGGCTCGCTGACGCGCTTGCCGTACTCGCCGTAGCTCCGGTAGCTCACCCCGGCGCGGGCGCAAGCGTCCCAGATGTAGCCCGAGGGGGCCTTCGCCAGATCACCCTCGTCATCGTCGTCGATCCCCGCCCGACGCGAGTAGGTCAGCATCCAGTCTCGGGCGATGTAGTCGGTGTTGTAGGCCATCGTCGACCAGGGGTGCCCGTCGCGCGAGACCTGGCCGTTGCAATACAGGTTGTCGAGCAGGACGAACTCTTCGGCGAGCTTGTGGTGATTCGGCGTGATCTCCCGGCCGAACATCACGAGGTTGGGGTCGCCGTTGCCCTTCTCGATGTCGCCGAAGACCTGGTCATAAGTCCGGTTTTCCTTGATGACGTAGATCACATGCTTGATCGGCGAGGGGTCGCCAACCCGGGTCGGGATCGCCGTCTTGCCCTCGTAAGGGGAGTTGGTCAGGAGCTTGTCGGAGTAGGGGCAGTTCTTGTACACCCGCTCGGTATAGGCCGCGAGTTGCTTCTCGTCGGGGATCGGCACGATCGAGAGCGCCCCGGAGAGCGTGGTGCCGATGTAGGGGAACCGTCGGAGGTCGGCGATCTGATCTTTGGGGAGGTCGATCTTCGTCTTGGCCAGGAAGTCGTCGACCTTTTTTTGATAGTCCGGGTCGGGCGGGTTGGCCTTGGTCTGGTTCCCCTTGCCGACGCCGACCAGCAAGCTCTTGCCGTCGGGCGTGACGGCGAGGGAGGTCGGATACCACCCGGTCGGGATGAAGCCTTTGATCCCGCTCTTGGCCGGCTCGTCGATGTCGACGACCGCCACGCAGTTGTTGTCGGCGTTGGCGACATAGAGGGTGTCGCCGTCAGGGCTGACGGCCAAGGCGTCGGGCGTGCTCCCTTCGGGTGCCCTCGGGAAGAGGCTGGTCGAGATCGTCTCGATCACGGTGCCCCTGGCGGTGTCGATCACCGCGACGGTGTTGCTCGAGGCGCAGGCGACGAAGAGGCGATCGTCCTTCGGGTGGCGGGCGATCTGATTCGGATGCTCGCCGACGCCGATCCGGGCGACGACGTGGAGGTCCGTCGGGTCGAGCGCGAGCACGACGCTCCCGGCCCAGTCGGAGACATAAAGCCGCGAACCGTTGCGCGAAACGGCCAGATCATACGGTCGACCGCCGATCGACGCGGTCCGCTCGGCGGCTTGGCCGGTGGTGTCGATCGCCGCGATGGTGCCGGCGTCGACGTCGAGCGAGTAGAGGATCTTGGTCGCCGGGTCGAACGTCAACCCCCCCTTGAATGTCTTCCGCTTGGCGGCCGCGACCCGGTCGGCCTTGGTCATCGCGGAGGAGTCGGGGTCGGCGGCCCCGGTTCGCGTCAGCTCTCGGCCCTTGAGGGTGTAGTTGTGGATCATCCCGTTCCCGCCGCCGGCCCACCAGAGGCGATCGGTGGCCGGGTCATGAGCCAGGCCGAACCAACTCTGGCGGACGGCCTGCTTGGCGACGACGGCTTTCTCATCGAGGTCCACGAGGCATAGCTCATGGTCGTTGAACCCGTCGCTGGCGACGAGGGCCTGCTTGCCGTCGGCCATCGGCATGATGTTGAGCGGCAAGTCGGTGAGAGCGACCTGCGAGCCGGCGGGCGAGATCGTCCAGCCGTTGGGGAGCAAGAAGCCCCCTTCGACCGGCCCGGCCGTCCTCGGTTTGTCCTGGGCCAACAGGGGAAGGGCGATGGTCGCCGCCGTCGCGAGCGCGACGACCAGGAGGCGCATGGGGTTCGGCATGTCGGGTTGTCCTCGGGGTGGGTCAAGGGTGGGGATGCAAGCTCAAGCCGGACAACGGGTCGATTGGAAACAAGGTGGCGATCGGGGGCCGGAGGATCGGAAGGTTGGCTCCAACGGGCGGGATTCCGGTCCGAGCGTCCTGGAAGCCCCGATTTTCGCTTTCGCCGGAAATCTTGCGACGCTCCGGGAATCGTCATGAAAGAAGCTGGTCCGTTTGACAAGCGAGAATCGCCCAGGATAGAACGGTTCCGAGAAGACCTGATGTGCCTCGCGAGAATTCGACGGGACGGGGTGTGACTTTTGATTTTGGCGGATCGGGTCGGTTTTCGTTAAGGTGGCGGAACCCAACTTTTGCGAGGACTGCTCATGCCGACGCTCCAAGTGACCTACTCCACCGAAGCCGAACGCCTGGCCT